>SAMEA3663036__coassemble_42_pt1 | contig 57218 bp, 46 predicted proteins | sample SAMEA3663036__metabat2_low_PE_037 | metagenome-assembled genome bin SAMEA3663036 (sample SAMEA3663036) | pig gut metagenome | biome: pig gut; feature: pig-associated habitat; material: faeces | place: France | collected 2012
CCGTTCTTTTGGCCACCGTTTGTGCCGCAAAAGATGCCGTTCCGGGTACAGATTTCATGCCTCTGCAGGTTGACTACAGAGAGCAGTATGCAGCAGCTGGACGCTTCCCTGGTGGATTCACCAAGCGCGAAGGCAAGGCAAGTGACAATGAGATTCTCACATCACGCCTCGTTGACCGCGTTCTCCGTCCGCTCTTCCCTTCTAACTTCCACGCTGAAGTGTATGTCAATGTGATGCTCTTGTCAGCCGATGGTGTTGACCAGCCTGACGCCCTCGCCGGCTTCGCTGCCTCAACAGCATTAGCTTGCTCAGATATTCCTTTCGAATGCCCAATCAGTGAAGTGCGTGTCGCACGCATCGGCGGAGAATATGTCATCAACCCAACCTTCGAGCAGATGAAGGAAGCCGACATGGACATCATGGTTGGTGCCTCGGCTGAAAACATCATGATGGTGGAAGGCGAGATGAAAGAAGTATCGGAACAAGACATGATCGGCGCACTGAAGGCCGCCATGGAAGCCATCAAGCCGATGTGCGAGTTGCAGACAGAGCTGTCAAAGGAACTCGGCACCGACGTAAAGCGCGAGTACGACCACGAGATCAACGACGAAGACTTGCGCAAGCAAATCAACGACGAGCTCTACCAACCAGTTTACGATATCACCAAGCAGGCTCTCGACAAGCACGCCCGCCAGGATGCTTTCGACAAGATCATCGAGGACTTCAAAGCTAAATATGCTGAAGCTCACAGCGACCTCAGCGAGGACGAGCTTGAGGAAAAAGCCGCCGAGGCTGACCGCTACTATCACGACGTGATGCGCGACGCCATGCGCCGTTGCATCCTCGACGAGGGAATCCGTCTCGACGGACGCAAGACTGACGAGATACGTCCTATCTGGTGTGAGGTTAGCCCACTGCCAATGCCACACGGAAGCTCTATCTTCACCCGTGGAGAGACACAGTCGCTCACCACATGTACACTCGGCACAAAGCTCGACGAAAAGATGGTTGACGACGTGCTCGACAAGAGCTACATGCGCTTCCTCCTCCACTATAACTTCCCGCCATTCTGCACCGGCGAGGCTAAGGCACAACGCGGAGTGGGACGACGCGAAATAGGTCACGGACACCTCGCATGGCGCGGCCTGAAAGGTCAGATACCTGAAGACTATCCTTACACCGTACGCGTAGTTAGCCAGATACTCGAGTCTAACGGCTCTTCATCAATGGCTACCGTATGTGCCGGAACTCTCGCACTGATGGACGCTGGCGTACCTATGAAGAAACCTGTCAGCGGTATCGCAATGGGACTTATCAAAAACCCAGGTGAAGAGAAGTATGCCGTGCTCAGCGACATCCTCGGCGACGAGGACCACCTCGGCGATATGGACTTCAAGACCACAGGAACCAAGGACGGTCTGACCGCCACACAGATGGACATCAAGTGCGACGGCCTCTCGTTCGAAATCCTCGAAAAGGCCCTCATGCAGGCAAAGGCTGGACGTGAGCACATTTTAAAGTGCCTCACCGACACCATAGCTGAGCCACGCGCAGAAATGAAACCACAGGTACCACGCATCGTACAGATTGAGATACCTAAGGAGTTCATCGGTGCTGTCATCGGCCCTGGCGGCAAGATCATCCAGCAGATGCAGGAAGACACTGGCGCCACCATCACCATCGACGAAGTGGATGGCGTAGGCAAGGTACAGGTATCGGCTCCTAACAAGGAGAGCATCGACGGCGCATTGGCAAAGATACGCGCCATCGTGGCAATACCCGAAGTGGGTGAGATTTACGAAGGCACAGTACGCTCTATCATGCCTTACGGATGCTTCGTGGAAATACTTCCAGGCAAAGACGGACTCCTCCATATCTCGGAAATAGACTGGAAACGTCTTGAAACAGTAGAAGAGGCCGGCATCAAGGAAGGCGACAAGATAAAGGTAAAACTGCTCGAGATAGACCCAAAGACTGGCAAGTACAAGCTCTCTCACCGTGTGCTCATCGAAAAGCCTGCCGACTATCAGGAGCGTCCTGAGCGCCGTCCTCGCGGCGAGCGTCCTGAGCGCCGTCCACGTGGCGAGCGTCCTGAGCGCGGCGAACGCCGTCCTCGTCCTGAGCGCCGTCCACGCCCCGACTTCAACGAAAGCCAAGAGAACCACGAGCCAAAGGATTTCAACGACTCTTTGGACAAGATGGATTTCTAAATAAGTGAAGAATCTGAAAGAGAAGAATGGAGAATGACCTCATTCTTCACTCTTCTCTTTTTTTATATATGCACTCAACTTTGGCAAATAAAGGGCAGTTAAAGAAGTTGGGCAAAAGCGAAAGTTTTGGATATTATGATAGACGACAATTTCGACATACGCGAAGAGCAACAAGCAAGTCCGGCGGAAAAGGATTTTGAAAATGCGTTGCGACCTCTAAACTTCGGCGATTTCAGCGGACAAAACAAAGTAGTCGAGAATCTGGAAGTGTTTGTCGAGGCTGCCAAATATCGTGGCGAACCACTCGACCATACACTCCTCCACGGTCCTCCCGGACTGGGAAAAACCACTCTCTCAAACATCATTGCCAACGAACTGGGCGTAGGCTTCAAAATTACCAGCGGGCCCGTTCTCGACAAACCGGGTGACCTGGCTGGAATACTTACATCTCTGGAAAAAAACGACGTTTTGTTTATCGACGAGATACACCGGTTGTCGCCTGTGGTTGAAGAGTATCTTTACTCAGCCATGGAAGACTATCGCATCGACATCATGATAGACAAAGGTCCGTCGGCACGATCCATACAGATCGACCTCAACCCGTTCACTCTCGTTGGAGCCACCACACGCAGCGGACTTCTCACAGCCCCGCTACGCGCACGTTTTGGCATTAACCTCCATCTCGAATATTACGATCCCGAGACGTTGGCACGCATCCTCAGACGTTCGGCCAGCATCCTTAGAGTACCCATCGACAACGAGGCTGCAATGGAGATAGCCAGACGAAGCCGAGGCACTCCACGAATTGCCAACGCACTGCTCCGACGCGTGAGGGATTTCGCACAGGTGAAAGGCAACGGACGCATCGACACTGAGATAACAAAGATTGCACTTACTGCACTCAACATCGACCGATATGGTCTCGACGAAACCGACAACAAGATTCTGCTCACTATCATCGACAAGTTTAAGGGCGGACCAGTGGGCGTGACCACCATCGCCACTGCCATCGGCGAGGACGCAGGAACAGTGGAAGAGGTGTATGAACCATATCTCATCATGGAAGGATTTATCAAGCGCACACCACGAGGACGCATGGTGACGGAACTCGCCTACAAGCACTTCGGACGCAACATCTACACCCAAGACCTATCATTCGACTTTAAAGACTGAGCATTATGACAGGATTATTCACTGGAAGTTTCGACCCCTACACCATAGGACACGACAACATACTACGTCGTGCACTGCCTCTTTTCGACAAAATCGTTATAGGCATTGGAGTCAACGAACGCAAGCAGTATATGCTGACGGCTGACGAACGTCTTGACAACATAAGCAAGATATATGCGTCTGAACCAAAGGTGGAGGTAAAGACATACAACGACCTCACCATCGACTTTGCCAAACGCGTGGGAGCGCAATATATAATAAAAGGTGTAAGATCGGTGAAAGACTTCGAATACGAGCGCGAACAGGCTGACATCAACCGTCAGCTATCGGGCATAGAGACGCTGCTGCTCTACGCAGAGCCTCAATATGCTAACATTTCATCGAGCTTAGTCAGAGAACTACGGCATTTCGGCAGGAACGCCGATGAGTTTTTGGTGAAAGCCTGACGCTTATTTTTTAATAGTGAGAAAAAACAAAGGAAAGAAAAGAACATGATTACATATAATTGTGAAGGCGTAAAAATGCCAAACATCAAAAAGCGCGAAGTGACTGCTTGGATAAAGGATGTTGCCGCCACATACGGACGCAAAGTAGGAGAGATAGGCTATATGTTTGTCGATGACGAGAAAATACTCGAAGTAAACCGCGAATATCTCGGCCACGACTACTACACAGACATCATCACCTTTGACTACGACGAAGGAGACCGCATCAATGGTGACCTCGTCATCAGCCTCGATACAGTGGAGACCAACGCCAGACAGTTTGGAAAAAGCTATGACGAAGAGCTCCATCGTGTTATCATCCACGGCATACTCCATCTCTGCGGCATCAACGACAAAGGTCCTGGAGAAAGGGAAGTAATGGAAGCTGCCGAAGACAAGGCGCTTGCTATGATAAGTGTATAGGGAAAGTATTAATTTATGATTTTTTGAACATATAACGATTGAAGACATTTGAAGAATTGGGCGTTAGCGAAGAGATTCGCAAAGCCATAGAAGAATTAGGGTTTGAAAACCCGATGCCAGTACAAGAAGAAGTAATACCTTATTTGCTTGGAAACCGCAACGACGTCATCGCACTGGCTCAGACTGGTACAGGAAAGACAGCTGCTTTTGGCATCCCCATATTGCAGAAGATTGACCCCAAAAGTCGTGACACTCAAGCGCTTGTACTTAGTCCTACACGCGAGTTATGTCTCCAAATTGCCGACGACCTCAGGGATTTCTCAAAATACATGAAAGGTGTCAATGTGGTTGCCGTATATGGTGGCACATCTATCGAAAACCAGATACACGCTCTCCGTCATGGGGCGCAGATTATCGTTGCCACACCAGGACGCCTCATCGACTTGATGCATCGAGGCAAGGCAAAACTTGAGATGGTAAACAACGTTGTGCTCGACGAAGCCGACGAGATGCTCAACATGGGCTTCTCGGAGAGCATCAACGAGATTTTCGAAGGAGTGCCCGAAGACCGCAACACGCTTCTTTTCTCAGCCACCATGAGCCGTGAGATAGAGAAGATAGCCAAGAGCTACCTGCGCGAGTATAAGGAGATTGTCGTGGGCAGCCGTAATGAGGGAGCGGAAAACGTAAACCACATCTACTATTTGGTAAACGCCAAGGACAAATATCTCGCCTTGAAGCGTATAGTGGATTTCAACCCGAAGATATTCGGCATCATCTTCTGTCGCACAAAACTCGACACGCAAGAGATAGCCGACAAACTCATACGCGACGGATATAACGCTGAAAGTCTTCACGGAGACCTCAGCCAACAGCAACGCGACCTTACGATGCAAAAATTCCGTCAGCACCTCACCCAACTCCTCGTAGCCACCGATGTAGCTGCCAGGGGATTGGACGTTGACGACCTCACGCACGTCATCAATTTCGGACTTCCCGACGACATTGAGAGCTATACGCATCGTAGCGGACGCACAGGACGTGCAGGTAAGAAAGGCACTTCTATCTCCATCATCCACACACGCGAGAAGCACAAGATGCGTGCCATAGAGAAAGAGATAGGCAAGAGCTTTGTTGAAGGCGACATTCCCAGCCCAAAAGAAATATGCAAGAAACAACTATACAAGGTGATGGACCAAATCGTTAAGACTGATGTCAACGACGAGGAAATAGATCCTTTCATGAAAGACATAAAGCGATATTTCGAGTTTATCGACAAGGAAGATATAATCAAGAAAATCGTAAGCATGGAGTTCGGCAAGTTTCTCGCGTATTATGCTGATGCGCCAGAAATAGAAAAGCCTTCGACGAAAGCTACGAGAGAAGATCGTCGAGGAGGCAACAGCGAACGCAAAGGACAGCGTGGCGATCGGAGTGGCGCAAGACGTGGTCAGCGGAAAGCAGAATCAGGCTACAGACGCCTTTTCATAAACTTAGGCAAGTCAGACGGATTCTATCCTGGCGAGGTGATGCAATATATCAACAAGCACGTTGAAGGCCGACAGGACGTAGGCCATATCGACCTTATGAGCAAGTTCTCGTATATTGAAGTGCCAGAGAAAGACGCAGACAAGGTGATACGAGCCCTTGACGGCACAGTATATAAAGGCCGTGAGGTGCGTTGTAACGACGCTGACTCGAAAGGACACGGACGCGGAAATGCTGATGAAAATGGACGTAACAATGGTAAAGCTGATACTGATGGATACGGACGCGTAAAAAGCGACAAGTCACGAGGAGGAAAAGCAGCAGAGAAACCCAAAAAGCGCCAAGGCAAATCAAAGCAGACTCCGTTTGAAGGCGACACAGGCGACTGGCGTCAATTCTTCAAAGGCAATGACGTAAAGTTTAAAGGTGACGAACCAGACTTCTCAGAAGAAGGATGGGCAATAAGAAAGCCAAGGAAAAAGAAATAACCCTAAAGACTTTCAGAACAATCGGACACGCCATAAAACCAAGATATCCTGGGAAACCCGGATATTCCGGAAAGACAAAACACTACACGGAGTTCAAAGAGAAAGGACATGAGATAAAGCTCAACACAAATGCTACATTCTCTCTTGTCTTTACTCTTTCGAACTCCTATATTTTTTAACACTTCCTTATATTATTGATTTTCAATATGTTACAAGTATTTCTGTATTAATATTTTACGACCGGCTAAAAAAAAGTGGGGAAATGTGGGGAAATGTGGGGGAAAATGTTTATCTTTGCAAACGAATTCAATATTATAAGTGTACACATGCGTTTTTTAGGCAAGACAGAAGCAAGAATAGACGTTAAGGGACGATTGTTCCTTCCCGCCAACTTCCGCAAAGAATTTCAAGGTTCTCATGCGGAAAAGCTCGTGTTGCGTAAAGACGTATTCAACGATTGTATAGTCATCTATCCCGAGGCGGTGTGGAATAAACAGATGGAAAGTCTGCGCAAGCGCCTTAACCGCTGGAACAAGACACACCAGCAAGTGTTCCGTCAATTTATTTCTGAAGCGGAATCAGTGCAACTTGATGCCAGCGGTCGCCTGCTGCTTCCTCGTCGCTGCATCGAAGCAGCTGGCATAGAGCTGGACGTGGAGTTTATTGGTATGGGCGATACCATAGAGATATGGGCAAAGCAAAACACTACGGAACCATTCATGGAAGCCGCATCGTTTGGAAAGGCTATCGAAAGCCTTATGGGAGATGATATTAGCGATTTTGCATTAGGAGATCAGAAACAACCAGAAGAGGAGATCGGGAAATGACAACAGAGAGAGGCAATGAATATCATCGTCCGGTGCTATTAGAAGAAAGCATCGATGGCTTGGCCATAAAGCCAGGCGGAATATATGTGGACGTCACCTTTGGTGGAGGCGGCCACAGTCGTGAGATTCTCCGAAGAATGGATCCCACGGCACATCTCTACAGCTTTGATCAGGATGCCGACGCAGAGCGAAATATCATGGACGACGACCGATTCACCTTTGTTGGGAGTAATTTCAGGTATCTCAAGAACTGGATGCGCTATTATGGAGTAGAACACATCGACGGACTGTTGGCCGATTTAGGCGTGTCGAGCCATCATTTTGACGACGAGACGCGTGGATTCTCTTTCCGCTTTGACGCCCCGATAGACATGAGGATGAACAAGCGCGACGGCCGAACCGCTGCCGACATTCTCAACGAAAGCAGCGAAGAACAGTTATCCAATATCTTTTACATCTACGGAGAACTGAAAAACGCTCGCCGCCTTGCGACAGCAATTGTCAAGGCAAGATCGTCAAAGTCCATAGTGACCACTACCGACCTGATGACAGTCACAGAGGCACTGATGCCGAAAGAACGGGTGAAGAAAGACATGGCAAAAATGTTCCAGGCGTTGAGGATAGAAGTAAACAACGAGATGGAAGCCCTGAAAGAGATGCTCACCTCAGCAATAGAGCTGTTGTCTCCCAACGGCCGTCTCTCGGTGATCACGTATCATTCACTTGAGGACCGCATGGTGAAGAACATGATAAAGACGGGCAATGTGGAAGGACGCATGGAGAAAGACTTTTTCGGACGTACAGCCACCACGATGAAACAACTCAAGGGCAAACCCATCGTTCCCTCAGCCGAAGAACAGAAGGAAAATCCCCGAAGCCGCAGTGCGAAACTAAGGATAGCAGAAAAGGTTGCAGAGGAATGACAACAAACAGATGAAAGGAAAAAAGACATGATCGACAAAGAAGAAGAAAAAAAGACAGCTGAGAACAAAAGCGACAACATAAAAGCCGTCAAAGAGGAAGAACGTCCTACATCGACGCTCGACATGCTCCGTCAGAGTGTGAGCGAGGAAGACGACGTCCCCATATCGTCTCTGACGCTGAAGACCATTCTTGGAGGCGACATACTCACCAGTACTATCATCAGCCGACAAGCTGGAGTTATATTGCTCGGAGTGATTTTCGTCATCATCTATGTAGCATTCCGATATCAGTGTCAACGCGACATCATTACGATAAACAAGATGGAGACGACGCTGAAAGATGCCAAATACAAGGCGCTCTCCAGTTCGAGTACACTCACCGAACGATGCCGTGAGAGTCACGTATTAGAACAGCTTAGGGACAACAAGGACAGCCTTTTGAAGGCATCCGACCAGCCACCATATATCATAAACGTACCCGAGAAATGAGCAAGTTTGAAAGAGAGAAAGTGATGCCCCGCTACTTTTCCATTGCGGTAGCATTGGCGATACTTGGCGTTGCCATCATCGGTAAGACGCTTTATATAATGACGGCCGAGAAAGAGTACTGGACCGAGGTGGCATCGAGGCTGAAACGCGACAGCGTAGAAGTAAAGCCCAACCGCGGCAATATCCTCAGCTGCGACGGACAGCTGATGGCAAGCAGCATACCTGAGTTCAAGATGTACATGGACTTCCTTGCTGGAGGAGAGCAGAAGGACTCGTTGCTGACAGTGAAGATGGACAGCATCTGTATGGGTCTGAACGCTATCTTTCCATCGAAGAGCGCCGAAGAGTTCAGGAAACACATGGAAGAGGGACGTAAACGGAAATCACGTCATTGGGCAATATGGCCCAAACGCGTTGACTACGACATATTCACTAAGGTGAAGAGTCTGCCCGTGTTTAACCTTTCGATATACAAGGGTGGTTTCTATTACGATGAATTCAACGCTCGCCGCCGCCCGTTCGGCTCATTAGCTAAGCGTACGGTTGGCGACATGTTCGGAGCCAAAGACACGGCACGTTGCGGACTCGAACTCTCCTACGACTCCATCCTCCGCGGCACAAGCGGCATCACCCAGCGCCGCAAGGTGTTCAACAAGTGGCTTAACATTCCTGTCACTCCTCCTACAGACGGATGCGACATCGTGACAACGATTGACGTGGGCATACAGGACCTTGCCGAGCGCGCATTGATAGAGGAGCTTAAGGACCCGCAGGTTCACGGCGATGCCGGAGTGGTGATAGTGATGGACGTGCCAACAGGCGACATAAAGGCGATGGTCAACATGACGAAGTGTGCCGACGGCGAATACCGCGAGATAAAGAACCTTGCCGTTAGCAACCTTCTCGAGCCCGGCTCAGTGTTTAAGACCGCTTCTATCATGGTGGCACTCGACGATGGCGTCGTTGACACTACATACAAGGTGGATACTGGTTGCGGAGTATGGAACATGTATGGCCGTGACATGAAAGACCATAACTGGCGGCGCGGAGGCTATCAGGTCATCTCCCTGCCACGCTCGCTTGAGGTGAGTTCGAACATCGGAGTAAGTCGCATCATCGACGACCACTACCACTCCAAGCCGGAGAAATTTGTGGAAGGAATACGGCGCATAGGCCTTGCCAGCGACCTTCACCTGCCCATAGCGGGCTCCACGCCTCCTCGCATACGTATGCCTAAGAAGAACGAGCGCGGACAATATCTCAACTGGAGCAAAACCGCATTAGCGTGGATGAGCATTGGCTACGAGACCCAAATTCCACCCATCTCGACAGTCACGTTCTATAACGCCATCGCCAACAACGGCAAAATGATGCGTCCGCGATTTGTGAAGAAGGTGATGAAAAACGGCGAGGTGATAAAGGAGTTCAAGCCGGAAGTCATCAAGGATAAAATATGTAAAGAGAAGACCTTGAAAGAGATGCAAACGATACTCGAACATGTGGTAAGCCAAGGACTGGGAAAGAAAGCCGGTTCGAAGTCGTTCAAGGTGGCAGGAAAGACCGGAACGGCACAGGTGTCGCAAGGTGCAGGAGGCTACAAAAGCGGCGTAACCCACTATCTGCTGAGCTTTGCGGGATTCTTCCCCGCCGACGCGCCGATGTACAGCTGCATCGTATGCATCCAGAAGAGCGGTTTGCCTGCCTCTGGCGGCGGCATGAGCGGTAAGGTGTTCCACGACGTGGCTGAAGGCATCATGGCACGCCACCTAAAGCTCAGCGTTGAGGACGCTCGCGACACAGCGTCGGTATTCATCCCCGACGTGAAACACGGCAACCTCATTGCAGCCACCTACGTTCTCGACCACCTTGGCATCAAGAACAACTCGCAATGGAGCGGTTCCTACGCCAACGGCAACCCAATATGGGGAGAAGCCACGCGCCAAGCCACCCAGGTGGAGGTGAAGCAAGTGAAGACTCCTCGGAACATTGTCCCTGACGTGAGAGGCATGGGCGCCCGCGACGCCGTCTATCTTCTCGAAAGCCGTGGCATAAAGACGGCCATCCATGGCTGCGGCAAGGTGAGCGAACAGAGCGTTGCACCAGGCTCCACGGTAAAGCTCGGACAACTCTGCGTGTTAACAATGAAATAAATGACAAAAACAAATATTGAGACATGAAACTGAACGAAATTCTAAGCAAAGTGACTCCTCTCGACATTCGAGGCAATGCCGAAGTAGAAATAACGGGAGTGAACATCGACTCACGCCGCATAGAGAAAGGACACCTGTTTGTGGCCATCAAGGGCACACAGGTGGACGGACATTCGTTCATTCAGAAAGCTATCGACCTCGGTGCCGCGGCTATACTGTGTGAATACTTGCCCGAGACGCTATCAGAAGGTGTGACATATGTTGTTGTTGATTCATCAGAGGCGGCTGTAGGTCCTGTGGCGACGATGTATTACGGCGATCCCACATCGAAGCTGAAGCTCGTGGGTGTCACCGGCACCAATGGCAAGACAACCGTCGCCACCTTATTATATAATATGTTCAGGAAGTTTGGACATCACTGCGGATTGCTCTCCACGGTGTGCAACTATATAGAAGGCGAGGCGATACCGGCCGACCATACCACGCCCGATCCCATCAAGCTCAACCGTCTTCTCTCTGAGATGGTGGCTCGCGGATGCGAGTATGCATTCATGGAGTGTTCAAGCCACGCCATCGCCCAGAAGCGCATCGGCGGTCTGAAGTTTGCTGGCGGTCTGTTTACCAACCTCACCCGCGACCATCTCGATTACCACAAGACATTCGAGAACTATCGCGACGCGAAGAAGGCCTTCTTCGACATGCTACCCAAGGACGCCTTCGCCATAACCAATGCTGACGACAAGAACGGCATGGTGATGGTACAGAACACGAAGGCCTCCGTGAAGACATATTCCACTCGCACGCTTGCCGACTTCAAGGCACGTATCATAGAGTGCCATTTCGAAGGTATGTACCTCGACATCGACGGTCACGAGGTTGGCGTCCAGTTCATCGGCAAGTTTAATGTCAGCAACCTCCTCGCCGTATATGGTGCTGCCGTGATGTTAGGCAAGAAGCCGGAGGACATCCTCGTCATTCTCAGCACGTTGAAAAGTGTCAGCGGCCGTCTGGAACCCATACGCTCTCCCGAGGGATATACGGCCATCGTCGATTATGCCCACACGCCCGACGCACTTGAGAACGTGCTCAACGCCATCCACGAGGTGCTCGACGGCAAGGGTAACGTCATAACCATATGCGGTGCCGGCGGCAACCGCGACAAAGGCAAGCGTCCCCTCATGGCGCAGGAAGCCGTGAAACAGAGCGACCGTGTCATCATCACGAGCGACAATCCACGCTTCGAGGAGCCTCAAGACATCATCAATGACATGCTGGCGGGTCTCAACGCACAACAGATGAAGAAAGTGGTGAGCATTGCCGACCGTCGGGAGGCTATCCGCACAGCCTGTATGATGGCACAGAAGGGCGACGTCATTCTCATCGCCGGCAAGGGGCACGAGGACTATCAGGAGATAAAAGGAGTAAAGCACCACTTCGACGACCGCGAGGAAGTGAGAAAGGTGTTTGCACAATAGCCTTTTTGAACAACTCTAATTGCGGCAACAAAGAAGCAACAAAACAGCTATCTCGACAACAGAGAAGCAAATATACCACTAATACGGCAGCAGGTAAACAACAATACCGTTATTACGACAACCGCGAAATAAAGATTTCGTTGACGCGATAACAAACAAATAATAATAGTGAGACAATAAAGACATGTTATACTATCTGTTCAGATTCCTCGACCAGTTTGGCATCACAGGAGCGCATATCTGGTCATACATATCGTTTCGCTCGCTTTTGGCGCTCATCCTCTCGCTGATCATCTCGGCATGGTTTGGCGAGAAGTTTATCAAGTATATGAAGCGGCGCAACATCTCTGAGGTGCAGCGCGACGCGAGCATCGACCCCTTTGGTGTGGAGAAGAAAGGCGTGCCCACGATGGGCGGCATCATCATCATCATCGCCATCCTTGTCCCTGCGATCCTTCTTGGACGTATGCGCAACATCTATCTCATACTGATGATCGTCACGACGGTATGGCTCGGTTTTCTTGGTTTCCTCGACGACTACATAAAGATCTTCCGTCGCAACAAGGAGGGGCTGAAGGGAAAATACAAGATTGTGGGCCAGGTGTCGATAGGCCTTATCGTGGGCTTGGTGCTATATTTCAGTCCCGATGCCGTCATCCGCGAAAACACATCGGTGGAGCGTCACAACCAGGAACTGGTGGTAAAGCATAAGAGCAAGGCAGAGAAGTCGTTGAAGACCACCATCCCGTTTATCAAGAACCACAATCTCGACTACTCTGAAATCATGGCTTTCTGCGGGAAATACAAAGAGGAGGCAGGCTGGATATTGTTTGTTCTGATGACCATCATCGTCGTCACTGCAGTGTCAAACGGTGCCAACCTCAATGATGGCATGGACGGCATGTGTGCCGGCAACTCGGCAATAATAGGCGTAGCGTTGGGCATCTTGGCTTACGTGTCGTCGCATATCGAGTATGCGTCATACCTTAACATCATGTATATCCCTGGCTCTGAGGAACTTGTGGTATTTATCTGTGCCTTTGTCGGAGCGATGATAGGATTCCTATGGTATAACGCCTATCCCGCACAAGTGTTTATGGGCGACACTGGTTCGCTCACCATCGGCGGTATCATTGGCGTGTGTGCCATCATCATCCACAAGGAGCTGATGCTGCCTATACTCTGCGGAATATTCTTTGTTGAGAGCCTCAGCGTCATCATACAGACACAGTGGTTCAAGTTCGAGAAACGTAAGGGTCGCAGGGTGAGGGTATTCCGCGCCACACCAATCCATGACAATTTCCGCAAGCTTGACTCTCAGCTGGATGCCACGAGTACATACATACTAAAGAAATGGCCTCATCGTCCGTTCCATGAGTCTAAAATCACCATCCGCTTCTGGATCGTGACCATCATCCTTGCGGCTTTGGCTATAATAACATTGAAGATAAGGTAGATCCGGAGATTCTGGATAATCCAGGAGATCCGGAAAGTCCGGAGATTCCGGGGAACCCGAAAAGTCAGGAAAGTCAGGGAACCCGGATATGAAAAAAATAAACTTGAAAAAGATAAAAAAGAAACTATGAAGAGAATAGTTATACTAGGAGCCGCAGAGAGCGGCGCGGGAGCTGCAGTATTGGCAAAGAAAGAAGGCTTCGACGTGTTTGTGTCAGACATGTCGGCTATCAAGGACAAATATAAGAAGCAACTCGACAGTCACAACATAGAATGGGAGGAAGGACAACATACAGAGGAGAAGATCCTCAATGCCGACGAGGTGATAAAAAGCCCCGGCATCCCCGATACTGCGCCAATGATACGCAAGATTAAGGAAAAGGGGATACACATCATCAGCGAGATAGAATTTGCCGGACGATATACTGACTCGAAGATGATCTGTATCACGGGTAGCAACGGCAAGACCACCACCACGTCGCTCATCTACCACATCTTCAAGGAGGCAGGTTACGACGCTGGTCTGGCGGGTAACATCGGCAACTCGCTTGCCCTTCAGGTGGCAGAAGACCCACACGAATACTACATCATCGAACTCAGCTCGTTCCAGCTTGACAACATGTACGACTTCCGTGCCGACATCGCCATCCTGCTCAACATCACCCCCGACCACCTCGACCGCTACGACAACTGCATGCAGAACTATGTGGATTCGAAGATGCGCATCATACAGAACCAGACCGGCAACGACGCATTCATATATTGGAACGATGACCCAATCATAAAACGTGAGTTGGAGAAGTACGATATCAAGTCGGTAAAGTATCCATTCTCAGAACTGAAGGAAAAAGGCTCTATAGGATATATAGAAGAGGGCGAATACGTAATCGAGACTCCCGTGCCTTTTAATATGGAACAGGAGGATATGAGCCTTACGGGCAAGCATAATATCTACAACAGCCTCGCCGCTGGCATAGCGTCAGACATCTCGGGTATCAAAAACGAGGTGATACGTAAGAGCCTCGGAGATTTCCCTGGCGTGGAACACCGTCTAGAAAAGGTTGCCACCATCAGGGGCGTGCATTACGTTAACGATTCTAAGGCCACCAATGTGGATGCTTGCTGGTATGCGCTCGAAAGCATGAACACCAAGGTGGTGCTCATCATCGGCGGCAAGGATAAGGGCAACGACTACAACGCCATCACCGAACTGGTGAAGGAAAAGTGCAGGGCTCTCGTGTATCTCGGTGCCGACAACACCAAGCTTCACAACTTCTTCGACGGCTTCGGTATCCCAGTGCGCGACACCCATTCCATGGCCGACTGCGTGAAGGCGTGCTACGAACTGGCTGAGGAGGGCGATACTGTGCTGCTCAGTCCATGTTGCGCCAGCTTCGATCTCTTCAAGAATATGGAAGACCGCGGCGAACAGTTTAAGTCGTTCGTGAGGAGTCTATAAGGCTCGGTCACGACATGATGTTCCTCAAAAAAGAAACGAAAAAAAGAGAAGTAGTTAGATGTCAAAAAAGAAATTAATAGGAAAACTTTTCGGTGGCGACAAGGTCATCTGGATAGTGTTTTTTATGCTCTGCATAATAAGCATTGTCGAGGTGTTCAGTGCCTCAAGCACCCTTACGTTCAACAAAAGTAGCTTCTTCTCGCCCATCTTCAAGCATGCCGGCACCATCTTTATGGGAATAGTATTTGCCGTTGTGGTGGGAATGATCCCATGCCGGTATTTCAAGCTGTTCACGCCGTTCATGATATTCATCTCGGTATTCACGCTCTTCTGGGTGCTGGTGGCGGGCGAGACCATCAACGGTGCCAACCGCGTGATAGGAGTAGGCGGACTAACGTTCCAGCCGTCGGAGATAGCTAAGGGGACGATGGTGCTCGCCACGGCACAGATTCTGTCGGCCATGCAGACCGACCGTGGTATCACGGACAAGAAGGCGATGCGCTACATACTCATCCCGCTCATTCCCTTCGCCGCACTCATAGGCAAGGAAAACCTTTCAACTGCAGGACTTTTGTGTATCGTAATCTTCCTCATGATGTTCATCGGCCGTGTGCCGTTAAAGCAGTTGGGCAAACTGATGGCAGTAGTCACTATTCCCGTCGCCCTCTTTGTGGGCATCGTCATGCTACGCAGTACAGACGAGCCAAAGGAAGATGACAGCAATCTCACCAAGACCGAGACAATGGACCTAACGCAGAAGGCGCCGATCACCAGGCTTCAACGTACGGGCACGTGGAAGGGACGCATACGCAAGTTCCTCAATCCCAAGACTGACGACCCAAAGGAATACGACCTCGACAAAGACGCGCAAGTCGCGCACGCGAATATCGCCATCGTGTCGAGCAATATCATCGGCAAGGGACCGGGCAACTCCGAGGAACGCGACTTCCTCTCACAGGCTTTCTCTGACTTCATCTATGCCATCATCATCGAGGAGATGGGCATCATAGGCTCGTCGCTCGTGGTGTTTCTATATATCGTACTGCTCTTCCGCACCGCACGCATAGCCAACCGGTGCGAGAACAACTTCCCGGCGTTTCTCGCCATGGGCATCGCACTGCTCTTTGTGGTTCAGGCTACGTTCAACATGATGGTGGCGGTAGGATTGGCGCCCGTCACCGGACAACCTCTGCCGCTGATAAGCAAGGGTGGAACGTCATGTATCATCAACGGAGCGTATATAGGCATTCTGCTCAGCGTCAGCCGTTCGGCGAAAAAACGACTTGAAAATGCCGTAAATGTCAAGCAATTGACTTAAAATGGAAAAAAAATCCCTTCACTGGGGCTATATCCGACAAAAAATTTGTAATTTTGCACATTAAAACATAACACGAATATGAGTGAGAGCATAAAAGTCATCATCAGCGGAGGAGGAACGGGAGGGCATATCTTCCCAGCTGTCTCCATTGCCAACGCCATCAAGGCCGCAAGACCAGATGCGAAGATCCTCTTTGTGGGCGCCAAGGGACGAATGGAGATGCAAAGAGTGCCACAGGCAGGATACGAGATCAAGGGATTGCCCGTAAGAGGTCTCATCCGTCCGCTGTGGTCGCCGAAGAATGTAGGCGTAGCCATCGACTATATCAAGAGTCTGATGATGGTGAAGAAGATTGTGCGCGAGTTCAACCCAGACGTGGCAGTGGGAGTAGGCGGATATGCCAGCGGCGCTACCCTCGATGCTGCAGCCGCCATGGGCATCCCCTGTCTGATACAGGAGCAAAACTCCTACGCCGGTGTCACCAACAAGCACTTGGCTAAAAAAGCGTCGGCAGTGTGCGTGGCTTACGACGGCATGGAGCGTTTCTTTCCCGCCGAGAAGATTATCAAAACGGGCAATCCTGTGAGACAGAATCTCATCGACACAGCCATCAGCCACGAAGATGCCGTGCGAAGCTTCGGCTTCGACCCAGAGAAGAAGACCGTACTCTTCGTCGGCGGTAGCCTTGGCGCACGCACAATCAACGAGAGCATCCTACGCCGCCTCGACACCGTGCGCAACTCTGACGTGCAGATAATATGGCAGACGGGTAAATACTACAACGCGAAGATTCGTGAACAGATTGACACCATGGAGCCCATCCCCAACCTTCTCGTCACCGACTTCATCAGCGACATGGGAAAGGCTTACAAGGCTGCCGACCTCGTCATCAGCCGTGCTGGAGCAAGCAGCATCTCAGAGTTCTGCCTCCTTGGCAAGCCAGTCATCCTCGTGCCTTCGCCCAATGTGGCTGAAGACCACCAGACGAAAAACGCCATGGCGCTCGTTAACCGCCAGGCTGCCATGATAATGAAAGACGCCGTTGCTCCAAACGAACTGCTCGACCTCGCCCTCGAGACCGTGGCCAGTCCAGGTAAGCTCAAAAGCCTCTGCCTCAACATCAAGAAGCTCGCCCTGCCCGACTCGGCTGAGATCATTGCCCGCGAGGTGCTCAAGCTGGCAGGAAAAGACATCGGCGACAACAGATAACATGACACAGACAAACACTTACGACAATGGATATTAAAGACATAAATGCAGTATATTTCATCGGAGCAGGAGGAATAGGCATGAGCGCAATAGCACGCTACTTCCTCAGCAAAGGCGTCGTTGTGGCAGGCTACGACAAGACTCCCACGCCTCTTACCCACCAACTGGAGAAGGAGGGCATGCTCATCCACTACGAGGAGAATATCGACGAGATTCCCCACGTATGCAAGAGCCCGGAGAAATGCCTTGTGGTATATACTCCAGCCATTCCCGCCGACCATAAGGAACTCGTTTTCTTCCGCGAACACAACTTCAACATCAGAAAGCGTGCACAGGTGCTCGGAGCACTCACCCGCACCCATAAGGGACTTTGCGTGGCTGGCACTCACGGCAAAACCACAACATCCACCATCTGCGCACATATCCTCCACCAGAGCCATATAGACTGCAACGCCTTCCTCGGAGGCATCTCAAAGAACTACGGCACAAACTATATTCTTTCAAAAAGCGACTATGTGGTGATAGAAGCCGACGAGTTTGACCGCTCTTTCCATTGGCTACGCCCGTGGATTAGCGTGATCACCTCCACCGACCCCGACCATCTCGACATCTACGGCTCCAAAGAGGCTTATCTCGACAGTTTCCGCCACTACTCCACGCTCATCCAGCCTGGAGGAGCACTCATAATAAGAAAAGGACTGGAGATGCAGGAAGAACTGCAAGATGGCGTGACAAGATACGAATACAGCCGAGATGAGGGCGACTTCCATGCCGAGAACATCGTCATCGCCAACGGCGAGATCACGTTCGACTTCATCTCCCCGATAGAGTGTGTCAAGGGCGTGAAACTCGGACAGCCGATCCCGATCAACATAGAAAACAGCGTGGGGGCAATGGCAATGGCACAGTTGGCGGGATGCACTGCTGAGGAGCTTAAGTACGGCATCATGTCTTATGGTGGCGTTGACCGCCGCTTTGACTTCAAGATCAAAACGCCTCGCCTCGTCTTCCTCAGCGACTATGCCCACCATCCACAGGAGATATACCAAAGCGCAAAGAGCATCAGGGAACTGTATCGCGACAAGAAGATCACCGCCATCTTCCAACCGCATCTCTACACCCGCACACGCGACTTCTACCGCGACTTCGCCAATAGCCTCAGCCTGCTCGACGAAGTGGTACTCTGCGACATCTATCCTGCACGCGAGAAACCAATCCCCGGCATCACATCACGCCTCATCTACGACAATCTCAAGGAGGGCGTCGGCAAGGTGATGATAGCAAAAGAGGAGGTGCTCGACTATGTCAAAAACAACGATTTCGAGGTGCTCGTCGTGCTCGGAGCAGGCGACCTCGACAACTACGTACCGCAAATCACAAAGATCCTGCTCGAAAGAGCTTAATGAAAAAACATAACACTCCAACTTCATCAATCAGTCACACACAGGACACATGAACTGGAAAAAGGTCATTCTCATCATCTTAGACACAGTCTTGGCAGTCTATCTGCTGTTTGCCGTCACCTCATTCAACAGGCTCGACGACAAGGCCATCGTGTGTTCACAAGTGAAGATTGAGATCAAGGACGACGTTGTCAATGGCTTCCTCAACGCCGACGAGATAAAACGTCTCCTCGTGCGGCAAAACGCCTACCCGCTAGCAAAGCCCATGGCTGACATCGACGTCAGACACATCGAGGAAGTGCTCAAGACCAACCCATTCATTAGCGATGCGCAGAGCTACAAGACACAGAGCGGTTTTGTCATTATCTCGCTCGCTCAGCGCACACCAGTGCTACATATCAAAGCCGACACTGGCGACGACTACTACATCGACAGCAAAGGCGGATATATGGCCAACATGAAGTACTGCTCAGACATCATCGTCGCCACCGGCAACATCAACCGCCGCTACGCAAGCAAGGTGCTTGCCAAAGTGGGCAACGCCATCCTCGCCGACAAGTTCTGGCAAAACCAGATAGAACAGCTCCACGTGTTGGCAGACGGCACCATCGAGATGGCTCCACGCGTGGGCGAACATATAGTCTATCTCGGGCAACCCGTTGACATTGGCAAGAAACTGCACCGGCTGGAGATGTTCTACCGATACGGACTCAGCCAGGCGGGATGGAACAAATACTCGCACATCAACATGGCTTTCGACAACCAGATAATTTGCAAAAAGAAAAAACAAAATAACAGTTCAATATAACGTAAGATGGCAACAAAGGAATTTATCGTAGCAATAGAACTTGGATCATCTAAGGTGACAGGTATCGCAGGACAGAAGAACCTCGACGGTAGCATCAACGTGCTCGCCGTGGTAAAGGAGGAGTCGTCATCATTCATCCGCAAGGGCGTGGTTTACAACATCGACAAGACCGCCCTCTGCATATCAAACATAGTAAAAAAACTTACAAACCAGCTCAAGACAGAGATTACTCGCGTCTATGTGGGCGTGGGAGGACAGTCTATTCGCAGCGTGAGGAATGTCATCACTAAGGAACTTCCCGCCGACACAAAGGTCACCGAACAGATGGTCATCGACCTCATGGACGCCAACAACACCATAAAATATCCCGACCAAGAGATACTCGACGTGGCCATACAGGAATACAAGGTCGATGCACAATATCAGACCGACCCCGTAGGCATACAATGCACACATCTCGAAGGCAACTTCCTCAACATACTGCAACGCAACACTTTCTACAAGAACCTTAACAAGTGTTTCGAGAACGCTGGAGTCAACGTGGCACAGATGTATATCTCGCCCATTGCCCTGGCCGACAGCGTGCTCACCGAGACCGAGAAGCGCTCTGGTTGCGCCTTGGTTGACATCGGCGCTGACACAACCACGGTGAGCGTCTATAACAAGAACATCTTGCGCCATCTTGCAGTCATTCCTCTTGGCAGCCACAACATCACCAAGGACATAGCATCGCTACAGATAGAGGAAAGCGAAGCTGAGAAGATGAAGCTGAAGTATGGCTGCGCCTATACCGACAACAACGAGATCGACAACAACCTCAAACTGCCCATCGACGGCGACCGCGACGTTGACAGCCGTAAATTTATCGAGATCGTGGAAGGCCGACTCGAGGAAATCATCGAGAACGTGTGGAACCAGATTCCTTCCGACTACTACGAGAAACTCCTCCTCGGCGGCATCATCCTCACTGGTGGCGGATCAAATATCAAGAACATCGAGAAGGCGTTCTACAACTACACTCACCTCGACAAGATACGCGTAGCGAAGTTTGTAAACCACACCATCAAATCGACCAACGCCGACATCAATGCCAAAAACGGCATGATGAACACCCTACTCGGACTGCTCATCAAGGGCGACCAAAACTGCGCCGGCGTGGAGGTGGATCCCACCAACCTCTTTGACACGGCATCTGCAACCTCGCTAAATGGTCCCATCAGCCTCTCACAACGCGCTGACACCGCCAAAAAACCGGGCGTCGTACCTACCGAAGCCGAGAAGCGAAAAGCCGAGGAAGAAGCACAGCGCAAGCGCGAGGAAGAGGAGCGCAGGCGTGAGGAAGAAGAGGCTGAACGCAAGCGCAAGGAGGAGGAAGAGGCTAAGCGCATAGCTGAGGAGAAACGCCGCAACAGTCCGCTCAACAAGGCCATCAGATGGTTTAAGAAGGTGGCTTCAGACATGGCAGAAGAATAAGGCGGCGAAGGGAGTTGTAAGTATTTTAACAAACCATATTTATTTTCGACAGATATGACAGACAATAATATACCCATGGTTGACTTCGGGTCACCAGAGAAAGAACATAGCATCATAAAGGTCATCGGCGTTGGCGGAGGCGGTGGTAATGCCGTCAATCACATGTATAGAGAAGGTATCCACGACGTTACTTTCGTACTCTGCAACACCGACGCACAGGCTCTCAACGACTCGCCTGTGCCCGTCCACCTACAGCTCGGCAAAGAGGGACTCGGAGCCGGCAACAAGCCCGAGAAAGCTCGCGTAGCAGCCGAGGAGAGCATCGACGACATCAAGCGCATGCTCAACGACGGCACACGCATGACATTTATCACAGCCGGCATGGGCGGTGGCACCGGCACAGGAGCCGCTCCGGTCATTGCACGCGTGTCAAAGGAGATGGACATACTCACCGTCGGCATCGTCACCATACCGTTCCGCTTCGAGGGCGACCGCAAGATAGACCAAGCTCTCGACGGCGTGGAACAGATGTCAAAAAATGTAGATGCCCTGCTCGTGATAAACAACGAGCGTCTGCGCGAGATCTACCCAGAACTGACCGTGCTCGACGCCTTCGGCAAGGCTGACGACACGCTTAGCATAGCCGCAAAGAGCATCGCCGAGATTATTACCGTCCACGGACTCATCAACCTCGACTTCAATGACGTGAAGACCGTGCTAAAAGACGGTGGAGTGGCCATCATGTCCACGGGTTACGGCGAAGGCGAAGGACGCGTAAAGAAGGCCATCGACGACGCTCTCAACTCGCCCCTGCTCAATGACAACAACGTGTTTAAGTCGAAGAAGATCCTGCTCAACATCTCGTTCTGCGGCAACAAAGACTCGAAAGACGGACTGCTCATGGAGGAGATGAACGACGTCAACGACTTCATGGCTAAGTTTGGCGACTTCGAGATAAAATGGGGTATCGCCACCGATCCCGAACTGGGCAAGAAGGTGAAGGTGACCATTCTTGCCACTGGCTTCGGCATAGAGAACGTAGATGGCATGCACGGGCATATCAAGCGCCACACCCAAGAGGAAGCTAACCGCATCGCCGAGGAACAGGAGCGCGCCGCCGAACGTCAGGAGCGCCGCAACCAATACTATGGCAACGAGGGCAACAACAAGAAGTACAAGCGCCGTCCACACATCTACCTCTTCCATCCCGAAGACCTCGACAACGACAATGTCATAGCCAAGGTTGAGGACACGCCTACATACAAGCGCACAAAGGAGATTCTCGAGAGTATCAACAGCCTCTCAAACATCAAAGTGACGGCTCCTGAACTTGTAGTGGAAGAGCTCCATGAAGGCTCGCCCGGCACCATCAAATTCCTTTAACGAGCATCGTCGGAGAAGAAAATTTTACGAAAAGAGATTTACTTCTTCAACTTGAAAAGACTTATAATATCAACAAAAAAAAATACACAATACATCATGTTATTCGACCAAGTAAGCAAAGATATAGTTGCCGCCATGAAGGCAAAAGACAAGGTTCGTCTTGAGGCCTTGCGCAACATTAAAAAAGTATTTATCGAGGCAAAGACTGCACCTGGAGCCAACGACACGCTCGACAATGCTGTCGCCCTGAAGATTCTGCAGAAATTAGCCAAGCAAGGCAACGACTCCGCTGCCCTCTACAAGAGCCAGAACCGCGCCGACCTCGCCGAGGCGGAATTAGCACAGGTAGCGGTGATCGAAAGCTATCTCCCAAAACCTCTCAGCCTTGAGGAGATCGAAACTGCAGTAAAGGACATCATCTCCCAAACTGGTGCCACAAGCATTAAGGATATAGGAAAGGTGATGGGAGCATCCAACAAACAACTCGCTGGCAGAGCAGACGGGAAAACCATCTCAGACATCGTGAAGAAACTTCTCGCATAACACTCAACCGGGGTAAGGCATCGTCCTTAGTCCTTACCCCGATATTTTTATATCACCCACACCACCCATTTTTTTTCATGAATGACACAACGCAAAACACGTATCATGTATCAGCTTGATTTCAGACTGGATAAAATCTCTCTAACTGGAGAAATTTATTTACGTAGTTAGAGAGATATTTCGGGACAGTTAGATAGAGTATAAAATACTTTGTGTATTATAAATAATAATAACGGCGAATAACTAATTACTAAAAGATTTGTAGGATTGGAAATTAAGTTGTACATCCTGCATTGTTAAAAAAAATCTGAAGCGCGAACCGTGATTCGGATACACAAGGGAGAGACAATTTTTCTGTGGCGAGCAGGAAGCCTAAGACGGTTTGCCACGCAATGTTTAACCATTAATAATTCTTAGTTATGGCAATTAAACTTTAGGCAACAGAGCGAATGCTCAAGTTAGGAACAAAATATTGGCAGTATTCGTACGGTCAGGGTTATGGTCATGACAATGCACGCAGATGTTGATTGCTACAGCAATCGCAGATGACCGACGGCAATTCGACGGTCATCGACGGAATACGACGGTATTCGATATCGTTATTATCGTTACGGTCAGAAACTGGTGGCTAGGCCGCCTTCGCTGGTTTCCTTATAGAGCGATGGGAGATCGTGACCGGTCTGCTTCATCACGTTGATAACCTTGTCGAACGAGACACGATGGATGCCATCAGAGAAAGAGGCATAGATATTGCTGTCGAGAGCGCGGGCTGCAGCAAAGGCATTACGCTCGATACAGGGAATCTGGACTAGTCCACACACGGGATCGCAGGTCATGCCAAGATGATGCTCAAGCCCCATCTCGGCGGCATATTCTATCTGCGACGGACTGCCACCAAAGAGCTGACAGGCTGCGGCTGACGCCATGGCACACGCCACTCCTACCTCACCCTGACAACCCACGTCGGCACCGGAGATGGAAGCATTGGTCTTAGCAACATTGCCCACAATGCCTGCTGTGGCGATGGAGTGGAGAATCTTCTCGTCGCTGAAGTTATGTCCCTTAGACAAATGGTAAAGCACGGCTGGAAGCACTCCACACGAGCCACAGGTGGGAGCGGTGACGATGGTGCCGCCCGAGGCGTTCTCCTCGCTCACGGCAAGGGCATAGGAATAGACCAAGCCTCGCGTCTGAAGGTTGCGCTGATAGCCCGATGCCTTGACATAATATGTAGAGGCCTTACGGGGCAGATTGAGCGGTCCTGGGAGTCGTCCCTCGGTGTTGATGCCTCGTTCCACAGCAGCCTTCATGGCATTCCACACTTCGAGTAGATAATCCCAGATGCCTTCGTCTTCCGAAAGATCAACATATTCCCAATAGCTGCGTCCGTTGTCGTAACACCATTGCATGATGTCGGTCATGGTAGACATGGAATAGACGTCGGGGCTATCCATCGAATTAGAGTTTTCGCCTTCGGACAGTGCTCCGCCGCCGATGCTGAAGACGGTCCAATCGTCGATGGTAGAGCCTGTAGCGTCTCTTGCCACGAAGCACATGCCGTTGGGATGGTACGGAAGGAAGACCGTGGGTTTCCAAACGATTTCCACGGGTGCGAGAGGTTGCAGCACGTCGATGATGGCCACGTCGGTCTGGTGACCTTTACCTGTGGCTGCAAGACTGCCGTAGAGTGTCACTTCAAACGAGTGTGCTGATCCGTTGCGTGAGGCGAACATGCGTGCAGCTTGCTGTGGTCCCATGGTGTGACTACTCGACGGACCTTTGCCTATTCTATACAGTTCTCTTAGGGATTTCATAATATTATGTCTTTAGTTGAAATTATTCTAATTATCAGGGGAGAGTTATGAGGGGAAGTTATGAAGTACTAAATGTTAAGCGTAGAAATGTATTAGCCCATTATTACTCTCCATCTTAAGTTTCCATTTTACTCCCCATCATTCCTCAAACTCAAACTCCAACTGCGTATCGCCAAGGAGATTGAATGTGCGGCGATGGTATGGTGTAGCGCCAAACTGGCGGATGGCATCGCGATGTTTCTTGGTGGGATAGCCCTTGTTGCCTTTCCAGTCGTATTGCGGATACTCTTCGGCGAGACGTTTCATATAGTCGTCGCGGTAGGTCTTGGCAAGAATGCTGGCAGCGGCTATGGAGAGATACTTGCCGTCGCCTTTCACGATGGTGACGCTAGGCAGAGAGCCGTAAGGCTTGAAGCGGTTGCCATCGACGATGACAGCCTCGGGACGTGTCGTCAGCTGGTCGAGGGCGCGGTGCATGGCGAGAATAGAGGCATTGAGGATGTTTATCTCATCGATTTCCTCTGGTGTGACCACACCCACCGCCCACGCCACAGCGTCGCGCTCTATGGTGTCGCGGAGGACATAGCGCCTCTTCTCGCTGAGCTGTTTAGAATCGTTGAGGTCGGCGTTGACATAGTTTGGCGGGAGGATGACGGCGGCAGCAAATACCGCTCCAGCGAGGCATCCCCGTCCTGCCTCGTCGCAGCCCGCCTCTATCAAACCAGTATGATAGTTGTTTATCAGCATGCGAACATCTTGCTTACACGACTGATGCCTTCGGCAAGGGCATTAATCTCTTCTGTGGTGTTGTATAGGGCAAAGGAGGCACGCACGGTGCCGAGGATGCCGAGACGGTCCATGAGTGGCTGGGCGCAATGGTGGCCTGTACGTACGGCGATACCGAGGCGGTCGAGAAGAGTGCCGAGGTCAAGATGATGGATGTCGCCCACGAGAAACGACACGACGGCATCCTTGCCTTCCACGGTGCCGAAGAGTCGCATACCGTCGATTTCGGCGAGGCGTTTCATGCAGAAGTCGGTGAGTTGTCGCTCGTGGAGTGCAATGTTGTCCATGCCAAGTGAGTCGAGATAGTTGATGGCGGTAGCTAGGCCGTGGGTGGCCACATAGTCGGGTGTGCCTGCCTCAAACTTAAATGGGAGGCGTTCGAAGGTGGTCTTCTCGAAGTTGACGCTCTCAATCATCTCGCCCCCTCCCTGGTATGGCGGCAGACGGTCGAGCCACTCTTCCTTTCCGTAGAGCACACCTACGCCCGTGGGGCCATACATCTTGTGTCCGCTGAAGACGAAGAAGTCGCAGCCGAGTGCCTGCATATCGACTTTAAAATGAGGTGTTGACTGTGCTCCGTCGATCATCACCGGCACGTTGTGCGAATGGGCTATGCTGACAATGTCGGTAATGGGGTTGACGGTACCGAGGACATTGCTGACGTGAGCTATGCTGACGAGACGGGTGCGGGAGTTGAACAACTGGCTATATGCCTCGATGTCGAGCCTGCCGCTATCGTCCATTGGCACCACGCGAAGCACTATGCCGCGCTTGGCTGCCTGCAACTGCCAGGGTACTATATTAGAGTGGTGTTCCATGACAGAGACGATGACCTCGTCGCCCTCTTGCATGAAAGCGTCGGTAAACGACGATGCCACGAGGTTAAGTCCTTCGGTGGTGCCGCGTGTGAAGATGATCTCCGACGTTGAGCGTGCGTTGATGAAACGCCTGACGGTCTCGCGTGCCGCCTCGTGCAGATCAGTGGCCTGCTGTGAGAGATAATGCACTCCACGGTGGACGTTGGCGTTGACGTTGAGATACTCGTCGCGCATGGCGTCAATTACACATAGAGGTTTCTGCGTGGTGGCGGCATTGTCGAGATATACGAGCGGCTTGTCATATACCGTTCTCGACAGTATTGGGAAATCGTTTCTAATCTTCTGAATATCAAGCATGGTCGTATGTGGTTTTATCCTACTTGCATAACTTACATCCCTCGCACTTGCTGAGTTCGCCGCGGAAGCGTTTCTCGACGAGATGATGCAGTCGGTCGCGCAGCGGTTCGAGCTTAATGGTGTCGATGACTTCGTTGATGAATGCAAACTCCAGTAGCAGCTTCGCCTCCTGTTCGGAGATGCCTCGCTGTCGCATGTAGAACATGGCGGCATCGTTGAGCTGACCTACCGTGGAGCCATGACTGCACTTCACGTCGTCGGCGTAGATCTCGAGCATGGGTTGTGTAAACATGCGTGACTCTCGTGTGGCACAGATGTTCTGGTTGCGTTCCTCCGACGTGGTCTTCTGCGCTCCGTGGCGCACCAGCACGCGTCCGGCGAAAGCGCCTGTAGCCTTGCCGTCGAGCACATATTTGTAGAGTTCCTTGCTGTCGCAATATGGTGCCTTGTGGTCGATGAGCGTATTGTTGTCCACCACCTGAGTTTTGTCGGCAATGGCGCATCCGTTGAGCACGCACTCAGCTCCCTCGCCGCTAAGGGTGAGGTCGGTACGATTACGTGTGACGCCGTTGTGGAGCGTGATGACGTTGTGGTTGACGCGGCTGTCTGCATCCTGATTGATATAGAGGTTGCTGACGCGCACACTCTTCTCGTGTGTCTCTTCAAGGCAGTAGAGGTCGAGCGAGGCATTGTGTCCCACGTGCGCCTCGATGACTTGTGTGGCAAGGAAGTGGCGGTCATCGGCGGCATGGTCGCAAAAGAGAAGTTTTATCTCCGACCCTTCCTCGACGATGATGAGGACACGCCTGTTTACCATGAGGTCAACATCCGAACGAAGGATGTTGATCACCTGTATGGTACGTTCGACGGCGACGCCTTTGGGCACATAGACCAGAAGTCCGTCTTGTGCGAGCATGGTATTGAGGGCGGTGATGCCATCGTCGGCAGTCTTTGCCAACTGAGCATAGTATTTCGCCACGAGCTGTGGCTGTCGCTGTGCCTCTTCCCTTAGCGAACCGATGACGACGCCCTCTGGTAGCTGTGCCTTGGGCGTGGCCTTGGAGAAGAAGGAGTCATTGACAACGAAATAGAGCGACGTGCTTAGGTTGGGCACATCGCAGTGAAAGGCGTCGTATGGGTTAACGGGGATATTGAGCCGGTTGAGGTTGAGTCCATAGTTGGGTTCGAAGAGACGCTGCATATCGGTATATTTGTATCTCTCCACTTTCTTCGACGGTATGCCTAACCGCTTGAAATTCTCGTATGCCTCGTCGCGCACGGCGTTCATCACGTCGGCACTGTGCTCACGTATCATGTCACGGCGCTGGTCGTATAATTCTGTATATTGATTCTCCATCGGATTTATTTTTCATTTCCAGCCTCTGCCTTTATCCAGTCGTAGCCTCGCTCTTGTATCTCCTTGGCGAGTTCGGGTCCTGCGGTCTTCACTATGCGTCCCCTGTAGAGCACATGGACGACGTCGGGCTTGATCATGTCAAGCAGGCGGTCGTAATGGGTGATAACGATTGTGCTGGTGTCGGGACGGTGCAGTTTGTTGACTCCTTCCGCCACAATACGCATGGCATCAACATCTAGACCCGAGTCGGTCTCGTCGAGTATAGCGAGTTTCGGTTCGAGCATGGCCATTTGGAATATCTCGTTACGTTTCTTCTCGCCACCGCTGAAGCCTTCGTTGACCGAGCGGTTGGCAAGTTTCGAGTCGAGCTCAACGATGGCGCGTTTCTCTCTCATCAGCTTTATGAACTCGCCGGCTGGCATCGGTTCCTTTCCCTCATACTTGCGGCGCTCGTTGATGGCGGCACGCATGAAGTTTGTCATCGACACGCCTGGAATCTCCACTGGATACTGGAACGAGAGAAAAAGTCCCTCGTGAGCCCTGTCCTCGGGTTTCATCTCAAGTAGGTTTTTGCCGTTGAACATCGCCGTGCCTGAGATGACCTCATACAATGGATTGCCCACAAGTACCGCCGAGAGAGTCGATTTTCCCGAGCCATTAGGTCCCATGATGGCGTGTGTCTCGCCATCGCGAATCGTGAGGTTGATGCCTCGCAATATCTCTTTGTCGCCAATTCTGGCGCATAAATCCTTTACTTCTAACATCGTTATATATTGTTTCTTTAGTTTCGCATTTACCCTACCGTGCCTTCGAGCGACACGCTGAGGAGCTTCTGTGCCTCGACGGCAAACTCCATGGGCAACTTGTTGAGCACTTCCTTAGCATAGCCGTTGACAATGAGTCCTACGGCCTGTTCTGTAGGCATGCCACGCTGATTGCAGTAGAAGAGCTGATCCTCGCTGATTTTGCTTGTGGTGGCTTCGTGCTCCACCACGGCGGTGTCGTTATGAATATCCATATAGGGGAAGGTGTGGGCGCCACATTCGCTGCCAAGGAGGAGCGAGTCGCACGAGGAGTAGTTGCGGGCGTTGTCAGCGTTTGCCGTCGCCCTCACCAGTCCGCGGTATGAGTTCTGGCTATGTCCTGCCGAGATGCCTTTGGAGATGATGGTGCTCTTGGTGTTTTTGCCCATGTGTATCATCTTTGTACCGGTGTCGGCCTCTTGATAGTTGTTGGTGACAGCAACGCTATAGAACTCTGCCTGTGAATAGTCGCCACGCAGCACGCACGACGGATATTTCCACGTGATGGCCGAGCCTGTCTCCACCTGTGTCCACGATAGTTTGCTATTGGTGCCACGCAGGTCGCCTCGTTTCGTCACGAGGTTGAGCACACCTCCGTTACCGTTCTCATCGCCCGGATACCAGTTCTGCACGGTGGAATATTTCACCTCGGCATTGTTCATCACCACAATCTCGACGATAGCGGCATGAAGTTGGTTCTCGTCGCGCATGGGAGCGGTACAGCCTTCGAGATACGACACGTAGGCATCGTCGTCGGCAATGATTAGCGTGCGCTCAAACTGTCCCGTATTGCGGGCGTTGATGCGGAAATAGCTGCTGAGCTCCATGGGGCAGCGCACACCCTTGGGTATATACACAAACGAGCCGTCGCTGAACACGGCGCTGTTGAGGGCGGCGAAGAAGTTGTCACCATACGGCACCACGGTGCCGAGATATTGTCGCACGAGGTCAGGATGATCCTTGATGGCGTCGCCTATGGAACAGAAAATGATACCTTTCTCGGCAAGCTTTTCCTTAAAAGTGGTCTTCACCGACACCGAGTCCATGATGGCATCGACAGCCACGCCGCTCAGCGCGAGACGCTCCTCGAGCGGTATGCCGAGCTTGTCGAAGGTTTTCATCAGTTCGGGATCGATCTCTTTTTTCTCCTGTTTCTTCTTCTGTGCCAAGGGGTCAGCATAATAGGAGATAGCCTGATAGTCAATGGGGGGCACTGTGACGTGTCCCCATTTTGGTTCCTCCATCGTTGTCCAATGGCGGAATGCTTTCAGGCGAAACTCAAGCATCCATTCCGGCTCGCCTTTCTTTTGCGAGATGAGCCTCACGACATCTTCGTTCAGTCCTTTTTCTATTATTTCTGTATGTACGTCGGTGGTGAATCCGTACTCATATTTCTGTTCTGCCACCTGACGTACAAATGCATTTTTTTCTGACATACTTTTATTAGTTGACGAGTTATTCCAGTTGACAACTAAAAAACTACAACTTTTGCTCCACTTCAATTTCCATGAACGTCTCGATGATGTCATTCTGCTGGATATCATTGAAGTTGACGAGCGAGATACCGCATTCGAAACCTGCGCTCACCTCTTTCACATCGTCCTTATAACGTTTCAACGCATTGATAGAGCCTGTGAACACCACGATACCGTCGCGGATGAGACGAGCCTTGTCAGTGCGGTGTACCTTGCCTTCGGAGACGAACGCTCCAGCCACTGTACCCACCTTCGAGATCTTATAAACCTCGCGTACCTCAACCTGTCCAGTAGCCACCTCTTTCTTCACCTTGTCGAGCATTCCTTCCATAGCAGAGTGGATGTCGTCTATGGCGTCGTAGATGACCGAATAGGTGTTGATCTCCACGCCCTCGCGCTCGGCAAGGCGCTTGGCCTCGACCGAAGGACGCACCTGAAAGCCGACGATCATTCCGTTGTCGGCTGTAGAGGCAAGCATCACGTCATTTTCCGATATCTGGCCTACGGCCTTCATGATGACGTTGACCTGAACCTTCTCGGTTGACATCTTGATGAACGAATCGGAGAGAGCCTCGACAGAGCCTTGGGTATCGGCCTTGACAACGAGGTTGAGCTCGTGGAACTCGCCGAGTGCCACACGATGGGCAATCTCCTCGAGTGAGAGCGTCGTAGCCGTGCGGAGGCTCTGCTCGCGCTGCAGCTGTGTACGCTTGTTGGCGATGTCCTTTGCCTCCTGTTCGGTTTCCATAATATGGAACGAGTCGCCTGCCTGTGGAGCTCCATTCAGTCCGAGTATGATCACCGGCTCTGCTGGTCCTGCCTTCTCAATACGCTGATTACGCTCGTTGAACATGGCCTTGATGCGGCCGTAGCTGGTGCCTGCGATGACGATATCGCCAATCTTCAGCGTTCCATTAGACACGAGCACTGTAGAGACATAGCCACGACCTTTGTCGAGCGATGACTCGATGACCGAGCCTGTGGCGCGGCGGTTGGGGTTGGCCTTGAGGTCGAGCATCTCCGCCTCGAGGAGCACCTTCTCTAAGAGTTCGTTGACGCCCAAGCCTTTCTTTGCCGAGATCTCCTGACACTGATACTTTCCGCCCCACTCCTCAACGAGGAGGTTCATGTTGGCGAGGTCTTCTCGTATCTTGTCGGGGTTGGCGCCTGGTTTGTCTATCTTGTTGATGGCAAACACCATAGGTACGTTGGCCGCCTGTGCGTGGGCTATCGCCTCGCGTGTGGTTGGCATGACGCTGTCGTCGGCGGCGATAATAATGATTGCGATATCGGTGACCTGGGTACCACGGGCACGCATGGCAGTGAACGCCTCGTGACCAGGAGTGTCGAGGAACGTGATGTGACGGCCATCCTCTAGTTTCACATTGTATGCTCCGATGTGCTGAGTGATGCCTCCTGCCTCGCCTGCTATGACGTTCGACTTGCGTATGTAGTCGAGCAGCGATGTCTTACCATGGTCAACATGTCCCATGACGGTGACGATCGGAGCACGTGGGAGCAGGTCGTTCTCGTCGTCCTCCTCCTCACTGACTGCCTCGCTCACCTCAGCGCTTACATACTCGGTCTTAAATCCGAACTCATCGGCCACGAGATTGATGGTCTCGGCATCGAGGCGCTGGTTGATAGATACCATGATGCCTACGCTCATACAAGTGCCTATAACCTTGTTTACCTGCACGTTCATCATCGTGGCGAGCTCGCTAACGGTGACAAACTCGGTAAGTTTCAATATTTTGCTCTCTGCTGCCTGCTCCTGCATCTCCTCGTTGAGACGCTCCTGCACTGCCTCACGCTTCTCACGACGGTATTTCGCGCCTTTCTTGTTCTGGTTTTTGTTTGTCAGACGTGCCAACGTCTCTTTTACCTGGCGTGCCACATCTTCCTCACTCACCTCGATTGGCTTCGGCTGGCGATTCTTGTTCTTGTTGCGGTTCTTTCCTCCGCCCTGCTGGTTTCCGCCATTATTGCCTCCGCCGTTGTTATTATTATTGTTATTATTACCTTTATTCTTCTTTTTCTTACCGCCTTGCTGTGTGGAAGCAGCCTCGATGTCAACTCGCTCGTTGTTGATACGCACGCGCTTTTTCTTCTCTCCGTTGTGCTGTTGTATCTTTTCCTCGCGTTCTTTTCTGCGCTCTTCCTTCGACTTTTTCTTTGGACGGGTGCTTTGGTTGAGGGCGTCAAGGTCTATCTTTCCCAAGACATTGACTTTCGGAGCCAGTTTTTTCTCGCTTTTGAGAGTGAATATCTTATTGTCCGTGTTGCTTGCAGTGCTTGCCTGACTTTCGCTGACAGCCTTTGGTTCTTTTCCGTTCTGACGGTTCTGATTGCCGTTATTGTTCACGTTGTCTTGTTTCTTTTCCTTTGTTATGTTGCCTTTTTCTGTCTCCGGCATTGTTCTCTTTTCCTGCTTGCTACTATTGTTGTCAGAGGCAAGGGTAGATGATGTCTGTGACTGCGGTTTTGGCGTCGCGCCGTCAGTCTTCACGTCGGGAGCCGCCTTTTCCTCAGCGTCAGTTTTTACAGTGTCGGTCTTCTTATTATCGTTAGTGCCTGTTGCCTGCACGGCCTTGGGCTCTTCAGCCTTAGGCACAAGCTTTGCAGCAGCATTCTCGCTCTCCTTATTCTGGCTTTCGGCAGCAGCCTTTTCTACCATAGGGGCTTTAGGGGCATCAGACGAAGGCTTGAACGGATTACCGTTCTTGTCGAGTTCTATCTTGCCCACCGGAGTGTATTTCTGTACCTTTGTGACAAGATCGTCAGCCTTTGTAGTGGCCTTCTTCTCTACTTTTCTCTCCTTGCCTTTCTTTGCCAGCTTCTCAGCTTCATTCTTAATGTCCTTGTCGCCCTTGAACTGTCGTACAAGGGCCTGATACTGCTCATCTGAGATCTTGGTGGAGAGATTTGCGTCGTCCTTAATCTCTCCCAAGCTCTTCTTGTTTTTCAGGAAATCAACTGCCGTTTGAAGTCCTATATTTAATTCTGTCAATACTTTGTTTAATCTGATGCTCACTACTGAAAAAATTTAATAATCCAAAAATAATAAAATTCAAAAATATGGTTTGCGAGCAGCAAGTGTCGTTTACTGCTCAAACTCTGCCTTAAGCACCTTGAGTACGTTGTCAACGGTCTCCTCTTCGAGGTCGGCCTTCTCTATCAGCATGACACGTGGGGCGTTGAGCACTGCCTTGGCGGTGTCGAGACCGATAGCCTTGATGGCGTCGATTACCCACTGGTCTATCTCGTCGGCGAACTCGTCGAGGTAGATGTCTTCGTCGGCTTCACCCTCGCCCACAACACGGAACACGTCGATGGTATACTCGGTAAGCATACTTGCCAACTTGATGTTCATACCGCTACGTCCAATAGCGAGCGACACCTGGTCGGGCTGGAGATACACCTCAGCCTTCTTGTTTTCCTGGTCAACGGTGATGCTCGTCACCTCGGCTGGAGCAAGGGCGCGTTGGATGTATATCTGGATGTTAGGCGAATAGTTTATCACATCGATGTTCTCATTGCAAAGCTCGCGGACAATGCCAGACACGCGGCTTCCCTTCACACCGACGCATGCGCCTACTGGATCGATGCGATCGTCGTAGCTCTCCACCGACACCTTAGCTCTCTCGCCCGGCATGCGTGCCACACCGCGGATAGAGATGAGTCCGTCGGCCACTTCCGGCACTTCCGATTCAAGAAGGCGCTTGAGGAATATGGGGGCGGTGCGGCTGAGGATGATGCGGGGATTGTTGTTCTCGTTGTCAACACGCAGCACGACGGCCTTAATGGTCTCGCCCTTGCGATAGGTGTCGCGAGAGATCTGCTCGCTCTTAGGCAGATGGAGCTCATTGCCCTCGTCGTCGATGAGAAGCACCTCGCGCTTCCACATCTGATAGACTTCGGCGCTCACCACCGTTCCTACCTTGTCCTTATACTTGTTGTAGAGAGAGTCGTGCTCAAGTTCGAGAATCTTCGACGCCAGTGTCTGACGGAGATTCAGTATGGCACGACGTCCAAACTTGCTGAAGTTGACCTCTTCGCTCACGTCCTCGCCTATCTCGTAGTCGGGTTCTATCTTCTGAGCGTCGCTAAGTGATATCTCCTTGTTCTCATCCTTCACCTCTCCGTCGGCAACCACCACGCGGTTGCGATGGATTTCAAAGTCGCCCTTGTCGGGATTGACGATGACATCGAAGTTGGCATCGCTTCCGAAAATTTTCGCGATAACACTGCGGAAACTTTCCTCAAGCACGCTTACGAGAGTCGTGCGGTCGATGTTTTTTGTCTCTTTGAACTCCTGAAAGGTCTCTATCATGCTCGGACCTTGTTCTTCTTTCTTTGCTGCCATAGCTGAATTACTTGAAACTTAATAAGTATTTTGTATATTTTATATTATTCATGTTGTAGCTCTTCTCTACATCTACCATTACCGGACGCTTCTTGCCTTCCAGCTTCTGCTTCTCCTTTACGACGACGATAAAGTTGTCGCCATCAACGGCTGTCAGCACTCCCTGCACCTTGACACCTTCAGCTGTCAGCACCTCCACGTCCTTGCCGATATGGTTGCTATACTGCTGCGCAACCTTAAATGGCTGTCCGATGCCTGCCGAGCCTACCTCAAGTTCGTAGTTACCAAGGTCGTCGCCCAGTTTCTCCTGAAGATAACGGCTCAATGCCGCGCAATCTTCAATCCACACTCCGTCGGCATGATCTATCTCCACCACGATGCGGTCATCGGGGGTGAACATCACGTCAACAAGAAAATAGTCGTTGCCTGCCAACCACTCTTCTACAATTGTCTTGACTTCGTTTTTCTCTATCATATCTTTTCTATTAAACATATGCCCCAAGGCACAGCCAAAAGCCTACCATGGGCTTAAAAAACAAGAATGAGGAGCTCTCGGAGAAGCTCCTCATTCCACTGAACGGTGCAAAGGTACAAAAAAATGTGCTTTCCACCAAAAAAAAAATGTTAAATCGCTCATCAAACTGTTATTTTCCCAGTTTTTCACGATATTCTCCTTCGTCAGAGAGTATGCGGACCGCCTCCTTGAGCTGTTTGTCGTAGTACAACGAATTCTCTATTCCGCCTGCCTGATAGTATTTGGCGGTGACTATGTCGCGTTCAAGCATCTCCTTCAAGGTTTGCTTCTCTTTCTCCATGTCGCGCGACACGTCGTGCTTTAGTTTTTTGCGAAGGGCAGCAAACTCTTCCTTGGCATCATCGTAATAACCCTCGAAACGTGCCAGCTTCTCTAACTCGCCAAGTGCCTTGTCGCTCTCGGGATCGTAGTCGAAGCCGCTCTCGACTACTCTCTGCTTGAACTCGGCAAACTCGGCATCGGTGAGACGGAAATCTCTTGCTGGGGCAATCGTGGGATACTTTGCCACGTAATCGGCGACATAGTCGAACATCACCTCCATGGAATCGAGGCGGTCGATATACAAGGCTATGTTGGGAAGCGTGTCGGGTCTTACCTCCACATCGGGTTTTATGCCGCCTCCGTCACGCACCTCGCGGCCACCCAGAGTGTGAAAGACGCGGGTTAGGCTGTCGGGGATGCTCTCCACATAACCGCCGCCCGAGTGCTTGTAGTTGATGGCCTGGATACAACGGCCGCTTGGGATGTAGTATTTGCCCGTAGTGAGTTTCAAGTTGCCGTTATATGGCATGTCTATCGTGGCTTGGACCAAACCTTTTCCGTATGTGCGCGTACCTAATATTATTGCGCGGTCGAGATCCTGCAGTGCGCCACTCGTGATCTCGCTAGAGCTGGCAGTGATGCCATTCACCAGCACCACGATAGGCATCACCGTATCGACTGGTTCAAGGCGGGTCTTATAACTGTGGTTTGTCTTCTTGCCACGCTGCTCAATCACCGTCGTTCCTTTTGGTATCCACATGTTGACAATATCGACGGCTTCCTGAACCGAGCCTCCGCCGTTGTTGCGAAGGTCGAACACCAGCTTTTTAGCGCCCTTGCCTTTCAGCTCGATGAATGCCTTTCTGACATTGCGGGCACAGCCCTCGGTAAAACTAAGGAAATTGATGTAGCCTATATCATCGCCAAGCATTCCATAATATGGCATTTCTGACTCCTTTATCATCTTTCGGGTCATCTTAATCTTCATCACCTTGCCCGTCGAAGGACGGCGGATTTTCAGCACAAACGAGGTACCGGCGGTGCCCTTGAGATGATCGCTGACATATTTCGTATCCTTTCCACGCATGTCAAGCTTGTCGATACTTAATATGATATCACCCTTCATCAGTCCCACCTCAGCGGCAGGCATTCCCTCGTAAGGCTCGTCGATGACCACATTCTTCAGGCGCTGGTGCCAGCGGATGATGGAACCTATACCTGCATATTTCCCCGTCAGCAAGTGCTTCAGTTCCTTTGTCTTCTCCTCTGGATAATACTCGGTATAAGGGTCGAGACTCTTCAACATAGCCTTTATGCCATTACCTATCACTTCGCCAGGATTGAGCGTATCTACATACATCAGGTCCAATCCCTTATATATATTATTAAACGCATCGAGGTTCTTAGCCACCTCGAAATTGTGGTTTTTATGTTCCTGTGCCAATACCGACGACAGCATCGACACAACCAATACAAAAGCGGTTACTATTCTTTTCATCATGAGATTATTGTTCCTTTTCGACTATATGTCGCTATTTGGGTGCAAAATTAGCGTTTTATTCACAAAAAACGGCATCTATCAACGAAAAAATAAAAAAATCAAAGGCTTTTCTCGATTTTTTTCTCAAAAAATTTTGTAGTTACAAAAAAACATAGTACCTTTGCATCGCAATTCAGAAAAAGGACTGCAATAATTGCTTCAGTAGCTCAGTTGGTTAGAGCACATGACTGTTAATCATGGGGTCGTTGGTTCAAGCCCATCCTGGAGCGCTACATTAGTCAAAGAATTGTTAACATTGCTTCAGTAGCTCAGTTGGTTAGAGCACATGACTGTTAATCATGGGGTCGTTGGTTCAAGCCCATCCTGGAGCGCGAAAGAGACGCATAGAAGTATGCGTCTCTTTTGTGTTTTGTAAGATTGTTTTTTTCTCTTTTTTATGTAAAATACTTGATTTTGTCATTTTTCTCGGCGTTTTACTTGCATATTTGGGAAAAAAGATGTACTTTTGCAGCAAAACCACAGGCAAACCCTATTCAGAATACGAGTGTCATAAAAAAATAATGCAAAACTCGTTATACTAATCAAGGAAATGACTTAAACGACAAAACATGTCAAAAGAAAAAACGAACTCAAATAGCGTACTCGAAAATCTTCCTATCGGACTCATCTTCTTCGACAAAGAAGGAAACACTACCGATATTAATGCAAAGGCTCTGGAGCTTTTCGGCTTCAGCGACATAAGCATGCTGTCTGGCTTCAACCTATTCGCCAGTCCGCTACTTTGCGACAATACAAAAATCGCCGTCAAGACACTTCCATATTACGATTCTTTTTTCAACTATCACCCGGGATTCTCCCCGTCGCAACAATCTGAAGTGCCGCCCGGAAACAGGACAATACGTATCGACGTCAGATATAGCAAGATGTTCGACAATGAAGGAAACCTCAAAGGTTACCTCGGAGCTTATATAGACAGGACACCAGAGGCAGTAAACAATGAAAAGATACGCGACCTCGACGAAATAATATCCATGACGGCTGAAGTAGCGCAAATCGGATACGCGAGAATCAATATCCTTACCGACGTAGGTTTTGCCACAAGACAGTGGTATGCCAACAATGGCATGGGATATAACGACCAATATAACGGGCTGGAGATGTTTACAAATTGTATTCATCCCGACGACCGACATTTCATCACCGACTTCCGCGAGGCTGCAAAAAGGGGCGAGAACCCTAAGCTACAGGCTCTCGTCAGAGTGAATAGGCGCGACGGAAAATGGGACTACCAAAAGGTATTCTCTGTTGTTACAAACTTTGATCCTAAACACAATCTTATTGAGGTGAGCGCAATAACTCAGAATGTCACCGAACAGATCGAACTGGAGCACGACCTCATAGAACAGAAAGAGAAAGCCGAGTCGGCCGACAAACTGAAGACGGCTTTCCTCGCAAACATGAGCCATGAGATACGCACTCCGCTGAATTCCATCATCGGATTCTCACGCATGATGTGCCAGGAAGACATGCCAAAAGAAGAGAGAAGAGACATGTCAAGGATTGTGGAGAAAAACAACGAGATGCTACTGCAACTTATATCCGACATCCTCGACCTTGCGAAACTCGAAGCAGGAAGCATGGAATTCATCTTTGATGACGTGGACGTAAACAGACTCTGCATGGACGTGAGCAGTAGCATCATGCTTAAGGCTAACGAGGGAGTGAAAATCCGGACAGCATGCGCCAGGCCAAGATGCTTCATTCACACAGACCCAAAACGCATCGAGCAAGTGCTCGCGAACTTCGCGTCTAACGCCGCAAAATTCACCGACAAAGGACATATCGAAATAGGATACAAGATAACTGACGACAACTCTATCCGCTTCTATGTGGAAGACACTGGAATAGGAATCCCCAAAGATATGCAATCGACTATCTTTGAACGATTTACAAAGGTAAATGCCTTTTCGCAAGGAGCCGGCATCGGGCTCGACATCTGCCAAGCCATAATGGAACATCTCGGCGGCAAAATTGGGGTGGACAGCAAAGTGGGCAAAGGCTCTACCTTCTGGTTTGAGCTGGAAATAGAATGCTAACGGATAGGATAAAAAGCGTCGGGGATATGGTTTATTTTATATCCGGTGGAAATGGTACCCGTTATAGCTACAATGTCAAAACGAAGGTCGGCATTGATACGGTATTTCTTCACATAGGCATTGGCTGCTATCGACAATGAACGTATCTTCTTCACATCCACTGCCTGCTCTGGAGAAACAAGAAAATCATTGGCACGGGCCTTTACCTCGACAAACACCACTATGCCATCTTTATACATCACAAGATCGAGGTCCCTATGGCCACAACGCCAATCACGATGGAGCAAGGAATATCCCTGCTCCACCATATATTGTTGGGCCATGTCTTCGCCCCAAACTCCGAAATCATTATGTTCAGCCATATCTTGCGACTAAAGATTTTCAAGCATACGCTTGATGACCACGGTCGCGGCAATCTCGCGGTTTGCCGCCTCGGGAATAACCAACGATTTTTCGCTCTCTATGACATCGTCGGTGACGATAAGGCCACGACGCACTGGCAAACAATGCATGAACTTACCATTGTTGGTAACTGCCATGTGTGCCGCATCAATAGTCCAGGACATATCCCTTGAAAGTATCTTGCCGTAATCGGCGGGAGAGGAAACTCCTGGGCAGCTCCAGTTCTTGGCATATACGAAATCTGCTCCCTCAAGAGCTTTCATCTGATCATATTCCACACGTGCATTGCCCACGAAACGCGGATCTAACTCGTAACCTTCGGGATGTGTAACCATAAAATCCACGTCGGCGGCATTCATCCACTCGGCAAAAGAGTTGGGAACGGCCTGAGGCAACGCACGACAATGAGGAGCCCACGTAAGCACTACCTTTGGACGGATTACGCTCTTGTGCTCTTCGATGGTGATTAGGTCGGCAAAAGCCTGAAGAGGATGAACCGTGGCACTCTCCATGGCAAAGACCGGACGTCCACTATATTTGATAAACTGATTGATCACAGTCTCCGCATAATCGTAATCGCGGTCTGAAAGACCTGCAAACGAACGGACTCCAATAAGGTCGCAATAGCAACCCATCACAGGTATCGCCTCAAGAAGATGTTCCGACTTGTCGCCATCCATGATGACGCCTCGTTCCGTCTCCAGTTTCCATGCTCCTGCATTGACATCCAGGACGATGACATTCATGCCAAGATTCATCGCTGCCTTCTGAGTTGAAAGACGGGTACGAAGAGAGTTGTTGAAAAACACCATCATCAGGGTCTTGTTCTTGCCAAGATGCTGATACTGGAAGCGGTTGCGCTTGATCTCCTGTGCCTCAGACAATGCCTGATTAAGGTCGCCGAGGTCTTGTACGTTCATAAATGTTTTCATATTCTTGCTTTAAATATTATTATCGTTTTACAATAGTCCTAACTGATCGAGGAAAATAAAGATAATCAATGTTGGACAGACAAACTTGACAAAAAAGATATATGTCTTGAAAAAGGCTCGATTGACCTTATGGTCATTGGTAAACTCCATATAAACCTCCTGACGGGAGGCGTACCAACCGATATATATACATGTGAGGAAACCTCCCAAAGGCAAAAGTAACTGAGCTGTGAGACGGTCGAAACAGTCCATCATCGGCATTCCAAATAGGCTCAACTCCGGCACAGCTCCAACTGAAAGTGAACTCACAACACATATCACCGATGCTATTATTGTAACAAACCATGCCGACACTCTACGTGGACTCTTCAGCTCCTCGTGGAAAAATGCTGTTCCTATCTCGTGCATTGATATTGTGGAAGTAAGGGCCGCAAGTGCAAGAAGGGCATAAAACAATATCGACATCACATAACCTACAAGTGGCATCGAAGCAAACGCCTTTTGAAAGACGTTAGGCAATGTGATGAAAATGAGCGACGGACCGGAGTCGGGATTGATTCCGACGGAAAAGGCTGCCGGAAAAATCATAAGACCGGCCAACACGGCTATCAATGTGTCGATAAGAGCTATCTGAGCCGCCGAATGAACCAGATTAGTATCGCGCTTGAAATATGACGCATAAGTACACAGACATGCCGTACCAAGACTCAATGAAAAGAATGCCTGGCCAAGGGCAGCAAGAAGGACATGACCATCTACCTTGGAGAAGTCGGGCATAAACAGAAACGCTATGCCATCGACAGCTCCAGGCAACATACATGATGCTACGACAATGATGAGCAACAGCAGAAACAACGTCGGCATCATCATTTTTGAGAATCGCTCGATGCCCTTGCGCACTCCACGAACAATGACAAGATGGGTAAGGAATATGAAGCCTATGCCAAATGCCACAGGACGGGCAATGCTTGACGAAAACACTTGGAAATAGTTCTGCACATACTGAGCATCACCCAATATCTCACCTTCCACCGAAGCATAAAGATATTGAACGCACCATCCTGCAACAACTGAATAAAAGCCTAGAATGATGGTTGATGAGACTATGCCGAGAACACCGACAAACTTCCATGGCTTGCCACGGGACAGACGGTCGTAGGCACGAGCCGCGTTTGAAGCTGCATGACGCCCCACGATAAACTCGCTCACCATGCCAGGTATTCCTAAAAGAATAATGAAAAATATGTAGATGATGATAAATGCCGCGCCTCCATGTTGACCCGTCATAAACGGGAAACGCCACACATTACCAAGACCTACAGCAGAACCCGCCGTGGCAAGGACCAATCCTATCTTTGAACCAAAACTATCGCGCATGTGAATTATCTCGTTTCTCTATTCTACTACAAATACCTTATATCAGCCCAAACTGATGCATGAATATCAGAATGATAAACATCGGACAGACATATTTTACAAAAAACAAATACAACTTAAAATAACGGGCACGAAGAGTGCCATTGTTTGTGAACTCATCATAGACCAACTTATGAGGCAAATACCAACCTACAAAAAGACAGGTAAGGAAACCGCACACAGGCAGGAACACTTGACCGGTGATGAAATCGAAAATGTCAAACAAAGTCTTGCCAAGGAAGGATAGTCCTTCGACACCGCCAATGGAGAGGGAACAAAACGCGCCCATGACACAACATGATATTGTTACGATTAGTGCTGCACTATTGCGGGTAATGTGAAGCTCCTCGCGGAAAAACGCCGTGCTCACCTCGTGGAGCGAGATGAGGGAAGTGAGGGCCGCCAAAGAAAGAAGCGAATAAAACAACAGCGCTATGACATAACCCACAAGCGGCATTGATGAAAAGGCCTGCTGAAACACATTCGGCAAAGTAATGAAAATGAGCGATGGACCGGAGTCGGGACTAACACCGACACTAAAAGCAGCGGGAAATATCATCAGACCAGCAAGGACCGCCACAAAAGAATCTATTACAGCTATCTGTATTGCCGTTCGGCCAAGATCCGTATGACGACTGAAATATGACGCAAAAGTGCAAATACAACCCATACCTATGCTTAAGGAATAGAACGACTGGCCAAGGGCGCCAAGGAACACATCGGGAGTGAGCTTTGAAAAATCGGGGTTAAAAAGAAATTCCACGCCTGACCAAGCGTCTGGCAAAAGACACGACGACACCACGATGATGAGCAACAGGAAAAACAGCGTCGGCATTAACATCTTCGATGCACGCTCAATACCGTCACGAACTCCGTGACGTATCACTAAATGCGTTATGCCCAATATTATGACTGTCCAGAAGATGGGCTTATAAGGATTGGTGGAGAAGGTGGCAAAATACTGCTTGATATATTCTGGATCGCCTTGCAGATGACAGGTGATCGACGCATATACATACTGAAGACACCAACCCGACACCACAGCATAATAACCTGTGATGATAAATCCAGTCAGGACACTGAGGAAACCAATGACTTGCCATGGGCGGCCATCAGACAACTTACGATATGCACGTGCTGTGTTTGACTTCGCATTACGTCCAATAATAAACTCACTTATCATGCAAGGTAGGCCGAGCATGAGCACACAGGAAACATACAGGATGATGAAAACAGCTCCGCCATTCTCACCTGCCATATACGGGAAACGCCATACATTTCCCAAACCTACCGCAGAACCTGCGGTGGCAAGTACAACGCCTAATTTACTACCAAATTTCGCTCTTTCTAATTGTGCCATATGTATTTATTCTCAAAATTATTTGCAAAAGTATAAATAATTTCTTAATTTTGCACCAAATTGTAGAAATAATATGAAGAAAAAAAGTCAAATCGTTAGCTTTTGGAGGGTAAACATAAGAAAATACCCACTTTCTGCCCTTTGTTGGGCGATAATTTTCTATCTCTCGTTTTTCACTGTTCCTCAGACAGAACTCGACGAAGTGCCATTTATTGACAAATGGGTTCATACAGTGATGTACGGAGGCACAGGAATTATTATGTGGGGAGAATATCTCAGAAGACACAATCGTATTGTCATTCTCAGATCAACTATCTTGGCTATTATAGCACCAATAGCTACAAGCGGAATAATAGAACTTCTCCAAGAATACTGCACAGGAGGACGACGGAGCGGCGACTGGCTCGACTTGGCTGCTAACTCCTTGGGCGTTATCTTAGCGGCAATAGCCGCCTACACCTTTTATTATATAAAGAGAAGACACTAAAACCGGCAATTACAGATACAGGAACTATTGTTAATACAAGAACTGGAAAGTATAATACCAGGGGTTGAAACGATAGTCAATGTTAGTGGTAAAAACTAATCCCAGAGGCTGAAAGGTTTCTTGGAGAGCATGGAGTTGTAATAACGGCGATCGCCCGTCACCTCCTCGGCGAGAAACGAAGGGCGCTCGAAACTTTCTTTCGTAGTTGACAGTTCAACCTCAGCAACGACAAGACCTGCATTGGCTCCATAAAATTCGTCTATCTCAAAGGTATGCCTGCCTACGGGAACAAGATATCGGCGCTTGTCTATTACTCCTGACACACAAAGGTGGAACAACTGCTCTGCATCGGCCAATGATATTTCCTGTTCAAACTCATACCGGCTTAAACCATCATCATGCGACGGACCCTTGATAGTAAGATATGCCCTCTCGTCCCGCAACCGAACACGCACCGTACGGCCTCTCTCATTGCATATATAGCCTTGCTTTATATGCGAAGAAGATGTCGCCAACGACTTATAACTATCGTCGGCGACAAGAAATTTTCGTTCTATCTCCAATCCGCCCATCACTACATGACAATGATAACCGAATAGACGATGAAACAAAGGGCCAATAATACGAGAACCGCAAAAATCCAATTCACGACTTTCTTTCCCTCTTTCTCCTGACGCGCTTCGTATGCTGCACGACGCGCTTGTACTTTCTTGTTTTTGTTACTCATATCTTTCAGTTTTAAGTTATATGTCCAATCATAAATACGGAAAATCCCTACTTTTACAAATATGGGAACAGTTGCTACTCTTCAACCACAAGGAATAGTTACTACTCTTCCACCACAGGGAATTCCATTAGATACGCCTTGATGAAGCCATCAATCTTTCCATCCATCACGCCATCTACATCAGTAGTCTGGAAATTTGTCCTATGGTCTTTCACACGACGATCGTCAAAGACATAGCTGCGTATCTGACTTCCCCACTCTATCTTTTTCTTTCCTGCCTCAATCTTCGCCTGTGCCTCTAACCGTTTTTTCATTGCACGATCATAAAGCTGCGACTTCAGAAGACGCATGGCATTATTCCTATTCTCAAGCTGCTTACGACTCTCTGTATTCTCGATGAGAATCTCTTCCTCCTCTCCCGTGTCTGGGTCAACATACTGATAGCGAAGACGCACGCCGGTCTCTACCTTGTTCACATTCTGACCACCTGCTCCTCCACTACGGAACAAATCCCAGCTCACCTTTGAAGGATCGACATACACCTCGATAGTATCGTCAACAAGCGGCGAGACAAAAACACTGGCAAAACTTGTCATTCGCTTTCCCTGGGCATTGAATGGCGACACACGCACAAGACGATGAACCCCATTCTCGCTTTTTAGATAACCATATGCGTACTCTCCTCCTTCAATTTCCATGGTGACACTCTTTATTCCTGCCTCGTCGCCATCCTGAAGGTTGCTGATGGTGACGCGATGACCATGAGCCTCTGCCCAACGCTGATACATACGCATCAACATAGAAGCCCAGTCCTGACTCTCCGTACCGCCTGCACCACTGTTTATTTTCAGCATGCAGTCCATCGGGTCTTCTTTCTGGCGCAACATGTTCATAAGTTCGAGATCCTCGATGGACTTGATAGCCTTTGCATAAGCCTCATCAACTTCCTCTTCCGTAACCATCTCGTCCTTATAGAAATCGAAGGCCAACTGAAGCTCGTCAGTAAAGGTCTTCACTTCCTTATATCCGTCAAGCCACTTCTTTATCGTCTTCACCTTCTTCATCTGCTCTTCCGCACGCTTGGGATCGTCCCAAAAATCGGGAGCCTGAGTACGGAGGTCTTCTTCCTCAAATTCTATCTTCTTCTTGTCAATGTCAAGATAGCGATGGAGCGACACTGTCCGCTCAAGTATATCTTTCAGTTGATCTTGTGTTATCATCTTGCTTATTATTCTTCGTACATCTTGTCTATTATTGCCTTATAACGTTCGTTTACCACACGGCGTCGTAATTTAAGGGTATTGGTAAGTTCTCCACTTTCCATTGTGAATGGAGCGGGCAGGATGGTGAAACGCTTAACTTGCTCGTAATAAGCAAACTGCTGCTGCAGCGTGTCTATACGTTCCTTCAGCATTGCGTTCACGTCTGCATCCGCACACAATTCCTCTGTCGAAAGGTAAATCTTTCCCCTCGACTGGGCATAAGCCTCAAGCAGGCGGTATTCTGGGACGATAAGAGCTGACACGAACTTACGCTCGTCGGCGATAATCGCTATCTGGTCTATATACTTATCGACCATCAGTCGTGACTCTATCATCTGTGGAGCTATGTATTTTCCATTGGATGTCTTAAACAAGTCTTTTATGCGTTCCGTAAGGAAAAGTTCCCCATTCTTGATATAGCCTACATCACCTGTTTTGAAGAACCCATCGGGGGTGAATGACTCTTCCGTCACATCCTTTCTGTTGTAATATCCCTTAAAAATCGTTGGACCTTTAAGCAACACTTCGCCCTCTTCACTTATCTTCATCTCAAGACCGTCAACAAACCTTCCTACCGAGCCCACAGTATAAGGTTCGCCATGGTGGTCACATGTCACAGTGGCAAGACTTTCTGTAAGTCCATAGCCGGCTATCATGTTTATTCCCACGGAATGTACAAATTCTTCTATATGAGGAGATATTGCTGCTCCTGCGGTGGGGAAGATGTTGGGGTTGACGAGACCAAGTTCCTTGCGTATCTTGGCGAAAAGGGTCTTATTTATTGTATTATACTTTATGCTAAGGCTCATCGGCGGACGCTTGCCACGACTCAGATAATCAATATTGTGTTTTCTACCAACAGACAGAGCATAATTGAATATCCGTTGGGACACAGTGCTCGAATTCTCAATTTTCTCCATCACACCGGCATAAACCTTTTCCCAAAAGCGTGGCACTGCCGACATGCAAGTAGGATTGGTCTCACGCATCGATTGTTGCACGCGTTTAGGATCATTGTTGATGATGAGTCTTGCTCCGACAGAAACCGACAATATGGCCCATGCCTTCTCAAAGATATGGGCAAAAGGAAGGAAATCGAGCACGCGGTCTTCTTCACGGACATTCACGCATTTCGCGTTTGCTGCCAAGGCGGCATGATACTGTCCATAGGTAAGCATCACTCCCTTGCTATCGCCTGTCGTCCCACTGGTATATAAGATATTTGCAAGGTCTTCAAATGTAGCTTCTGACGATAGTTTTGCAACTTCCGTCTGACGTGGGAATCCCTCGCCAAGCTTCAGAAAATCATCAAAGTAAATGGCATTTGCATCACTGCGATTAAGAGCGACAGAGGCATCAAAAACCACAATGCGCTCCAATGTGGGACAGAGAGACATCACACGCTTTGCCTTGTCGTATTGTTCTTGCTCACCGACGAAGAGAAAACGTATCTTCGCGTCGTTGACAATATATTGGATCTGCTGCTCACTGCTTGTGGCGTAAAAAGGGATGGTCACTGCCCGTACTCCCCATGCGCCGTAGTCACAAAAGAGATATTGTGGACAATTCTGGGAAAACACGCCAATATTCTCTTGCACTTTAACTCCCATATTGAGCAAAGCATTGGACACGGTTTTCACTTTGGTAGAAAAATCATTCCACGAGAGACTCTTCCACTCTTCGTTGCCGAAATCCTGATAAATCAGAGCTTCCCTGTTACCGTAGTTTTTGGCTTGGTCGTGTACCAAGACCGAAAGATGACTGTTTGTCTGCATGCCTTTTTATTTTTATCTTTCTGCAAAAGTACATTAAATATGGGAAAACGCAAAGAAAAATAGTCAAAAAATACTTTTTCTCCATATTTTTTCCTATTTTTGCAGCGTCAAAAACATAAATACACTAAAATATTATGACATATATTGAGCATTCTGTCATCAAGAAGATGGCCAAAGAAGGTATCGGACTGCTAAAACACCTTATTGCGACTCCCTCCATCAGCCGAGAAGAAAAGGAGGCTGCTGATATCATTGAACAGTTCATACAAAGCAACGGAATGGACACATGGCGATGGGGAAACAACGTGTGGACAATGACAAATGTCATTGACCGAAACAAACCCACCCTATTGTTAAATGCGCATATCGACACCGTAAAGCCGACGTCAAAATGGAGCCGCGACCCTTACACTCCGACAGAAGAAGGCGACAGACTATATGGATTAGGCAGCAATGACTGCGGTGGTGGATTAGTCTCACTAATTCAAACTTTCAGGCTGCTTAAAGACGAGGATCTAGCATATAATCTGGTGTTCCTGGCATCGGCAGAAGAGGAGATTTCTGGGAAAAACGGCATCAGCAGCGTACTGCAGATGTTGCCAGAGATTGACGTAGCCATTGTCGGAGAACCTACGGGATTGCAACCGGCAATAGCAGAAAAGGGACTTATGGTGGTTGACTGCAAAGCACACGGCAAATCGGGCCATGCAGCACGCGAAGAGGGCGTCAATGCTTTATACGAAGCTATTGACGACATTAACTTCATCCGTCAGCACAAATTCAAGAAAGTCAGTCAGCTTCTTGGTCCCACGAAAATGACTGTGACAATAGCAAACGCGGGGACACAGCATAACGTGATACCTGACACTTGTGATTTCACCATCGACATTCGCACCAACGAATACTACAAAAACGAATTTGTATTCAACTTTTTGCAGAAAAAGCTTAAGAGCAAGATCAAAGCACGCTCATTCAGACTTTCGTCTTCTTCCATTCCAGAAGACCATCCTCTTGTAAAGAGATGTTTGGAACTCGGGATGAAGCCCTTTGGTTCCCCCACCCTCAGCGACCAAGCTCTAATGCCTTGGCCATCAATGAAATTGGGGCCGGGAGAATCTGCCCGTTCGCATACCGCAGACGAATACATATGCTATAGCGAAATAGAAAAAGCCATAGAAACTTATTTGTCTATTATCTGCCAAGCCAACTCTCAGGATTAAGCTTTGAGCGTTCACGACGCAATTGGAACTGCAAGATATTATCACGCCCCACGGTACCGAGAGTCTGCCGTGCAGACACCTTTTGTCCTTTCCTCACACTTACCGAACCGAGATTGCAATAGACAGATATGTAACTTCCATGGCGTACCATAACGCCAGTGGTGCCGCCGAAGCTGAACACCGCGCTCACTTCACCGTCATAAATACTGCGTACTGCAGCCCCAGAACTGCCAAGAATATTTATTCCCTTGTTGTCGAGAGTCACATTCTTCAGGCCTTCCACATTATATTGTCCGAAATGGCTGACGATACGGTAAGAGCCAGATATCGGCATAGGCAAGCGCCCACGATTACTCTCAAAACTACCAGTAATACGACGATCTTCTGAGTCGAGGGTTATCTTGGGAGCTTCTTCTTTGGCTTTCTTTGCCTCAGCTACCTCACGCTCACGTTCCTTCGCCTCTATGGCAGCACGACGCTCTGTTTCCTCCCTTACCCTTCTTGCCTCGGCAGCGGCGGCCTTAGCCAAAGCCTCCTCCTCCGCACTCTTCTTACGGGCTAACTCTGCCTCACGAGCAAGTCGTGCCTCTCGTTCCTTTGCGAGGGCTATGCGTCTAGCATTCTCACGGGCAGCAGCTTCTGCAGCAGCTTTCTTTCTTGCCAATTCCTCGGCTTTACGTTTCGCCTCAGCCTCGGCGGCTTTGCGTGCGGCTTCAGCTTTTCGTTTAGCTTCGGCAATAGCACGTTGCCTTGCTTTTTCTACTTCTATTGCCACGAGCCGGTCAATCTCAGCATTTATGGCCTTGTCACGTTGCATCTGCTTGTCGATAATAGACTTTATTGTCTTCTGCTGCTTTTGCAATGAGCTTACCACATTCTGTTGTTCCTCCTGCTTCGACTCTAATGTGCGCTTCTCCTGCTCTCCTTTATATAATAAGGTGTGTTTCTGTTTTTTCGCAGATGTCAGTTCCTGTTGTCTGGTTTCCAGCTCTTTCTGTTTCGTTTTCACCATTTCTCCCTGCACTTTCTGATAAGAGGCGTATTCACGCATGAAACGCATACGTCGGTACATCTGCGTGAAGTTCTTTGCAGAGAAGATAAACATCAACTGATTCTGAATAGAGCGGTTGCGATGCATATAGTGCATCGACTTCACATATTTCTCCTTGCGGTCGTCAAGTTCTTTCCGCAATTCCACGAGTTGGTCATTGAGCACACCGATATTACCATCGAGCACATTTATATCGCGACGGATAGTGTCGATAGACTTACGTTTGTCAGCAATCTCTGTATTGATGACCATAAGGTTTTGAAGGCGCTGTTTAACGTCGCGTTCATTGTTGCGCAACTTTTTCTGCTGCACAGCAATCTGCTTCTTAAGTTGCTCACGCTCATTTTTCAGTCCACTGATTGACGGTGTGGAAACATCTTTTCTTGTTGTTCCCTTCGCTTTTTTCTTTGTGTTATTTTTTTTTGTGCTTTTCTTTGTTACCGTCGTTTTTGCCTTCCTCGTAGAAGTCTTCCTGTTGGTCTGTGCCTGCACGCCCAGTGCGAGCACAACCAACAGGAAGAATATGTGAATGCTTCTCATTATCTATTTTTCGTCAGTCTTCAGTATTATAAAGCCATGAATCGACGCAGAATATCGTCAAGGGTCACTTCCTTATATTTATTCGATATAGATGTTCTTGTCTCCCACTCAGGATCGCTCCCGAGATAGTTGAGATTCATATCAATCTTTACCTCTTTGTTTCCCGTCGTAAACACTATCTTGCTTTCTGTAGGGAACTGCTTTTGGCTCATTGGCTTGAATGCTGCATAATCCCAATTCAGCTGACTGGTGCCATGGATTCGGTGCTTGTACAAGATATTTGCCATGCGCAGGCGACCGTCGCTTTGGTTGGCAAGCCACTTGTATGTCATATTCTCTTTAGCGAGGGAGATGATTACATCGTCACCATTTGTCACGGTCTCGAACGACGACAGCAACTCGTCGGTCAGCTCATTCTGACCTGGCTGGAACAACTCATTCCAAAACAGCGCCTGAAGTGAGTAGAAATTCAATCCACTATTTCGCAGGAACTCTATCTGTTCGTATGGGGCTCGCAGATACTGTTTATTTATTCTATCCATAACAAGGACATAGTCCTTCGTAAACTCCAGGCGTGCCGCCTCAACAAAGCCAAAAGCCATGAGCTGCAGGCGAATCACGTCGTCACGTTTCATTTTTAGATTGCCAGTCAATGAAATATCCTGACTGCCTATCTGCACACGGAATTTCAGCTTCGAAGTGATGAACTTCGTCTCCTGCGAATTGTCTTTCACTCGCTTTACTAAAGCCTGTGAATTCAACATCTCCTGAGTCATTGGCTTTGGAGCTGTTTCGATGTTTTTGGTTGATTTACATGAAGTAAATGCAAACGGGATGGCTACTATAGCCACCTTAAGAATACTATTAATCTTCATTGCCTTATATATTTTTTATGTTTTAATTTTCTTTGAATAGCTTTATTTTGTGGGTCGCGCTGGAGAGCTATCTTCCAATACTCAATTGCTTTCTCCATAAATCCTCCCATCGCACAGATATCCCCAGCATGTTCATATAGCACGTGGCTTACTGTATCTTCTTCGTTCTGTAATGCCTGTTCAATATACACTTTTGCCTCTGCATAGCGTTCAAGTTTAAAAAGCACCCATGCATAAGTATCGAGACAAGTGGCATTCTTCGGGTCATTTTTCACTGTTTTGAAACTCATCTGCTCAGCCTTTTCCAACTGCTCTCCCATCTCACTGAGATAATAAGCATAATTGTTCAGACATCCATAATTGTCTGGTTTCCACTGCAAGCAGGAGTCATAGGCAGCATAGGCCTCACTGCGCATCCCTTTTTGGAAATACAGGTCGCCGAGGACAGAGTAAAAGTCGGAAACTATATCAGGATTGCTCCTATCGTTGATTACCGACACTCCTTTTCTAAAGGCATTTAGTGCACCGTCCTTATCATCTTGCTGATATAGCGACATACCTTCAAAATAGTAGAATGCCATCTCTTCCGGATTATACTGGCTTGATGTAGCTGCCAGTTTCAGCACTTGCTCAAAGCTTCCTCTCTCATATTCCAGATAAATCAGCTGCAGACTGGCAGGAGCGTTATCCGGAGCAAAGGTCATCACTTGTCTCAGCACCCGTTCTACGCTGTCAGATGGCATATTCTTCATTCTCATATAGGCAGCCTGCAGTAGCCCTATATCTGCGCTACGACAATCTGAACGCTGAATCGTTTCGAAACACGACAGTACCTTTATGCTATCGACACCATCGTTGCCCTCTTCCGAAATAAGCTGTCGGAGGAGATATTCACGTCCTTCTCCAGTTGTGTTCTTATTAAGCAGGATCTTCATTGTCATGCTATCCGCTTTTGCCGTATCACCTGTCTTCAAAAAATACGAACGTATAGACATCTGGGCCCTATTGTTGTCCGGTTCCTCGTCAAGTATTTCATTGTAAACCTTCAAAGCCTCATTATCATAGTCATTCTGCATCAGTATATCGGCATATAGTCCCTTGTAATTGAGGTCTGACGGATAGTGTTCGGCAAGTTTGCGGATTTCGTCTATCGCCTCTTCCTTCTTTCCCAGCCGTGTCAATATTTCACTTTTTGCGAACGAGATTCCCTCGTTTTTGTCTTCCAGCACTTCCAAACGCGTCAATGAGTTAATTGCCATGTCCAGATTATCATCCATCTGATAAAGGCGGAACAACATCTCGAGCACATCCTCGCGCGAACCATCAGTTTCAAATATTTTCTCCCACAAAGCAATGGCATTCTTGTAGTCAGCCAGCGATACATACATCTCTGCCAGCGTCTCAGTGTAAGTCGTGTTTGAAGGTTCAAGGCGTGCAGCTTTCTCAAAACAAGCTAATGCCTCTTTGTTTTTCTTCAGTTTCAGATAGTAATGAGCAAGATAGTAGTGTGATTCAGCTGCATTGGGATGTATCTGTACACAACGCTGTAAAAGATCGAAGGCGGCTGTATCATTGCCTTTCTGACGCTCCACTACAGCCTCGAGAAACAGCCGGTTGTAAACAGACGACGAATCCTGTGCCGGTACTTTTGCACCGACAAGGCTCATCATTATTATGATTATCAGACGTAAGGCCAAAATCTTCACTCCTATATTTTATAAGTCTATAACTTATTTAACTCCAGTGTGTCCATATCCACCTGCTCCACGTTCGGTATCGTCAAGCTCTTCCACAAGTTTAAACTCTGCCTTTTCGTGCTTTGCTATCACGAGTTGCGCTATACGCTCTCCCTCGTTGACGACAAATGGTTCGTTGGAGAGATTCACCAGCAAGACCTTCAGTTCTCCCCTATAGTCTGCATCTATGGTACCTGGACTATTCAATACCGTGATTCCATGCTTCAATGCTAATCCGCTCCTTGGTCTCACCTGTGCCTCATAACCAGGAGGCAATGCCATGAAAAGTCCCGTCCCGACAAGTTTGCGTTCCATCGGATTAAGTACTATTGCCTCTTCGATGTTAGCTCTTAAGTCAAGCCCTGCACTTTGTGCTGTAGCATATTCTGGAAGGGGTTGACGTCCCTTGTTTATTACTCTAATTTCCATTTTTCAGCGTTGTCTATCAATATAATGGCGCAAATTTAGTTATTTTAATCCAAAAAACCGAATTTTTATTGGAAAAAAGTGCTTTTTTAGCCAAAAAAAAGCTACTTTTGCACTTGTATGATGAATTGGACACAACTTATAACGAATAAAAGGCTCGGACAAGAGCATTTTCATCCGAAGCGAAAAGACGAAAGGACAGAGTTCAAACGCGACTATGACAGACTGATTTTTTCCGCTCCCTTCCGTCGTCTTCAAAACAAGACGCAGGTGTTTCCTCTGCCAGGCAGCATCTTCGTTCACAACCGCCTCACTCACAGTCTTGAGGTGGCAAGTGTTGGTATGTCGTTAGGCAACGATGTCTCAAGGGCATTGAGACAAAAACATCCCGAATTGCAAGACACTCTATTTGAAGAAATAGGCCAGATAGTGGCAACTGCATGCTTGGCACACGACATGGGCAACCCACCGTTTGGACATTCGGGAGAAAAAGCTATACAGACCTTCTTTACCGAGGGAGCTGGTCACTTTCTGAAAGGTATGGTTAGCGACGCATTTTGGAACGACATAACTCATTTCGAAGGCAATGCCAATGCTTTCCGGCTCTTGGCACACCGCTATAAGGGCAGACGCGAAGGTGGTTTTGTTATGACCTATTCTACGTTGGCTTCGATAGTCAAATATCCATATTCATCAGCGTATGCTGGTCATAAGGGGAAGTTTGGCTTCTTCTGTTCTGAGAAAGAGCTATTCCAAAGGATAGCCGACGAAATGGGAATCATAAAGGTTTCTGAAGATGGCGAACCGCTGAAATATGTACGTCATCCTCTCGTCTATTTAGTGGAAGCTGCAGATGATATCTGTTATGAAATAATGGATATCGAAGACTCACACAAGCTGAAAATACTGTCTTTTGAAGAAACTAAAGAAGCCCTACTCTCTTTCTTTGACGAAGAGACACGCATAAATATCGAGAAGCGTATCATCGAGGAGGACATCACTGACAAAAACGAGCAGATAGTATATATGCGAGCATGTGCTATCGGCACACTTGAACATGAGTGTGCCCAAGCGTTTATCCACAATGAAAAAGCCATACTTGAAGGTACGCTGAAAGGCTCACTAATCGAGCATATCAGTGAAAAAATGTCAAAAGCATACCGCCACTGCAGCGACATCTCTTGGAAGAAAATATACCGCAGCAAGCCAGTCCTCGACGTTGAGCTTGCCGGTTATAAGATAATGAATACCCTTATGGAACAGATGATTGAAGCTGTGACACATCCAGACCGATACTATTCTAAACAACTGATATGCCGTGTAAGCAGTCAATACGATATTGACTCTCCAGATCTTGAAACCCGCATTATGGCTGTCATCGACTATATTAGCGGAATGACAGATGTATATGCTCTCGACGTATATCAGAAAATCAATGGTATCAGTCTGCCGATAGTATAGTGTTCTTATATTCAAGGCATTGGGAATTCCAAAGGATTATGGCATCACAACGAGATGCCATTACCTAATGTTCTCCTTATATATCACCTTATTTGCACCGCTAGTTATCTTCAGAGCTTCCGGGTGTTCCTTGATATAAGAGTCGATATGGCGCACTCGTTTCTGTTCCAATATCTCGTCAACAGCGATAAGTATTCCTGTCTCCTCCACATCGCCAAAGCCATAATTTATAGCTGTTCCGAAGAGTTTCATCGTTGGACTTAATCCCATGTATGCATTTACAAGGGGAGGAATATTATAACCGAGTTTACGCACCTCACGATTAAGGATCTTATAGTCTTCCTTGAACGATTCCTCACAGAACAGAGTCTCAAGTTCCTGAGGGTCTTCCTCAATAACAAGCGGTTTCATCGGTACGATAAGGTTTTCTTTGTCGTCAAAATGCTTTTTCAGGAAATAGAGTATCATATCACGTCCCTTACGGATGTAGGAAGGATACATGGTCATCTTTCCGAAGAAATACTTTACGTCTGGCTGGATAACGGTAAGTGCCCCGAGTCCATCCCAAAGATTATCGAGGGCAAAAAGGCTCTTCGAACCATTCTTGTTCGTGTTTTGATACTCCAACGAGACGAAACTTCTTCCAAGTTCTATTGTCCATGGGAGATATTCCTTGATAAACTTATCCGAGAAATGAAACATATGGCTTGTGGCAAGGATAGGTTGACCATCTTTGTCAAAATCAACGTCAGAACCAAGAAGATAACGATAGCCACCGATAATTTCCTCTTCTTCAGGATTCCATACTATGAGTTGTTTATAACAGTTTTCGCAAGTGTCAAACTCGTCAAGATCAAGTTCCTTTCCAGTTCCGCCACCAGCTTCTCTGAATACTATTTCACGCAGGCGGCCAATCTCACGCAACACATTTGGTGCATTGTGTGCATCAACGATGTATATCTCGTTATGGCTTTTGTTCGTCATTCGGAGTTGGCGTTCTGGCGTCAGCTCACTCTTCAGCAGCTCCTTTGCTACTGGCTGGATAATTTCATGTTCCATTTCTTCTTAATATGAATTTGAGTTCGCTTTTCTGTTATTGTTTATAAAGTATAGACAATGTCTTGAACATATTGGGCCCATTGTGCTGGGGTTTTGCCCTTGTCGAACGTTTGCCATGGAATAGGTTTTCCTATGGCTATTCTAAATGTCTTATGGGCATTTTTATACATTTCATCGACGAGGAAGAGCATTGCGATATTTATCTTCTTCACATACTTGTCAGAAAAGTTTGCCAATCGGTAGAAGAACTCCGAGTTCTGTCCGCCAAAGTGAATAGGAACTATGTCGCGCTGATATTCAACACTCTTAGTGATGAATGTCTTCTTCCATTCTATATCCCTGATATTCCCGTCGCGTTTTCTTGAGCAGATGCCTGCTGGGAACATAAGCATATGGTTGTCGCTTTTGAATCCTGCCTCTACCATTGCCGGGAAGTGTCTGCTTTGATTACCAGTCTTATTTATTGGTATGCACACGGGTGCCAATCCTGGAAGATTCATAAGCAAGTCGTTGACAAGATATCTGAAACGCCCATCATAGTGGCGTCCTATAATGGCCCCGAGTGCGACTCCGTCTTCTCCGCCCAATGGATGATTGCTGACAAAGGTATATAGACGGCCGTCAGTTTTGTCTGGCAAGTTCTCCTCGCCAACTATCTCTAAGGTCATATCGAGATAGCGTACACATTCTTCAAGCCATTCTGTACCCGTTAGGTGTCGGCTTTCCCAAAGATACCTGTTAACCTCGTCTTGATGAATGATACGTTTCAACCAAGTGACAAGAGGGCGAGGTACATACTTCGCCTTCTTGCCCATCTTGTCATTTAGTATTTTGTCGATGTCTATTGTCTGTTTGCTTACTATTTCCATTCTCTCAAATACCAATTTTCTGCAAAAGTATAATAATTATCTGAAAAAAGAAAACTTTTAGCAAAGAAATTAATGAAAATGTATTAAATTGCAACACAATTGCAACTTTTTACATTAATCATACGAAATATTTCGCAATTCTTTGACCTCTTTCTCCCTTTTGTTAGTCTCAAATAGCATCATAAGCTCTGCTGCTGAAATTGAGTCTTTTGGTGTAAAAAGTCCACTTCGCATATATTCCATCATCGACGTCAATAGCTGGCGACTCT
>SAMEA3663036__coassemble_61_pt1 | contig 49629 bp, 34 predicted proteins | sample SAMEA3663036__metabat2_low_PE_037 | metagenome-assembled genome bin SAMEA3663036 (sample SAMEA3663036) | pig gut metagenome | biome: pig gut; feature: pig-associated habitat; material: faeces | place: France | collected 2012
TCAAAATGAATTGACTGAATCTTAATTTCCATAGATACCTCCAATTTTTAAAGGTTATGCCCGTGGGTGGGCTTGTTTATAAACTCGCTTTAGCTGCTCGAATGTCGTATGGGTGTATATCTCGGTCGTTGATAGACTTTGATGTCCCAGCAGCTGTTTTACACTTTCTATTCCTGCGCCGTGGTTCAGGAGGGCGGTGGCATAAGTGTGTCTGAGCACGTGTGGCGATCGTTTTTGCATCGTGGTCACCTTGCCGAGTGAGTCTCTCACCGCCTTGGTTACAAAGGATGGGCTTAGTCTTTGCCCTTGTGCACTGAGAAGCAGTCCTTCTGTCTGTCTTGTTGTCTCCCGGTCTCGCTTCTCGATGTATGCCGTCAAGGCATCGCGGAGTTCATTGCCGAAAGGCACTATCCTCTGTTTGTTGCGCTTTCCTGTCACCTTTATGGTGCATTGTCTGAAATCGATGTCAGCGTCGTTGAGTCCTATCAGCTCCGCCTTTCTTATACCTGTTTCATATAATAATATAATTAAGGTTCGCGCGAGGACTTCTTTGTAGCTGTCGCCCCATAGCTCTTCGTTGTCTATGAGTCTGTCCATGTCGGTCTCCTTGACGAATTTGGGCAGGGGCTTGGCTTTCTTGGGTCCTTTCACCAGATGTGCGGGGTTCTTGCTTACCAATGCTCGTTTCAGTGCGAACCGGTAGAAAGACCGCAGGGCGGAGAGTCGTCTGTTGACTGATGTGGCTGCATGACCTTTGTCCATCATGTGCTCAACCCATCCTCTGACGATGTCCTGGTCGATGGTTTCCCACGACAGATGGTCGTCGATGGCCTCAAAAAACTGTCTGAAGTCGTTCAGATCATCTCCGTATCTTGCGACTGTCAGCGGCGACATGTTCTTCTCGTGTCGCATGTATTCAAGGAACTTTTCAACCATCTTTCACTGCGTTTTCAGTTTTCAGCAGCGAATTTACGGAAATTTTTCGAAACTACCAAATTTTTTCGGGGTTTTTTTATTCCTCGGTAGCTCTAAGCTTCTGTACGTAAATGGCGTGTTCCATCTTAAGTCTCTTAAGTACAGATGGTTTGTCGAACTGCTGACGTGCGCGGAGTTCTTTTACTACACCTGTCTTTTCAAACTTTCTCTTGAACTTCTTGAGGGCCTTTTCAATGTTTTCGCCTTCCTTTACTGGTACAATAATCATTTTGCTTTTACTTTTTTAATTTATTAATTTTGAATGTTAATATTTTGGACGTTCTTGTCCGATTTGGGGTGCAAAGTTACTGATAATTTGCGAGATACGCAAGTTTTTCGGCTTTTTTTTTGCATTTTGCCTGGCAAAATGATTGTTTCCCTCTCCTTTCTGCATCGATTTGGCGTGTTTTTTATCTTTTCAGCGGACTGCATGCGTCGCGCAGCCACTCTCTTGTATCGTCGTCGAGATAGGGCGACAGTGCCTCGTACACCTTTGCGTGGTATGTGTTGAGGTAGTTGAGTTCCTCGTCGGTGAGCATCGCCACGACGATAGGTGTCTTGTCTATAGGACATAGCGTGAGTGGCTCTATTTCAAGGAAGTCGCCGAAGTCGGTGGTCATGTAGTGGCGGATGAGACAGGTGTTTTCTGTTCTTACGCCAAACTTGCCGGCGAGATAGATGCCTGGCTCTATGGTCACGGTCATGCCTGCCTTCAGCGGTGCGGGTTTCCATTCCATTCTGAACTGGTGTGGCCCTTCGTGTACATTGAGGTATGATCCTACTCCGTGTCCGGTGCCGTGAAGGTAGTTCAGTCCTTCTCGCCACATTGCCTGGCGGGCGAGAATGTCGAGCTGTGTGCCGCTTGCATTGGCGGGGAACTTACACATTGTGAGGTTGATATTGCCTTTTAGCACGAGGGTGTAGATATGTCGCTGCTCTTCGGTCACGTCGCCCAGTGCTATGGTGCGTGTGATGTCGGTGGTGCCGTCCATATATTGTGCTCCGCTGTCGAGCAGCAGTAGTCCCTCGGGCTTCAGTTCGATGTCGGTGTCGGGTGTGGCCTCGTAGTGTACTATTGCCCCGTGTTCTCCATATCCGGCTATGGTGTCGAACGAGATGTCGCGGAAGAGTGGTTGCTGTGCCCTGAGGGCGGTGAGTTTCTCGTCGGCCGAAATCTCGGTGACTCCACCTTTTTCCACTGCGGGTTTCAGCCATCTTAGGAACTGTACCATTGCCACTCCGTCTTTGAGCATGGCGCTTCGGTATCCCTCTATCTCGGTCTCGTTTTTCACGGCTTTCATCGCTGGCACTGGCGATGAAAGCATCACCTTGTGCCGTTCGCCGTATGCTTTATATAGAGTGTATGAGGTTTCGTCGGGGTCTAACAGTATGTTGTAGCCTTTGTATTTCTTCAGTCCTTGTTCTACCTGTTCGTAGTCGGCGGTTTTCACACCTATGGTCTTCAGGTATCCGCGTGTCTCCGTGTCGAGCTTTTCGGGGTTGACAAAGAGTGTGGTGTCGTCTTCGTCTATGAGGAGGTACGCCACGAACACGGGGTTGCAATGTACGTCGGTGCCGCGCATGTTCAGTGTCCATGCTATGTCGTCGAGAGCCGACATCAGCATTCCCACTGCATGTTGTCTTTTCAGTTCTTCCCTTATTCTTCTTATCTTGCTCTCGGCGTTTTCTCCGGCATATTTCATGGGGTGTATCTCTACTCTGTCTTCTGGCACTTCTGGCCGGTCGGTCCAGATGGTTTTCAGTGGGTCGAGGTTGGTTCTTATGGTGATGCCTCCTTGCTTTGTCAGTTCGTCGGCAAGGCTCTCCACGGTGTTCACCGAGTTCACCATTCCGTCGAGTCCCACCACGGCTCCGTCTATGGCGGCGAGTTTCTGTCCGAGCCATTCGGCTATGGTTGGTGTGCCTTCGATCTTCAGTTTCATCAGTCTGAAGCCGGTGCCTTTCAGCTGTTCCTCGGCTGCAATGAAGTAGCGTGAGTCGGTCCATAGTGCGGCGTCTTCCATGGTCACCACGGCAGTGCCGGCAGATCCGTTGAATCCGCTAATATATTCGCGTCCCTTCCAGTGGTCGGGCACATATTCTCCGTTGTGTGGGTCGGTGCTTGGAAAGATGAAGGCGTCGATGCTTTCGTCTTTCATCAGTTGTCTCAGTGCGTTGAGTCTGTCTGTAATATTGTTCATATAGTTCAATTCTTAGTTTTCATGGCAAAAGTAGTAAATAATTGTCTCATGCCAAAACTAATTCGTCTTTTTATTTCTCCTGTTATTGATTATTAACAAAAGTGGTATATAGACGCAGATATCTTTATATAACGTGCGGATAAAAGAAATCATGCTGTTGTTGTCATGCGCAGCCCTCTATGGACTCTAAATGCCAAAGGCATTCAAACTCTTAAGAATTTGAAATCTCTCAATCTCCTAAACTCTGTGGTTCAAATATTACTTCCGAAACTCGAGTTAATTAACTTGGAAAACTGTTTTATAGATAAGACGATAAGTAGTCAACATGAATAGATAAACTACATAGTGCCAATTAATATGTATCAGCCATAAGATCGTTACGTCCTATCACTCTGCCGATTATTGTGTTTGTTCTATGATTATTTATAGCTCCTTCGGCAGAAATCCGTCGATTATTCCTTTCTCCGACGAGAAGTTGATGCCAATGGCAATCAGTTTGCGGTTGTCGGTGGCATAGGGCTTGGCATAGCCCTTGTCCTCAATTTGCTTGAGGGCAGCCTTGGCAGAGCCGTTGAGCTTGAACTCGATGATATAGACGTAGCCCGGACACTCCACCACGCAGTCTATGCGCCCTTCGCTCGTCTCTTTTTCTGCTACGGTGCAATAGAAACCGATCATCTTGACGATGAGATAGAACGTGTATTGGAAATATCGCTCGCACTCTATCGGGTCCTGCTTGCGCTGGAAGCGGTAGGTGACGGAGGAGAGAAGCGAGGTCATCAGCTTCTCGAATCGCGCGGTGTCGCCATTGTCTAAAGATGTAGTAACATCTATGACCCAAGATGTCGGCGAATTACTTCCTTGAAAATATCCTGAAGCTAAAGCGTCGATAAATCCATTGCGTATCTCTTCATTCGGGAAGTCAAGCAGGTATGTTGAAAGCCTCTTGTTGTAATCCTTAATAGTGATATAACCGCTCTGATAAATCATCGGTAGCGGCTTTTCCATATCAGCCTTGTAGTCAATGAACTGTGATGCATCGTAGTATTTGCCCACAAGTTCATTGATATTCTCGTTGCAATGGGCAAGTAGTCGGATGAGATAGGATGGAGTGCCTGAGGCAAACCAGAAGTTGCGCATCTGAAGGTTGTTGAAGCAGTTGAGGATGCTGAATGGATTGAAGATGTCAATCATTTTCTCTCCGAAGTGATAGCCGTCGTATTTCTTCTTTAGGAGCCCCACTGTTTCGTCATAGCTCAGGCCGAGGTCGTCGGCCAGCTCTCTGATAGATGAGTCAAAGACGGTGAGAAGTTCTTCTGTTGTGATTCCGCACAAGGCCTCATAACGTCGGTTCATACTGATATCATCCGGCTGCTTGAAACCGCTGAACACGCTCACCTGCGAGAACTTGGTGACACCAGTAAGCATCACAAACTGCAAGTCCTCATCGGCAAGTTTGAATATACTGTAAAGACCTTTTAATATACCACGATGTATATCCTCCAGCTTTGTTTCCTTGCCATTTAGAAGTCCTGTATAGCCTGTGTCAATCACGTCGAGTAGCGGTTTGTCGTATTCGTCAATAAGTACCACGGCACGTCGTCCAGACTTTTCGTGAGCTTGATTAAATACATAGGCAAGTCTTGCGCCCATTTCCTTGTTTATAGGGTCTTTGCCCCATTGGTTCTCCCAAGTCTCAACATATCCTTGTATGCGTTTTTCGAGTTCACCATCCTTGTCGTAGTTTCCTCCGTTGAAGTCGATATGGAATACAGGATATTCCGCCCATTTGGTCTCGAGCCTGTCGATGGCAAGTCCCTTGAACAGGTCTTTCCTTCCTTGGAAATAGTATTTGAGTGTGGATAAAAGCAAGCTCTTTCCGAATCGCCTTGGGCGACTCAGAAAGTAAATCTTTCCTTCCGTGGCGAGTTTATACACCAAGTCCGTCTTATCCACATATACATATCCGTCCTGGATAATCTGTGCGAAATCTTGTATTCCTATAGGGTACTTCATACGCTTAACCATTCTTTTCGTGGGCAAAGTCAATAAATAATGAAGATAATACAAAATAAATACGGCAAAAAACAACTAATATCCAAATAATTTGCCATTTTCCTTTAGATTTCCTTTGCAGTTTCAGAATTAATGCGAAACATTAGTATAACACCTAAAATACAAAAATAATTGGGGCATTTTTCATCAGACTTACACCGACTTTGGTATTGACTCACATAAAACTTGCCGCATATTTACTTTATCTTATCGAAATAGCACCCCTCTCCTTTTTTTTGAGTCAGTATCTGCCTATAATCAAGAGTATTCTTTGTGTAATCTCTAACACCAAAACTAATCATAAGGAGAATTTTAATTAGCATGCTAAGTAGTTACCATGTCATGACTTCCATTTGTCACATTTGGGTTCCCGTTCGTCACGCCCATAGACTTTGTGTCCCAGAAAGAAAAGAAATAGGTGCGGAAAGGAGGGCGGCTGGGAACAGAAGTGTAACTTTGCACCCCGAAAACAGGATGAACAGTAACTATAAAATAGATGAAAAAGGTAATGATTGAACCTCGTACGCATATATGTAATAAGGTGGCGGTATGTTTTGGGGTTTGATAATTAAACGGTTGTTATAGAAAAAAGAATATTTTTTGCATTTTTCCTCTGAAATATTTTGTGGTATAAGAAATAATCTCTATATTTGCCATCGACTTCAGCAAGTATGTGACCTCAACTGAAAAAGGTGGTTCTTCTGCAATTTAGTTTAAGAGCACATGTTCCAGTATAAGTCAGGTAATCAGTTGCTAACTGAATAGGGTAATCAGTTGCTAACTGAATAGGGCAATCAGTTGCTAACTGAATAGGGCAATCAGTTGTCAACTGAATAGGGCAATCATTTGTCAACTGAATAGGGTATTCAGTTGACAAGTGAACGATGATGCTTTCTTATTCCTTCCATTGTGCGAATATGTTAATTTTTGCGCAATAGTAATAATAATCGACGTATCAATCTGTCGAAGAATAAACTCATACTTGAACATGTGCTCTTAAACTAAATTGCAGAAGAACCACTTTTTCTAGTCTAAGTCAGTTTCGGGATGCTGTTCTATGGTTACCATGTCATGACTTCCGTTCGTCACATTTGGGTTGCCGTTCGTCACATTTAGTTGCCATTCGTCACGCCCTTGAGCTATGTGTCCCAGAAAGAAAAGAAATAGGTGCGGAAAGGAGGACGGCTGGGAAAAGAAGTGTAACTTTGTACCCCAAAACAAGATGAACAGTAACAATAAACAGATGAAAAAGGTAATGATTGTATTAAGAAACACAGTTTTAAGACTCATGTTGACAGTGATGGTAATGACAGCTTCTGTCAATGTATGCGCACAAAAAGCATCGCAGACTCTGAGAGGAACAGTAAGGGATGCTATCAACCACGAACCAGTAGCCTACGCTACCATAATACTTACAGACAATCCCCTGCTGAAGGCTATCAGCGATAGCGTCGGAAGGTTCTCGATAGGCGATGTGCCTGTGGGCAGACATAACCTCAGATGCCAGTATGTGGGATATGAGACGGTGGAGATGAACGAACTGCTCGTCACCTCAGCCAAGGAGACGTATGTCGATATATTGCTCAGCGAGGCGGTGAAGGATCTGGGCAACCTCGTTATACGTCCGAAGGTGACGAAAGTGAAGGCACTCAACCGAATGGTGCTTACGGGAGGAAGAATGTTCAGCGTGGAAGAGACCAGCCGGTATGCAGGCGGCTTCGACGACCCCGCTCGTCTTGCCACGGCCTTCGCCGGAGTGGCATCAGGAGGTGCTACCAATGGTATCTCCATTCATGGCAATGCCCCGCATCTGCTGGCATGGCACCTTGAAGACATGGAGATACCCAATCCTAATCACTTTTCAGATATCTCCGTCCTGGGCGGAGGCATCTTCTCGTCGCTTTCGGCCATGTGCATCGGCAACTCCGACTTCCTCACGGCAGCCTTTCCCGCCGAATATGGCAATGCCGTGTCGGGAGTGTTTGACATGAAGATGCGAAAGGGCAATGACCAGAAGTATGAGCATGCCGTACAGATCGGCGTGGGAGGCATCGACATTGCCAGCGAAGGACCGCTGAACAGAAAGACGGGAGCATCTTACCTATTTAATTATAGATACTCCATGACCGGTCTTGCCAACGACCTTGGCATGATAGACATGCAGGGACAGGTGATGGACTACCAGGACCTTAACTTCAAGTTCTATCTGCCCACGGCTAAGGCGGGCGTGTTCTCGGTATGGGGAACGGGATATATAGATCATTTCCATAATGGCGAAAAACCATCGGAGTGGGATTCCAAACAAGACGAGACCTATGCCGCCAGCGACCAGTATATGGGCGCTATGGGCGTCGGACATACGCTGAGCCTCGCTCACGGCATGCTGAAAAGCAACGTGGGAGTGACGTTTGGCAACGACGAACTGCTGACCGACACGTATGACTTGCCCGACAACTTCGACTTCAAAAGCGAGACCGCCGATGGCCTCACACGCACGCCATACTTCACCGGCGACCGGCGTTATACAAATATCAGCGCACGCACTACATACACACACCGCTTCTCGCAGAAGTGGAACGCACAGTTTGGCGCCTCATACACGGCGATGCTGTTTGACGTGACACTGCGTGAGGCATATAAGGCCCATGGCGACCTCCACACCATTTGCGACAACGACGGCAGCACGTCGCTCCTGACTGCTTTCACCACCCATTCGCTGAACATAGGCAACCGCACGACAATCAATATCGGTGTCAACCTCCAGCACCTCGCCCTCAATAGCGCTACCGTCGTTGAGCCACGCATGGGACTGAAGGTGAACACGTCGGAAAAGACATCGCTCGCCTTTGCTTATGGACTGCACAGCAGGGCGGAAAAGCTCGATATCTACTTCACCCGCAGACTGTCAGACCCACAGGACACGGGCGACTGGGATGCAAAGCCAGAGGAATCTGACGAGCTGGTAAACAAAGACCTTGGATTCACTCGTAGCCATCACATGATGATGACCTTTGGCTACAAGATCAACAACAACTGGAATCTCAAGATTGAGCCATACGTGCAACTGCTCTTCGACGTGCCCGTAGAACCAGGCAAACCGTATTCTGTGCTCAACCGCCAGGAGTTCTATCTCGACAAAGCCTTGGTCAACGAAGGACGCGGACGCAATTACGGTATTGACATCACCCTCGAAAGGTATCTCAACGACGGATGGTATGGCATGCTCAGCGGCTCGTTCTTCAGCAGCAAGTATAAAGGAGGCGACGACGTGTGGCGACACACTGCCTTCGACCGCGGATATATTGTCAACATGCTTGGCGGAAAGGAGTGGATGCTCGGTCGCAATGGCAACAACATGCTCAGTGTCAATGTAAAAGCTACTCTGCAAGGAGGCGACCGCTATTCGCCCATCGACCGCGAAGCAACCCTTGCGCACCCCGACTATGAGGTGCAGTACGACCTCTCACGCTCCTATTCGCTGCAACGCTCGCCGATGTTTATCCTCCACTATACCGTGAGCTACCGCATCAACCGTCGCCGTCTCACACACGAGTTCAGCATCAAGCATATCAATTGCACAGGCACGAAGAGTTTCTACGGCTATGAGTATGCTTACCGCGAAGACACGTTCAAACCCATGACATTCAACTTCTCGCTGCCTAATATAAGTTACAAATTGATGTTTTAGTTTTAATTAACTCTTTATCTTTAGAATATTATTCCGCTTTTTCGTATCTTTGCCACCTCAAAACATGGGAATAGCATTAAAAGAACGATTGATAGTATGAAAAGATCTTTTTATTATTGGCAGCCATAGCATCGATAGTGGGATGCTCGCCGAAAAACGACGGCAAAAGTGCCGTAAGACATGAGAAGTGTTTGATAGTGTATTACTCGCAGACCTGAGCCACGGCAAAGGTGGCTCAGGAGATATGCCAACAGACGGGCATCGACACGCTGCGCATCGAGGCAAAGGAGCCATATAGTGGCACTTTCGACGAGACCATTGCCCGTTGCCAGAAGGAGATGGCCGACAGCGTCTTGCCAACTGTCCTTTTGTTTGTACCTTTGCACCCGAATTGCGACATGAAGTCAAATTTTCCACCCAAATAATGAAAGCCACTCAAATAGCATAACTTTGTATGAAGAGAAACATAACCATATTAATGGCTCTATTGTGCTCGGCATTGTCGATGGCACAACCTGCAAGTGTTCCTGCAAGGGAATCGCGTGGCGAGGCAAAAGCATTGCCAAGGCATATTGACCTCAGCGGACAATGGCGCTTCGGCACCGACAAGTCGATGACCGACATGATACAGCTGCCCGGTTCGATGCCACAGCGCATGAAGGGCAACGCTCCCGACACTAAGACCCGTTGGGTGGGAGCAATCTACGACTCCAGCTTCTATCATAATCCCTATATGGAGAAATACCGCAGGGAGGGACAAACAGCCAAGTTCCCGTTTTTCCTCACGCCTGTCAAGCACTATGTCGGTAAGGCATGGTATGAGCGTGTCGTCACGCTGCCCGAAGGAGCGGCTGCCAGATACCGCCTCTTTCTCGAACGTCCGCATATCTCTACCGAGGTGTGGGTAAACGGCCAGCGCATTGGCACACAAAACTCGCTCTCAGTGCCACACGTGTATGCCCTCGACAATGTGTTGCGACCAGGCGATAACACCATCACCGTTTGTGTTGACAACGACCCCATGGTGGCCAACGTCGGACAAGACTCACACTCCGTGTCAGACCAGACACAGGGCGACTGGAACGGAATGGTGGGACGCATCGAACTGCAGGAGTATAATGCCATCGGCCAAGTGAAGGTCTTTCCCGACGTAGATAAGAGGAAAGCTGTGGTGAAGGTGATGTTCGACAAGGCATTGGCGGGCAGACAGGCCGTCGTCACCTTGCGGGCAGAGGCATTCAACAGCAGCCGTAGCCATGTGGTGACGGCGCCGCGTCAGACCGTGGTGATAGACACCACCGCCACTGTAATTCCTATAGACATGGGCGACGGCATGCTGCTTTGGGACGAGTATTCGCCTCAGTTATACCGCCTCACGGTAGATGTAGTAACCGACGGCACAACATATTCCTCCACCACTGATTTCGGCATGAGGAAGATAGAGATAAGAGGGAAGATGTTTTATGTCAACGACCGCCTCGTGCAGCTGCGCGGAACGGTGGAAAACTGCTGCTTCCCTCTCACCGGCTATCCTCCCACGGATGTCAACTCGTGGCGACGTGTGTTCGGGAAGTGCAAGGAGTGGGGACTCAACCACGTGCGTTTCCATTCTTATTGTCCTCCAGAGGCAGCCTTCATAGCCGCCGACCTCATGGGCATTTACCTTCAGCCAGAAGGACCGTCGTGGCCCAACCACGGCGTGAAACTCGGCAGGGGCGAGTATGTGGACCAATACCTCCTCGACGAGAGTATCAGCATCACCGACACCTATGGCAATCATCCATCGTTCTGCTTCTTCGCTTTCGGCAACGAGCCGGCAGGCAACTGGGTAAAGTGGTGCAACGAGAAGATGCCCGTGATGGAGCGTCACGACCCACGTCATCTCTATGCCGGATTCTCTGTCGGCGGCGGATGGGCATGGCAACCCAAGACGCAGTTTGCCGTGAAGGCTGGTGCACGTGGTCTCGACACATGGACAAAGCGACAACCCGAAGCCATGACCGACTTCTCTGCAAAGATCAATACCTATAACGGCAAGGACATGCCGGGCACGGCCATCACCATTCCCTTTGTCAGTCATGAGACAGGACAATGGTGTGTGTTTCCCAACTTCGCCGAGATGCCGAAATACACTGGCGTCAACAAGCCCTATAACTTCGAGATCTTCCGCGACCTGCTTGCCAGTAACGGCATGGCGAGCCGTGCCTCCGACTTCCTCCTCGCCTCAGGAAAGTTGCAGGCACTATGCTACAAATACGAGTTGGAACGCCATCTCCGCACGCCCGACTACGCTGGATTCCAACTCCTTGCCCTCAACGACTACAGCGGACAGGGAACGGCTCTCGTAGGACTTACCGACGTGTTTTATGACGACAAGGGATATGTCACCGCACCCGAGTTCCGCGAGTTTTGTTCTGACATCGTGCCATTGGCAAAGATCAGCAAGTTCACATACGACAATAGCGAGACCTTCCGTGCCGACCTGATGCTCTCATGGTTTGCCAAGGAACCTTGCACGAATCAGAGAGTGGAATGGAGCGTCAGCGGAAACGACCTACACGGAGTGGGCGGTAGCATCGCCGTCGAAGGCGGCAAGAAGGAGGGACTTCTCTCTGTGGGCTCCATCACTGTGCCGCTCCACAGGATAAGCCGTGCCGGGAAATATACTCTTTCCGTCACCGTACCTGGTACCGAAGCCCGTAACCACTGGGACTTCTGGGTCTATCCACAGCATCTGTTGGCCGACGAGGGCGACGTCTATGTCACCGATACACTCGATAGCAAAGCTCGTCGCAAGCTCCTTAAGGGAGGCAAGGTGCTACTGTTAGCAGCAGGCAAGGTGAGCTATGGCAAGGAGGTGAAGCAGCAATTCCTACCCGTGTTTTGGAACACTTCGTGGTTTAAGATGCGTCCGCCGCACACCACCGGACTGCTCATCGACGACCGTCATCCCATGCTTGCCCTTTTCCCCACCGACTATCACAGCGACCTGCAGTGGTGGGAATTGGTCAACAAGGCACAGGTGATGCAGTTCACAGACTTCCCCGCCGACTTCCAGCCCACGGTGCAGAGCATCGACACGTGGTTTGTGTCACGCAAGATAGGCATGCTCTTCGAAGCAAGGGTGGGAAAGGGCCGTCTGGTGATGACCACCATGGATCTCTCCTCTGACCTCGACACCCGTCATGCCGCACGCCAGATGAGGCAGTCGATACTGAGTTACATGCAGTCTGACCGCTTCGCTCCGGCACACGAGATAGATATCGCACGTGTCGCCGACCTCTTCACCAAGGTGGCAGGTGAAGTGAACATGTTTACCAACGACTCGCCCGACGAACTAAAGCCCAAACTGGTGAAATGACCTCGGCTCCCCTGTGAGACGAACGCATATTACGCCTGCCATGACCACAATTCAAAAGAGAAATGTCAATTATTATAGTCATTTTCTGTTGGAAAAGTGTAATTTTGCAGCCGAAAATATTGACAATTGCATCTAATAGACAAAACCGATGAAACGACTTATTATCACCTTACAGCTCTTATTGGCAGCATTATTGGTTGCCGGGGCACAAGAGACACTCTCAAGAGGCGTGGTTGTCTTGCCTGCACAAGAGGGAGGCAACTTCGTCAGTTGGCGCATGCTCGCCACCGACGATGCCAATACCGTGTTCGACGTGGTGAGAGACGCGCAGATTGTTGCCTCAGGTATAAAGCTCACAAACTATACCGACAAGGGCGGAAAGAAAGACAGCTTCTACCAGATAGTGACACGCTCCAAGGGAAAGAGGGAGACGGCATCAGCTAAGGTCACACCATGGGACGACCTCTTCCTCCGTATGCCAGTCAGTCGGCCGGAAGGAGGCGTCACCCCCGACGGACGACAATATGCCTACACGCCTAACGACTGTAGCGTGGGAGACGTGGATGGTGACGGCGACTACGAGCTGATACTGAAATGGGAACCGACCAACGCGCACGACAATTCCCACGACGGATACACCGGCAACGTGATCCTCGACTGTTACCGCCTCGACGGCACGCAGCTGTGGCGCATCGACCTCGGACGGAATATCCGCGCCGGAGCACATTACACACAGTTCCTTGTCTATGACTTCGATGGCGACGGCCGCGCTGAACTCATCTGCAAGACTGCACCTGGCTCGCTCGACGCCTCACGTCGATACGTGAGCGAGGTAGCAGACGATGAGGCTATCAGACAGATAGACAACCATGCCGACCACCGCAACAAGCGGGGACGCATACAGAGCGGCGAAGAACTGTTGACTGTGTTCAATGGACTCAAGGGCGAGGCCATACACACAGTGTGGTATAACCCTAACCGTGGCTATGGTGTCGGCGGTAGTGCGGAGTATGCCGGATGGGGCGACAAGACGGTGGAAGGCAACCGTGGCGAGCGCTATCTCGCCTGTGTAGCTTACCTCGCCGGAATGGATAAGAACCCCAGCGCCGTGATGTGTCGCGGATATTATACCAGGTCGTATCTCTGGGCAGTAGATTTCGACGGAAAGCATCTCTCAACACGATGGCTCCACGCCTCGCTCTCCTCCAGCCACTGGACCCTCGCTGACGGCACTGGTAAGATAGTGAACGAGGCAAAACACCTCAAGGCTACTGCCTACGGACAAGGGGCACACAGCATTGCCGTGGCTGATGTCGATGACGACGGATGCGACGAGATAACTTACGGCTCGGCTGCTATCGACCACGACGGCTCGCTGCTTTACTCCACAGGTCTCGGACATGGCGATGCACAGCATCTGGCCGACCTCGACCCTGCCCGTCCAGGACTCGAATACTTCATGGTACACGAGTCGTTCCCCTACGGTGCCGACTTGCGCGACGCACGCACGGGAGAGATAATATGGAGCGAGCCGGCCGACTTTGACACCGGACGCGGACTGGCTGCCGACATCGACCCCCACCACGAGGGATGCGAGATGTGGCACATAGGCAGCCACACGGTGAAAGACATCAAGGGAAATGCCATCGCCGACAGTCTGCCCGCAGTCAATTTCCGTATCTACTGGGACGGCGACCTGCAGGAAGAGCTGCTTGCCAACATGAATTGGCGACCGTCGTTCCCACCATACCTGCAGAAATGGGACGGCGAGAAAGCCGTGCCGCTGCCACTGAGCAACTGCCGTCACCTATATGAGATGGGCAACACCACCTCCTGCAACTGGACCAAGGCTACGCCTAACCTTCAGGCCGATATCTTCGGCGACTGGCGCGAGGAACTCATCTTCTGGGACAAGAACGACGCCTCGCATCTCAACATCTTCACGACAAATATCCCCACCGACTACAGGGTAGTGACCCTCATGCACGACCATATCTACCGCATGGGCGTGGCGTGGCAAAACGTGTCGTACAACCAACCTCCACATGTAAAGAACATAAAACAACTGATAAAATGAGAAAACTACTTTTTGGTGCTGCCCTCGTGATGTCAGCACCGGCAATAAACGCACAAGTGACTGCTCCAATGGAAGACGTCAACAAAGTCGTTGACCTCACACTCGACAGTCTCGGAAAGGCGGAGACCGCACGCGTCCCCGCAGGCTCCAGCCGAAAGGGAGACAACCCCGTGCTCTTCCTCGTGGGAAACTCTACCATGCGTAACGGAACCCTCGGTAACGGCAACAACGGACAGTGGGGATGGGGATTCTATGCCCATGCCTTCTTCGACGAAAACCGTATCACCGTCGAAAACCAAGCACTCGGCGGCACCAGTAGCCGCACGTTCTACAACAGACTTTGGCCAGACGTGAGAAAGGGATTAAGGAAAGGCGACTGGGTGATCATCTCCATCGGACATAACGACAACGGACCGTACGATAGCGGAAGAGCGCGCGCCAGCATACCTGGCATAGGCAACGACTCGCTGCCCGTGACCATCAAGGAGACGGGCGTGAAGGAGACCGTATATACCTATGGCGAATATCTCCGCCGCTATATCAACGACTGTAAGGCAGTGGGCGCAAATGCCATACTCATGTCGCTAACGCCTCGCGACGCCTATGACGACAATGGAAAGATTGTCCGCGTCGATAAGACCTTCGGACTTTGGGCTCGACAGGTAGCTCAGCAGGAAAACGTGCCTTTCGTCGATCTCAATGAACGCTCGGCGGCAAAGCTCGACAGCTACGGGCCATGGAAAGAGAAATATCACTTCTACACCGACCATATACACACCAGTCGTTTCGGAGCGATGATGAACGCGCGTTCGGCGGCTGAAGGCATAGCTGAGAGCGACGACCCGAAACTCGCCGCGCTGAAGGCAATGATGGTCAATGTAGCCCTGCCTACCGTCGATGTAGAACGCGAGGAGGGAAAGCCCGTAGTGTTCATCACCGGCGACAGCACCGTGAAAAACGAGGACTCCAACCCCGACGGCATGTGGGGATGGGGTTCGCAGGCCTACACCGTGTTTGACCAGAAGAAGATCACCTGTGTCAACTGTGCCAAGGCGGGACGCAGCACACGCACCTATCTCAACGAAGGCCGATGGGACAAGGTATATAACAGTCTGAAGAAGGGCGACTACGTACTCATCCAGTTCGGACATAACGATATCGGACCTATCGACAAGCAAAAGATGCGTGGTACCATTGCCTGCACCAAAGACACCAGTCATGTCTATAAGCTCGAAGGCAGCGGACAGTATGAGGTGGTCTATTCTTTCGGATGGTATTTGAAGAAGTTCATACAGGACGTGAGGGAAAAGGGTGCCACGCCCATCCTCGTCTCGCTTACCCCGCGCAACGAATGGCCGGGAGGAAAGATAGAGCGCCGTAACGACACCTATGGCAAGTGGTATCGCGAGGTGGTTGCAGAAACGGGAGTGGAGTTTGTGGATGTCCACAATATCTCTGCCGACTATCTCGACCGTAAGGGACAAAAGAAAGCTAAGGCTTACTATAATCACGACCATACCCACACCTCGTTCAAGGGTGCGCAACTCAACGCTAAGAGCGTGGCAAAGGGCCTAAAGGATATCCATTCTTCGTTGGCTGAATACTTGAAATAAGAAGATATATGAAATAAAAAACATTTGACTATAGCAGCTTTGACACACGTCACCTTTGCTCAGTAGCATTCCCTTGCTACAAAATATTGAGCGGCACAGGACTCAAGTCCCTGTGCCGCTTTTTTTACCCTTAATATGTATTGTGCATTACTTTAAAATACAACTGTTGACAACATGAACATTTGTGATACATAACGGCAGAATGAGCGCCGCCAAGTGCTACAATTGCGCTTTCAAGAACTGTGGGTGTATAAAATAACGTACAAGTTGCCGTCGCTGTCAAATCATCATCACCGTCATCGAGACGTCATCTACAGGACGATCGTTGCGGCCAGTGGCTACGTTCTGTATCGTCTCCACTACATCGAGTCCTTCCTCCACTTCGCCAAACACCGTATATTGGTTATCGAGAAACGGCGTGCCGCCGATTGTGGTGTAGGCCTGCACCTGCTCGTCGGTAAACTTCGGTGCGCCTTGTTCGGCAGTGATGGCATGCGTCTGGGCGATGAGGTCGTCTTGCAGTTCCTGAAGGGCGGCACGGTCGCGGTTGCGACGCAACTCCATGATCTTCGACTTGTTTTCGGCCACAAGCCTGTTAAACACGGCCTGTTCCTGCTGCATGGCCATCTGCCTCTCCATCTGCTTTAGTTCAGCTGGCTTGTATGTCTTTCCCCATACGATATAAAACTGGCTGCCGCTGCTCTCTCTCTCGGGGTTCACCTCGTCTCCGGTGCGTGCGGCACTCAGTGCGCCACGCTTGTGGAACAGTTGCGGGAACACAAATTCTGCGGGGATGGTGTAGTCGGGACCGCCTGTGCCCAGGTTCTTTCCTGCCGGTGCACCTTTGGAGTCTGGGTCGCCGCCTTGTATCATAAAGTCCTTGATTACACGGTGGAACAGCGTCCCGTCGAAATATCCCTCTTTAGCGAGTTTCACAAAGTTGTCACGATGACGTGGTGTCTCGTCATAAAGGCGCACGATGATGTCGCCTAATGAAGTCTGAATTTTTACTCTCACGATAATTTTCCTTTTTTAGTTTCAAATATTTCTGCAAAGGTAATGCAAATCGAGTGCAAAATCAACAAGCTTGCTTGATTGTTTTGCCGAGATGTAGCTTACCTTATGCAAAGGTAATGCAAATCGAGTGCAAAATCAACAAGCTTGCTTGATTGTTTTGCCGAGATGTAGCTTACCTTATGCAAAGGTAATGCTTTTCTTTTTGTTATGCAAGTTTTTGGGTGACAATCACAAAAGATATGTGTTTTTTCGACACTCTCGACTAATTCCTCATTCTCATCAACAGACAAGAGAGAGAAATCCCTACAGCATGTGGTGTGGTTGCCACGGCTGTATGGATTCTCAAATAATAAACCCTTTATCTTTTTACCTTATTTAATCCATGTGGAACAGTTCGTCAAGAGGGATGCTGACAGGCGAGTTGTCGGGATTTACTTCCATGATATCAGCCATCATGTCCCACCAACGCTGGGTGATGGGGTCAACATCGGTGGTGTCTTGACTGTTGGTGTCCTTGTCGCATTTCTGTACGGCAAAGAGAATGTTGGTGTCGCGATCCCAGAAGATGCTGTAGTCGCTGACGCCTTGGTCTTTTATCATCTGTTTTAGCTCTGGCCATATTGCTGCATGGCGCTTGGCGTATTCCTCTTCGCATCCAGGCTTGAGGTACATCTTAAATGCAAATCTTCTCATTGTTCAATTTTTTTGTTCGTTTTAAGGAATATTGCGGTGGTTTCGCGGTGGTTTCGCGGCGGTTACGTGGTGGTTCCGCGGTGGTTTCGTGAAGGTTTCGCAGCGGGCGGTCTTACATGAAGTAAGACCCTACATCAGCGGGCATTGGAGCCACCATCGCCTCATTGTCAACTAACTACTATATCATCTGCGGAAGGAAGCAGGATAGGACGAGGACGGCAATACCGACTACGAGCACTGTGATTGTCTTGCGTGAACAGCCTTGCCACTCCTTGAGGATGATGCCCCAGACGTTGGAGAACACTACGTTGAGAGCCATGAGTATGCAGAAGGATAGGGTCATCAGTGTAGGTGACTCGGTGAGGAAGCCCTTGCCGAGCGACAGACCGAAGAACTGACTGTACCACAGACCGCCAGCAAGGAGACAGAAGAGGGCGTTGTTGCCCCATACTGAGCCCTTGCTATAGTCGCCCCATGTGTTGTTGCGGCTGTTTTGCCAGAAACAATAGACGGCATTGGTGAGGAATCCGCCCACGGTGACAAGCAGCGTGGCGGGAAGGGTCTTGTACATGTCAGGCGTAAGCTCGCCGAAGTTGATGTCGGCTCCGAAGGCAAGACCTACGTTGAAACATCCGCTCATGAATCCTGCAAGCAGGGCTATGGCGAGTCCCTTGGGGAAGTTGAAGTCCTTGACGGCAGCTCTCTTCTCCTCTTCGGACAGGGAGGCAGACTTCATGCTGCCCGCAACGCCAATAATAGCGATGCCTAAGAGTGTTACCAACACTCCGGCGATGACAGAAAACGTAAGAGAGGAAAGGGCATCCTGTTCGGGGAAGAAGAGGTTGAGGAGTACGGGACCCATCACGGTGCCGAGTCCTGCACATGTGCCAAGGGCTATGCTTTGACCCAAAGCTACTCCGAGATAACGCATAGAGAGGCCGAAGGTGAGTCCGCCAACACCCCACAACATACCGAAGACGACGGTCATGAGGATGTTGAAAGAGTTGTCGGAAGAGAACAGTTCAGCGAGTGAGTGTCCTGCCGGCACTGCGAGCAACGCTCCCAGCAGCGGTAGGAGAAGCCATGCGAAGACTCCTTGTACAATCCAGTAGCTCTCCCAACTCCAGTCTTTGATCCTGTTGATGGGCACGTAGCAACTGCTTTGACAGAAGGCTCCGATGGCTATTATTATTAGACCGAGTATGATATCCATTGTGATTATCCTCGTTTCGAGAGAACCTCGTTTTCGTATTTCTCTACCTCAGCGATGAATGTCTCGCCAACAGGAATGTTGTTCTTGAGGTTGAAATAGTCGTAAACAGCACCGAACGGCAGGGTCTTCTCTTCCTCAAGGAGGGCAAGACGCTGGAAGAGTTTGCCTTCGTCCTCGTACTTGCGCAGGAGGTCGAGAGGCTCGAGGAAGGCCTGGAGCAGAGACTTCTGTGCAGCGCGTACACCGATGATGTAGGCTCCGATGCGGTTGATGGAGGCGTCGAAATAGTCGAGACCGATATGGCAGCGGTCGAGGGCATTGGCGCGTACCATCTCCGAGAAGAGGTTGCGGGTGTTGTCGTCGAAGAGTGTGACATGATCGGAATCCCAGTGCATGGGGCGAGACACGTGAAGCATGAGCTCAGGAACGAAGAGTAGCAGCGAAGGGATGGCGTCGGCGACGTTCTCCGTCTGCTCATAGTGGCCTGTGTCGAGGGTGTAGATGACATTGTTCTTTGAGCAGTAGCCTGCATAGAAGTCGTGTGAACCTACGGTGTATGCCTCAAGGCCGATACCGAACAGCTTTGCCTCAAGACAAGGTTTCATGTTTGACAGGTCCTCGGCAAGGATCTCATCGAGGCTCTCCTTGAGGATCTGACGATAGCGATGACGCTCTACGGTGAGGTCTTTCGAGCCGTCGTGAACCCATATGTTCATGATACATGGATCGCCCTGAGCCTTACCCATTGCCTCGGCGATGTGGCGGCAACGCTTAGTGTGCTCAATCCAGAAGTCGCGTATGGCTTTGTCGGGATTTGACAATGTGAGGTTGCCGCTCTTTGGATGAGAGAATGAGGTGGAGTTGAAGTCAAGCTTCATGTCGTGCTCCTTTGCCCAGTCAATCCATCCCTGGAAGTGCTCTACGCCTACCTGGTCGCGATCGACGAACTTTCCGCCAAACTCGCCATAAATCTCGTGGAGGTTAAGACGGTAGGTGCCGGCGAGCAGTGACTGTACCTTGTCGATGTCCTGACGGAGCTCTTCGATGTTGCGAGCCTTGCCAGGATAGTTCCCTGTGGTCTGGATGCCGCCCGATGCTGCCGCGCCGCTTTCGAAGCCAACGACATCGTCAGCCTGCCAACAATGCAGCGAGATGGGGGTTTTCTGTAAAGTCTCGATAGCCTTGTCGGTATCAACACCAAGAGCTGCATAACGCTCCTTGGCAATCTCATAGTTCTTAAGGATTAATTCTTCTTTCATATTTATGTCTTTGATTTAATGTTAATGCTTTATTATAATCACTCAATTTCTTGAACTTCAAAGGAAACGTCTTCCTTAACTCTTTATCATATTCATAAACTTCTCGTATGCCTCGTCCCACAAAGCCTTGTCTTTTGGCTCAAAGCGGCGCATTTCGATAGACTGGGCGATAATCTTGCGCATGTCCCAGATGTCCCTTACTGAGCCGGATGCCTTTGCCTGGAGCATGATATTGCCGATGGCGGTGCCTTCCTGTGGACCTGCCAACACGGTGACGCCGCAACTGTCTGCCGTGGCTTGGTTGAGGTAGTTGTTGAGCGAGCCGCCGCCGATGATATGGAGGACGTCGATGTCGAAGTCGGCAAACTCTTTCAGCCATGTGAACACCTGACGATAGCGCAGTGCGAGGCTATCGAAGATGCAACGGCACTGTGCCGCGTAGCCTTCAGGTACGGGCTGCGAGGTTCGCTTGCAATAGCTGCGTATGGCCTCGGTCATCGATGATGGGTTGGCAAACGCGGCATCGTCGGGGTTGATGAGGCTGACAAATGCCGGTTGCTTCATAGCTTCTGCTTGTAGCTCTGAATGAGACTTAGGGGCATCGGCCCATTCCTTGCGGCAACGCTCATAGATCCACATGCCACAAATATTTTTCAAGAAGCGTGTGGTGCCGTCGATGCCGCCCTCGTTGGTGAAGTTGAGGTCGAAGCTGTGGCTGTTGATTATGGCGTGGCGAGTCTCGATGCCCATGAGACTCCATGTGCCGGAGCTGAGGTAGGCGAACTTCTCGTTGGCGGCGGGGACTGCGGCTACGGCACTTGCCGTGTCGTGACCAGCCACGGCGATTACGGGTACAGCCTCCAGTCCTGTCATTCTCTGCACCTCTTCAGTGATGGTGCCGATGATGGTGGCGGGAGCCGTCATGACGCCGAAATGCTCTCTATTAAGTCCGAGGCTCTCGACGAGTGTGGCGTCGAGGTCGCCGGTCTTGGGATTGAGGATCTGCGAGGTTGAAGCCACAGTATATTCGCAAATGGCGTTGCCGGTGAGCATATAGCTTAGGGCGTCGGGGATGAACAGTATCTTCTCTGCATTCTCCAGGGCGGTGTTGCCCGCCTTGCGCATGGCATAGATCTGGAACAGCGAGTTGAAGTTCATGAACTGGATGCCAGTCTTGTCGTACACAGTCTGACGGTCGATCTTCTCGTCGAAATACTGCTGCATGATGCCCTCGGTGTGAGGGTCGCGGTAAGCCATAGGATTGCGCAGTATGGCGTTGTCCTTTCCTACATATACGAAGTCGCATCCCCAGGTGTCGATACCGATACTTGTAATTTTTAGGCCGCGTTGTGCAACGAGTTTCAGTCCCTTGATGATCTCGTTATACAGGGCGAAGATGTCCCAGTAGAAGTGTCCTCCAGTCTCGATGATGGCATTGTCGAAACGAGTCAGTTCTTCCAGCTCAAGTTTGCCGTCGGTGATGCTTCCTATTATGGTTCGTCCGCTGGTGGCACCGAGATCAACAGCGAAATAGTAACTTCTTTGATTCATTTTTTAGGTATTTGTTTTCTTCGATTTTTATTATTCTGCTGCAAAGGTAGCTACAAAACCCGATACAAAACAAGGTTTTTTGATTTCCTTTCCTTGTTTTTTGGCATTATCGAGTTTTTTGTGTTAGTTGCCGTCGGGTTTGGTTGTGTCGCTGACAGCAGCGGGATACCATTTGAAGGCAGAGAAGTTGTCGGGCTGTGCCGGGTCGAAGTCTTGCCAATCGGGTAGGATGTTGTCAGCAAGACCTGGCAGTTGGAGCTGTTTGATGCCCATGACGATCATCTTTGCCACCTCGTAGGCACCATAAGGATTGAAATGGGTGTTGTCGGCAAGGGCTTTGTCTTGTCCGGGCCATGTGCCAGCAGGATAGTGTACGAGCGAGAGCTTGCTGTTTTCGTATCCGAGTGTCTCGAAGAATGTGCGTGTCATGTCGTGGATCTCTATTACGGGCACATGTTCCCTTTGTGCCACAGAGCGCATGGCGTCGGGAAAGTCGCCGTGAGTCTCGATGATGTGGAGGTTGTCCTTGTCCCAAGCCCTTCGTTGTGTGGGTGTGCAGAAGACTATGTCAGCGCCTTTGGCTCTCACCTTATCTATAAATATCTTAAGGTTGTATTGGAAATTGTACCATGCACCAGCTCCGGCGCCTTTTTCTTTTTGGTCGTTGTGTCCGAACTCACAGAAGACATAATCGCCTTTTTTGAGTGTAGTGAGGATTTTTTCCAGTCGGTTGCCGGCGAGGAATGAGCCTGCGGTAAGTCCGCTCTCGGCATGGTTGGATATGGCTACATTGTTGCCAAACCATCGGGTGACCATCTGTCCCCACGAGGCGTAAGGCTCGCTGTTTTGGTCAACGACGGTAGAGTTGCCGCAGAGATAGACGGTACGCACGCCATCGGAGGCTGGCTGGATCTCGATAGAGGTGACGGCGGGGTTCTCGCCGTTGAATTCAAGTGTGAGGCGGTCGTCCCAGTTAAGGTAGTCGTGTTCACGTGGTTTGAGTCTAACGTTCATCTTCTCGTTGATATATGGCGAGCGTTTGTTTACCACGAAGGAGAAGGTCTGCAGTTCCTTTTTCTTTGTCTTGCAGTTTTCTATCATGAGGCGTCTTGACTCGGCTCTGACGCAGGTGACGGCGGGATGTTTCTTCGAGCCTAAGGTGACGGTGACGAGATAGTTGCCGTCGGGCACTTTTATAGAGAAATAGAATCCGTCGCCGTCTTTGCGGCTTTTAGTGTTGATGTCGTAACCATAGCCGATGGAGTCGTTGTATGTTGGTTGCGGTTTTGTGAGGTCGAATACCTTTGGCATTGCCTCTGACGTCATGGCTGCTGTTGCGAGAGCTGCCATAAGAAGGGTTTTTCTGATAATTGATTTCATTTTTTTTAAATGATTGCTAATTTTTTGCAAAGTTAGCAGGAAAAAAATGAATCAAACTGCAATTATTGTCCAAAAAACTATCTTTTTGGATGTTTTTTCAAATTTTCATTCAACTCTTAGGAGGTAGGGAAGAAAGGAGATATTTAGAAGTTAAGGAAGTTAACTTCTAAATATCCATGATTTGAGCTAAGCTCGTTTTTATTTTACATAAAAAATAGGTTCATCGGTGCCGGGATCTTCGGGGTAGAAATGTACGGCACTGTCGTTGGTCTTGATGCACAGTGAGTCGAGGAGGCAGATGATTTCAGCTCCAGCCCATATCACGGGGCCGTAGCCATGGGCAGCATAGTTGTTTACCGGGCGATAGGCATAGAACGCAGGGTCGAAAGCCAGTCCTGTGCCTACGCATGTGCCTTCCACTTGTCCATTGGCGGTGATGTGAGCGTTGACGTAATGCCAAGCCAGCAGCGTTTGTCCGACGTATGGCTCAGGTTCGAGCCATCCCTTGTTGATGGCATGAGCCAGACAGTATGCAAAGATGGCGGTGCAGGATGTCTCGAGATAGGTGTCGTTGCGGTCGAGGAGTTGATGCCATGCGCCGTCGTGTGACTGTAGTGCAAGAAGCCCAGCAAGGTGCTGTTTGAAGCAGTCGAGGACGAAAGGGTCTTCCTTCACGTCGAGCAGTTCGCAGGCGGTGAGGAGCGCCCATCCGTTGGCACGTCCCCAGAAGAACGATGGGTGGTAGTTGTCGGCCGTAGGTGTCCATCCGTGTCGGTAAAGCTGTTTGTCGGCCACCCACATCTTTTCGCGGAACAGTCGGAACTGCCTTACGGCCTCGTCCCAGTTGCCGTTGAAGGCGAGGGCCGGTATTCCCATGAACATGTCGTCGAGCCACACAGTGTTTTTTACAGGACGGAGTCGGGCGAACTGTCCGTCGGTGTATCTGTATTCCTTGTTGGCGATGAAGTCGTAGTAGCGGTCGATCTGTTCGTCCCACAGTCGGGGCTGTTTTATGTCCAATGACTTATATCCGGTGTTTCTCGCCTTGATCATCGCGCTGCAGATGGCTCCGCAGTCGTCGAGGGCGTCGGGGGAGACGACTTGTTCCATGAGGTTGTCAATCTGTTCGCCTTTCTCTTTCATTTTGATAAAGCGTGGCGCTTGTTCGGCGAGGAAGTTCATGCGATCGACGGCGTAGCGTGTGTAGCGTGTGTCGCCGGTGAGTTCGCCTGCCCTCATCATGGCGGAATAAGTCACACCCCATTCGTATGACGTGAGGCGGAAGTCGCCGCGTCGCAGCTGTTTGCCCGAGACGTCGAGTTCGGCGAATGTCGTCCTGTCGAGATAGTCGAATATGCGGTCGATGCTTGCCTTCACCTCTTTTTTGTCGGGCACACCGTAGGGATAGGTGTATGCGGGCTTCATAAGGTGGAGTGGGGCGGTGGCGTCGTTCACCACCTGTTGTGCGCTGACAGTAAACGAAGCGAGTGTAATGATAGTTGTGAGAATAGTTTTCATTGTTTGAATGTTTATTGTTAATAAAGTCTTATTGTCTCTTGCATGAAGATGGCATCCATGGTCCATGTGGCGCAGTCGTTAGTCCAGAGTGAAGGTTTTGGTGCGAGGGGGAGATTTTCGAGCAGACTGTCCCATGCCTGTTGTGCCAATGGAGCCATTCCTTGCCATGCAGCCCATGCCTGCAGTCGGGGGATGCGGAACTTGTTGTGTTTTATCTTCCACGCCATCTCTTTGTAGGTGCCGTTATGTTTCCCCCAGCAGTAGAAGAACTCGGGACTGTCTATGGAAAGCATCATTTCGCCCATAAGTTCGAATCCTCCCATGATAGGCATCAGGTGATTGGTGGTTTGTGCGTCGGGCATATCGGTGGAAAGGATGCCGGTGGCGGGGTCGTAACCCAGGGCCATGGGACCTTGGAAGAATCCGTGTGGCAGGCGTGTGATAGAAGTGATGCCGGCGAGAAGCTTGTCGTGGTGGCGTCTGCTTCCAGTGCGCTCCCATTCGGTAAACCAGTTGCTTGCATATCCCATCCAGTCGGGGCCGATTCTGAGTCGTGCCGGTGCCGAGCAGGGATAGAGGCTGCGTGGCTGTGCGAGGCGCATGGGGTCGAGGGTGTAGAGCAACGTGTCGGCGTCAGCCACCTCGTGCATTATGTCGCCCAGACGTTCGTCGGCCGTGAGGTAATAATAGAATCTGTTCCACCATGCTTCGCTGATGCGCGATTCTTTGGCTCCGCATCCCCAGTGAACCACATTATGTCGGGAGCCGAGACCGGCGTGAGGGCCAATGTGGTAAGTATCGACCTCTGAGCAGTGGCGTGTCATGGCCACGGCCATTCGCCACACCTCGGGGTCGGCTGTGCGCAGGAATTGGTACCAGAACATGGTGGGTGAGGCGAGTTCGGTGTTGTCCCATGCATATCCGCCCACGTCGTATCTCCACTCGTCGCGTGAGCTGTCATAGGCGTGCATCACGTCGCCGTAGTTGAAATATCCGTACCATCCGTGGCGTTCTATTTCGGTCTTATAGAAGCGCATGATACTGTCGAGGGTGTTTTCCACAAGACAGTCGCGTGGCGTCAGCCGTACGGGTAAGCTCCAAATGCCGAATGCCCTTTTGCGGTGCAGGTATTCGGGTGTGGGAAGCATCTGTGTATCGTTGTCTGTTTCGGCGTCGATGAAGATGGTGGATGTGCGAGCGATGCCCCATGCGGTGCTCATGCCTGGTTGCACGTCTTCGTAGGCCGATTCGAGACTGTGGGCGACGGTGTCATAGTGTTCGAAGCTGAAAGGTTCTGCCTCGGGCGAATAGAGGCTGATGGTCACGATGGCGGTGTCGGAGCGCATCTTGTCAACGACAATAGTTGAGGGATAGCTCTGCCAGAAGTCTTTCAGACGGAAGGAGGAAAATGAGCTGTTGTCGCCAACGGTGACGAGACCGTTGCTCCTTGTCCCCTCGATGGTTCCTATCCATGGCGACCTTTCGGTGGCTCGTTTGCGTATGGAGTATCCATTTGGCGACAGTTGACTGAGTCTGAAACAGTCCCATTTTGCTATTTGTGTCAGTGTTACCTTGGTGATGCTATCCATTTGATCGAGATCAATCTTGCGTCGTGCGATGAGAGGCTGTACCGACATAGGTTTGTGATCGTCGAATCTTACATAGCGTTGGTAAGCTTCGCCGTGCATGGGGACGCGGAAGTGGAGCGACAGCTCGTTCAGTCCTTCTCTGTTGAGGGCGCTGTCAACGAGTAGCGTGTGGACGAGTTTCTTCTCTTTGCTCCCCTTGTATGAATAGGTTCGGATGATGAAGTTCTTTCCGACGTATTTTTCAACAGTGCATATCCTTCCTTGCCTTTCGGTCTCATGACGCAGCACCGGGCAGATACGATGGTTGAGGGTGACGTAGAAAGAAGGGAAGGCGGTCGCCTTGTCATTAACTTCAGTCTTGTTCTTGTCTTTAATGTTTTTCTTGGCCTTAGAGCCTTTTCCCTCTGCAAAGGATTTGGTGAGAAGGCAAGAGCCAGTGCCATTAGGTATTACAGCCGTGAACGAAAGCCACTTGGCGCTACCGTCGGGCCATGATGCCAACCTGCGGCTCTCAAAAGGCAGACGCAAACCTTTGTCGGTGGTTAGGGTAAAGTCCTCGCCTCGAGTCTCGCCCTGTGCGAAAGGCACGCCGAAGGTCTGCGGTCCTTGTCCTTTTGCTCCTATCCATGCGATGGTGACGCCTTCCTTGTCGGGGTCGGAGCAAGTATATCTGAAGTTTCTCATTTGGGCATGAGACAGCGTGGTGCGGAAACCGAAATACCCTCGTGTCAGTGGTCGTGGATCGACATAATCTACGAGACATTCGCCGTCGATGAAGTATTTTACCCGTCCGTCGATTACCTCGATTCGTATGCTGTACCAGTGGTCGCCCTTTATCAGGTGGGCAGGGTCGGTATATTCCTTAAGGATGACGGGGCGCAGCCAAAGACTGTCGGTGGTCATCGGGTAGCCGGTATATCGGCGGAAGCGGGTTGTGGTGTTCCAGTTGCCGCCATATCCCATATAATAAAGTCTCAGGGCGTAGTTGTTGACGAACTTGCCTCCGCAGCCGCCACATCGTTCCGCCATCCAGAAGCAGTTGAGATCGCTGATGCGATTGTTGCCTTTGTCGTCTTTGAAACGAGGGTCGCTGACGATGCGTGCCTCGTATTCGATGACGGTGTTTCCCTGCATGAGGTTGGTGTTCCAGAGCGTGAGTCCCTTTGGTGCGACGATATCGATTATCCCGTCACGGTTGGTGACTGTCGAAGCCTTGTCTTCCGCCTCCATCCACCAGTCACCCTTGTCTTTTGCCGATGCCTGGTCGGTGGAGAATAGGAGAACTGCTAATATTAGCGACAGTCTAATGATGAGTGATGATTTTGTCTTAGTATTCATAGCGTTTTTTGAGTTATTAAATGAGTTTGATGGCAATCATGGTCATTGTCACGCCTATGACGATGCTGCTTGCCACGTATGCCAATGCCGTGGCTACATGGTCAGAGGATAGGAGCTGGAAGGTCTCGTTGCTAAAGGTGGAGAAAGTGGTGAAGCCGCCACAGAGACCCACTACCAACAGCAACCTAATCTCCTCTGTCAGGTGCCATCGGGCGATGGCAGCCGTGATGAGCCCGATGAGCAAGCATCCGATGATGTTTGCTGTGAAGGTGCCCCATGGGAATGAGCCTTGGCACGAACCGCTGACCATCCTTCCTACGAGATAGCGGAGGACGCTTCCTACGCCTCCTCCAACGAATATCAACAAGAGGTGATTCATGACATTTCTTTTTGTTAGGACTGCAAAAATACAGATTATTTTGCAAAAATACACATCGTTTCCAAATAAATAATGTTAAATGGGGTGAGATAAATAATAAAAGCATTACCTTTGCATAAGGAAAGCTGCATTTGACTTCGTCGACCTCTGTCGCGACTCGGAATAGCTCGAGTAAGCTCGGCTCTTCACTCGCTGCTCCATCGGTTCGGCAAAACAATCAAGCGAGCTTGTTGATTTTGCGCTCGACTTGCATTCCCTTTGCAAACATTTACAAACTAACTAATAACATACAAATGATACGAAGAATAAGAAAACAACTACTTGGCTTTGCTGTTTTTACGGTTTCTGCCACCGCCATTGCCCAAAATCCTCAGAAAGGCGATTATGGCTATCTCTTCTGCCACATGAGCGACCGCGGAGAGTGGACGGCATACGCCGTGAGTCGTGACGGAATGAACTATCACGACATCATCAATGGTGACAGCATCTTCTCGCCATACGAGCATGCGAAGATAGAAGGAGGAACGCGCGACGCTTACATCTGCCGCACGCACGATGCCAAGGGATATCTCATGGTGACAACCGATATGTGTGTGAGGAAGAGCAAGGTCTGGGACAACTATGGAATCAATCTGCATCGCTCAGACGACCTTGTCAACTGGCAGTCGGTGACGTTTGATTTCCGCAGTGGTTCGTCGATATTCTGCGATCCAGAGTCGCCCGATGTGTATAATGACTGGTCGAAGGTGAACCGCGTATGGGCACCGCAGATATTCTGGGATCCTTCCTATCGTTGGCCCGACGGTACCGAGGGCGGTTACTTCATCTATTATTCCATGTGGAACCGCGAGGAAGAGGCTTACGACCGTATGTACTATTCGTATGCTGACCTGTCGTTTACTCGTATCACAAAACCACGACTATTGTTTGACTGGGGGTATGCTACCATCGATGCCGACATCAACTTGCTGCCTTCAGACAATCTCTATCACATGATGATAAAGAAAGAGGGCGGGCGTCCCGGATTGTTTACTTCTACCGCCCCGTCTCTTACTGGCCCGTGGAGCTTGCCTGTGGACGACGACTATGTTGACTTCGAAGGAAATAAAAAATGCGAGGGAGTGTCAGCCTTCCAACTTGTCGGCGATGATACGTGGCGAATAGGGTATATCGAATATTCGTCGCGTCCGAAGCATTACCGCATCTGCCGTGCCGATCGCAACATGCGCAATTTCTCCGACCCTGTAGATATAAAAGGAGTCAACGGCCCGCAGCATGGATCGTTTATGAGGTTGACAAAGAAGGAATACAAGAGACTTGAGAAGCTAAACAAGAAATACAAAAGGTAACTCAACTTCCCATACATACTTGGCTCCTTTCCCCCTCCCCTGTTGAGCATAAACGAAATAGCAATATATATAATAAGGTGTACCTGACGAGTTAACAGGCAAACGGCTTGTCAACTCGTCAGCTACATTATAACGTCGGTTTCACCTTGACGATGTTCCCTTTCTTGTCGAAAGTCATACGGTCAATACATACCTCGCGATGATATCCCGGACCCTTGGCACGATCTATGTAGTCCTTGTTGATGCGGTGATAAACAATGTACCACTTGTCTTTGCCAGGCACCTTTAGCACAGAATTGTGGGCGGTACCGTAGATCTGCTGTCCAGGATCTTGCTTAAGAATGATAGGATCGTCGGCCACCTTGATTGGACCTAAGGGCGAGGAGGACGTGCCGTAGCATACGTGATAGTTAGGCGACCCAGTGTCATCGACTGACCAGAGGAAGTAGTATTTCCCCTTTCTGTAGAACACGTATGGAGCTTCCCGATATTTCCATGTCTGGAGAGTGCCGCCTTCAGGTGTCATCACCTTGATGGTCTCCTTCTTCACGGTGGTCATGTCGTTCTCAAGTTCGGCTCCCGCCATATAAGCGTTGCCCCAGTAGATATAGTATTTCTTCGATTTCGGGTCTTGAAACACGTCCACGTCAATCTGTTGTCCCCATCCAACCGGACTGTCGCTAATGATAGGCTGTCCGAAATCCACAAACGGACCTGTCGGCGAGTCGCTCACGGCCACTCCAATCTCCTTCCTCTTCCCCGCGTTGGCACTGAAGTAAAGATAATACTTGTATGTCCCGTCCTTCTGCCTCACCTCGATAGCGGCTGGAGCCCATGCGTTGCCCATCGCCCATTTTACCTGCTCGCTCTTTACATCGAGCACTTGTCCTTCGTCGGTCCATCTCTTGAGATCGGGAGATGAGAAGACATTAAATGTCCATCCGCCCCAACGCTCATAGCCGTCGGTGGTGCTGTAGATGTAATATTTGCCAGTCATCTTTGAGTAGAGGATCTCAGGGTCGGCATGAAACTCGGGAAGAATAGGATTGGAGGTCTTAGCACCTTCTTGCGCCGTTGCCATCGACAGCGACAATGCCGCAATGGCAGTAATGAATAGTTTTTTCATGAGTTGAAACGATAGCTTGTTTGTTAGTACTTATACGAAATTTCTGCAAAGTTACACATTCATTTCCGAATATGCAAGCGTTTAAGTTTTTTTTATTATCACTTCATGTCACCCGCCATTTACCATGTGTCGTCTTGTTTCCCGTGTATGGATAAAAGACCGTGATTTGCTGAAACGGAGGCATAGATGTAACAAAAAACTTTTGAAAATGTAACAAAAACCAATGCCATTTGTTACTTTTGTGTATTTTTCACCTAAAAACGTTTGTAAATTACGATAAGATTTGCTAAATTTGCAGTGTCGCTCGTGCGCTATTGCACAAGCCCTACATATCGTGCCAAACAAATATCAAGCAATGCAAAAGACCACAGAAGACATCATAACCGAATACTATGTAGCCAATCTCAACGAGCTTCGGCTATATGCCAATAAGATACTCGACGACCTCGAAGACGCAAAGGATGTCGTCCAGGAGTGTTTTGTGCGCATGTTAGGTATGAAACAGTCCATCATTCCACTCACCCTTCCCGCCATGGCCCACTCCATGGTGAGAAACAAGGCGATAAGTATAGTAAGGCGAAAGGCTGTGGCACGACAATATAATAAGACGGAGACAGCGGTAGCAGAAAGGCAGGCTGAACATACAGAACTACGCCTTGTGATGGCAGACATGGTGAATGTAGCCGAAAGCAAGATAGCCTCCTTGCCGCCGGCATACAGACAAATCTACGAGATGAACCTCTACGACGGGATGCAAGTAAAGGAAATATCCGAAACGCTCGGATTAAAGTATAAATACGTGGAGAAAAAGCTCGGAAAAGCCCGAACTTTGGTGCGCAAAGGTTTAAGAAATGTTGTTTAATGCCAATAATTAACAAAATGTAAGTTAAAGACCAAAAATATTACCCGAAACATTTGGAGGATTGTGGAAAATAACCTAATTTTGCGGCATATATATTACACATTGACATTTAGTGAAACAATTTTAAAAACCTACCGTTATGGAAGTAGAAAAAATTATGCAACAGTTGGAGCAGAAGCACCCTGGTGAATTGGAGTATCTGCAGGCAGTGAGAGAAGTCCTCTTGTCAGTTCAAGATGTGTACAACCAACATCCAGAATTTGAGAAGGCAAAGATTATCGAGCGCATAGTAGAGCCCGAGAGAGTGTTGACATTCCGCGTGCCTTGGGTTGACGATAAAGGCGAAGTACACGTCAACATCGGCTATCGTGTGCAGTTCAACAGCGCCATCGGTCCGTATAAGGGCGGTTTGCGCTTTCATCCTTCTGTAAACCTATCTATATTGAAGTTCCTTGGCTTTGAGCAGACTTTCAAGAACGCACTCACCACTCTGCCGATGGGCGGAGGCAAGGGAGGTTCAGACTTCTCTATCCGTGGACGTTCAGACAATGAGGTAATGCGATTCTGCCAAGCCTTTATGACTGAACTATACAAGGTGATCGGTCCGTCTGAAGACGTTCCAGCAGGAGACATCGGTGTGGGAGCACGAGAGATCGGCTACCTCTTCGGCATGTATAAGAAACTGAAGCACGAATGGAGCGGTGTGCTAACTGGAAAGGGACTCGAATGGGGCGGTTCAAAGATTCGCCCTGAGGCAACAGGTTTCGGCGCACTCTATTTCGTTGACGAGATGTTGCAGACTCATGGTCTCGATATTAAGGGCAAAACAGTGGCTATCAGCGGATTCGGCAACGTGGCTTGGGGAGCGGCAACCAAGGCGACACAATTAGGTGCCAAGGTAATCACCATTTCGGGTCCTGATGGCTATATCTATGATCCCGAGGGCATCAGTGGAGAGAAAATCGACTATATGCTCGAGCTTCGTGCCAGCGGAAACGATGTCTGCGCTCCTTACGCAGAGGAATTCCCCGAAGCTACATTCGTTCCTGGCAAGCGCCCATGGGAAGTGAAGTGCGATATCGCACTGCCATGCGCTACACAAAACGAGGTGAGCGGTGAGGATGCCGATGCTCTTCTGGCCAACGAACCATTGCTCGTAGCCGAAGTGTCTAACATGGGCTGTACTGCCGAGGCTGTTGACAAGTTTATCGCTGCAGGCCAGCTATTTGCTCCAGGCAAGGCAGTAAACGCCGGCGGCGTTGCCACATCAGGTCTTGAGATGACACAGAACGCCATCCGTCTGAGCTGGAGCGAGGAAGAGGTGGACAAGAATCTACATCAGATCATGCACAATATCCATGAGCAGTGTGTCAAGTACGGCAAGGAGCCAAACGGATACATTAACTATGTCAAAGGTGCCAATATCGCTGGCTTTATGAAGGTTGCCAATGCAATGATGGCACAAGGAGTCGTATAATATTAATAATTGGAATTAGGAATGAGGAATTACTGCGCAAACCGAAAGTTTAACATAGGACTGCTTATATTAGCATTCCTCATTCCTAATGCCTTATTCCTAATTCCTTATTTTTCATACGCTCAAGAACCACAGAAGGGTAAGGCCTCTTATTATTCAAAACGCGCTACCGGAACCCGCACAAGCAGTGGAGAACGACTGCATCACGACAGCCTCACATGCGCACACAGGACACATCCATTTGGTACGATGCTGAAGGTGACTAACATACAAAACGGGCGCACAGTGGTGGTCAGAGTCACCGACCGCGGTCCGTTTGGACGAGGACGCATAATCGACCTCTCTTATAGGGCTGCACGCGAACTCGGCATATTGTCGCAAGGAGTGGCAATGGTCACCGTTGAACTTGCCAACGAACTCATCATTCCCTTCAAGCCGAAGGAAGACAAAGCCGTATATGAGATCGACTTCGAGACACCAGCTCCAGAGCCTTCCATCACTCCTATATGGCAAGACCTGAAAGAGGCACATAAAAAACCGTCGAAACCGCTCAACAAGTTGGGCGACAAACGTCAGCATGCTACAGGCCGTGTCACACAACAAACCACACAATCGTTGGCGCAAAAGCAGAAAACGGCAAGTCTTGACAATGGTACAAAAGGCGCCGAAAAGGCATCGACAAACGTTTTTGATGAGATAGACAAGAACCCTAACAAATCGCGTGTCTCGCAAAAACGCACTGCCGTAAGGTAATATTCACCTTGCAGCTAACACTTTTTTCGTTCGAAAAGTGATTTTTTCCCTCTATCTTTGCTCATAATTGAAAAAAAATGTGTAAGTTTGCAGCGTCGAACTAATAACATTACTTTAATTATGAACAAGAAACTATTGTCAATAGCTTTACTTCTATTCCCCATAATGGCACTTGCCGCAGGCAAAAACGTCAAGGCAAACGATAAAGCCGTCTCTTTCATCGGACGTACTGAGACACTTGCCGACGGCAGCGTGAGATACGACTGGGTGGGAACATACCTTCGCACAAGATTCACAGGAGGAAACATAGCCGTCATCGCCTCAGAGACAGGCACAAGCTACTACAATGTCATCATTGATGGAAAGGTAACAAAGAAAATGAAGATTACGGGAACAAGTCCGCAAAAATACGTGCTTGCCAGCGATCTCTCAAAAGATTCACACGAACTGATGTTGCAGAAATGCACAGAAGGCGAATATGGTTGCACCACAATACATTCCATAGAAATAGCTGACAATGGCACACTGACACCAGTAGAACCGAAGAAACGACTCATCGAGGCTTACGGCGATTCATACACCTGTGGCTATGGTACCGAGGGACGCACAGCAAGCGAACGGTTCAGACTCGATACCGAAAACTGCAACAAGGCATATATCCCTATCATGGCACGCTATTTTGACGCCGACTACCGCATCATAGCACACTCTGGCAACGGTATGGTGAGAAACTGGGGTGACAAGAAACAACAGTCGTCCGTCAACATGTCAACACGCTACACACAACTATACGACGACTTCTCAACTAAGGCCTTCGATTACAACCAGCGACGACCGGATATCGTCACCATCAATATCGGAACCAACGATTTCTCGCCTACGGCAATACCCGAAGCACAGAAATATGTGGCGGCATATATCAAGATGATAGAGACTATCAGCAAACGATACGACAACGTGCCTATACTTTGCATCACACCACATTCTTCCAACCACTATCTGCGTGCAGCCATACAGCTGCTCAAGGAGAGCACTGCAAACATCTATCCTAACGTGCATTTTGCAATGCTCATGAATAATATCATCAACGACGATGTGGATCTTGGATCGGACTGGCATCCCAACTATCAGGGACAGACAAAGATAGCCATGACACTGATACCGCAAATATCAAAGATAATGCATTGGGAGGTGAAAGAATGAACACAAACATACCACAGGAATGGAATAAATTCTATCTACGAGATGTTTCGTTTGTCAACCTCATGACACGACGCATCTTCAACGTGCTCATCGTGGCCAATCCCTACGACGCTTTCATGCTCGAAGACGATGGACGAGTGGATGAGAAGATTTTCGACGAGTATATGGACCTCGGACTACGCTATCCACCCACCTTCACACAGGTGAGTACAACGGAAGAGGCCAACCAAGTGCTGCGCAGCACGGATATCGACCTCGTGATATGCATGCCGGGTAACGCCGACAACGACGCCTTCGATGTGGCACGTGCCGTAAAAGCAGACTCGCCCGATATCCCTTGCGTCGTGCTCACACCTTTCTCACACGGTATCACCCGACGTATGCAAGACGAAGATCTCTCGATGTTCGACTATATCTTCTGCTGGCTTGGCAACACCAATCTCATACTCTCAATAATAAAACTGATAGAGGACAAGATGAATATCGACCACGACATCAACGAGGCCGGGGTGCAGATGATACTGCTTGTAGAAGACAGCATCAGGTTCTACTCATCCGTTCTGCCAAACCTCTATAATTATATACTACAACAGAGCAAGCGATTCTCTACCGAGGCTCTTAATCCGCATGCCGCATCGCAACGAAAACGAGGACGACCAAAGGTGGTGCTCGCAAGAAACTATCAGGAGGCAATGGCGCTTTATGAGCGTTATCATGACAACACCCTTGGCGTCATCAGCGACACGCGTTTCCCCATGGACGGAAACAAAGGCAGTGAGAAAGAGGCTGAAGCAGGATTGATGCTCCTACGTGAGATAAGACGACGCGACGAGTTTGTGCCGCTCATACTGCAGAGCTCGGAAAGCGAAAACAGGAAAAAGGCTGAGGCAGAGGGATTCCGCTTCGTTGACAAAAACTCAAAGAAGATGAATATCGATCTCAGAAATCTCATGGAGACACACATGGGATTCGGCGATTTCATCTTCCGCAACCCGAAAACACAAGAGGAGGTGATGCGCATCCATTCGCTGAAGGAACTTCAAGACAATATCTTCAAGATACCCGACGACTCGATGCTTTACCACATCTCGCGCAACCACATGAGCCGCTGGCTCTGCGCACGTGCCATCTTCCCCGTGTCGGAATTCCTGAAACACGTCACATGGCATAAGTTACAAGACGTGCAGGCGCATCGTAAGATTATCTTCGATGCCATCGTACAGTACAGACAGATGAAAAACATAGGCATCGTCGCCGTCTTCGACCGAGGGAAATTTGATGCCTATAGCCATTTCGCGCGCATCGGCGACGGGTCGCTTGGAGGAAAAGGACGCGGATTGGCTTTCCTCGACAATATCATCAAACGTCATCCGGAGATGAACCAACTGCCAGGAGTACAGGTGTCGATACCACGTACCGTGGTGCTTTGTACCGACATCTTCGACGAGTTTATGGACAAGAACAACCTCTATCAGATAGCACTGAGCGACGCTCCTGACGATGTCATACTGAGCCACTTCCTCCACGCCCAACTGCCAGACTCACTGATAGCCGACTTCTTCACGTTCTTCGACGCCGTCAAGTCACCAATAGCTGTACGCTCGTCGTCGCTGCTCGAAGACAGTCATTACCAGCCGTTTGCCGGTATCTATTCCACATATATGGTACCTTACCGTGAGGATAAATACGAGATGCTGCGAATGCTTGCCTGCGCTATCAAAGGCGTCTATGCCTCAGTGTATTATAAGGACTCGAAAGCCTATATGACTGCCACAAGCAACGTTATCGACCAAGAGAAGATGGCAGTTATTCTTCAGGAAGTGGTGGGAAAACAGTATGGCGACCGGTATTACCCAAACTTTAGCGGTGTGCTACGCTCCATAAATTATTATCCTATCGGCGACGAGAAGGCAGAAGAGGGCATAGCCAGTCTCGCCTTGGGATTGGGCAAGTATATTGTCGATGGAGGACAGACACTTAGGGTTAGTCCGTATCATCCTCACCAGGTGCTGCAGACAAGCGAGATGGAAACTGCATTGCGCGAGACACAGACACGATTCTATGCTCTCGACATGAAAAACGTGAGCGAAGACTTCAAGGTGGACGATGGTTTCAACATACTTAACCTGCGCGTGAAGGAAGCCGACAAGGACGGCGCGCTCAACTATATAGCTTCTACCTATGATCCTTATGACCAGGTAATCCGCGATGGCATCTACGAAGGCGGACGTAAGGTTATCTCCTTCTGTGGAGTACTCCAACAAGGCGTGTTTCCACTTCCCGAACTGTTGCAGATGGCACAGACTTTCGGGGCAGGAGATATGAAACGACCTGTGGAAATAGAGTTCGCATGTAATGTCAATGCCGACCGGACAGGCGAGTTCTATCTGCTGCAGATACGACCTATCGTCGATAGCAAACAGATGCTTGACGAGGACGTGGCGGCTATTCCTGACGACAACTGTCTGCTACGCTCATACAACTCCCTCGGACATGGCATCAACGAGGATGTCTGCGACGTGGTTTATGTGAAGACCGGCGACGACTTCACCGCAGCTAACAATCCTGCCATCGCCGAACAGGTGGAACGCATTAACCGGCGGTTCCTCGACGAGAAACGTGGATATATCCTCGTGGGACCAGGACGATGGGGGTCAAGCGACTATTGGCTCGGCATACCAGTGAAGTGGCCGCACATTAGTGGCGCACGTCTTATCGTGGAGTCGGGATTGAAAAACTATCGCGTTGATCCAAGCCAAGGAACACACTTCTTCCAGAATCTCACCTCCTTCGGTGTTGGCTATTTCACCATCAACACTTACAACAACGACGGCATCTTCCGACAGGATATCCTCGACCAGATGCCTGCCGTGGAAGAGACAGAATTCGTGAGACACGTCCGCTTCCCGCATCCTTTGAAGATAATGATGGACGGGAAAAGGCAAATCGGAGTGGTGGTGAATGAAAATTGAAAAATTGAATTATTGAAATATTAAACGATGAAAAAGAAAACAGTACTTACCGCTCTGCTCGCCTTGTCGCTATCAGCACAGAGCTATTCTCAAACCGCCACGCTTCATACTATGTCCGATAAGACTGCTTCAGCACACCCGCTCATACCAGGCTATCATCCTGATCCGTCTGTATGCCGGGTAGGCAATGAGTATTATATCGTTAATTCCTCGTTCCAGTATTTTCCCGGTGTGCCCATCTTCAAAAGCAACGACATGGTTCATTGGGAACAGATAGGCAATGTGCTCGACCGTAATAGCCAGTTGCCTCTCAAAGGTGCATCGTCGTGGCTTGGAATATATGCGCCGACAATACGCTATAACGACGGTACCTTTTATATGATTACTACCAATGTGGGCAATGGGGGCAACTTCATGGTCACTGCCACATCGCCCGAAGGACCGTGGAGCGAACCTATGTGGTTGCAACAGCAAGGCATCGACCCCTCGCTGTATTTCGAAGACGGGAAATGCTATATGGTCAGCAATCCCGACAATACCATCACGCTCTGCGAGATAGATCCTACCACAGGAAAGCAACTCACGGAGAGCCGCGGCATATGGCAAGGCACAGGCGGACGCTATCCCGAAGGACCACATATATATAAGAAAGGCCAATATTACTATCTGCTCATATCAGAAGGAGGTACAGAGATAGCCCACCGCCTCACCATGGCACGCAGCCGTAACATCTATGGACCTTATGAAAGCTGTCCGCACAACCCCATTTTCACCCATTGCTGCCTGTCCGCACAAGATAGTCAGGTACAGGGAACAGGTCATGGCGACCTCGTGGAGGATGCTAACGGACAGTGGTGGATGACCTTTCTCGCCTTCCGCCTCTACAACGGAACTTATCACCACCTCGGACGCGAGACCTTCCTCGTGCCTGTGGAATGGGATGCCGACGGATGGCCTGTAGTCAACCATGGCAAACCGCTTCAGCCAGTAAACAAAGACACCGACTTCGCGTCGCTCCCTCAGGCTGCCATTGCCAATACGGCGGCAAAGGGTTTTAAGGCCATGGGACACGAGTGGCTCTATATCCAGAACCCCGACTCGTCGAAATACGAACGGCGAGGCAGTACACTGAGACTTCATGGTTCGAAAAGCTCGCTTACCGAAAACGACCGTCCAACCTTCGTGGGGCGTCGCCAACAGCATGCCGACATGACAGTCACCGTCTCTCTCGACGCCACGCTGCTCAAGCCCGGCGACGAGGCTGGACTCACCGCTTACCAGATACACGACGGACATAGCGAAGTACTTGTAGGCAGAGCCGATGACGGCAAGCTATACGCCACCGTGCGCTATCGCATGAAAAACCTGGAGAAGACAGAGGAGAGGGTATGGCTCGACAGCGCAAAGCAGCTGCTCGTGCTCCGCGCCACCCCCGACAACTACGAGTTCCTTTGTGGCAAGGATGAGAAGTCGCTCAAGTCGCTCGGAACCATCGCTCCTCAGCTGATGAGCACTGAAGTGGTGGGAGGCTTCACAGGTGTCATCCTTGGCATCTACGCCACTGGCAACGGCTCAGCCGACTTTAAATCCTTCGACTATCAGCATTAGCATATGCCGGCAATATGAAAATTCATCTGCAACCTTCACTTTGCAAAAACGCACAAAAAAGACAAATCACGTTTGATTTATGTGAAAATTGTAGATTTTGCTTGATAAAAAACGACAAAACGTTTGTATTTCAGAAATAAAAATGCTAACTTTGTCGCCGAAAAAGAAATAATAGGTTTATAAAATCAATAAATATACAAATTAATTATTATGGTAAGTTACAAAGAATTGGGTCTCGTGAATACCCGCGAGATGTTCAAGAGAGCAGTAGCAGGTGGCTACGCTATTCCAGCATTCAACTTCAACACTATGGAGCAGATGCAGGCTATCGTACAGGCTGCCGTTGAGACAAAGTCTCCAGTTATCATGCAGGTTTCTAAGGGCGCACGTAATTACGCCAACGCTACCATCCTCCGCTATATGGCTCAGGGTGCAGTAGAGTATGCTAAGGAACTCGGTTGTGAGCATCCTGAAATCGTTCTTCACCTCGACCATGGTGACAGCTTCGAGCTCTGCAAGGACTGTATCGACATGGGCTTCTCTTCTGTGATGATTGACGGCTCACACCTCCCATATGAGGAGAACGTGGCTCTCGCAAAGAAGGTGGTAGAGTATGCTCACCAGTATGACGTGACCGTAGAGGCTGAGCTCGGCGTTCTCGCAGGTGTTGAGGACGAGGTTTCTGCCGCTGAGTCACACTACACAAAGCCTGAGGAAGTAATCGACTTCGCTACACGTACCGGTTGCGACTCTCTCGCGATCTCTATCGGTACTTCTCACGGTGCATACAAGTTCACTCCTGAACAGTGCACACGCGACCCGAAGACTGGTCTGCTCGTTCCTCCTCCATTGGCATTCGACATCCTGGCAGAGATTGAGCAGAAGCTCCCTGGCTTCCCTATCGTTCTCCATGGTTCTTCTTCTGTACCACAGGACGAGGTTGCCACTATCAACAAGTTCGGCGGCAAGCTGCCAGACGCTATCGGTATTCCAGAGGATCAGCTCCGTCAGGCTTCTAAGTCGGCTGTTTGCAAGATCAACATCGACTCTGACTCTCGTCTGGCCATGACAGCTGCCATCCGTCAGCACCTTGCTGAGCATCCTGGCGACTTCGACCCACGTCAGTATCTGAAGCCAGCTCGCGAGAACATGAAGAAGATGTACATCCACAAGATTGTGAACGTACTCGGTTCAGACGGCAAGCTCGCAAACTAATTCCGGTTTTCGGGTTTAATAGACATAGGCTGGCATTCGTGCCAGCCTTTTTCGTACTGCAGCATTAAATAAAATACTCACTTATGTCACTACCTAAATTCATTCTCACCATGGATGGCCGTCTTCGTTTAGGCATGGTCTCTCTCCATTCTGAGTTGGTCAACCAAGGAGAGGATTGTATCGGAGGCGGGCTTTACGACCTCGACTATCTCTCGTCGTGCCTCATCCTCTATCGCCAGTCACACGACTACGGTTGCCCCCGTTGGCATCTTGTTGACACTCTCCACGTGCCTGAAGCCTATCGCGGATGGCGCATACGCTATGTCTTTGACGATGGCTATCACGAAGACTTCCCCGTAAGTGAAAAACTACCAATAGAATATTATTAGTACTAAATAATCTAAACAACAAAAACAAAACTTGCCAATACTTTTGTGGTTTTAAGAAAAGTGCGTATATTTGTGGCGTCTAAATCGAATGAATATGAAACAAGTCTTTGTACTATTATTATGTGGCAGCCTCATGATATCGAGTTGTGACGGCTCGTTAGCTTCGCAAGGAGCAGGTACTGGCGCATATTTCGGCGCAATAATTGGTTCGGCCATTGGAGGTATCTCCGACGGACCGCGCGGTAGTGATATCGGCACGTTGATAGGTATGGCAGGAGGTGCCGTCGTCGGCGCTGCTATAGGCTCGGCTGCTGACCGTGCCGAACAGCAGAAATACCGTGAGTACCAAGAGCAGCGCACCGTGCCTTACAGTCGCGATTATCAGCGTTACAACAACAGACAATACTCTAATGACGAAAGCGGTTTCGACCCTACAAATAGCGGTGACGACCGTATAGAGTTTGAGCATGGCTCGAAATCTGGCCAACCTTATTCCACTGTCGAGCCAAAGTCATACAAGCCCGACGAGGTGTCGCTCGACCAGCTGAAGCAGATGATGCCTGGATATAACGTCAACTATAACGAGGACGTGGTAATGCGTAATGCTACATTCGTGGATCGCGACGGCAACGGAATACTTAATGCAGGAGAAGAGGCAAAGGTGACGTTCGAGATTATGAATCGCTCGTCGGCTGTCATCTATGATGTCCTGCCCATGGTAGTTGAGACGTCGGGCAACAAGCATGTACACATCTCGCCGAGCATACTCGTGGAGAGCATCATGCCTGGCAAGGGTGTGAAATATACTGCCACTATACGTGGCGACAAGAAGCTAAAGGACGGGCAAGCCGTGATAAGGGTGGCTGTACGTCAAGGTAAGAACGACATCACTTCACAAATAAAGGAGTTTTCCGTCGTGACCAGAAGGAAGTAAGATTAACGTGACTTTTATCACTATATTAACCAATCCTGAATTATTATCAAAAAAATGAGAAAGAACCTATTACTCGGCCTGTTGTTGGCCTTCTCGGTGTCGGTAATGGCACAGGACATGAAACTATGGTACAGCCGTCCGGCACAAGTATGGACTGACGCCTTACCCATTGGCAACTCCCGCATGGGAGCGATGGTGTTTGGAGGTGTGGATAAGGAAGAACTGCAGCTCAACGAAGAGACCTTTTGGGCAGGCGGACCGCATAACAACCTAAATGCCACTGCCCATGACGCTCTTGACGACATACGCCAACTCGTGTTTGCCGACAAGTGCAAAGAAGCCCAAGACAAGATAGACAAGACCTTCTTTACAGGTCAGCATGGCATGCGCTTCCTACCATTGGGCAGTCTTCGCCTGACATTCGACTATAGTGGCGTCGCCTCTGATGCCGCTCCTCGGCAATATACTCGCGCCCTCAATCTTGCCAATGCTACGGCAACGGTGAATTATGCCATTGGCGATGTTGAATATTCGCGTACGGCGTTCGCCTCTCTTGCCGACAATGTCATCGTGCTTCGCGTAGAGGCAAACAAGCCAAAGGCTCTCTCCTTCGGCCTTGGTTACGACTGTGCCAAGGAACTGAACCCCGTCGTTGAGGCTAAGGGTAGTCAGCTCACCATGCGTTGCACTGGAGTGGAGCAAGAGGGAATAAAGGCAGCCCTCAATGCCGAATGTCGCATCGTGGTAAAAGCCGACGGAAAGATAAAGGCGGAGGGAAAAGCCATAGCAGTGAAAGATGCCTCTGTGGCAACAGTATTTATCATTGGGGCGACAAACTTTGTGAACTATCACGACGTGACAGCAAATGCTGCCACGCGATGCAGCAAAATACTCAAGCCCGCATTGAAGATGAGCTACGAGGAGCTCCTTGCACGCCATACGGAGAAATATCGCCAACAGTACGATAGGGTGCAACTCAATATACCCATGACCAAGGCTTCAGAGGCTGAGACCGACGAGCGCGTGAGACTCTTCAACCAAAGCGACGACTTGAACCTCATAGCACTCCTCTACCAATATGGCAGGTATCTCCTTATCTCCTCGTCGCAGCCTGGCGGACAGGCGGCAAACCTTCAGGGAGTGTGGAATGGCGGCATGTATGCTCCCTGGGACAGCAAATACACCATAAATATTAATGCTGAGATGAATTACTGGCCGGCTGAGGTGGCTAATCTCAGCGAGTGTCACGAACCTCTCTTCTCGATGATCGACGACCTGACACATACTGGTGCCGAGGCAGCGCGTGTGCTCTATGGGGCAAAGGGTTGGATGGCTCATCATAATACCGACATCTGGCGCATCTCTGGTCCCGTCGATGCCGCTTATTTCGGTATGTGGCCTAATGGAGGCGCATGGCTGGCGCAGCATCTGTGGCAGCACTATCTCTTTACGGGCGACACCGACTTCTTGCGTCGTCACTATGGAGCATTGCGTGGCACTGCCGACTTCTTCATGAGTTATCTTGTCAAGCATCCACGATACGGATATCTCGTCACCGCACCTTCCATGTCGCCCGAACATGGATATAGCAACGACGGGGCGAGCATTGCAGCTGGTTGTACAATGGACAACCAGATTGCCTTTGACGCACTTAATTCAACACTTCTTGCCACACGGGTGCTTGGAGGCAACAAGGCATATGAAGACTCGCTCTCGCAGACCATAGCGCAGCTCGCTCCCATGCAGATAGGCCGCCATAACCAGCTTCAAGAGTGGATAATAGATGCCGACAATCCTCGCGACGACCATCGTCATATATCTCATCTCTATGGACTCTATCCAAGTAATCAGCTCTCTCCAAGACAGAATCCCCAACTCTTCCAGGCTGCACGTAACACTCTTCTGCAGCGTGGAGACATGGCTACAGGATGGAGTATAGGTTGGAAAATAAATTTCTGGGCGCGTATGCTTGATGGCGACCATGCCTTCCGCATCATCCGCAATATGCTCTGTCTCTTGCCGAGCGATGCCGAAGCAAAGAACTATCCTAATGGCCGAACCTATCGCAATCTGTTTGACGCCCATCCGCCATTCCAGATCGACGGCAATTTCGGTTTCACGGCAGGTGTGTCGGAGATGCTGCTGCAGAGTCACGACGGCGCCGTACACCTTCTGCCCGCCCTTCCTGAGCAGTGGGGTGAGGGAAGTGTAAAGGGACTTGTGGCTCGTGGAGCTTTCGTAGTGGATATGGATTGGCAAGGCGGACAGCTCTCCAAGGCACGCATCGAGTCTCGTCGTGGAGGCACTCTTCGCCTGCGTTCTTATGTGCCGCTGAAAGGTCATGGTCTGAAGACAGCCCAAGGCAGTTGTCCTAATGCCCTCTTGGCTCCAGCTGCCATATCCAAGCCTCTTGTCTCAGCAGATATACGTCCTCAGTCGCCCATCCTTCCTCGCGTCTATGAGTACGACATTGAGACAAAGGCTGGCGATGTGATTGAAGTGTCGAGATAAGATTTTGAAACACTTATCAACAAGACGATAAGTAGAGTCAACATAATTATTAAACCACAATGTTGTGTTTTGCTATCTTTATATAAAAAACAGGCGGGGATTAACTTGTGTAATCCTCGCCTGTCGCGGGTGTGGTGCATAGCATTATGCTATGTCGATCTGACGTTGTATCTTCTTCACTTCGTCCTTGGTAACTTTCGGCATGGTGATGGTTAGAACGCCGTTGTCCACCTTGGCTGCGATGTTGTCCTTGACGATGTCTTCTGGCAACACGTAGGTCTGCTGGTAGTTGGAGTAGCTGAACTCGCGGCGCAGGTAATGCTGCTTCTTGTCTTCCTCCTTGTGTTCCATCTTGTTTTCGATGGCAATGTCGAGATTGCCGTCGGCATTGATGTTTACCCTGCAGAATTCCTTCTTGATACCAGGCACTGCCACTTCCATGGTGTAAGCCTTTGCATCTTCTTTCACGTTGACTGCTGGCGCTGTGGCCTTCATCTTTGGCATCCAATCACTGTTGAAAAAGTCGTCGAACACTGTTGGGAACCAACTGTTTGAATTCATAACTGGTAACATAATAACCTCCTATTTTAATATTGTTATACTATTAATGTTCTTTGCTTTCGGCTTCCTCCAAGCTTTTGTAGCTCTTTGTAGCTTTCCGCTTTCACTAATAGACATCGCAATCCGTGTGCCAATAATCGCAAAAATGCCATAATGTCGGCAAAGCATAATTATTTTAATCTTTACTGACTGTTTGTCATGCTTTGTTTATTACAAAGACATAAAAATGAGGATATATTTGGCAGTTACGGAATAATTGTGTATATTTGCACGCAAATAATGTGATGTTCATCAAATAGAATGAAAGTCATGGAGAAATACAAGCTGTTGCCGTATGGCATATCCAACTATACGCAGATTAAGCGCGAAGGAAAGTATATGGTTGACAAGACCAAGTATCTTGAACTAATGGAAAGGGCGGGAAACTTCCTTTTCTTCATACGTCCGCGTCGCTTCGGCAAGAGTCTATTCTTGTCGATGATGGAGTCATATTATGACATTGAGGCAAAGGACAAATTCGACCTCTTGTTTGGAGATACATACGTGGGGAGTCATCCTACGACAGAGCATAATGAATACCAAGTACTTAGGCTTGACTTCTCTATCACTGGCGGCAACATTGACGAATTGCGTGAGAATGTATATGGATATATAGATGTCACTTATGGCATATTCGTCTCAAAATATGCCAAGTATTATCCCGCAGGATATGAGGAGGGATTTAATAAGCAGAAATCTACAAGTGACCGAATGAACTATGTACATGCAATGATTAAGAGGTATGACGTGAAAGCATATCTCATCATTGATGAATACGACAACTTCACTAATAATGTCCTCAATAAGCATGGCGAATCCGTATATCATGCAATGACTCATGCCGAAGGGTTCTATCGGGAACTGTTCAAGCGCTTCAAGCCGAGCTTTACCCGCATCCTCATGATGGGAGTAAGCCCTGTCACTATGGATGATGTGACAAGCGGATATAACATCGCCACAGCCCTGACCCTTGAAGAACAATTTAATGAGATGTTAGGTTTCAGTGACGAGGAGGTTCGTCAGATAATACGTTATTACAATGAGGTCGGCGCATTTTCTTTAGACGAGGATGAGACACTTGCGGCCATGCGCCCATGGTATGACGGATATTGCTTCTCGGAATATGCAAATGTTGAAGGACATCACGTCTTCAACACTGACATGGTGCTTTATTACTTGAAGAGTTTCCTCTTAAACGGTAGGGAACCAGCAGACATGATCGACCCCAACGCCAAGACCGACTATGCCAAGCTCGACCGTATTGTGCGTCTCGACAAGATTGAGGGCGACCGCAAGGGTGTGCTCTTGGAGATTGCCCAGAATGGATTTACATACGGAAGAGTGAAGCGCTCCTTTCCTGCCAACCAACTGACTGATCCCAACATGTTCAAGAGCCTATTGTTCTATTATGGTATGGTGACAATCAAAGGTATGCGTGGTGCCCAATGCATACTTGGCATACCCAATAAGAATGTCCGCGAGCAGTATTACAACTATCTGCTTGTGGAATACAATAAGATACATACAATTGACTTATCAAAACTCACCGACAGTTTTGATGATGCTGCCCTTGACGGCAAATGGCGCCCTATGATGGAACAGATCTGTCGCCAATATCACGACACCACATCCGTTCGCAGCCTCATCGAGGGAGAGCGCAATCTACAAGGCTTCATGAATGCCTTGCTTACTCTTAATCCCTATTACATCACATGTCCAGAGGTGGAATTGAATCACGGCTATTGCGACTTCTTCCTCATGCCCGACCTCACACGCTATCCCGACATCCGCCATTCCTACATCATCGAACTGAAATATCTTCCGATGACCGCCACCGACGCCGATGCCGAAAAGCAATGGAACGAAGCCGAGGAACAGATACGCGGATATGCCAAGGGTGAGGTGGTGCGCCAGATGATTGGCAACACCGAGCTGCATCTCGTCATCGCCCAGATAAAAGGCTACGACCTGCTGCATCTCGACAAGGTGGAGACAGAACAGAATTAATTAGTCATCCCAACTCTTCCACCCACTCAAACTTCTTCATCCATCTCCATACAGTCACACGAGACAGGTTTGTGATATTCTTGATCTGGACATTTGAAAGACCGATGCGCAACAGATAGCAGAACTGTATCTGCTGCTCTGTGAGCGCATCACATTTATTAACCATCTGCTCCTTGAAATCAGGATATAGAGCATTAACCGCAGTAAACAATTGGTCCCAGTCGGACTGCGACATTGTCTTTTCACCATTTGACGCCTGCCTTATCGACTCTATAACTTCCTCTGCTTTGTCCGTCAATTCCGATTGGTGCAGAAGTCTGACCAGAGTCTTGTTCTGAGCCATTCTCTCATTAAGCTCGCTTTCTTTCCGTGCCAACTCATCACGCAAGTCCTTCTCCTGCGAGCTAACCCGTTCTATCTCAGCATTCAGAGACAGTATCTTGTTCAATTGCCTATTCCTTCTTGTAATGTGAACGACATAACCCAAGCATATAAGAAGGATGGCAACAAAGGATACAATATATAACGTACGACGGTACTTTTCCTTCTGCTCACTCAGTGTCCGCTCCCTATTCTTATCAATATAATACTTGTGTTGGTTGTTTATTTGCGCCGCCTTCTCCTGGCGTTTGCCAAAATCCAAGGAATCACTTAGTTGCATATAAGAATATGCCAAGCGGCAGGCTGTCTTGTCATCACCATTACTCTTATTCAACGCAAACAACAACTTGGTTGCATCATATCTTTCTTCCAAACTCTCTGACAAGCCAAGGGCCTTCTCACAATATGCGATTGCGGAATCTTTTTTCTCCACACAATCATAATAATATGCCAAGGAAAGACATGGAAAAACCCCACTGCATTGTAATGAGTCCTTTTCTATCATGGCATGACACTCTCGGGCCATTCGCTTATTGTTGAGCATGGAATAATAATACAACACATATACAAGATTATCATTATTCCTTTCGTGAACACTTGAAGCACGGAAAATGTTGAAAGCGGAGTCATTTGCCGCAGAGGCTAACGACAAACTGTCGAGGCCTATATACGATGAACACAGATGGAGATAGGGAATCAGCCTGTCTGAATCCAATAACCGGCACACTTCAAGCTCCTTTCTTGCCATAAGTGCGGCATTTCCATAATCTTGAACATTATAGTACAGGTCATTAAGATTGGAATAAGTATTGCGCAACATAACAGTATCATATACCATACCTGATTGGGCATAATCCAAAGAATTAAGGAAATACTCCAAGGCACGTGGAGTATCACAAAGGTCGCGATATACACTTCCTGCATAGTAATACACCTCCTGCTTCTCCAATGAAGACCCCTTATCCCCAAAATATCCCATAAGATTCCGGATAGCCACATCAGAAGTAGCAGGTCTGTAAGCCTTGTCGCAAAGGCGTATCTTCAAAAGCTCATACTTGTTCCTCACGTATTCAGATTCTCCCCTAACACCTTCGGCAAGAGAATCGAGCATAAGCAACGCCGTGTCGGGATTGGAGTCGCCGACACGCTTTATGTTATCCAGTGTATCCAAATACCTGCTTCTCCCGCATGACAAGAGAGACACCAGCAATACATACAGGCAGTACCTTTGTATATTTCTCATACGCTTCATATAATTTTGGGTGGCAAATATACAGCTTTTTTATCAAATGACCAAGAAAACAATGAAACAATTTGTTTCATCCCCGTATGTTTTGTATCATTTTAATATTATTTTCATAGACAGAAACACATTGAAACACCTTTTTTGCACCATTAGTCGATATTTTTGCTAACTTTGCAGCCGAAATTTAGACGATATTTTAAAGAATTAGACCTCGTAATATTATAAGAGTAATGTAACATTCGATGTTACAGAGACTTATAATATCGTCGAGGATAGTAAGATTTAGACCTGCAAATTAACTGCATATCAAAAATAGTGAGTAACTTTGCAGCCGAATTGTTGACTATAAATAAAGTTATGGACAAAAAAGGAATATTTCTGTTGATTGTGATTGGGACATTGTCATTCTCATCTTGCCGACAGTCTGATGAAGACACAAAAGAAAAGGCTCGCATAGCCCTGAAAGAGGTAATGCGGATGGACAAATCCGGTATTGATGTTGACAATGACTCTTTAATCAGAACGGCATTTTTCTGGTATGATTGTCATGAAAATGACACTTTATATGCCAGATGCCAATACTATATGGGCAAGTATTATATGCTCAACGACAGCTTGGAACGGGCGGCAGACTGCCTGAACAAGTCTGCAAATATGGCGAGACAGAGAAAAGACACTGCAACTCTTTGTCTCGCGCTCGACAAACTTTCAAAGGTAGTAAGACAGAATGACCCAAATAAAGCTGTGGATATAGCTAATGAGTCATACAGACTGTACTCTGATTTCTCTGCTGCAAGAGAAACGAACAAAGTCTATTCACTGCTATGCCTTTCTGAAGCAATGAGCTATGCCAATGACATAGACTCAGCCATCATAATGGGTAAAAAAGCCGCTGACCTTGCTCTTACAATCAATGAAAAAGTGGCGTTGTCTGACGCTTATCAAGACCTGTCAAACCATTACGGAGAAAAAGGAGATTGGAAACTTGCACTTGTATATGCAAAGAAAGCAAGTAAGGCATCATCGAGCCTGTCAACCTCAAATCCGCAACCGCCCTCATAAGATGACACAGAGGTCAAAAAGGTAGCG
>SAMEA3663036__coassemble_82_pt1 | contig 44252 bp, 32 predicted proteins | sample SAMEA3663036__metabat2_low_PE_037 | metagenome-assembled genome bin SAMEA3663036 (sample SAMEA3663036) | pig gut metagenome | biome: pig gut; feature: pig-associated habitat; material: faeces | place: France | collected 2012
CATGATCGCCATGGTAAATCATCTGCCGGGTCATGCCACCGTCGATGCAGATATTTTCGCCTGTGATGAATCCTGCCTTGTCCGAACAGAGGAACAGCACCATATTGGCAATGTCCATCGGGTTGCCCACACGTCCTGCCGGCTGCTGTATGGCATCTGCACCTTCATATTCCTTATAGTCCGTGTCAATCCATCCCGGAGAAATGGAGTTGACCCTTGCCTTGCCCCGCAGTGTGACGGCAAGGGCATGGGTGAGGGCGGCAATGCCTCCCTTGGCTGCCGTGTAGCTCTCTGTCTGCGGTTGACTCATGCGGTCGCGCGAAGACGATATGTTTACTATCGATGCTCCTTCTGCAAGATATGGAGCGAACAGCTTGACAAGATAGAAAGGAGCAGTAACCCCGACTGCCAAGGCATACTGAAAATCTTCCCATGTACATTCATCCAGACCCTTCATCAGAGGCAGGGCATTGTTGACGATGAAATCCACCTTGCCGTACTTGCCGATTACTTCATCTGCAAAGGCTTCCAGCACCTCCTTCTTGGAAATGTCCCCAACGAAATGGTCTCCCTCTCGCATATCAATGACCTCCACCGAAGCCCCTCTCTTTCGGAACTCCTCTGCGATACATTTGCCGATGCCATGCGCACCGCCTGTGACGATGGCTACTTTATCCTTGTATTCCATAGCGGTTATCTTAAAAACGGGTTAATCGTTGCCAACAACTCTGCCTTCTGCATCACACCGCTTGTTCTCCACAGCACTTCACCGTGTCTGAACAACATCAATGTGGGTACAGACTGTATGCTATACTTACTTGCAGTCACCCCATACTTGTCCACATCCACCTTGATGATGCGGATTCTGTCACCCAACACTTCTTTCACCCGCTCCAGGATGGGGTGCATCATCTTGCATGGCTGGCACCATGTGGCGAAGAAATCGACCAGGACGAGTTGGTCACCTGATATAACGTCTTTGAATTTTTCCATTGTCCTTTATATATGTAGTTCCACGTCCTTCCCGAATGGCGCGAGCGACAGTCCTGCCATTTTGAAATGCTGTTTGGCAAAGGGAATGCCGATGATGGAGATTGCCATTGCCAGACTTCCCGTGAAATAACCGATGGCAGCCTCCAGTCCACCGAACAACCACCATAAAAGATTTCCTAATACTTTCATCGTTTAATGATTTACTCTCGATAATAGGCTGCAAATATACTAATCTTTTTAGTATTACGCAAACTTTTACTTGAAAAACATATCCAATATGGGTTTATTGGCTTGCAAATCTATCATTGATGCATTTTCGTTAGTGGTGTATTGATTACTCCCCAAGGCTAAAGGAAACCGAGAAATTTCTATGCAAAGTTATGAGTGTCTGATTTATCTCCAAGGCGTTTGTCTCGAAAATCTCCACACCTACGGGTAGTATTTTCGGACAAAGTCTTGCATATAAACAGCCTTTTCTCATTCCATTGCAACGAAATTTTCAGATTCCCCTTACCCTTTGCGGTGGAGGAGGTAATTATTATTTTTAAAAACTGGCAATATGGAATTATGTCAATTGACAGAAGTTGAGCAGGAAAGAGCTCAAAGGGCTGAGAGTTATAGGACACAGTATGAGAAAAAGGCATACCGCTACTTGCCTGATTACATGAAAAAACGCGCAAAACGTAATGTAGCTGTCGCATTCAAAATTCTCCATGGGCATATTTCCCAGACCTGTTCTTTGAGAATGAGGGTATTTGCTTGGAGATTGACGGCAATTACCATAAGAATCGAATTCCCAAAGATGCTCGCCGAGACCGGATTTTTGAGAGCAACGATTTTACGACAATACGGATAAAGAACGAGGATCTTGTAATAGTGGTAGGATATCGTGGAGAATGTTTTTTGAAATGTTCCATCAATGTTCCATCAAATATAGGGACATTTCTTAAGAAAAGACCTGTAAGTTTCTGACTTACAGGTCTTTGTATGTTGGGTGCCCGGTGGGACTCGAACCCACGACATTCAGAACCACAATCTGACGCTCTAACCAACTGAACTACGGGCACCGTGTTCGCTATTTTTCGTTAGCGGGTGCAAAGGTACGCATTTTATTTGAATTGACCAAATAAAACGCGTACTTTTTTACTTTTTTTTAGTTTTTAGGCTGTTCTGCAGGTTTTGCAGGTGCAGCAGCCTCCTTAGCTGGAGCCTCTTTTGCTGGTGCGGCAGCTTCTTTTGCTGGAGCTGCGGCTTCCTTAGTCTGACTTGCGCCGAAGCCTGGGAGGTTGTTAGGATTGGTGGTTGGGTTCTCCACGTTTTCCATGATAGAGCCTTCGCCGGCGGCCTGTGGAGCTACGTAAGCGCATGCCACGCTGATGACAACCATGGCGATGGCGAGACCCCATGTGGCCTTTTCTATGAAGTCGGTAGTCTTGCGGACACCGCCAATCTGGTTGTAAGAAGCGAAGCTTGAAGAAAGGCCTCCGCCCTTAGACTCTTGAATCAGCACGATGCCAATCATGAGCAGTGCTGCGATGATGATAAGAATTACTAATAATGGGTACATTTTATTTTACTTTTTTTATTGTTATTATTCTATTTTTTTGTTGTTGTTTAATATAAGTTTCTGTAAGAATCGTATTTGATCTGCAAAGTAAGCATTTTTTTTTGGATAAATCAAACTTAATCGCTGAATTATTTCTAAAGCTTTCGAATATCTGCCCTGTTTTATATAAATTCGTGCCAAAGTCTCGGTAAAATAGCCTTCATCGGCTTGTTTTCCGTCGTTTCCTCCATTAGTGGTGTCAAGTTGTGGTGTGAACTCGACGGTGTCGGAGAGGACGATCTTGCCTCGATCGTTTTCTATGAAATTATCTATCAAATTTTGTCCTTTGAGGAGGGGCTTCTGCTCTGTCTCGGGACGGTCGTCGGCGGTGGTATCTGTCTCGATGAGATAGGCCACATAGTCGATGGTGGCGTCGGCTGGAGTGGGTTGTCGGCGACGTTTCTCCTTGGGTGCCGGGTCGGCTGGTATGGTGTCGAGGAAGTTGTCGATGAGCGAGATGGTGCGGTTGGCGGCGGATACGGTCTCTTTTCCCTTGTTGTCGGACTGAGGCTTTTGGTCGGCTCTGTCTTTTCTCACCCTGTAGTGTGCTGCTTCGACGAGGCGGAAGAGCACCTTGCGGTCGGTGATGTAGATGGCGGCTCGGCGGAGTTCTTCATCGAACGACGGGTCGTGTAGTATGAACAGGTTTTGCAGCATGAGCAGTCTTGCTGTCTGGAAGTATGGATACAGAGCCAGCGTGGAGCGCAACTCATAGAGTGTGTCGCGGTCCATCATCTCGGGGTGTTGTATCAGCTCTGTAATGTTCATCTACGAATGAGTGTGTATAGTGAATGAAATGTTGTTTTCTGTCTCTCTGTCGCCTCTGTCTCTCTGTTGCCGTGTTACCAGTTGGCCACGGTGGCATTGAATATCTGTTCGGTGATTTCCTTCACCATCTGGGTGACGAGTTCCTCTTGTACGGCATTGAGCGACTGCGTGTTGTCGTATGTAGAGGTGGCGGTGAACTGCTGCTCGAAGTCTTCGGTATGGTTCACGTTGTTGGTGAACCGCACTTTTACGGTCATCGACAGTTCGGTCTGTGAAGAGTAGCCCTCGCTCGACACCGACTTGTTTCGCTGTTCGTAGCGTGTTATCTCTCCTTCGATCTTCAGGTCGCCGTTGCGTTTTACCTGTATGAGTTTTGTATGGTTGGCAAACTGGTCTTTCAGCTGGTTGTTGAAGATGCTTGCCATGGGACCCCAGACATAGCTCGACCGTATGGGGAAGTCAGCTATCTGTATGGTCTTTGTCTTGCTATAGTCGATGCTTGCTCCGTTGAACTTGTACGACACTTGGCATGCCGTGGTGGCGGTGAGCATGACGAGTGCAGCCACGACGGCTATGCCGAAGCGTTTCAGCCATCGGTAGAGTGTGCGGTCGGAGATGCCCAACTCGTCGGCAGCCCGTTTGCGGTTGCCGTTAGCTCGTTCGAGAGCTTTTTCTATGTAATTCTTGCTCATATTCTTGAGGTTGAGACTTTGCAGTTCGTCGTAATCGTCGTCTTCATCGTCGTCGATAATTGCCTTTCCGTCGTTGTAGATACTGTCGGACGGGGTTATCACCGACGAGTAGCCGTTGTTGTGATTATTGTTTTTCGGTTCAACATATTCCTCGGCGATGGCATCCTCCGCCACGTGTTTCTTATTGTCGAGCAGCAGGGGCTTGGCAGTGAGGGCAGCCGGCTTGGCGTTGCCCATGGTGACGTCGGAAGCAATGTTGAGCTTATGTTTCAGCATCTCCACGTCCTGTCTTAGTTCGCTAACGTTGCCTCTGAGGTCGAAGAGGATCTTGTAGAGCAGTTCGCGTTCGTTTTCGAAGCTGTGTTCGCCATCTTTCCTTTTTCCCATCGAGACGATCTCGGTAGTCTCGTAGTCCTGTGGGATGAACTGCCGCATGATGTCGGCGGTGACGAGCCTTGACGGGCTGAGGATGGAGATCTGCTCGGTGATGTTCTTGAGCTGTCTGACGTTGCCCGGCCATTTGTATTTCAGCAGCAAGTCTTTTGCGTCCTCGTCGAGAGTCACCCTTTCGATCTTGTACTTCTCAGCCATCTGCATGGCGAAGAGGCGGAAGAGCAGGACGATGTCGTTGCCACGTTCGCGCAACGGCGGCATCATGATAGGGATGGAGTTGAGACGATAGTAGAGATCCTCGCGGAACTTGCCTTCGCTGATGGCGCGTGTCATATTGACGTTTGTAGCTGCCACGATGCGCACGTTAGTCTTCTTCACCGACGTGGCTCCGACGGAGATATACTCGCCGGTCTCGAGCACGCGTAGCAGGCGGGCCTGGGTGGATAGAGGTAGCTCGCCCACCTCGTCGAGGAAGAGCGTGCCTTTGTCGGCGGCACCGAAATAGCCCGGACTGTCGTTGATGGCGCCGGTGAACGAGCCTTTGACATGTCCGAAGAGTTCGCTGTCGATGGTGCCTTCGGGTATGGAACCGCAGTTGATGGCGAAATATTTCTCGCGTCGTCTTGGCGAGCGGTCGTGGATGACCCGAGGAATGATTTCCTTACCCACTCCGCTTTCTCCGATGATGAGCACACTGAGGTCGGTCGGCGCCACCTGCAAGGCCACGTCGAAAGCATGATTCAAGGCATCGCAGTTGCCCACGATGTTGTATCTTTTTTTAATGTCTTGAAGTTCAGAGTCCTTCATCATTGCGCAAAATTACATATATTTTTTTAAATACGTTCTCTTTTTATGGAGAAAAGTGTCGTAGATGGCCGTTTTCTTGAGTTGTCAAGCCTTTTTTCTATCAAGTTTGATAAATAGCAGGCCTATAGCGGTCCAAATGAGTTCTCTTATTCTCACTATCAGCGCGACGAAGATGCCAGCTCCAGCCGACAGGGTGAGGCCTTTGGCAGAGAGAAGGAATCCACCCTCCCGTCCTCCGAGTTGCAGTGGCATGAAGAAGAGCATGTTGGCAAGCAGGGAAGTGAACGCGAGAATGAGGATGCAGTCGAGATAGTTAGCCTCCGGCATTATGACGAGGAGGATGAAATATATCTCTAATGCCGACAGTATGCGACATGTCAGCTCGAGGCTCACCGCACCCCAGAACGCCTTGGGGCTTTGCTTGTGCAGTGCCGCTATCTGGTTGTCGATGGTGGCAAGTTGTTCACGATGGCTTTCGAAGAATCCCTGCGCCCATCGTTTCACCATGGGGAAGTGGCTCAGGATGGTCATACACCGTGTGGCGATGCCCTTTTTGTATCCTTTCAAGAAGAACCATACAGCCAACAGGCAGAATGCCGTGACGACGGCGAGCATTATCGCCATGGGGATGTTGACGGTCTGTGTGGCGATATACAGCAGGACGGAGAGCAGCCAGAACCAGAAGTGTGAGAAGATATGCGTCATGGCATAGAGGATGACCGACGACGACGCCCTCTCGGTGCCGATATGTGGCGCTAATGACATGATGCGGTATGGCTCGCCGCCCATGAGTCCTCCTGGAGTGGCATAGTTGAGTGCGAATCCGCTGACTGTAATCCTATAGAGCCACCAAAAACCCACATCGGCGGTTGTCTTCGGGTCGCCGGTGTGCTGTTTGTTGTTGTGGATGATGACATACCATGCGGCTGTGTTGAAGATGTAGAGGAACATCCACAGCGCGATGACCGCCACAAACCAGTAGCCTGCCCTTGTCAGGCCGTCGATCACCTCGTTGAAGTCGAGTTGAGAAACCATGAGGATGAGGACGGCGATGCCAAAGAGGAAGAATATGTTTTGGTGTTTCTTCTTCATTGGGGGTTAGGGGTTTGAGGGGGATACGGAGGTTCCGGGAGTTCCGGAGGGGGCGGGGTGCCCTTTACGGTCGCCATGGAAGTCTTTTGGTTTTGCTCCGTCTTTGGTGCGGGGCTGTGCGAACCTCACCTTTTCGCCCTCGTCGCGTTTCTCGTGGAAGAGTTTGGGCAGAGGGTTTTCGTAGGGAGCGTCGTATTCGGCACGATGGCGGAAGATGTCGATAGCGGTGAAGATGGCATGACGGAAGCTGGTGGGGTCTGCTACTCCCTTTCCTGCTATGTCGTATGCCGTGCCGTGGTCGGGCGACGTGCGCACTATGGGCAGTCCGGCGGTGTAGTTCACGCCTTCCTCGGCTGCCAGGGTCTTGAAAGGAGCAAGACCTTGGTCGTGGTACATGGCCAGTACGGCGTCGAAGTTAGCGTAAGTGCCGCTTCCGAAGAATCCGTCGGCGGGATACGGTCCGAAGGCTTGTATTCCAGCCTCTTCGAGTTCCTCGATGGCAGGTATTATGACGTCCTGTTCTTCACTGCCAATCACGCCATTGTCTCCGGCATGCGGGTTGAGGGCGAGGATGGCAATGCGTGGCGAGGAGATGCGGAAGTCGCGTCGTAGGCAGTTGTGAAGGATGGTAGCCTTTTTGACTATGCTTTCCTTGGTGATGGCTTCAGCCACGTCGCGTATGGGCAGGTGTGTGGTGGCGAGAGCCACTCTCAGCGGTCCGTTCATAAGTATCATCAGCGCCTCGTTGCCTTCGCCCACGCAGTGTTCGATATACTCGGTGTGTCCGGGGAAGTGGAAGAGGTCGCTCTGGATGTTGTTTTTGTTGATGGGAGCCGTGACGAGCACGTCGTAGAGTTCGGAGCGGTAGTCGGTCATGGCCTTGTCGAGAGCCTTCAGAGCTGCCTCTCCAGCTTCTTTAGAGGCTATTCCCATCTCGATCTTCATCTCCTCGTCGAATGTGGGCAAGATATTGAGTCGTCCTGGCTTAGCCTCTTCAGCCTTGTCGATGATGCTGAAGTTGGTGGACAATCCAAGGAGTTTCTTGTGATATGACGCCACTTTAGGCGAACCATATACGATTGGTATGCACAATTCGAACATCTCAGGGTCGGCGAAGGTCTTGAGTATGATCTCATAGCCTATGCCATTAGTATCTCCGTGCGTTATGGCAACGCGTATCATTTTGTCTTCCATTATTTCGTTATATTTGTTATTATTCAAGTCTTAGAGTGTATAGCAGCGCCTCGAGTTGTCTCATTGTCTGTGCCTTATCGACAGACGGAGCATAGAGGAACGCTTCAGCCGTGATGGTGCGGCGGCGGGTGGTGTCGGGCAGTGAGAGGCTGACGAACGGTCCGCCCATGGCGTCGTCTTTCATTGCCCACAGTCCGTGGATGACCGTAAACGGTCCACATCTTTGATGCCTTAGTCCCGCACGGTGTTCGGTGGTCATGAACATGCCCTGCCGTTCGCCTGGGATATTCCTTGCCATGACGCTGTCGCGCAAGTCAACGAGACGGTTGGCTGAGCAGTCGGTGCCAGGAGTGGCATAGACGCAGATGTTGCGCATGGTCTTCGTGCCGTTGTCGGAGAACCACAGGAAGTCCTTTCCCCTCTTAGCCGACGCCATTTCATTAGGTACGTCGATGCGTGCATTGAAGAGGCATCGTATCTCCTGCTGTGCCATGCGGTTAGGACTTTTACGTGCCCTCTGCACAGCTGTGGCAGTCTCAAACCCGTCGATGAGTTTTGTTATCGCAGCCTTAGCCTTGTGGCAGTCGGTCTTGAGCTGTTCGGCGGACGGCGACTCGATGAAGACGAGCAGCTGAGGCGAGGCGTAGGCATTATGTTCGTATCTGATGTGAGTCTTGTCGCCAGTCAGTCTCACCATGACGAGAGTGCGCCGGTAGCGTGTGGCGCCGCTGATGCTGTTGAATGTCAATATCGTGAACAGTCGCTCGTGCTGTGTCATTGCAGGCATCACTGTGTCGAGAATGTCGAGAGCCACGTTCCACAGGCGCTTGTCTTTTGTCACGAGCGTCACGTCGTAGGCATTGCCGATGCTGTCAGGCATCATCACACTGTTGTCGCCGTTGCAGGCGGTGAGAGTGAGAGCCGTGATACACACATATATATAATAATGTATAAGGCAGCGTCGCATCAGTCCAGTCTCTCCCCGTTTTTCTTAGCCGTCGAGAGCAGTCCGCAAGCGGCGAAGATGTCTTGTCCACGACTTGCCCTGATGGTAGTGAACACGCCGTGAGACGTGAGATAGTCGCGAAACGATTCCATGCGTTCCATGTCGGTGCCTTGGAGGTCAACGTCAGGAATGTCGTGGAAACGGATAAGGTTTACCCTGCAGTCGAGTCCGGCGGTGAGTCGGATGATCTCCCGGGCGTGCATCATAGAGTCGTTGACGCCCTTGAACATGGTATATTCGAATGATGCTCGTCGCTGGTGAGAGAAGTCATACTGTTTCAGCAGAGCCACGATGTCGGTGATAGACATCTGGCGTTCGGCTGGCATCAGCTGTTGCCGTTGTTCTGGCAAGGGTGTGTGCATGCTGATAGCCACATGACATTCGCTCTCGTCGAGAAAGCGTTTCAGTTTGTTTTTTATGCCAACGCTGCTGACGGTGATACGTTTTGGGCTCCATTGGAATCCGTAGTCGGCGGTGAGGATCTGTGTTGCTCGCAGCACGTTGTCGAGGTTGTCCATCGGTTCTCCCTGTCCCATAAACACCACGTTGGTGAGTTTGTTGCGTTCAGGCAGGGCGCATATCTGGTTGAGTATGTCGGCAGCGGTGAGGTTTCCCTCGAATCCCTGTTTTCCGGTCTGACAGAAGAGGCAGTTCATCTTGCATCCCACCTGCGACGACACGCATAGTGTAGCCCTGTCGTGGTCAGGTATGAAAACCGTCTCCACGAACTTCCCGTTTTCGGTTGGGAAGAGATATTTTATGGTGCCGTCAACCGATTTCTGAGTGTCGATGGGTTTCATAGTGCCGACACAAAAAGACTCGCTCAGGCGGGTGCGACCAGCCTTGGAGATGTTTGTCATCTCGTCGATGCTTGTCGCGCCAGCCTGATATATCCATTTTGCTATCTGTGAAGCAGTGAATTTCGGCAGTCCCATTTCGGCAGCCACCGTCTTCAACTCTTCTGGTGTCATGCCGATGAGCCTTTTTTTTGTATTGTCGTTCTCCATCATTGTTGTCATATATACATAACCCGTTGCAAAGTTAGATAAAAATCAAGACAATACAAAAGAAATGGTTAAATATTTATATTTTTTTTGTAGCTATGGTCAGCAGTCACTGATTTTCCTTGCTTTTTGTAGCCACATTATCATCGTCGAAGAGGCCGCTGTCGGTTTGTTTCTTAGAGTAGTCGCCCCACTCATAGACCTTGACGAGGTCGAAGCTTGCGAGCTGGTTGCCATTGTCGTAGTCCTCGAACACACCCTTGAACCGCATTGCTCCGCCTCGGTTGTAGAGGTCGTAGCGGTCGATGATGATGTTATATCCGTCGTCATAGCTGATGTAGATACGTCCATTCCTGACGGTCCATTCGAATGTGGAGCGAGTGCATCGTCCGCGGTAGTCCCAGTCTCGTTCTTCGCCCCACCCTCCTCTTGAGAAGTCGCCGTCCTGTACGAATTTTATCTCCGTGTCCCAGTCGTCGTTAGAGTATCCGTAGCGGTTGTCATAGTAGTTGCCGTAGATAGTGCCAGACCATATGCCGTTGAGGTCCCATGCCATTTCAGTGTCGCTGTCGCAGCTGGTCATTGTCATTGCCGTCATAAGAGCGATGATGGTCATGCTGATGTTAGATAGAATCTTTTTCATAATCGTCGTTTTTAAATTGTTATTATTCCTTGTTCGCTCCTTCTTTCGTTTGCAAAAGTACGGAAAAAACAAGAAACATGATAGAGAAAAATCCTACTATGGCATAGGGAAATTCCTATTCTGTCATTTTCTTGCCAAAACCGGGGTCGATTTTCAGGAGCGAGGTAACGATAAATGTCATGGAGCATGCAGCGATGACGATGATGAAGAACATGCGATAGCCCACCGCCTCCTGCAAGGCTCCCGCCACCAGTCCGGGCAGCATCATCGACAATGCCATAAACGCCGTGCAGATGGCATAATGGCTGGTCTTGTGTTTGCCTTGGCTATAATAAATGAGGTAAAGCATATAGGCAGTGAATCCGAAGCCATAGCCAAACTGTTCGATGAAGATACACGAGCTGACACAGAAGAGGTTTGACGGCATGGCATAGCTGAGATAGACATAAACGATGTCGGGCAGGGTGATGGCAAGGACCATAGGCCACAGCCAGTGTTTCAGTCCGTGGCGGCTGGCCGCTATGCCGCCGAGGATGCCTCCGAGAGTCAGTCCGATGATGCCCACGGTTCCCTGTGCCAGTCCATATTCCGAGTCGGAGAGGCCCAGTCCGCCGTTGTGTCGGGCATCGACGAGAAAGAGCGCCGACACCTTAGCCAACAGACCTTCGGGCATGCGGTAGAACAACATAAAGCATATGCCCACCACCACTTGCTGTTTGTCGAAGAACGTGCGGATGGTCGTTCCCAGTTCGCGTATCATCTCCTTCGCTCCCGTCTTCTCGTGGTTGTCGTCTTCATGCGGTTTGGGCAGCACCCAGCTATGGTAGAGCCAGAGAGCGATGAACAGTCCTGCGGCGAAGTAAAACATCAGGCTCCAGGAGTATCGCACGTTGCGTGTCAGCACTGCCATATTGCCCGCCAGCGCCACCAGCATGCCCTGTCCGAAGATGGTGGCGATGCGGTAGAACGTGGAGCGTATGCCCACGAACCACGCCTGTTGGTGATGATTGAGGCCGAGCATGTAGAAGCCGTCGGCTGCAATGTCGTGGGTGGCGCTTGAGAAAGCCATGAGCCAGAAGAAGCAAAGTGTGCCTTGTAGCCAGAAGGCTGTAGGAATGGTGAACGCCACTCCTCCGAGAGCCGCCCCGATGAGCAGCTGCATGGATATGATCCACCAGCGTTTGCTCTTGACGATATCGACAAAAGGACTCCAGAACGGCTTGATCACCCAAGGCAGGTATAGCCAAGAGGTGTAGAGGGTGATGTCGGTGTTAGACATGCCCATCCTTTTGTACATTATCAACGATATGGTCATCACGGTGACATAAGGAATGCCCTCAGCAAAATAGAGCGAAGGCACCCATGTCCATGGGTTTTTCTTGTTCATCAGTGTCTATTCGTAAAGTTTCTTTATTTCAGCTCCCCTGTAGTAGTGCAGGAGGATATTGTCGTATGAGAATCCCTTGTCGCTCATCACCGCTGCGCCTATCTGGCACAAGCCCACGCCGTGCCCCCATCCGGCACCAGTGATGACGAAGCGTTGAGGAATGCCGTCGGCGTCAATGTCATCTCGGTCAACGACGAAGGCGCTGCTGTAGAGATGGCTCTTGCTCAGAGTGCGTCTTATCTCCAACTCTTTTCCGATGATGAGCGTCTTTTTTGAGCCCACTATCTTCAGTCGCCATATCCTTCCGCTCTTGCCACGATCGAGCGGTATGAGGTCGATGATGTGGCCAAAGTCCTCCTTGCTCTTCTCAGAGATCAGTGTGGCGAGTTCCTTCTGCGAGTATTCCACTCTCCAGCGGTAGAAGTCGGCCGTCTCCTGGTCGTAGTCGTTGAGCACCTCGGCGAGAATGCGTCGGTCGTCGGTGTTACAGAACGAAGGCGGTGCGGAACGAATCCATTCGTTGGCTGTAGCCTCGTCGGTTAGGTCGGGCAGTTTGCCGCTGCCGTCCCTTACAGCCACGAGATATGGTTTGGGTGTGTTTTCCCAACAGTACTGGTATTCCTCGCTCACGCCGCCGCAGCACTTGCTGAACCGTGCGTCGCATATCCTGTCGTCGTGTGCCAGCACCTGTCCGCGGGTGGCCTTTATGGCGTTAGTCACCTCCATGCGTCCCTCCACGGTGATGCCCTGATAGCGTTGGCAGTGGTCGTCGGCACACACGTCGAAGATGGTATGGTCCTCGCGGTCGTACCACCGTATGGTCTCGTCGTCTTTTTTCACGAAGGAGAAGAAGTTGTTTTCGCCGTCTTTCAGAGCCTGTCGTTTTTCCATCTGAGCCAGTAGCCAGCTGCGAGAGATGACGGCATGCGCCTTCAGCAGTTCGGCCGACGATGTGGATCGCATCTCGCTCGAAATGACGCTGGCGAGATACTGTTCCACGGGCAGGATGTTGATGGCGGTGATCTTGTCGGCCTCCACCACGAGGCGCAGGGTACCGTTGAAGGTCTGTGTCTGTTTCCGTTGCCAGTGGAAGTCTTTTCCTATGGTCACGTCGTGAAGTGAGAACGAGGCGTCGGCATCCTGTGGTGTGAAGGTCAGTTCGCGGTATTGGTTGCCTCGCCATAGTATTCCGCCCTCGGAAAACTCCACCATCTGTTGTCCTTTGATGTTTTCCCCCTTGGCAGTGTATGTGCTGTTGAGGTCGAAGCAGACAGACTGTGAGCTGAGAATGCCCACGGCCACGTCAGGTTCTTCCTTATAAGAATGGTGAGTGCTGTTGGCGAGAGTCTGTGCTTTTAGTTTCCTTACTATCTCTTTTGCCTCCACGTCGTCTATTGCCACCTCTCTCAGTATGCCCACCGCCTCTTCGGCAGTGAGACGGTTGAAGTCCTCTTCCCTTGGCGCGATGATAAGTCCTGCCATGTCGAGTGCTCCCGGACTAACGAGACGTTTTGCGTCGCCTTCGATAGAGTAGCAGTCGGGGCGGTGTTTAGCCCTTGGTATGATGACGGTAAGCATGTCGTCGCCTCTCAGCCATGCCAGGATGTTCATCATCGGTTCAGGTTCCCCTATGCGGCAAGGCAGCACGTTGTATAGTCGTTCGAATAGTTTTTCGGCCGTCTCGGCCGTCTTGCTTCTTATGACGAGAGCGAAGCACACATAGTCGCAGATCTGCCAAATGCCCTCGGTGTCGTTGATGGTGACGAGAGGCGTGAGGTTACGGCTCAGCCGTTGCCAGCTGCGTTGCAGTGGCACGAGGCCAGATGTGCCTGCCTGGAAGTGAGCGTGATCAGGAGCCGACGCACCACATTTAGGTCCGTTGTAGAACACCATATAGTCTGGATATTCCCTCATTATCTTCATCATCTCGCCGAAGTTACCTTTGATGCGTTGCGGTTCGTGTCTTCTTGACGGGATGGTGAAATGAGTGGGCAGGATGGGGAAAGGGTTGACGAGCAGTTCATATCGCTCGTCGATAATCTTTTTCACCTGTTCTTTCGGACGGTTAGCCTCGCAGAGGAAGCAAGGCCGCTGTTCGAGAGTCTTTGCGTCGATCTTTGCTCCGGTAGAAGTGATGCGTGCGGGGTTCCACTGTACGGCGAGTGAGAAGTCCTCATATTGCAGTTCGTGTGTCTTCACCTTTTGCAGGTCACGATAGCGTCGTCGAGCGTCTTCCCACGTCTCTATCTGACGGTTGAAGAATCGCAGGATGGTGCTGTCGGCCATGATGTCCTCCTTGCCTTTTCTCATCTGCTGACGTGCGGAGATCTCGAGAGTGCGCAGGCGGTCTTTATACAGGTTGTTGGCGTTGATTTTCTCTATGCTCAGCGCGGCGTCGCTGTTGCCTCCCCATCGTCGGCAGAGGTACAGTTCGTCGAAGATTCGTCCTATGCGGTATCTGCGCGAGAAGATAAGGCCGAGTGCATAGTCCTCGCCGTAGCTTGTATTAGGGAATTGTATCTGTCTGAGCAGCGGGGTGAAGAAGGCACGTGGCGCACCGAGTCCGTTGATGCGCAGTGCGTTGTTCGGTCCGTTCTCGTCGGTCCATTCGTGGTGGTCGATGAGTCCTGGCGGCAGCGTGTTGAGGTCGAAGTCGCACATGCGGTACGAACCGATGATCATGGCCGCCTTCTGTTGTTTGAAGGCATCGACGATACGTTGCAGTGTGTCTGGTCCGCTGTAGAGATCGTCGCTGTCGAGCTGTACGGCGAAGCGTCCGCACCGTCTGTCGCAGATAGCCATGTTCCAGCATCCGCCGATACCTAAGTCCAGACGTTCCGGAGTGAGATGGATGAGAGAGGCGTTGTCGGGTATCGTCTCTTGGCGGCATATCTCCTCTAAGATGTCTCCGGTGCGGTCGGTGGAGTGGTTATCGACCACGATGACGTTAAACTTGAAGTCGGTCTTCTGACCCAGTGCGCTCATCACGGCGTCGCGTATGGTTTTCTCGCGATTTTTCACTGGTATCACCACCGTAGCCTCCACGTCGAAGTCCTGTTCGTTGAAGTCAGGCGTCTTGTAGTCTGAGGTATCAATCAGTGCCCCGATTGCATCGAGATGCCTTGTCGCGGCTTGCTCCATCTCAATCTGCACTTTTCTGTTAGCCGGGTTCACATAGTCGAACTGTTTCACCCCGCTTGCCCTGAGGTCTTTTTCCTCCTCGGTATAGAGATACTCATTGATATGGAAGATGTCGCCCTGTCGGCTAAGGAACAGTCTGAGGTCGTAGAGAGCCGCATATTCGAGAGTGAAGTCGTCGGTGGCTTTTGCATACTCATGCAGCAGCGGAGTCTTTATCAGCAACAGCGACCCGAAGTCGAAGTCATCCCTTATGCTTCCTTTCTGGTAGTCGATGGCGGGATGAGGTTTCATCTGTCCGTTCTCATTAGAGAGATGGTCGGAATAAACCATTGCCGCGTCAGCGTCGCTTGCCACCCTCAGCATCCTTTCCAAGGCAGTCTGCCCGATGGTGAGCGGTGTGGCTTTGGTGAGGAAGAGCACATATTCGGCGGTGGCGAGTGCGGCAATGTTCCTTATCGTCGAAGAGCTTGTAGGCCGGTCGGTCTCCACCACGACGCATCCCTCTGGCGTGTCGTCAGCCATGTTTGCGTCAGCCGTCAGCAGATAGATATGTTGTATGGTGCGGCTGTCGCGCAGGCAAGCTATTTCCCCTTTTATGTCGTCGATATTGTCGCAAGTAAGGAAGCAATCAATCTTTTGTCTCATTGTGCCAGTCTGTTCTTTGTTTCTATATATTCAGCCTTCAGCCGAGCCATTATCGTCGCCACATCGTCGATAGTTTTCACGGCCGAGGCAATCTGTCCTATCTCTATCTCTCCGTCCTCGGTGTCGCCCTCAAAGATGCCGCGTTTAGAAGCCGCCTTGCCGAGCATTTCACGAAGTTCGTCGGCGTCAGCCCCGCGGGCCTCAGCCTCAGCCAACCGGTTGTAAAGAGCGTTTTTGACGAGTCGTGTGGGTGAGATCTTCTTCAGGCAGAGCATGGTGTCGCCTTCCTCTATCGAGGTACAGAGACGTTTGAATTCGTCGGCTGCGGAGCTCTCCTTGGCGAGGGCGAAGAGGGTTCCTATCTGTACTCCTTCGGCCCCGAGAGCCTCGGCAGCCACCATAGCCTGTCCTGAGCCTATTCCTCCTGCGGCTATCAGGGGCAGCGTGGTGGCCTGTCTCACCTGCGGGATGAGAGCCATCGTCGTGGTCTCTTCGCGTCCGTTGTGTCCTCCGGCTTCGAAGCCCTCAGCCACTACGGCATCGACGCCAGCCTCCTCGCATTTGCGTGCGAACTTGCTGCTTGACACCACGTGAGCCACCTTTATGCCCGCGTCGTGTAGCATCTGTGTATATTTCTTTGGAGAGCCCGCTGACGTGAAGACGACTTTCACGCCTTCATCGACGATGATGTCCATCAGCCGTCCTATTTCTGGATACATCAGCGGGATATTTATTCCCCAAGGCTTGTCGGTAGCCTGGTTCATCTTTCTAATGTGTTCAATGAGTGTTTCGGGGTGCATCGAGCCGGCGCCTAATAGTCCCAGTCCGCCTGCGTTGCTTACAGCCGAAGCCAGTCTCCATCCGCTACACCAGACCATTCCTCCTTGTATTATCGGTGTTTCGATGCCAAACAGTTGGCATATTCTGTTCTTTTCCATAAGCTATTGTTTTTATCTTTTGGGAGCAAAGTTAGTAAAAAATGGCGAAATGGCAAAACAAATCGCTAAAAACTTTTGTTTTTTAGGTATTCTTTAAAATAAGGAAAGCTACGTGTCATTTGAGATAGCTTCTTTATCTTAAAGCTCAACTTGTGAAATATTCTTCAGTTCGTCATTTTCAAACGGATGTCGCCAGAACTCTACACTCTACATCAGTATGACAGACGAACTGCATAGTTATGACAGGCTAACTGCATAGTTATGACAGGCTAACTGCGTAAGGTGACAGTCGGCGGAGCATAAGCTTTCTGCAAGCCCCTACCCCATTAATATCTCTACCATTTGTCTTGCGGCATTGTCGGGTGCCGACTCGTTGCCAAGTCGTCGCCAGACTTCGGCATAACCTTCCTTTATGGCTTTGCGCTGAGGACTGTCGGCTATGATGGCATCGATCTCGCGTCGCACGTTTTCCTCGCGGTAGTCGGCGGCCACAAGCTCTTTCACCACCTCACGGTCGGCGATGAGGTTGACAAGCGAGACATACTTGACCTTCAGGAGGAAACGGCGGAGGAATGAGATGAGGCGGGGAAGAGGCGTGGCATAGCACACCACCTGCGGAACGTCGAACAGGGCCGTCTCAAGAGTTGCCGTACCGCTTGTGACAAGGGCGGCATGGGAGTTCTGGAGCAACGGATAGGTCTGGTCATAGACTATCTCTACCTTCCGGTTGCCAAAGAACTGGTTATAGTAGTCGTGCGGCACGCTCGGCGCTCCCGCCACCACGAGTTGGAAACGGTCGGCAAGATGGTCGGTAGCCTTCAGCATCAGAGGAAGATTGTCCTTTATCTCATGTAGTCGTGAGCCCGCGAGGATGGCGATGACCGGTTTGCCAAACGTGGGGAACTGCCCGTCGTAGGATGCCTTGAAGCGTCGCACCTCGTCGGCCGTGGGGTTGCCCACATAGTGTATGGGATAATGGTGTTTCTGTTCGAAGAACGGCACTTCGAAAGGCAGAATGGAGAAGAGTTGGTCGATGTCGCGTTTGATGTTTTTTATGCGATACTCCTTCCATGCCCATATCTTCGGCGAGATATAGTAAAACACCGGTATCGAGGTGTGCTGTTTCAGATATTTCGCTATCTTGAGGTTAAAGCCAGGATAATCGACGAGAACGACCACATCGGGTTTCCATTCCACGATGTCGCGCTTGCACAACTCCAAATTGCGCAGTATGGTAGGCAGATGGAGCAATACGGGAATAAAACCCATAAAAGCGAGGTCGCGGTAGTGTCTTACGAGCGTGCCGCCTTCCTTAGCCATCATGTCGCCGCCAAAGAAGCGGAACACGGCATGAGGGTCGTGGGTCTTAATGCTATGCATGAGACACGAGGCATGAAGGTCGCCACTGGCTTCGCCTACGATAAGGTAATATCTCATAGGTTCCAGTCTTTAATATGTCCTATCATTTCGTGTGCTGTGACATCTATGGTGGTTGGTGTGATGGCCACATAACCATGAGAGAGTGCCCAATTGTCGGTATCGTCAGCATCAGGTTCGTCGTTAGTATATCCTCCAGTCATCCAATAGTAGTCATAACCATAAGGATGCGTGCATTTTACCGTTTCGTTGCCCCACGAGCCAAAAGCCATTCTGCACACCTTTACGCCCTTGAATCCGTCGGGGACGACGGGGAAGTTGACGTTGAGGCACACGCCCTTAGGCAGTCCTTCCTGTAGTACATGTCTTGTAATGGATTTTACATAGTCGGCAAGAGGCGTGAAGTCAGCCTCGGGGCTATGGTCGCAGATGGAGAAAGCCACCGATGGGATATACTTCATGCACCCTTCTCGGGTGACGCCCATAGTGCCGGAGTAATGGCTGTTAACAGAGGCATTGTCGCCATGGTTGATGCCGCCGATGACCATATCTGGCCGCCGTCCGCCGCAGAGGTTTTCGAGAGCCATCTTCACGCAATCGACGGGAGTGCCGGTACACGACCACACGGTCACACCTTCGCGCTGTCGTCTTAGTTTGAGGCGCAGAGGGTCGGTGGCAGAGAAGGCGCACGAGAATCCGCTGCGTGCCGATTCAGGGGCGCACACGATGATCTCGCCCAAGTCGCCCACCATATCGATGAGAGCCGCCAACCCCTTGGAATGATAGCCGTCATCGTTAGAAATTAATATCAAAGGCTTGCTGTTTTCCATAAAAAATGTTCTTTTGGCTGCAAAAGTACTAAAAAAATGAGTTATTTCGGCATTTTTTCGTCAAAAATGTGTATCTTTGCACGATAAAACGTGTGAATGGCGCCCGCACATGTGGGTGCGACCACAATTTAGAAGAAGAAAAATGGGAAAAATAATCGCATTAGCAAACCAGAAAGGCGGAGTGGGAAAGACCACCACCACCATCAATCTTGCAGCATCGTTAGCCACACTCGAGAAGACCGTGCTCGTGGTTGATGCCGACCCTCAGGCCAATGCCTCCAGCGGACTCGGTGTTGACATAAAGCAGATAGACTGCTCGCTGTACGAGTGTATCATCGACCATGCCGACGTGCGCGATGCCGTATATACGACAGACATTGAAGGGCTGGACATCATACCGAGCCACATCGACCTTGTCGGGGCGGAGATCGAGATGCTGCAGATAGAAAACAGGGAGAAGGTGTTGAAAAACATGCTTCAGCCCATACGCGACGACTACGACTACATACTCATCGACTGCAGTCCCTCGTTAGGCCTCATCACCGTCAACTCGCTCACAGCAGCCGACTCGGTGATCATCCCCGTGCAGTGTGAGTATTTTGCCTTAGAGGGCATCAGCAAGCTGCTCAACACGATAAAGATAATCAAAAACAAGCTCAATCCTGCACTGGAGATTGAGGGATTCCTGCTCACTATGTACGACTCGCGCCTGCGACTTGCCAACCAGATATACGACGAGGTGAAACGCCACTTCCAGGAGCTGGTGTTCAAGACCGTGATACAGCGCAACGTGAAGCTCAGCGAGAGTCCCAGCCACGGTCTGCCCGTGATACTCTACGACGCCGACTCCACTGGAAGCAAAAACCACTTGGCGCTGGCGAAGGAGATAATAAATAAGTGTTAACTATTTCACTCCCAACGACCAGAGGGAGCGACAACTCATTAACTCCTAAAAGTACAGCTACTGAGAGTTGAATACATGCGAAACATAAATTGAAGTACCATATGGCAGTACATAAAAGATACGACAGAAACGTCCTTGGACGAGGACTCGACGACATAGGCAATGGCCGTGGTCTCGATGCACTCATCGACACCGGTGAGGTGAGAACACAGGGGTCGTCGAATCTTAACGAGATACCATTGTCGCAGATATCTCCCAATCCCAACCAGCCACGTCGCGAGTTTGACGAAGAAGCCCTACAGGAACTCGCCAACAGCATACGCGAGGTGGGCATCATACAGCCTATCACGCTAAGACAGGTGGAAGACGGGAAATATCAGATCATAGCAGGCGAGAGACGCTGGAGAGCATCGCAGCTCGCCGGCCTGAGTTCTGTGCCGGCATATATACGCACCGTACAGGACGAGAACGTCATGGAGATGGCTCTCGTGGAAAACATACAACGCGAAGACCTCAACGCCATAGAGATAGCCTTGGCGTACGAGCATCTCGCAGAGACCACTGGCATGACACAAGAGAAAATCTCTGAAAGGGTCGGCAAGAGCCGCGCAGCCGTGACCAACTACCTGAGGTTGCTGAAACTGCCCGCACAGGTGCAGATGGCACTGAAAAACCGTGAGATAGACATGGGACATGCCCGCGCATTGCTCTCGATAGAGTCGCCCAGCGTACAGATAAAGCTGTTTAAGGAGATACAGAAATACGGCTACTCGGTGCGAAAGGTGGAAGAGATGGTAAAGATGATAAACAGTGGCGACGACGTGCCGACGGCAAAGAAAGCAGTGACGGCGAAGGCGCAACTGCCAGAGGAGTTTAATGTGTTGAAAGACAGACTGTCTGCCTTATTTCAAGCGCCAGTTCAGATGACCTGCAACCAAAGGGGGAAGGGAAAGATAAGCATCGCCTTTGCCAACGAGGAAGAGCTGGAACGCATAATGAATGCAATAGACAGTATAGCAAACAGATGAAAAAAGAGACAATAAAAACCATGGATGCAAGACGGCTGTGTGGCAGGTGGATGGCGGCTATAGCCTTCTCCCTACTCTACTTCACGGGAATGGAGGCACAGAATATGTCCGACAGCATCGCAGTTGACAGTATCCGTCGCGAGATGGGCATTGGACAAAAGACCATCGACAAAGGCACGAAGGCCGTCGCCGAACTGCCCCTGATGCTCAACGACACCACCGTGGCGGGAAAGAAGAGAAAGGTGAAACGCGACTGGACCACCTGGAGCCCCGATCCGCAAAAAGCACTCTGGATGGCACTCGTCATACCCGGCGGAGGACAGATCTACAACCGCAAATACTGGAAGCTGCCGCTCGTCTATGGAGGCTTTATGGGCTGTCTCTATGCCATGAGCTGGAACAACATGATGTACAAGGACTATTCGCAGGCCTATCTCGACATCATGGATGCCGACCCAAACACACAGAGCTACAACCGCTTCCTCCATTTCGGCATGACCATCAACAGTTCTAATGAGGAGCGATACAAGAAGATATTCAAAAGCCGAAAAGACAAGTACCGCCGATGGCGCGACATGAGTTTCTTCTGTCTCATCGGCGTATATGCACTCTCGGTGATCGACGCCTATGTCGATGCCGAGCTGTCACAGTTTGACATCTCCGACGACCTCTCGCTCAGGGTGGAGCCGACGGTGATAAACAACGGCAATGCGAACAATATCCTCGACGGAGCGTCGATAGGAGTGAATCTCGGACTGAGGTTCTGAAAACATTTAGATAATAAAGAAAAAAAACATAAATGAAAAAAAAGACAATACTGATGACTATCGCCCTCTTCTTAGCATCACAGGGAATAAGAGCCCAGGTGGTGAACGAAGAGGACTATGAAGAAGAAAATGAGATTACGGTAACTGACAGTCAGGGAGAAGAAGAGGTGATAGAGTTCCCTGAGGCAATGGCTTTCGAACTCGACAGCCTGCTCAACCACTACATGTCGAAAAACTACCTCACCGAAGACAACGACTGCAGAATGAAGGACGTGAACCCCGTATTCGAAAAGGAAGTGTATATAGAGAGACTCAGACGACTGCCGTCGGTCATCGAACTTCCATACAACGAGGTGGTACAGAAATTCATCGACCGCTATAGCGGACGTCTGCGCCACTCCGTTAGCTATATGCTGGGGGCTTCAAACTTCTATATGCCCATATTTGAAGAAGCATTGGAGACCTATGGACTGCCTCTCGAACTGAAGTACCTACCCGTCATAGAGTCGGCACTCAACCCCACGGCAGTGTCGAGAGTGGGGGCGACAGGACTGTGGCAGTTTATGCTCACCACCGGAAAGCAATACGGCCTGAACGTCAACTCCCTCGTAGATGAGCGACGCGACCCGCTCAAGTCGTCGTATGCCGCTGCGCACTACCTCAGCGACCTCTATAAGATATATGGCGACTGGAGCCTCGTCATCGCGGCATACAACTGCGGACCCGACAATATCAACAAAGCCATACACAGGGCCAAGGGTGTGAAAGACTATTGGCAGATCTATCCCTACCTGCCCAAGGAGACAAGAGGCTACGTGCCTGCCTTTATAGCCGCCAACTATATCATGAACTACTATTGCGAACATAATATCTGTCCGATGGTGACACGACTGCCGGCAAAGACCGACACCGTGATGATAAACAAAAACCTACATCTCGAACAGGTAGCAGCCGTTTGCAATATCGATATCGAACAACTCAGGGCTCTCAACCCCTCATACCGTAGGGACATCGTACCAGGACTCACAGCACTCTCACCACTGCGGCTGCCACAGACAGAGGTGGGACGGTTTATTGACCGCGAGGACTCGGTATATAACCACCGCGCCGACGAACTCTTCACACGCCGCGCCTTGGTGGCCGTCAACGACGACACACCCTCATACACATCCTCTAAACGCTCATCGAAAAAGAGTTCGAAGAAAAGCAGACGCTCGAGTGGAGGAAAGACCGTGACCATCAGACAAGGACAGACTCTCTCGGAGATAGCAAAGAAAAACCACACCACCGTAGCAAAGCTGAAGAGGCTCAACGGCATCAAGGGCACAAACATACGTGCAGGAAAGAAACTGAGAGTGAGATAGAATATTGTAATATATATATTAATAAGGTATAGTTATGGATGACGAGCAGAAAAAAAGAGAGGAACTCGACGAGAAACTCATAGGCGATGCATACCAGCGCCTATTGGACACATACAGCGCGTCGAGACACCGACAAAAGGTAGATATCATAACAAAGGCGTTCAACTTCGCAAAACAAGCCCACAAGGGAGTGAGACGACTGTCTGGCGAACCTTATATCCTCCACCCCATCGCTGTGGCACAGATAGCATGCGAAGAGGTGGGACTCGGCTCGACAAGCATCTGCGCCGCACTGCTCCACGACGTGGTTGAGGACACCGACTACACTACCGAGGACATAGAAAACATCTTCGGCACGAAGATTGCGCAGATCGTAGATGGACTCACAAAAATCAGCGGAGGCATCTTCGGCGAACAGGCATCGGCACAGGCGGAGAACTTCAAGAAACTACTGCTCACCATGAGCGACGACATACGCGTCATTCTCATAAAGATCTGCGACCGTCTGCACAACATGCGTACACTGGCCAGTCAGCCGGCAAGCAAACAGTATAAGATAGCCGGTGAGACACTGTATATCTACGCTCCGCTCGCCAACCGTTTGGGACTGAACAAGATAAAGACCGAGTTGGAAGACCTTAGCTTCAAATACGAACATCCTGACGAGTATGCCGCCATAGAACGCAAACTACAGTCAACACAGACGTCACGACACGAACTCTTCGACCTCTTCACTTCACCCATCGAACAGGCACTCGACAAGATGGGAGTGAAATACGTCATCAAAGAGCGCGTCAAAAGTCCGTTCTCCATATGGAACAAGATGCAGAACAAGCACGTCTCGTTTGAGGAGATATACGACATCCTCGCCGTGCGCATCATCTTCACGCCCAAGCATCGCGAAGACGAGATAAACGAGTGTTTCAATATATATGTAGCTATTAGTCAGATATATAAAGCACATCCCGACCGACTGCGCGACTGGCTCAACCACCCGAAGGCAAACGGATACCAGGCACTGCACGTCACACTGATGTCGAAACAAGGCCGATGGATAGAGGTACAGATACGCTCTGACAAGATGGACGAGATAGCCGAACAGGGATTTGCAGCACACTGGAAATACAAGGAAGGAGGAGAGATTGAGTTTACTGAAGACGAAGGTGAACTCAACGAGTGGCTGCACACCATCAAGGAGATACTCGACGACCCACAGCCCGACGCCATGGACTTCCTCGACGCCATAAAGCTCAACCTCTTCGCGTCGGAGATCTTCGTGTTCACACCTAAGGGAGAGATAAAGACCATGCCGGCAGGATGCACTGCACTCGACTTCGCCTTCTCCATCCACACCTTCCTCGGAAGTCACTGCATAGGAGCAAAGGTAAACCATAAGCTTGTGCCGCTGAGCCATAAGCTACAGAGCGGCGACCAGATAGAGATACTTACCTCGAAGTCGCAACACGTACAGCCCTCATGGATTAACTTCGTATCTACCGCCAAGGCAAAGGCGAAGATACAGGCCATACTGCGTCGCGACGGACGCGAGATACAGAAACGCGGCGAAGAAGAGCTGCGCACATTCTTCAAGAGTAATGACATCGAATATACGGCATCAGCCGCCGACCAGCTCGCCACATTCCACGACATCGCGAAACGCGAGGACTTCTTCCAGGCCATAGGAGAAAAACGAGTCATCCTCGGAGAGAGAGAGATCGACATACTCAGCGGGAAGAAGAAGGAGCACACCGGCGGACGATGGAGGCGATTCGTGCCTTTCCTCATGAACAATACCAAGGTAAAGCAAAACGAAAATGAGGAAAAACAGACGCTGCTCGTGGTGACCGACAAGCTCAACCGCAAGAAGCCCATCTTTATCACCGACGACAATATAACACAGTATAAGTTCATGCACTGCTGTCATCCCATTCCGGGCGACGACGTGTTGGGATTTATCGACAACAAGAAGCAGATAGAGATACACAAACGAGCCTGTCCCGTAGCAGCAAGGCTGAAGTCGAGTTTCGGCAACCGCATCCTAGACGCGAAGTGGGACATGCACAAGACACTCTTCTTCGATGCCACAGTGCAGATGAAAGGCATCGACCGCATCGGACTGCTCAACGAGGTGACCAACGTCATCTCACGTCAGATGAACGTCAATATCCATACGGTCAACATCACCTGCGACGACGACATCTTTGACGGAAAATTCGAGATTCGAGTCCACGACCGTGAAGACGTGAGAGTGATAATCGATAATCTCAAGAAAGTCTCCGGACTGCAGGAAGTAAGTCAGATTATGTAAATGAAGAGTTAAGAATGAAACAGATAATTATTTCCCTCCTGACATTGCTGTCACTGACAGCCACTGCCGCAAGCAAATACGACAATCCTGACACACTCGTCGTGGCACGCGACGGAACGGGAGAGTTCCGCAATATCGATGATGCCATAGAGGTGTGCAGAGCATTTATGGACTATCATAAGGTGATATTCGTCAAAAGAGGCACCTACAAGGAGAAACTCGTCGTGCCCTCTTGGCTCACCAATATAGAAATATGCGGCGAGGATGTTGAGAACACCATCATCACATGGGACGACCATGCCAACATCAAGACACAAGAACGCCCAAGCGGTATGGGCACATTCCGCACTTACACCATAAAGGTGGAAGGAAGCCATATCACATTCAAGAATATCACGATAGAAAATAACTCCGCCCGACTGGGACAGGCCGTGGCACTGCATACCGAAGGCGACTGCCTCACGTTTGTCAACTGCCGTCTGCTCGGTCATCAAGATACGGTATATACCGGTGTGGCAGGTGCACGACAGTATTTTCACCATTGTTATATAGAAGGTACCACCGACTTTATCTTCGGACCCGGAACGGCATGGTTTGAACAGTGTACCATACATAGCAAGGCCAACTCCTATATCACCGCCGCCTCCACACCAGCCGACCAGCCCTACGGCTATGTCTTCCATGCCTGTCGGCTCACTGCCGACGAAGGCATCGACAAGGTATTCCTCGGACGCCCGTGGCGCGACTATGGCTACACGCTTTTTATGGAATGCGAACTAGGAGCGCATATTGTTCCACAAGGATGGCATCACTGGCAGAAAAACCGCGAAGAGACCGCCCGCTATCTCGAATATAACAACACCGGAGCGGGAGCCGACACCACTAAGAGGGTGGAATGGAGTCGTCAACTAAGCAAAAAAGAAGTTAAGAATATCACTTTAGAAGAGGTTTTCGGTGGGAACAAGCCCCCTTTTATGCAAAAAAATAAAGTTTTTTAAGCAAAAAATAAAAATTTTCCGAAAAAAACTTGATAAATATCAAACTATTGCTTAACTTTGCAGCCGGAATAGAACAAACTCCATATTGCTAAAACGAATAATAATTTTTTATATACTAACTAAATAAAGACAAACGTATGAAACAACAGTTAAGAAGAGCCTCAATGGCTCTGGTAATGACGATGGTTTGTTTCCTCGCATTTGCGCAAAAAACAATCACCGGTACGGTAAAAGACTCCAGTGGAGAAGCCGTCATCGGTGCGAGTGTCCTTGAAAAAGGTACGCAAAATGGCGTCGTGACAGACTTCGACGGTAATTTCACCATCAAGGTTTCGGGCAAAAACCCGATCGTAGTGTCTTACATCGGTATGAAGACACAGACCGTCACGGTGGGAAACAAAACAAAACTCGACATCACTCTCGAGGACGAGGCAACAAGCCTTAACGACCTCGTGGTGATCGGTTACGGTACTGTACGCAAAAAGGACCTCACCGGTTCGGTTGCTACCGTAAACAACAAAGCTCTTGCAGAAGTGCCTGTGGCTTCGGCTTCAGAAGCTCTCACCGGTAAGATGGCCGGTGTGCAGGTGACCACTACTGAAGGTTCGCCTGACGCTGAGGTGAAGATCCGTGTGCGTGGTGGCGGTTCTATCACACAGAGCAACGATCCTCTCTACATCGTTGACGGATTCCCAGTGGAAACCATCTCCGACATCCCCGCTACCGACATCGAGGACATCACCGTCCTTAAGGACGCTTCTTCTACTGCTATCTACGGTTCGCGTGGTGCTAACGGTGTTATCCTCGTTACGACAAAGAGCGGTAAGAGCGGTAAGGTGAACGTGAGCTACAACGCTTACTACAGCTGGAAGAAGATCGCAAACACCTTCGACGTGCTCGACACCTACGACTACGCAAAGTGGCAGTATGAGCTCGCCCTGTTGAAGAACGAGAACGACCTCAGCTCTTACACACAGTACTTCGGAGAGTATCAGGATCTCGACCTCTACAAGGACATCGAGGGCAACGACTGGCAGGACGTGATGTACGGCCGCACAGGTAACACCTTCAACCACAACGTGAATATCACCGGCGGTACTGACCAGGTAAAGTATGCCTTCAGCTATGCCCACATGAACGACAAGGCCATCCTTCTCGGTTCAAGCTACAAACGCGACAATTTCAGCCTCAAGCTGAACACCAAGCCTACAAAGCGCACTACTCTCGACTTCCAGGCTCGTTACTCTGACACAGACGTATATGGTGGTGGTGCTCAGGATGCTGCCGGTGCTTACGACACCGACCGCCGTCTGAAGTACTCTGTAATCTACACCCCGATTCCTCTCGCAAACCTCGACGCCTCTGCCGGTGCTGCCGACGACGACCTCGGTAACCTCTACAACCCTGTTGAGGCACAGCGCGACAACGACATGGAGCGCGAGAAGAAGACTCTTAACATTGCCGGTTCGTTCGGATGGGAAGTTATTGACAACCTCCGTCTCAAGACCGAGTTTGGTTATGACGACTACAACCAATATGACAAGAAGTTCTTCGGTCTTACCACATATTATGTAAAGAACGTACCTGCAGGTGAAAACCAGAACATGCCGGCCATCCGTCTTATCGACACCAACCGTCATCGTTTCCGTAACACCAATACCATCAGCTACGACTTCAAGAAGCTTCTCAAGAGCGAAGACCACAGCCTTAACGTCCTCGCCGGTCACGAGTACATAATCACCAAGAAGCGTGTCAACACCAACGAGGCTCACGGCTTCCCAGTTGACTTCGATGCAGCTACTGCATGGAAGCTCACCTCTCAGGGCACTCCTTATCAGATCGACGACGTTTACAGTGCAGACGACAAACTCCTCTCTTTCTTTGGCCGCGCCAACTATAACTACAAGGACAAGTATCTGCTTAGCGCCACATTCCGTGCCGACGCATCTTCAAAGTTTGCAGCCGGTAACCGTTGGGGTTACTTCCCTTCAGCAGCCGTAGCATGGCGTATCTCTTCTGAGCCTTTCATGAAGGGAACCAAGAAGTGGCTCGACGACTTGAAGCTCCGCTTCTCTTACGGTACTGCCGGTAATAACAACATCCCTGTTGGCCAGCTCTCGCAGACATATGAGCTCAAGACTTCTACCTGGGTGAATGGCTTCACCAGCTTCTGGGCTCCATCGAAGACTATGGCAAACCCAGACCTGAAGTGGGAGACCACCATCACACGTAACGTTGGTCTCGACTTTACACTCTTCGGCGGCAAGTTGAGCGGTAGCGTTGAGGCTTACCTCAATACAACCAAGGACCTTCTGATTGCCTTCCCTGTAGGTGGTACAGGATATGACAACCAGTATCGTAACATGGGTGAGACAGAGAACAAGGGTCTTGAAATCACAGCCACATGGCACGCTATCAACAAGAAGAATGTCGGTCTTGACATCAATGGTAACATTGGTTTCAATAAGAATAAGATCAAGGACCTCGGTGCTATGGAAGACTTCGGTTGGAACAGCCGCTGGGCTTCTACCGAAATCGGTCAGGACTACTGGCTCGCTGTTGGCCAGCCTGTAGGACAGATTCGTGGCTACCAGTGCGCAGGCCGCTACGAGGTTAGCGACTTCGAACGCTACGACGACAAAACCGGCAAGTGGATACTGAAGGAAGGCGTTGCCGACGCTACTCCAGTTATCGGCACTGTCCGCCCAGGATCGCTTAAGATTGTCGATCAGCCGGGTGAAGACGGTAAGGGCAACGGCACTATCGGTGAGGAAGACAATGTCATCATTGGCGATGTCAACCCAGATTTCTCAGGAGGTTTCGGAATCAATGCCCGTGCTTACGGCTTCGACCTCTCTGCACAGTTCAACTTCTCTGTAGGCAACGAGATATATAATGCCAACAAGATTGAGTTCACATCTACAGGTAAGTATCAGTATCGTAACATGATCACCGAGATGGCTGACGGCAAGCGCTGGACCAACCTCAATGCCGACGGTACACTCTGCAACGACCCTGTTCAGCTCGCCGAGATGAACAAGAACACCACCATGTGGTCGCCTTACATGAGCAAGATGGTGCTTACAGACTGGGCTATCGAGGATGCTTCGTTCCTCCGTCTGAACACACTCTCTCTTGGCTATACACTGCCGGCTGCCATCACCAAGAAGGCAGGTATCAACAGCCTCCGCTTCTACGTAACAGCATACAACGTGTTTACCATCACCGACTACTCAGGTGTTGACCCAGAGTCTGACTGTATCCGCACCACTTCGCTCACACCATGTGTTGACTACTCAGGTTATCCACGCAGCCGCTCATTCGTAGTAGGTATGAACTTGAACTTCTAATATATATAAATAAGGTACATATTATGAACAAATATATAAAATCATCAGTTTTGGCTATGTCTCTTGCCGCTGTGGTAAGCTCATGCGACATGGACGCGCCAACGATATCCACCTTGGATGAGTCATCGGTGTTCTCCACCTACTCTCTTGCCGAAGCTGAGGTGATGTCCATCCACATTTCTTTCGGCGAGACCAACTCTTACCGTGGTCGATTCCTGCCTTACTATGGACTTAACACCGACCTCGAGACCGGTAGTGGTACATATCCTTCACTCAAGGACCAGGCAACAGATAAGCAGGGCTTGTGGAATTACTCAACACTGCCCACCAACGGTCAGATGAATACCGACAACAATGCCTATGCAAAGTTCTATGAAGGCATTGAGCGTGCAAACCTCGCTATCGAAGGCATACGCAAGAATGGCAATATCGAGCAGAACAAGGATATGGCTCACCTCCTCGGCGAGGCTCTTACCCTTCGTGCCGTGGTTTACAACGACCTCGTGAAGGCATGGGGCGACGTGCCTGCCCGCTTCGAGCCAAACAATCCTACCAACGTTTATCTGCCACGTACCAGCAAGGACACAATCTACAAGCATCTTCTTGCCGACCTCGCTGAGGCCGAGAAGTATTGCTACTGGCCAAAGGAAAGCTCCATCACCAAGACGACAGAGCGTGTGAGCAAGTCTTTCGTCAAGGCTCTTCGCGCACGTATCGCTCTCTACGCCTGTGGTTATGCTCTCCGCAGCAACGGCTACACACGCTCTTCTGACCCTGAACTCACTCAGGACAAGATGATGCAGATTGTGAAGGACGAGTGTATTGACATCATCAACCAGGGCTGCAACAAGCTCGGCGACTTCAAGTCAAACTTCGTAAAGCTCTGTCAGGACAACGTCACAGCCGGCGACGAGTCTCTTTGGGAGATTCCGTTCTCTGACGGTCGTGGACGTGTGCTCTACACATGGGGTGTTAAGCACAATGCCAAGGACCAATATACTCAGCAGGCTCAGGGTGGTGTAAACGGCCCGATGCCTTACCTCTACTACGACTACGATGTTGACGACATCCGCCGCGATATCACCTGCGTACCTTACGACTGGAGCAAGGAACTCACCGAGGGCAAGTCTCACCAGCAGCTCCGCGCCATCAACAAGTGGTGCTTCGGCAAGCTCCGCTACGAGTGGATGAAGCGTATCGTTACATCTACCAACGACGACGGTGTGAACTGGCAGTACATGCGTCTTGCCGACGTTTATCTCATGGCTGCAGAGGCTGTCAACTATCTCGAAACACCAACAGCTGCATGGAAATATATGAAGCCGGTGCTCGACCGTGCCCTTCCTGCTGAAAAGGTTGCAGCTCTTCAGGCAAAATATACCGCAAGCCAGGAGGCATTCCAGGCTGGTATCGTTGAGCAGCGTGCATTTGAGTTTGCTGGTGAGGCTCTCCGCAAGGCAGACCTCGTGCGCTGGGGTATCATCGACGAGAAGATGGCTGAGTGCAAGCAGAAGCTCACAGACCTCGCAAACCGTCAGGGTGCATACGCCGACCTGCCAGAGAAGATCTACTGGAAGCTCGCCGACAATGGTGAGGACATCCTCATCTACGGTCTTAACCACGGCGACACCGACGACCAGGGATCTAACCTCAAGGAAGACGGTTACGCTGCAAAAGACTGGTTTGTGGCAAGCAAGGACGGCTCAAACATCATTACCGACGACTATATAGAAGGTATATACGTCAAGAAGCCAAGTCTCAACTACTTCTGGCCTATCTGGCAGACCTTCATCGACAAGAGCAATGGTATGCTCAACAACGATGGCAACCTCGGCCAGCTTTAATCCACGTTGAACAATAATCAATAACAAGAAAGATTATCATGAACAAAAAACTTATATATACAATGATGTTAGGGTTGGGTTCGCTCGCCCTTACATCTTGTGGCGACGCTTCTGAAGAACTCACCAGCGTACTGCTTGGCCGCGACTTCGCTCCTATCGGACTTGAGGCAAAGAGTGCCACAGAAAACAGCATCACTCTCGAATGGACAAAGTCGCACGATGACGTGACTTACACCATCGAAATATTCCAGGACGACAGCCTCACCTTCGAGGGAAGCCCAAGTAACACCTTGACTGACATTGAGGATGCAAAGGTAAAGGTGACAGGTCTCATATATGACACCAAGTATTCAGCTCGTGTGATGACCGTAGATAATAACGACGCAAGCCGCAACTCAAAGTGGAGCACCGTGTTCTTCCGCACGTCAGCCCAGCAGATATTCAACTCTGTCTCTGAGAGCGACATCGCCGACCGTAGCGTCATCCTCACATGGCCTGCCGGCGAAACTGCCACAGCTGTTCGAGTTTATTCTGACGAAGCACTCGTGAAGGAGCAGGCTCTCACTGCCGACGAAGTGGCTGCAGGTAAGGTGATCGTTGACGGACTCACTCCCGAGACAGCCTACACCGTTCGCCTCTACAACGGCGAGAAGCAGCGTGGTTCAAAATCGTTTACTACCATCGCCGACCTCAACGGCGCTACCCTTGTACGTCCGGGCGACGACCTCCGTACCATGATCGAGGCAGCTGAGGATGGAGAGGTGTTTGCTCTCTTCGGTGGCAAGTATGGATTCTCCGACTCTGAGGAAGAGGGTAAGACAAGTGCCGCCAAGGTTACGAAGAGCATCGTCATTAAGGGTATCTATCCGACAAACATCCCTGTTATCCAGGGTCGTTTCGAGATCTACGACGGTGCATCTCTTGAAATCAACCAGGTGATCGTCGATGGTTCTACCAACTCAACCACCGACCAGGCATTCAACTTCAAGACAGCCGACGTGACATATCCACAGCTCCTCGTCCAGAACTCTGAGGTTTGCAACTTCGGCAAGGGTGTTTACTACCTCAATGTTGCTGCTACAGTCAGCAAGCTCGAGTTCAACAACACCCTCATCCATGGTATTGAGTGCGACGGTGGCGATATGTTCGACTGCCGCAAGGGCCGTATCGACGCTCTGAACTTCATCAACTGTACCATGTACAACAGCTGTGCAGCACGCGACTTCATCCGCTACGACGATGCTTCTTCGCTCGGCGGCTCACCTCTAGTCACTGTTGACGGTTGTACCATCGACGGCTGTGCCAACGGCGGCAAGCGTCTGCTCTATGTACGCTACAAGGGCAACTCTATCGTTTGGAAGAACAACCTCGTCACCAACACAGGTGCCGTATGGAGCAACCAGGCGAAGACTGGCGTTCCTGAGTTCCAGAACAACGCATACTTCAACTGCTCTAAGCTCAACGTCCTCGACGGTGCGGACGGTGGCAAGACCAACCTCTTCATCGACGAGCTGGGCAAGCCTGTTGACGATCCTAAATATAAGGATGCCGCCAACGGCGACTTCACCATTGGCAACGAAGATGTCAGCAAGCTCAAAGTTGGCGCTTCACGCTGGTATAAGTAAGACATAGTTTGTCTTTCGATAGTATAAAAACCGATAGCGGGTGGCATCGTGAGATGTTGCTCGCTATTTTTTTCGTGAGCAAGGCTATTTGTTTACGTAAAGGTTTACGTTTCTTTTTCTATAATTGTCATTGAAAAGTTTGTTGAAGTGCAAAACTTTTAGTAACTTCGCATCGGATAATATACAAAATCATCATTTATGAGAAGAGTTCTCGTTTCTTTTATATTTCTTGTTTGCTGCGTGGTGACCAACGCCCAGCAGTTTCGTCAGGAGTTTGGTTCTCCCAGGAAGACATTCGTTGAGGTAGTGGCAGTGCCTGACCATATCGACAGTCATTACACAGAAGGGCAGCCTGCCACCTTACGTATTTATGCTCGCGAGGGAGGAGTGCCGCTCAATGGTGTCACCGTGAAGTATAAGGTTGGACCGGAGATGCTTCTGCCGGCCAACGCTGACTCCACCGTCTTTGTTGGAGGCGAGGCGGTAATACGTATGGGCACGATGGCTGAGCCAGGATTCCTCGCTTGTCAGTATGAGTTTATGGCAGGAGGGAAGCTACAGCGTGACCTCGTGAAAGTGGCGTATTCGCCAGAATCCATCCGTTCGTTTACAGTCATGCCGAAAGACTTCAGCAAGTTTTGGCAGCATGCGCTGCGCGAAGCCCGTAAGGTGGAGCTCTCGCCTGAGTATTTTGACGTGCCTGACGCCACTGACGACAAGATAGAGACCAAGCTCGTCAGACTGCATGTAGGCAAAGAGAAGTGGATCTATGGCTATCTCTCCCGTCCGTTAGACGGCAAACAGCATCCCGTGGTGCTTGTTCCGCCAGGAGCGGGAAGTCAGAAGATCTATCCTTCCGACTATTTCCCAAAGGCAGGCATGACATATCTGAAGGTCGAGATCCACGACAACGACCAGCGTCTGCCTGACGATGAGTACAATAGTATGCGTGCAGGGAAATGCGCGGGATATATGCGTCGTGGAATGGCTTCCAAGGACACTTACTATTATAAAGATGTGTATGTAGGATGTGCCCGCGCCGTTGACTTCCTCTGTTCGCTACCCGACTGGGACGGCAAGAACGTCATCGTCACAGGAGGTTCGCAAGGCGGCGCTCTGTCAGTCATCACGGCCGCTCTCAACGAGAAGGTCACCATTTGCGCCCCGTTCTATCCGGCACTGAGCGACCTCACAGGTTTTCTTCATGACAGGGCGGGCGGTTGGCCGAAGTTTTTCTCGGGTACTTATGCTGACGGAGTCGTCGATATTCCAGTAGAGCAGGCGTTGGAAACTCTCCCTTATTTTGATGTGGTCAATTTCGCGCGCACGCTACGTGTCCCCACCTTTATGAGTTGGGGGTACAGCGATGACACCTGTTCGCCTACGTCTATCTGGTCTGTATGGAATGAGATCACCGCTCCCAAGCAGTTCGACATCACCCCAAGCAGCGGCCATTGGCGTTTCCCTAACAGTCAGGACAAATGTTTCAAGTGGATGATGTCCAATCTCGAATAAGAGGCCGCTTTGTTCATCTTCATGAGTTAACAGCCCTTGCTTGCTAAAGTAGAGTATATCACCTTTTTCTGAAACTATTCTAAAAAATATTAGAATTCTTGGTGGGACAAAAATAATGTTGTACTTTTGCAGACAATAAAAAATGAGCGATAATATGAAGAAGATGATACTTTCAGCCCTATTGGCACTATCGGTCAATATGGCTATGGCACAGGGCGATGTTCTGCAGACTGCAACGATGAAACGCGACCTTACGGCAAAGGTCAACGAACAGGTGTATTTCCCCGAGACAGTGCCACCTGGAAACTACAGCGGAATAACATGGCTTGGAGGCAGCCTCTATGCCGTCGTTAGCGACAAGTCGAAGCGCGACGGCTTCTTTATCTTCCACATAAATATCGACCCCGACACCGGACAGATCTCACATGCCTATTCCAACGAGTTTCGTGGCGAGGACTATGCCTGCCGCGACAACGAGGGCATAGCCTTTGTGGCACAAGACTCCACCATATTTATCAGTGGCGAGACTGGTAACAGAATTCTTGAATACCGTCTCGACAATGGTCATCGTACAGGACGTGAGCTCGCCGTGCCCGACAGTTTCCGGCAGTCGAGACCAAACCTCGGCTTCGAGTCTCTCTCTTACAATCCTGTCACACGCAGGTTTTGGACTGTCAGTGAGAGCGTGTTGCCTATGGACGGAGAGGCATGCACCCAGAAGAACAAGAAGCAGAACAACCTACGCCTTCTCTGTTTTGACGAGAATCTGCAGTTTGTAGCTGAGTACCCTTATCTGATGGACTATCCTGTACTGAAGTCGAAAACGGCAAATGGATATGCCATGGGGGTGGCAGACGTATGTGCCCTTGATGACGGCCGAGTCATAGTGCTTGAACGCGAACTCTATGTACCGCAGATGAAGTTAGGGTCGTTTGTGAACTGTAAGCTGTATGTGGTCGATCCTTCTGAGGAAGGCTATTCGGTGGCTTTGCACAAGAAGTTGTTGACTCAGTTTAAGACCGTCATTAAGGGAGTGAAGAACGACTTTGCCAACTATGAGGGTATGTGTCTCGGTCCGAAGCTCAACGACGGTTCGCAGGTGCTTGTGATGATATGCGACTCACAAGACCAGAAAGCCAATGTCTTGCACGACTATCTGCGCACGGTGATCATCAAGTGAGTGATGGCTCAGAGGAGGCTATATCTACCAAGCTGCCGTTGCTCTTGGTGCGCATCTCGTTAAGTTGCTGAAGCATCAGCAGCTGTTCATGTGGCAGACGGCCCTGTTTAATGAGTCTCTTGTTGTATTTCCACCAGTTGAGCAGTCCCCGGTTTTCAACCTTCTTCTTGTCGGGCAGTTGATGATGCTCGGCTATGTAGGCTTTGAGAAGGTCGTAGTTCTGTTGCCATCGTAAAGCGTTTTTCATATAGATATTCTTTAACTTCCTTAACTTCTTTAACTTCCATTACTGAAAGGTAAGGATATTATTATTTCGTCACCAATGTGTCTTGGTACTAAAAAACGAGAGGTAGGTCATTTGACCTACCTCTCGTGCGTATTGTATTGATGGGATTATTATGCCCAAGGATTCTCTGTTGGGTATGGCAGTGACTTTGGCTGGTTGTAAGCGATGTCCTGAATGCCGAGATACTTGAACACCTCGAAGAGAGTCTTGCCAATGTGAGAGAAGGCAACAGCTCCGTGGTGAGGATAACCCTTCTGGATGAGCACGTGGCGATAGAAGCGGCCCATTTCTGGGATAGCGAAGATACCGATACCGCCGAACGAGCGTGTAGGAACGTCGAGGACCTCACCCTCAGCGATGTAAGAGCGGAGGTTGCCTTGAGAGTCGCACTGCAAACGATAGAATGTGATGTCGCTGGCAGCGATATCACCTTCGAGAGTACCGCGTGTGAAGTCTGGTTCGCCGCCGTTCTCCAGCAGACGGTTCTGGATAAGCTGATACTTGATCTTACGGTTAGAGCACATCTTGCACTGTGGAGTGTTACCGCAGTGGAAGCCCATGAAGGTGTCGGTGAGCTTATAGCCGTACTTGCCGATGATATCCTCGTCGTAGATGTACTTTGGTACAGAGTTGTTGATGTCGAGCAGAGTGACGGTGTCGTCGCTTGCGCACATACCGATATACTCAGAAAGGGCGCCATAGATGTCAACCTCGCAAGCTACTGGGATGCCGCGGCTTACGAGACGGCTGTTGACGTAGCAAGGCTCGAAGCCGAACTGACTTGGGAATGCAGGCCAGCACTTGTCGGCGAATGCCACATACTGGCGCGAGCCCTTGTGCTCCTCTGCCCAGTCGAGCAGTGTAAGTTCGAACTGTGCCATGCGGCGGCTGAGAGAAGGATAGTAGCAGCCTTCGCCCATTTCCTTTGCCATATCCTCGCAAACAGCATCGATGCGTGGGTCGTTCTCGTGCTTCTTGTAAGCTACGAGCAGGTCGAGCTCAGAGTTCTCCTCTACCTCTACGCCGAGTTCATACAAGCCCTTGATAGGAGCGTTGCAGGCGAAGAAGTCCTGTGGACGTGGACCGAAGGTAATGATCTTCAGCCCCTTCAGACCAAGGATGACGCGTGCTACTGGCACGAACTCAGCCATCATCTGAGCCACTTCCTCTGCTGTACCTACAGGATACTCAGGGATATAACCCTTAAGGTGGCGCATGCCGAGGTTGTAAGAGCAGTTGAGCATACCGCAATAAGCGTCGCCACGGCCATTGATCATGTCGCCGTCGCCTTCTGCAGCTGCAACAAACATGCAAGGACCATCGAAGTTCTTTGCGATAAGGGTTTCTGGAGTCTCAGGACCGAAGTTGCCAAGGAATACAACGAGAGCGTTGCAGCCAGCCTCTTTCACTTCAGCTACAGCCTTGAGCATGTCTTTCTCGTTTTCTACTGTAGTCTGGCAGTTAAAGAGCTCACCCTTGTAAGCCTTCACGATATTCTCGCGACGCTGTGTTGACAGAGCGATTGGGAAACAGTCACGGCTAACGGCGATGATGCCGAGCTTCACTTGTGGAATGTTAGTACTTTGCATAATAAAGTTATTTGTTTATATTAATATTATAATTTGGTCACTATATCAGTTTTGTGCAGCAAAGGTAAGCATTTGTTGCGAAATGACCAAATCTTTTTGTGGTTTTTCTGTCATTTTTTTAATAAAATAAAGATTTATGGCTGTATTATTGATAATATAAGAGAAAAAATTTGGAGGAATAAAAGAAATATCCTATATTTGCAGTCGAAAGACAACATGTATGGTAAAGAGTTCTGTAAGATTATTGATAAGCCTGATAATGGCATTTGGCTTTGCTGACGCTGCTTTGGCTCAGGCAAAGAATGTAGTTGTATCCTTCGATCGTCAAGGCGAAGGAGTGGATGACGCACAGCTTTATGTACAGCCGATGACTGTAGGCGGCGATGTGAAGGCTGTGGAGATGTCTCGTGACGGACAGAAGTTCACGGCTACTGTTGAACCCTCACCCGATGGACTATATAACCTGGTTTATATTTGCAATCGCCTACAGACCATCGTACCTTTCTATGCCGATGGCAGCGGTGATAGTCTTAACCTCGGACTGACGTTCGACGGCACTATTCCTATGGCTAAAGACAATACCGACAACGAGGCTCTCTCAGCGATGGGAATGTATGTGGCGTCTGCCGACAGGATGCTGTGGGAGAAGCGCCCATCGTCAAAGGAGATGATTGCCAGTATGATAAAGGGATATAAGCATGCTGCCGATTCAATCAAGTCAATCTACGACTGCAATGAGGTGGTGACGCAATATATCAATATCTGGGGCTATACCGCCACATATAATGCCTTTGTATCGCTGCCAAATATTCTCGGCGTGCGCCCTGACTCTCTGCCTCTGAAGGCACACGAGGTGATGGAGCGCCCATACAAGGTGATTGATTCGCCCATGGCAGCCCTCTTCCCCATCACTCCCACGCTGATAGCCAACTTCCTGCCTCGCGGGGCTTCGCTTGAGGCAAGCATCGACTCGCTCTACGGCAACTATCGCTGTAGAGATATTATTAATAAGGTGGGAGCCAACGTGATGGAGAAATACCTCAGTCGGTTTGACTATCAGAACAACTACGACCGTGGCTTAGCAGAGTTAACTGCCGTCACAGAAAAATATAATCTCGACCGCAAGTATCTCAACACGTTCGTCGCCAACCGCTCCACCATCAAGGGAAGTCCGTTCCCGGCAGATGTGGTGCTGAAGGATAAGGACGGCAAGAGGATGGACTTCTCGCAGTTGCGCGGCAAATATGTGTATATCGACCTATGGGCATCGTGGTGTGTACCCTGTTGCCGCGAGGTGCCTCACCTGCAGAAGTTAGAAAAGGAACTGGAGAACAAGGACGTGGTATTCCTCTCCATCTCGATAGATCAGAAGGTGGAGGCTTGGAAAAAGAAGATGGCCGACCTGCAGGTGCATGGCAACCAATGGCACGACAGTGAGGGCACATTAGGCAAGGCTCTAAACGTGAAAGGCATCCCGTTTTTCCTCATCTACGACAAGGAAGGAAAACTCTATATGTACAACGCACCGCGTCCAAGTATGGGACTCGCCTTAAAGGAACTGCTTGAGGGGCTGAAATAAATTGTCTGCCATCGCAACGCATCGGTAACGCCGACGGCATCTATGGAATGCCAATATCTGCCGTTGTTGGGTCTTACCTCGTGTAAGACCGCCAGCCTCAAAGGCATCGAAATCCCATGCCTCAATAGCATTGAAACATGAATAATAATCAAACTAATTATCATAGGAGAGAATAACATGAAGAAAATTTACTCGTTAAGTATTGTATTATGCCTGATGCTGATAGGCACTGTCGGCGCGAAGGCACAGGTGGCATCAATGGCCGACCTTTTCGGAAAGTATAAGTTCACCGCCGACGTGGAAGTGACAGATGCAGGCAAGGCTTCTGAGGCTCATTTCGTCAAGGACGGCGAAGTGGTGATCACCAAAGATGCAGCCAAAATCTTTGAAGCACAGATAACAGGCTTCGCCGTGAACAATGCTACGGAGGCCATGAAGGTGAGCAATATCAACACCGAGACATGCAAATTCCAGGTAAAGAACCCCAGTGGTAACAGCTACGGCGCAATGGGTGGACTGTACTATTCGGACATCAATGGTACATATCCTTTCGGTGAAACACAAATAGAGTCGCTCGTCTTTGTTTATGACCCTTCTACAAAGACTATGACCTGCAATGACTTCTCGCTCGTAGGCAACTGCAACTATGAAGCAAGCACATGCGAGATATTCGCGAAATATACTAATGTAAGGCTCACACTCATAGAGGCTGAGACCATCAACATCCCTGATATCAGCGGCGACTGGAAGGTGACGGGAGCTGGTGACTACGGCACTATGGAAGGCTCTGTCCTCCCTGACAATTACATGCTCACCCTTGTGCAGGATGGCAGCGCCGAGGCTTATAAGGCTACCGTGACCATCGAAGGCATCAGCCCATTCACCCTCGATGCCACCTTCGACGGCAACACCCTTGCCATACCGTTTGACAATGTGCTCATCGACGAGGCTAAGGCATACTATCTCGCAGACTTAAACGGCAACCTCACAGGTAAGTTTACATTCACCTATTCTTCAGAGAAGGCAATGCCCTCTGGCTCTGCACTCGTGATCATCACCAAGGCAGGCGAGGAACCAGCAACCGTACAGTGGTGGATGAACGGTAGCGCAAAGAAGCAGACCGATGCTTCTGAATTCTCATGGGCCGGCAAGTTTAAGATGACAGTAGCCGACATGCTCGACTTCACAGAAGGCGCTGATCCGTTCCCCGCAGAGTCCGACTTCGAGATAACGTATTACGATGCCATCGACGCTTACTATCTTACATCAATAGTAGGATGCAATGTGGGTAATGTAAACAATGGCGGTCTTAAACTTACTATCTCTGACGAAGACCCGACCGTGGCTGAGATTTCGCTCACCGGTCCTTATGGAGCCGCTTATCTGAAGTCAAGCGATGACAATACTGTTTGGTACAAGATGGTGGATGCCAATGGTGGTCAGACTCCTCTTACCCTCAAGCGTAACGACGACGGTACGTTCACTCTGTCCAACTTCTTTATCTTCAAGGGAGCTTATGGGGAAGAAAACACACCTGTTGCAGGCATGCAAGACATCACCATCTCTACAATAGCTCCTGTGGAACTGACATGGGACGGCGCATACCAGGCAACAGCCACCGTCACAAAATATGTTGACGGCGACTATCCAGAGACCTTCCCAATCGTCATCGAGCCTGCAGGCGACTACGGACAGTTTATCACTACCTTCATCACCGAGGACGCAAATGCTGCAAACTATGGCGGCATCCGCTTCACTCCTTCAGAGGAAGATGCCGACAAGGCAGAGATGGCAACTGACAAGTATGTCAAGACGGTGGAACCGGGTGCGAAATACTGGAAGATATACGACATGAACGGCTCAAACTCTCCACTCAGCATCACACGTAATGCCGACGGCACACTGAGCATCGCGTCGTTCAGTCTCTTTGAGATAACATACGACAGCAATTGGAACGAGGTGAAGAAGTGTCTTGCTCTTTATGAGAATGTGACTGCAACAAAGAGCTCTACAGGCATTGACCACATCGCCGTCAGTGACAAGGCACAGGGTGTGAAGATGTACGACCTCCAGGGACGCAGTCTCAGCGGCAAGGCGCTCAATGGCGGTATGAAGAACCGCATCGTCATCGTGAAGACCGCCGACGGAGCTAAGAAAATGATTGCACAATAATTTTTTCAGAGAGAATATAATTAGTTAACGAGGAGTTCTCTACGGTTGTCAGCCATGATCGTAGGGAGCTCTTCTTGGTTTAAGAACAAAATGAATAGTAAAAAAATGACAAGGAAAGACACTCGACACACTGTGGCAAAGGCCCTTTTCCTCGCTGCACTCACCGTGACAGGAGGAGGATGGGCGCCTGTCATGGCACAGGAAGCCACCCAACAGGGCGTAAAGGCTAAGGACGTCGTTGTCGTGGAAGGCGTAGTGCTCGAAAAGGCTACAGGGGAAATACTTCCAGGCGCCAGCATTGCCATCTACGTAAAGGACAAGCTGCTGACGGGTACCTCGGCAGACATTGACGGAAAGTTTAAAATAAGTGTCCCTGCAGGCAACTTTGACATAAAGGTGTCGTATATGGGTATGATTACCCAAACCATTTCGTCGAAAGAGAAAGGACTGAAAAACCTTAAGGTATTTCTCGAAGATGACTCGCACACCATACAGGATGTGGTGGTGACAGGATATGTGAACAAGAAGAAAGAGTCGTTCACGGGTGCCGTGACTCAGCTCAAAGGCGAAGACCTGAAGATGGTGTCAAACACCAATATCCTCACTGCCATCGCTGCCCTCACACCAGGTATGGCTGTGGTACAGAACTCGTCGCAGGGATCTAACCCTAACCATGTGGAAGAACTCGTGTTGCGCGGTACCAGCTCATTCTCCAACTCTGGGCAGGACGTAAACCAGCCTACCATCATCCTCGACGGTACGGAGATCACCATGCAGGAACTCTACGACCTCGACATGAACGAGGTGGAGTCGATCAACGTGCTCAAGGATGCCTCCGCCGCCGCCCTATACGGTTCGAAGGCTGCCAACGGCGTCATCGTCATCACACGTAAGCCAATAAAGAACTCTACAGTGCGTGTGCAGTATAACTTCACTGGCGACCTGCAGTTCCCGAAGCTCGACGACTACAACGTGCTCAATGCTGCCGACAAACTCAAATACGAGCAGATGGCAGGACTCTACGATGCCAAGGGAGCCGTCAACTCTGTCACTGGCCTGCCCGAACAGTATGAACTCGATAAACTATATAACGAGAGATACAAGCTCGTGGCTGCCGGACAGAATAGCGACTGGCTCTCGCAGCCGGCACGTGTGGCTCTCTCCCACGACCACTCGCTGCGTGTATATGGAGGAGCGTCAAACATGCGCTATGAACTTACCGGACGATACGGCGACACAAGAGGTGTGATGAAAGGCGACTACCGCAAACGATACAGTCTCGGTTTCAAACTCGACTATTTCATAAAGAACACCGTGACGATTTCCAACCGTACAACATACTCCGAGGTAGATACAAAGAACACACCTTACGGTTCGTTCTCGCAATATACGAGGATGAACCCTTACGACCCGATGTATAATGCTGACGGATCGGTAAACACCAACCTCTCATGGGACATGAACAACCCACTCTACGAGGCCACACTCGGCAGCTATTCCAAGTCGGGCACTCACTCGTTCAACAACAGTACCGACGTGAGATGGGATATCAACAAGATGTTCCGACTTACTGGCCACCTGAATATCCAGAGCTCGTTAGGATGGGCAGACTCGTTCACCTCACCAAAGTCATTGAGCTATAAGAACGAGCCAGACCTCACAAAGCGCGGACAACTCGTCAAGGCCGACACCCGCACCACGAGCTATGATGCCAACGTGGTGGGAACATTCAATAAGATGTTCCAGGACGAGTCGCTTATCACGGCTTCGTTAGGCTGGGAGGTGATGCACGACAAGACACGTACAGAAAATACCGAGGCTATCGGCTTCTTCAACGACCAACTGTCGTTCATAGGCAATGCCTCGGGCTATCCTTCTGACCGCACGCCATACGGCACCCAGGGCGAGACGGCTACCGTGGGAGCATTTCTCACTGCCAACTATTCGTTTCGCAACAGGTACTTCGTCGATGGCACATGGCGTATCACCGGTTCGTCACAGTTTGGAGAAAACAACAGATGGGGAAACTTCTGGTCGGCAGGTGCCGGATGGAATATCCTCAACGAGAACTTCATGAAAGGCATAAAGAAGAATATCGACCTCATGAAGGTTCGCTACAGCATGGGATATACAGGAAAGGTGAGCTTCTCGCCGTTCCAGGCTATGACCATGTACCAGTATCTCAACACTTACGAGTACAAGAACGGCATCGGAGCCGTGCCCCTTACCATAGGTAATGTCGATCTTGCATGGGAACGTACGATGAACTATAACGTGGGTTTCGACTTCTCGATGTTTAACCGCCGACTCAACTTCGTGTTTGATGCTTATATCCGCAAGACCACCGACCTGCTGCTTGAGAAGGCCATGGCTCCTTCTACCGGTGTCACCACCGCCACGTCAAACCTCGGCGAGATGGAAAACAAGGGTATAGAGTTCCAGGTGGACGGATATATCTTCAGTTCAAAGGACTTCTACTGGAAACTCGGTACGTCGGGATATATGAACCGCAACAAGATCACAAAGATTAACAAGGCCCTTGAGGAGATAAACAACAAGAACGAAGAGAACTCGTCGTCGTCGCTCGTGCCTCTGCCGCAGTATGCCGAGGGCGAGAGTACCACGGCACTGAAACTCGTGCGCTCAGCAGGTATCGATCCCGCTACCGGTCGCGAGATATACATTAAGCGTAACGGCGAACTCACCTTCATCTACGACTCAGCAGATAAGGTGCTCATTGGCGACACCGAACCACGATATACCGGCACCGTTAACACCAATGTTTATTGGAAGGGATTCAGCGTCTATGCCCTGCTAAACATGCGTCTCGGAGCATGGATATACAACACCACACGTGTCAGCAAGGTGGAGGGCAGCAACCCTAAATATAACGCTGACCAACGCGTGTTTGACGACCGCTGGAAACAGCCGGGCGACATCGCTCTCTACAAGAACATAGCCGACAGCTCGCGGCCCGAACAAACCGACCGCTTTGCCGAGAAGGAAAACACACTCACCCTCGGCACCCTCAACATCAGCTATGAATTTAGCGACGAACTATGTCGTCGCATGTATGTACGTAACCTGCGTTGTGGAGTCAACTTCACCGATATCCTCCGCCTCTCTACCGTGAAGATTGAACGAGGTACCGACTATCTGTATAGCCAGGGATTCGAGTTCTATGTGAATGTAACGCTTTAATTGGAAATGAGGAATTAGGAATGAGG
>SAMEA3663036__coassemble_87_pt1 | contig 43558 bp, 32 predicted proteins | sample SAMEA3663036__metabat2_low_PE_037 | metagenome-assembled genome bin SAMEA3663036 (sample SAMEA3663036) | pig gut metagenome | biome: pig gut; feature: pig-associated habitat; material: faeces | place: France | collected 2012
TGAGTTTGCACAAGTGCTCGGCGACGGAAGCATCCGCACACGAGTATGGGAACGGGGCAGCGGCATAACAATGGCTTGCGGTACAGGAGCTTGCGCTACAGCCGTGGCGGCAGCGGTGACAGGCCGGGCATCCAGAAAGAGCGACATTGTGATGGACGGCGGTACGTTACATATCGAATGGAACGAGGCTGACAACCATGTCTATATGACAGGACCTGCGGCTTTCGCCTTCGAGGGAGAGATAGCGCTACCAGAATAACAAAGGCAAAACTTCAACAACAATAAAAAGAATCAAGAATAATATGGCATTAGTAAACGAACACTTCCTTAAGCTGCCAAACAACTACTTGTTTGCAGACATTGCAAAAAAAGTCAACGCCTTCAAGGTGTCACACCCTAAGGCAAGCGTCATAAGCCTCGGCATAGGCGACGTTACAAGACCTATCTGCCCTGCGGTATTAGAAGCCATGCACAAGGCTGTAGATGAGATGGGAGAGAAAGCCACTTTCCGTGGTTACGGTCCCGAACAAGGCTACCAGTTTCTACGTGAGGCAATAGTAAAGAACGACTTCCTGCCACGAGGCATACACCTCGACCCAAGCGAGATATTCGTTAACGACGGTGCAAAGAGCGACACAGGCAATATTCAGGAGCTGGTAAGATGGGACAACAGCATCGGTGTCACCGACCCTATTTACCCCGTATATATCGACTCTAACGTGATGATAGGCAGGGCAGGTGTAGTGGAGGACGGCAAATGGAGCAACGTTGTATATATGCCTTGCACAGCGGAAAACAATTTCACTCCGGCATTGCCCGACAAGAGAGTTGACATCATATACCTCTGCTATCCCAACAACCCGACGGGAGAGGTGATAACGAAGGAAGAACTGAAGAAATGGGTGAACTACGCCATAAAGAACGACACGCTCATCTTCTACGACGCAGCATACGAGGCTTACATCCAGGATCCTGATATTCCTCATTCAATATATGAGATAAAAGGAGCAAGAAAGGTGGCCATCGAGTTCCACAGCTACTCGAAGACAGCGGGATTCACGGGAATAAGATGCGGCTATACCGTCGTTCCAAAAGAACTCACAGCCGCCACACTCAAAGGCGATAGAATAGAGCTCAACCATCTGTGGTATCGTAGGCAGTGCACCAAGTTCAACGGCACAAGCTATATCAGCCAAAGGGCAGCCGAAGCTATCTATACGCCCGAAGGCAAAGAGCAGATCAAGGCTACCATCGACTACTACATGAACAATGCCAAGCTGATGTACCGCACTCTGACAGAACTCGGCCTTGAGGTATATGGCGGAAAGAACGCTCCATACCTGTGGGTGAAGACTCCCAACGGAATGGGCAGTTGGAAGTTCTTCGAACAGATGCTTTACGAAGCTCATGTGGTCTGCACACCTGGAGTGGGATTCGGTCCTGCAGGCGAAGGATATATACGTCTCACAGCCTTCGGCGACAAAGACGACTGCATAGAGGCAATGGAAAGGATAAAAAAGTGGCTGAAGTGACATTCACCGACACAGACATAAATCAACACAAACAATAAAATATTTACGATTATGAAGAACTTGAAAAGATTGGGCTTCGCAGCCATGATGATTATGGCGGGAGCAACAGCGATGACAGCACAGGACGAAGTGGAAGCAACAGTATCAGCCGACGTAGTAAACCAGTATATATGGCGTGGTACAAAATGTGGAGAACTAAGCATTCAGCCTACGTTAGGCGTTGCATACAAGGGACTATCTCTCTCGGCATGGGGAAGTACAGAACTGAGCAACTGGGGTGGCTCAAAGGAGTTTGACCTCACCCTCGCTTACTCTACAGGCGGATTCAACATCGGCATCACCGACTATTGGTTTGACGGTGGCAGCACGAAATACTTCAAGTATGAAGCGCATTCCACCGCACACATCTTTGAAGCCAACATAGGCTATGACTTCGGTCCGTTGGCCATCCAGTGGTACACCAATTTTGCAGGTTCTGACTATAAGGGTGATGGCGATCGCGCCTACTCGTCGTACGTGGAACTCAACGCACCGTTCAAACTCGGCGGTCTTGACTGGAATGCCACTGTAGGCGCAGTGCCTTTTGAAGACAACGGGGTATATGGCGGATGCGACAAATTTGCAGTTACAAACCTTACGCTCAAAGCATCAAAGGAACTGAAGATAACAGACACATTCTCTGTCCCAGTGTTTGCACAGGTAACAGGAAACCCACACGACCAGAAGGCATATTTCGTATGTGGATTCACACTTGTACCATAAGGAATAAAATAACATCAACAATAAAAACTTTAAAACAATGGCAAATTTAAGATTTCAGGTTGTAGAGGAGGCATTTAAGAAAAGACCCCTCGCCGTAGAGGCCCCCAAAGAACGTCCCTACGAGTATTTTGGCAAATATGTCTTCAATCGTGAGAAGATGTACAAGTATCTGCCAAAGAACGTTTATGAAAAGCTTATTGACGTTATAGACAATGGAGCTCGCCTCGACCGCAGCATGGCTGACGCCGTTGCATCTGGCATCAAGCAGTGGGCTGTTGAAAATGGCGTGACACACTATACTCACTGGTTCCAACCACTCACCGAGGGTACAGCCGAGAAGCACGACTCCTTCATCGAGCACGACTTCAAGGGCGGTATGGTAGAAGAGTTTTCTGGCAAGCTGCTCGTACAGCAGGAGCCTGACGCTTCTTCATTCCCTTCAGGTGGTATCCGCAACACCTTCGAGGCTCGCGGCTATTCGGCTTGGGACCCCACATCACCCGTATTCATCATCGACGACACACTTTGCATCCCAACCATATTCATCTCTTACACTGGTGAGGCTCTTGACTACAAGGCTCCGCTGTTGCGCACACTGCACGCAGTGAATGTTGCTGCAACTGACGTTTGCAAATATTTCTACGACGATGTGAAGAAGGTGCAGAGCAACCTCGGTTGGGAACAGGAATACTTCCTCGTGGATGAGGGTCTCTACTCTACCCGACCCGACCTGCTGCTCACTGGTCGCACACTGATGGGTCATGACTCAGCAAAGAACCAGCAGATGGAAGACCACTATTTCGGTACCATTCCTGACAGAGTACAGGCATTCATGAAGGATCTTGAGATTCGCGCTCTCGAACTCGGCATTCCTTGCAAGACTCGTCACAACGAGGTTGCGCCAAACCAGTTTGAGCTTGCTCCAATCTTCGAGGAGACAAACCTTGCCGTTGACCACAACATGCTCCTCATGTCGCTCATGAAGAAGGTGGCCCGCAAACACGGTTTCCGTGCCCTGCTCCACGAAAAGCCATTCGCCGGCATCAATGGTTCAGGAAAGCACAATAACTGGTCGCTTTCTACCGACACTGGCGTACTACTTCACGCTCCAGGCAAGACTCCTAAAGACAACCTTCGTTTCGTGACATTCATCGTCGAGACACTGATGGGTGTATATCGTCACAACGGACTACTCAAGGCGTCTATCATGAGTGCCACAAACGCTCATCGTCTGGGTGCCAACGAGGCACCTCCAGCAATCATCTCTTCGTTCTTAGGCAAGCAGCTTACCGAACTGCTCGACCACATTGAGACGGCCGATACTGACGACCTGTTCAATGTGGCAGGCAAACAAGGTTTCACCATGGACATTCCTGAGATTCCTGAATTGCTTATCGACAATACCGACCGCAACCGTACATCTCCATTCGCGTTCACTGGTAATCGTTTCGAGTTCCGTGCCGTAGGTTCCGAGGCTAACTGTGCATCGGCCATGACCGCCCTCAACGCTGCTGTAGCAGAAGCTCTTGTTGACTTCAAGAAGCGTGTTGACGCTGCCATTGCATCTGGTGTAGATCAGACAAAAGCCATCGTTGACGTTCTTCGCGCTGACATCAAGACCTGCAAGCCTATCAGATTTGACGGTAATGGATATAGCGACGAGTGGGTTGTAGAGGCTACAAAACGCGGTCTCGACGTGGAGAAGAGCTGTCCGAAGATCTTCGAGCGTTATCTCGACGACTCAAGCATAAAAATGTTTGAAGGCCTTAACATCATGACAAAGAAGGAGCTTGAGGCACGTAACGAGGTGAAATGGGAGACATACACAAAGAAGATCCAGATCGAAGCACGTGTGATGGGCGACCTCTCGATGAACCATATCATTCCTATAGCCACCCACTACCAGTCAATGTTGGTGAAGAACGTGCAGAACATGCGCAGCATTTACCCTGCCGAGAAGGCCGACAAACTGTCTGAGCGCAACTTCAAGCTCATCGAAGAGATAGCTGAACGCACGCAGACCATAGAAAAGGGTGTTGACGAGCTCATCGCTGCCCGCAAGGTGGCAAACAAGATTGAGAACGAATACGACAAGGCTGTTGCCTACCACGACACCGTGGCTCCAAAGATGGAAGAGATTCGTTATCAGATCGACAAACTCGAGCTCATCGTCGAAGACGACCTCTGGACATTGCCAAAGTATCGTGAACTTCTGTTCATCCGATAATTGACAATAATAAACGATACGCAGACAATCTATTTCTTTTTTTGGTTGTTTGAAGTTTGCGACGGGGAATGGCTGTGAAGCTGTCCCCCGTTTTCTTTGTCCTTTATTCTTTCCTTATCCACAGTTTCCGTTATCTCTAACAGCTCATGTCACAAAAATAGTGAAAAAACATCCCGTTATTCATCTTTTCTACGTTTTTTTATTACTTTTGCATAAGAATTATACATCAAGACAATACACAGGAGGTAAAAGACATTGAAAGTATTTCATATCATATCGCATTTTGACTTGGGCGGTGCAGAACGTGTGGCGGCAAACATTGCAAAGAGCAAGACCAAAGGCATCGAAAGCCATATAGTAGAAATGATGCGGGGAAAGTCGGAGTTCACCAGTCAGTTCATTGAAGAACTAACCACGAGCGGTATCACATGTCATAGGGCATGGATGCCTGACGCGAGATGGCATTTCGTTTTCGAACGCCTGGCGGCTCTTCTCTTCCCATTAAGGTTCCTGCTGATATGGTGGAGATGGCGTCCCGACGTCATACACACTCACACCGAAGCGCCCGACATGGGCATCGTGCTGACCATGAGACTATTCCCATGGATTTGCAAACGCTGTAAGATAGTGAGGACCATTCACAACAACTGTCTGTGGTCGGGCCAACAGCGCATTGGCGAGGCATGCGAGCACTTTTTCAACCTCCATGATTCAAACATCGCCATCTCTGAGTCTGTCAGACGTTCATACTTTGAGCGCTATGAACATGACACACCTATTGTATATAATGGTGTTGCCGAAACCGCCCAACGGGAATACGGGAATCTGAAAAAAGACAAGAGAAACATCGTGTTTGCCGGAAGATATGAAAGACAAAAAGGCATCGACATCCTTGTAGAGATAATAAGCCGAATGAAAGACGACAAACGATACCACTTTCACTTGTTTGGCGATGGCAGCATGAGACACTTTGTAGAGGAAAAGCTCGGCTGTCAGCAAAACGTAAGCCTCAACCCTCCTCTCTTCGGGCTATCCTCCTTTCTGGCCTCGTTTGACTATATGCTGATGCCATCGTATTTTGAGGGTCTAAGCATCGTGGCTATAGAAGCGTCGATGGCACGACTGCCTAACATTATCAATTCTTGCTTTGGACTGGAAGAAACATTGCCCGCGACATGGCCTTTGAAGGTGAAAGACAACGATATCGACAGTTACATGACATTGTTCACGGATGTTATTCCATCGTTGTCACACGCCGAGATAGCAAACGAAGCCTATGTTTATGCGGCACGCCATTTCTCGATAAGACAGATGCAGGAAGCATACGAACGCATCTATTTCCTGAAATAGGCAATACACTCTTCAAGTATCTTTACTTTTGCCACTTTCATCACGACAAAATAAAGCGATGCAGCAACGACAATCCTTACGGGAAGAAGCAGCCTCGGATCGGCAATGGCCGAAGTGACGAAATAGGTCGTTGTCATCACCGCTGCAGCGGCAAGCATAAACGGCAAGACGTCAGACAGCGCCTCGACGAAAGTCACGCCGATGAGTTTGCGTACATTCCATTGCCATACCGCAAGCCATGCTACAGTAAAGACGGTGTATGCAACCACCATACTTAAGATGCCTTGACTATGAAAAAGCAAAATGATGATGAGCTGGATTACTATCTGCCCGATATTGCACCACATGTAGATATCAGACCGTCCCTGGGCGATAACAAGATGCTGATAAAGAGTATAGAAAGTGAGAAAAGCGCCGCCTATACACAGTGTCTTGAGCAGAGGTACGCTACCCAGCCACACGTCGGAGATGGTGACAAGTATCAGTTCTTCAGCCACTAACGACATTCCAAACAAAGCGGGGAAAGCGAGGAATGCAGTAAATCGAAGCATCTTCCTGAACACCCGGCGCTCACGGTCGGGGTCGTCGCTAATCTGCGCAAGCACAGGCTGAGCCACTTGTTCTATCGTTCCCGAGATGGTGGTTGAAGCCATGGTGTTCCACTTCGACGCCTGAGAATAATTGCCCACAGCCTTCATCGGGAACAGATTACCGAAGATGAACGTAAGTATATTGTTGTTTATTGTATTGATTATCGAGGTTATCAACACCTTGACGCTGAAGGGGAACATCGTCTTAACGGGAGTAAAGTCTATCTTCAGCGTAGGCCGCCAGATATGACGGGTAAAGAAGTAACGGCAGACGTTCTGCACGAAAGAGAACGTGACGGTCTGCCAAGCAAGACTCCAGTAGGCATATCCAAGATAAGCGAGCGATAATCCCACCATGCCCGACGTCAGCAATGCCACCATTCCAGTTATGGCTCGTTCGCGTGCCATGATACGCTTGAACATTATGGCATTGCGTGTGATGCCGAAGGCTGAGATAAGCACGCCAAGGAACACAAACCGCGACAGGCGTGTCAACTCTGGCGTGTGAAAGAACCATGCGATAAGCGGAGCGGAGAAAAACAGCATCACATAACATGCCGATCCGGCAATGATATTAAACCAGAACACTGAGTTATAGTCGTTGGCCGTAGGTTGCTTGATATTGGTAAGTCCCTGTGTAAAACCGCTGCTCTGGATATTTCCGGCGATGAGGGTGAATATCGTAAGCACACCCACGATGCCATAATCGTGAGGTGTAAGCATACGTGCGAGAAAGATGCCAAACACAAGGTTCAGCAGCTGCATAGTGCCACTGTTCATAGCTCCCCAAAACAGGCCTTTGGCAGTTTTCTCTTTCAGTGTATCCATCTATCTTGTCGTTTTTGCTTGCAAAAGTACAATAATTATCCGACATTAGACAAAAAACCACCTTATTATTTTTGTTGAAAGAGAAAAAAACGCTAACTTTGCCGGGGAATATGCGTGCAGCTATTGTCATGCGCAATGAAAAGACAAATATAATGGACATAAAAAACATAAAGCAGAGATGGAACGCCACGATACTCGACATACTCAAAGCGTTCATTGACATCTGCAAACGTCACGACTTGACATTCTATTGCTGTGCAGGCACGGCAATAGGTGCCGTGCGCCATCACGGCATCATCCCATGGGACGACGACATCGACGTCATCATGCCTCGGCCCGACTATGACCGTCTGCTCGAGATAAGCAAGAGCGAAGATTGGGGAAAATACGAGCTGGTCACTCCATACGACAGGGACGATTATCCCCTTTACTTCTCTAAGATCTCCGACCGCACCACCACGCTCGTCGAAGAGCGTGAGCGTCCTTGCGTCATAGGTCTCTTCGTGGACATCTTCCCTCTCGACGCCACCGACGACGACCTCGACGAGGCGAAAAGGCTGAAAGACCGCTACACGAAAGTCATCAACCGCCTTAATGCCGTTTCCACACACAACACCTTTGCGGAATATATCTCGCTACTCGCCGACCCGAAAGAATGGGGACGTTTCGCAATAAAGACGGCGGCATACTTCTTTCGCAGTCCCATCCGCCGCCGCCTGTTGGCGCAGATGGATGCCATAAGCCATCTCTACGACTACGACAAGGCCAAGAACGTACAAGTATATACGGGCTCGTATGGCTATCGTGAGACATTCCCCAAAGCATGGCTCGGACGGGGAAAGATGTTTAAGTTTGAAGATATTGAAGTGCCGCTGCCAGAGGAATACGACAAGTATCTAAGGCATTTCTTTGGCGACTATATGCAGCTGCCACCCGTGGAACAGCGCATAGAAAAACATCATCGCGCGTATCTCAACATGGATCGCCGCGAGAGTATCGAGGAGATAAGGAAACACTCTGACATAAAGATATAACAACAGATATGAACTACGCTCTCATTATTGCCGGAGGCTCCGGCAACCGTATGGGTCAAGACATACCCAAGCAGTTTATGCACGTTGACAACTGCCCAATCATCATTCATACGATGCTTGCGTTCCAGCGTCATCCCGACATCGACGGCATCGCCGTGGTGTGTCTCGACGGTTGGCAAACAGTGTTGCAGTCATACGCCAACCAGTTTATGGTGACTAAGCTGAAATGGATATTCAAGGGCGGCGACAACGGTCAGGAATCAATCCACAATGGCATATACGGGCTGAAAGATGCCGGCATAAAAGACGACGACCTCATCCTCGTCCACGATGCCGTACGCCCGTTGCTATCACAAGACATCATATCCTCTAACATTGCCATCTGCCAACGTTATGGCTATGCCATCACTGGCATAAAATGCCGCGAGGCGATACTCGAGAGCGACGATGGCTTCTCGACCGAGACGAGCATCCCGCGCGACAAGCTCATCCGCACCCAGACGCCACAGACTTTCCGTCTCTGCAATCTCATTGCCGCCCACGAGGAAGCTGCGCGACGCGGCATCACCAACTCAGTGGCTTCTTGTACCCTTATGGCGGAATTAGGTGGACGCGAGATGCATATCGTGCCCGGTTCGGAGAAGAACATCAAGGTCACGACGGTAGAAGACCTTGAGATTCTCAAGGCTTTGATGCATGTGGAAAAAGAGAGTTGGCTGAAATAACATATAAGATGAAAGACTATTTTGACGACATAAGGGAAGCGGCGGCAGAGCAGTTGCCATGGGAGAAACTTGAGGGGAAAAACATCCTTGTCACTGGAGCCACGGGCCTCATTGGAGGTTGCTTGGTCGAAGTACTAATGGCTCGGGAGGGAGGCTATCATGTCTATGCCGCTGGGCGCGACGAGGAGCGGGCCAGACAGCGGTTTCTTGATTACACATCAGACAGAAGGTTTCATTTTCTGAAGTTCGACGTCAGCCTCCCACTTCAGTCAGACATCACGTTCCACTACATCGTTCATGCTGCATCCGGCGCATCGCCGTCGGCTTTCGCCACCTCTCCCGTCGAGGTGATAAAAGCCAATATCCTTGGCGTGTCAAACCTGCTGGACTATGGCATCGACCACTCTCTTGAGCGCATGTTGTACGTATCGTCGGGAGAGGTCTATGGCGAAGGAGGCGCAACCATCGACACGCCTGACGGAAAGGCTTTTGACGAAACAGACAGCGGTTATGTGGACTGTGCCACGCAGCGTGCCTGTTATCCATCGTCGAAGCGCGCCGCCGAGACGCTTTGCATATCTTATTGTGCTCAGTATGGCGCCGACGTGGTCATCGCCCGCCCGTGCCATGTCTATGGTCCTTTTTTCACCTGCCACGACAACCGCGTCTATGCCCAGTTTCTGCGCAACGTGATGCGTGGCGAGGATATTGTCATGAAGAGCGACGGCAGCCAGTTCCGTTCATGGTGTTATGTAGTTGACTGTGTGCGTGCCCTTCTATATATATTGTTAAAAGGTGAGAAGGCTTCGGCATACAACATAGCAGACGCGGGCAGCAACGTCTCCATTCGCCAGTTGGCAGAAACGATAGCTTCTTTGGGCGGCAGGCGTGTGGTAATAGAAAAGCCCGACACCAAGGAGGCATCGGGCTATAATGTAGTAAAGAAATCTATTTTTTCCACCTCAAAGCTCCAACGGTTAGGTTGGACGGTGGAGGGAGGCATGGCGGAAAAGTTATCCCACCTGGCTTCCTGCCTTCACCTCTCTTAACGTTGTTGTCACGCTGAGGCTTCCGTCGAAGTTGACGGCAGACAGGATCATGCCCTGGCTCTCTATGCCCATCATCTTGCGTGGCGCGAAGTTTGCCACGAAGAGCACATCCTTGCCCACGAGGTCTTCCGGCTCATAATATGCAGCTATGCCGCTGAGGATGGTGCGGTCGGTACCACTACCGTCGTCGATGGTGAACTGTAGCAGTTTCTTCGACTTCTTCACCTTTTCGCATTTGAGAACCCTTCCCACACGGATGTCGAGTTTCTCAAAGTCGTCGAACGACACTTCTGGTTTTATTGGCTCAGCCTTGTAGGCGGCAGCCTCGTTGGCCTTCTTTGTTGCCTCGAGCTTGTCGAGCTGCTTTTGTATCGTCTCGTCGTCAATCTTCTCAAACAGCAGTACAGGCTCGCCAAGCTGATGTCCAGCCTTGAGCAGGTCGGTGCTTCCGAGCTGTTCCCATTCGTAGTGGTCCACGTTGAGCATCTTCAGCAGTTTCTTGCTGCTGAAAGGCAGGAAGGGTTCGAAGGCGATGGCGAGGTTGGCGCAGAGCTGGAGCGAGATGTTGAGAATGGTCTCCACACGCTTCATGTCGGTCTTTGCCACCTTCCATGGCTCACAGTCGGCAATATACTTGTTGCCTATTCGTGCGAGATTCATGGCCTCTTTCTGTGCGTCGCGGAACTTGAATTGGTCGAGCAGTTTCTCCACGTTTTTCTTTACGTCCTTAAATTCCTCAAGGGCCTTACGGTCTATCTCCTCAAGCTCGCCGCAGGCAGGAACGATGCCGTTCCAGTATTTCTTTGTGAGCTGCAGGGCGCGGTTGACGAAGTTGCCATATACCGCAACGAGTTCATTGTTGTTGCGATCCTGGAAGTCTTTCCATGTGAAGTTGTTGTCTTTTGTCTCGGGAGCGTTGGCAGTGAGCACATAGCGCAACACGTCTTGCTTGCCAGGGAAGTCAACGAGATACTCATGGAGCCATACTGCCCAGTTGCGCGATGTGGAAATCTTGTCGTTCTCGAGGTTGAGGAATTCGTTTGAAGGCACGTTGTCGGGCATGATGTATCCGCCGTGTGCTTTCATCATCACGGGGAAGATGAGGCAGTGGAACACGATATTGTCTTTTCCTATGAAATGAACAAGTCGTGTGTCGGGGTCTTGCCACCACTTCTGCCATGTGCCCCAGCGCTCAGGGTCTTTGTCGCAGAGTTCCTTTGTGTTGGAGATATATCCGATAGGAGCGTCAAACCACACGTAGAGCACCTTTCCTTCAGCCCCTTCCACTGGCACAGGTATGCCCCAGTCGAGGTCGCGTGTCATGGCGCGTGGCTGGAGGTCCATGTCGAGCCACGACTTACACTGTCCATACACGTTCGGTCTCCACTCCTTGTGTCCTTCCAGTATCCACTGCTTCAGCCAGTCCTGATATTTTCCGAGAGGCAGATACCAGTTTTTTGTAGGCTTCTTCACGAGGCCGTGTCCTGGGTTGTTCTTGTTTGTGGGGTTGATAAGCTCGTCGGGTGAGAGTGTGGCGCCACATTTCTCACACTGATCGCCATAGGCTCCCTCAGCTCCGCATCGTGGACATGTGCCGACGATGTTTCTGTCTGTAAGAAACTCACCGGTCACTTCGTCGCAGTACTGAAGCTCGGTTATCTCCTCCAGTTCGCCCTTGTCATAGAGAGTGCGGAAGAAGTCGGCTGCAAACTTGTGGTGAATGTCTGATGTGGTACGGCTGTATATGTCGAACGAGATACCGAAGTCCTCAAACGATTTCTTTATGAGCGAGTGGTAGCGATCTACCACTTCCTGTGTCGTGATTCCCTCCTGGCGAGCCCTTATCGTGACAGGTACTCCGTGCTCGTCGCTTCCGCCGATGAACACCACTTCCTGCTTCTTCAGTCTGAGGTAACGGGCGTAGATGTCTGACGGGACATATACTCCAGCCAAGTGTCCGATATGCACTCCTCCGTTGGCGTATGGGAGTGCCGCTGTGATGGTTGTACGTTTAAATTTCTTATCTTCCATTTCGTCGTTTTTTAATTTCGGTGCAAAGTTAGTATAAAAAATCGATTAAGCGAAGTAAAAGAGAATTTATTTTCTTTTCTAAGCCTGAGATTTTTATCTATAAGAGCGAAAATGACAAAAGAAAATCCCGTTTTTCTTCAATACCTCTACAATTGCTGCTCTGTGAATATGAGAGCAGTAAACAAAGCAACGACATATCACTGTTGTTATTGTCTTATTGTCGAGTGTCGTAATTTTCTAATGACAACTATAATAATTGTATATAATTGCCTGCTGTAATTTACTAATGACACGTTTCGGTTTTATATTCACCACTGCGGAACGTACATTCCGCAGTGGTGAACGTACATTCCGCAGTGGCGAACGTACATTCCGCAGTGCGGAATATAAAACCAACAAGGTATATAGATAAAATTATAATGGCAGTCGTTTATAAGTCTAAACGACTGCCATTATACATTTACAACTGCTGACCAGCCACCGCCATGTTTGAACATCATTCAGCAAACTGACTGAAATATCTGAGACAGGTGTCACGCCAGAGACGGGCGTTCTCTTCCTGAAGCTTCAGTCGTTGGTCAACCTCTTCAAAGCGTTGGTTATCGACGAAAGGCTTCATCTGATGCCATGTGGCGATGTGGCTTTCCACTGCCGACACTCCACGATTGTAGAGATAGGTCATCTCGCCCCAAAGCGTGCGGCCGCTCTTCATCCTATAGTTCCAAGGTAGATGATGGAACCAGAGAATATATTCCTCAGGACATGTGGCGAGGTTGTCGTACTCGCTGCAGAACGGTTCGCGATACTGGCTCACTGCACCAGTGCCATGGCTCGAACGGTCGAAACCGATGCCTTGGCGGTCGGCCTTGTGGTAGTAAACGGGTTTCCACTCGTCGGGGAAGTGCGGCTGGTTGCCGTCGGGTTCAGGACCATAGTGATGGTCGCCCTTGAAGATATGGTGAAGACCAAGAGGCATCATGTAGTCAACGCATGCCTCGCGGCTCTCTTTCATCACTGTTGTCATAGGCTCCACAAAGTCTTTCTCGCACGAGAAGGTCTGGCAAAGCCACTCGCGGGCTATTTCCTCCGACGACAGTTGCGGATTCCAAGCCAGACGACCGAAGGCATACCAGTTGGCCTGTGAGAAGTGGTGACCGCACCAGTTGGCGTCGTCGCCGATATTTGCCACTCCAGCAATGCCCACAAGAGTCTCGGGCTTAACAAACTGGAAGAACTCCTTCCACATTGGCGCAAGATACACGAGATGGATGCTTTGTCCGAGATACTCCTGAGTGATCTGCAGCTCGGCCATGAGCGGGGTCTTCTTCATCACGTCAAAGACCGGGGCGTATGGCTCGCGTGGTTGGAAGTCGAGCGGTCCGTTTTTGCTTTGAAGGATCACGTTTGTACGGAACTTTCCGTCTTCAGGAAGGAATTCCGTCACAGCCTGCTTCACACGGTCTTCGCCCTTGTGTTTGTTTCCATATACGAAGCATCGCCACATGATGATGCCTCCGTATGGCTTCACCGCATCGGCCAGCATGTTGGCACCTTCTGCGTGAGTGCGGTTGTAGTCGCCTGGTCCGGGTTGTCCTTCTGAATTAGCCTTTACGAGAAATCCGCCGAAGTCGGGAATAGCCTTGTATATCTCTTTAGCCTTTGCCTTCCACCATTTTGCCACCTTCGGATCGAGAGGATCTGCCGTCTTTAGTCCGCCCTCAGCCATAGGCGAGGCGAAGTTGACAGAGAGATAAGTCTTTATGCCGTATTCGCGCAGGATATCGGCAATCACTTTCACCTTATTTATATATACAGTAGAAAGCATCTTTGGCGAAGCGTTCACATTATTGAGCACAGAACCGTTGATTCCTACCGACGCGTTTGCGCGGGCATAAGCCTCGATCTTTGCTCTCAACGAAGCCGAGCATTTCATCTTCTTTGCCGACAGGCCTTGTATCTCGTCCCACAGCCATATGCTATGTCCGGCATATCCACGTTCTATTGTTCCGTCGAGATTATCCCAATGGTTCAGTATTCTGAGGGAGAAGGCAGGGATATTGTCTCCGACAGCCATTGGCAGCATTGCCTCCTGTCTGCGTATCAGCTCCTGTGCGCCGTAATAGATGCCGGCAGGACAAGCCGCCTTGATGCATCCCTCTTCTATACGGAATCCGTCTTTCAGTTCCGTCATGCCATTATCTACCACGAGCGAGATGTCGTCGCCATGCCAATAGCGGTTTATCTCGTCGGCAGCCTTCTCGACGATGGTGTTACGATACTTGGGGTCAAACGAGGCCTTGATGTTTTTCGTCTTGTTGTGCATGGCACGCAACCATAATCGCGAGCCATCCTCCGCCACTACATTTGTCGTGCACATCACCATGCACAGAGCCAAAAATAATACTTTCTTCATATCAGACTTTTTTATTAATAATTTGGTGTATTGTTTTCTTTGTTGTTAGCATATTCGCTGGGCGACATGCCGAAGTGTTTTTTAAACACTGTCGAGAAATGAGTCTGGTTGTTATATCCCACGGTATATGCCACCTGTGTGATGTTTATCTTTCCTTCCTTGATGAGTTTTGCCGCCTGTTCGAGACGGATATTGCGGATAAACTCACTTGAAGTGATTCCCGTGATTTCTTTCATCTTGCGGTGGAGCTGCGCACGACTAAGCCCCACGTCGGCACTCAGTCGTTCGACGTTGAATTCTGGATCTGAGATATGTGCATTGACAGATTTCATCACTCTCTTCATGAGTATGTCGTCGTTGCCTTCCACCTTCAGTTCTTCCACCTTATCTACCTGATCCTGCTGTCCGGAATACTTTCCTTTTATTCGTCTGAAGTTGTCAACGAGATTGTCTATCCGTATCTGCAGTTCCTCGATACTGAACGGCTTGCCAAGGAAGGCGTCAGCTCCGCGTTTCAGTCCTTCGAGTCGGTCAGCCACCTCTGCCTTTGACGTGAGCAGTATGACGGGGATGTCGCTTATCTTTGCATTTGTCTTTATGGCACGGAGCAGCGAGATGCCGTCCATCTCCGGCATCATCACGTCAGACACCACTATGTCGTACCTTTGTTCTCCGAGCAATACCTTGATAGCTTCCTTACCGTTATGCACGATGGTAAACCTATAGTAGGCAGACAGTTCGTTATAGATATACTGTGCTATCTCCTCGTCGTCATCCACCACGAGTACCCTGATGTTCTTCGATGGTTGTTTTCTCTGTCCCTTTGTCTCTGCGTCAACCTCGCCTGCGGTTTCTATCTCTTCGGGTTTCAAGTGGTTGTTTCCTAACGGAATAGTCACCGTAAAGACAGAGCCTTGTATGCCGTCCTCTCGGTTAGAAGCCGTAATGTTTCCACCATGCAGGCACACAAGAGCATTACAGAGGTTGAGTCCGATGCCTGTGCCTACTGAAGACACCTCGCGTGCGCTCTTGCTCTGATAGAAGCGTTCGAAGAGTCTCTCCACCTTTTCTTCTCTCAGTCCTATGCCGCTATCGGTGACGGCGATCACTCCGTTCTTGCCGTCGTTGTCTATTGATATGGTTATAGAACCTCCGTCGGGTGTGTATTTGAAAGCGTTAGAGAGCAGGTTGGCAATCACCTTATCGAAGTGTATGCGGTCTATCCACAGCTTGAGGCTATCCACCTTTTTGTCCATCACGAGACTGATATTGCGTTGTTCCGCACGGAAAACATACGATTTCATCGAGTTTTTCACATATTCGGTTATCTCCGTCTCATTGCAGTGAAGCTTCATCTGGTTCTTGTCTATCTTTCTCTCGTCGAGTATTTGGTTTACGAGCAGCAACAGGCGCTGGGCGTTATGGTTTATAGTCTCGATATATTCCTTCCCATTGCCGTCGCCGATGATGGTCTTAAGACGTGACAGCGGTCCGAGGATAAGCGTCAATGGCGAACGTATGTCGTGTGTGGCGTTGATGAGGAACTGCATCTTTGCCTCTTCAAGTTCTTTTCGTTTATGCCTGCGATACATCACAAACGCCATTCCCACGACGGCCAATGCCATGAGCGTATATATAAGGTATGCCACGGTGGTATTGTACCAAGGATGTTCCACGTCGAGCACTATGGTCTTTGTGTTTTTCGACACTATACCATTACACACTGCTCGGACCTCAAGACGATAAGTGCCTGGCATCATCCGGTTGAAATATATGGTGTTGCTTCCCTCAGGTATCGACGTCCATTCGTTGTTTTTGTTCAGTCTGTACTCAAATCTTATGTTTTGCGTATTGCTGTAGTCAAGCATCGAGAACTGCATGAGGAAGTTGCTGTCGCCATAAGGAATGGTAAACCTGTCTTGCTGGCAGTCTTCGTATCGTCCTGCCACGAAGAAGTTTGTCAGGTAAATCTCTCCGAGCGAGATGTTCATCCGCTTCACGTCATCGGGCTTGAAGGCGGTGATGCCATCGTTAGCGCCAAAACAAATAAAGCCATTTTTTTGTACCGCCGAGCCGCGACGATACTCTCTCGACATCAGTCCATATCCGTGTATATAGCTGAGGAATCTGTCTGTGCCGTGTTCGCATAGCCATATACCGTTTGATGTGCCGAGCCAGATATTATTGTCCTTATCGGCTATCACATTGTTTATCATCTTGCCGTAGAGCACGCTTGACGACTCCACGAGTTCTATCTTGTTTGTATCGTAACTAAAGCGGTATAGTCCTGAGTTTGTTCCCACATAGATGTTCCCGTCTCTGTCTTCGGCTATGGCAGTACAGTTGGTCTCGGGTAAGAGACAGTCGCCGTCGAACTTGGTGAATTCACCCGTCTTGGTATTCATTCTCGACACGCCTTTTGCCGTGGCTATCCACAACATTCCGCGGCGGTCTATCGTCATAGCCATTATCCAGTCGTTCCATAGATAGCCTTTGGTCTTGCTGTATTGGTTCATCGAAAAGCTTTTCGAAGTGCCTTTTTTCTTGTCATAGACAAACAGTCCCTTTCCAAAGTTTGACACATACAGTCGTCCGGCCTTGTCTTCCACAATGCAGCTCAACCCCCATCCGTCGAGGTTAGCCACGGGTGTCGCCTCCTCTCGTGCGGTATTGTACTTATACATCGTCTTTTCGGTACATAGCCAGTAGTCGCCTTCGTTGTCGCAGTATATCATTCCGGTTCCTACTGGTGCCTTAGGATGAGCCACGAGTGTGCCATTATTGTCAAAGACATATATTCCATTGTTCTGCACTGTACACCAAAGTCGTCCGTCTTTTCCCAAAGTCATCGACGAGAGTCCGCTACCGGTCTTGATATCGTTTGACGAGAACACCAGGCACTTGAATGGCTTGGGGGTGTTGTCTTTCTTGTACAATCCTCTGTTATAGCATGTTGTCCATATATTTTCGTTTTTGTCTATCAGCACGGCATTGGCATTGGCCGTAAGTAATATGTTGTCGGCGAAAGCCTCGACGAGCTTCGTGGTGCCGGCAGCTATCTTCATCAGTCCATTGCCTGAGGTACATACATAAAGGTTGTGGTGCTTGTCGTATCCAGCATTTCTTATCGACACATTATTATATAGTGCCGAGAGGTCATACCCTGCGTCTGTCAGCTTTCCTGTCTCCAAATCGTAAGCCATGATACCGTAAAGGCACACCACGAGCATTGTCCGTTTGTCTTTTTGCAGGAAACATACGGCTGCTCCGTATGGCAGCGAGAAACGTTCTGTTTTCACCGTATGATTATCTTTGTCAAGCAGATAGCGCGACAACTTCGCCTCGTGGCTTCCTCGCCACAGCCATCCTTTCGGATCGAAATACATCCTGTTGTAATAGTCCTCTTCGCTGTTCTGTAGCTTTGGCGACTCTGGCCTCAGCATATCGGTTCCCTTGCGTATGCTGAACAGGCCGTATCCGGAAGTGCCTATCAGCAGGCCGTTGCCGTTCTCGACTATCGACGACACACGAGGCGACAGGTCGCCGGGGAAGCTGTATCTCACAAAGCTTTGGCTGTGATAGTCAAATCTCGACAATCCATGGGCAGTGCCTACCCACAGCTGTCCCACTTTGTCAACATACAGCACGGAGATATCGCTGTCAGACACTGTCGTAGTGTCTTTATTGTCGGCAAAATAGTGCATGAAGTGGTAGCCATCAAACTTGTTCAAACCACACTCCGTGCCCACCCATATATATCCATAGTTATCTTGGCAGATGCAACTCACCGAACTACTCGTCAGTTCGTCAGACGTGTAAAGCCGTCCTGAGTCTGCCTTTGCCTTGACGCCTAATAACACATTAAATATTATCGTCAGAATCAATATTCGCTTCATAAGGTTGTCAGTTATCTTCCCTCTGTCAGTTAATGTTTATCTATCAAGCCGTGATACAGCTTACTTTCTGCAAAGGTACATCAAAAGAATCAAAAAGCAAAAAAAAAGAAGAACAAAATCGATAAAATGGGAGAAAATGTACCATTTTTTGCCTTTTTTTGTTACATGTACCCCATAGAAATACATCAAAACGCACAAATGAAACAAATTAAAATATAATAGTTACATTTTTTCTTGGAGAATAACTCGAAAACGCATTACCTTTGCAACGAAATTTAAATCCAATTAGGTTTTAAGGCTGTGCAGCAGTCTTTTTCTAAAGATGCAATGTTTCATAGCAACACGTTTTTTAAGTTAAGGTTAGTTTGTTTCGGTTTGCCCCCCGCCGCTGCTTCGGGAGAAGCTGCGGCGGGGGTAACTGAAAAAAAGACAATCCTCCGCTTATAGACATGACGAGACCTGATATATTATTTATCTTTCACGAATTTTAAACTTGAAACGAAATAACTTTAAACAATATGGGTATGACTAACACCAACATTGGAGAATCACGTGGATTCTACAAACTCTCATGGCTGCAGCGTATAGGCTTCGGCTCGGGCGACCTTGCCCAAAATCTCATCTTCCAGACTACATGTATGTACCTGCTGTTTTTCTACACCGACATCTATGGCCTCGACGCCGTCGATGTATCTGTGATGTTTACCGTAGGTAATGTGGCCAACGTCATCTGGGACCCCATCGTAGGAGCTCTTATCGACAAGAACAACCCAAGACTCGGCAAATACCGCGCCTATCTTGTCTTTGTCGGCATTCCGCTATCGGGTTTCGCCATCCTCTGTTTCTGGAACGGATTCGCGCCTTCGTTGCTCTACGCTTACGTGACGTATATCGCCATGACTCTCCTTTATACCTTTATTAATGTACCTTACGGAGCCCTGAACTCGTCGCTCACACGCGACACCGACGAGATCACCATCCTTACCTCCGTACGTATGTTTATGGCTAACTGCGGCGGACTGGCAGTAGGTTCAGGCCTTCCACTGCTCATAGCTTACTTCACCAACGACAAGGCAGAAGGTCTGCCAAAAGACCCTCAGGCATGGTTTATCACCATGACCATCTATGCGTTGGTGGGACTCTTGCTTCTCTTGTTCTGCTTCTCGCAGTGTAAGGAGAAAGTGGTGATGAGTGCTGAGGAGAGCGCCAACGTGAAGATCAGCGACCTGTGGATGGAGTTCTTCCACAACCGTCCGCTGCGCGTCATTGCCTTCTTCTTCATCACCGCCTTTGCCATGATGTCTATCGGCAACGCCGCTGGCGCATACTTCATCAATAGCAACATGCACGGCAGTCCCGAGCAGCTGTCTATCTTCATGGGACTCGGCTCTGCTCCTTCGTTCATCTTCATGCCTTTGGTACCTATGATAAAGAAGGCTGTAGGCAAGAAGAATATGTTCTACATCTTCCTCACCGTAGCTATCATCGGTATGACCATCCTCTATATCGTGGCAAAGATGGATAACCCGAGCATGACCTATGTCTATATCGCACAGTTTATCAAATCTACCGGTGTCATCGTGGCTACCGGATACATGTGGGCTCTCGTGCCTGAGGTAATCTCTTACGGCGAATATGTCAGCGGCAAGCGCATCGCCGGCATCGTGAATGCATTGACCGGTATCTTCTTCAAGGCCGGAATGACCCTCGGCAGCGTGGTGGCTCCAGCCATCCTCGCATACGTGGCTTACAACCCCAAGGAGGTGACACAGACTCCGCTGGCTGAGGAGGGAATCCTCTGGCTGGTGTGCGTACTGCCCGCCGCCCTTCTGCTGCTCGCCATCTTCATCATCTCGAAGTATGAACTCACCGACGAGAAAATAGACCAGATAAATAAGGAAATAGAATCAAGGAATATTTAATCCAAAGGAGAGTGGAGTGAGGAGAGTGGAGTGAGAATAGTTTTACCCTTACAAAATGCGGTGTCGGTATTCTCTCTCCTCTCTCCACACTCCTCACTCCTCATTAATACACGCTTATGAAAACAGTAAAACGTTATCTCTTTCCTGCCGACTATATGGCAGACCCGTCAGTTCACATCTTCGACGGCAAGATTTATATCTATCCCAGCCACGACTGGGAGGCGTCAAACGTTGAAAACGACAACGGCGACCAGTACATCATGAAGGACTATCATGTCCTCTCTATCGACGGCGACCCTATGACGGGCACCGTCACCGACCATGGTTGCGTGCTCCGTCAGGAGGATATTCCATGGGCAGGACGCCAGCTCTGGGACTGCGACGTACAGGAGTATGTACAGGAAGTACCAACAAATGCCGAAGAGCAGGCAGCCGGCATGGGCTACAGCAAGAAGGTGAAGAAATACGTTATGTACTTCCCTCTCAAAGACCGCAACGACGTGTTCCACTGGGGAACAGCCATCGCTGACAATCCCGCAGGCCCGTTCATCCCTCAGCCAGCTCCAGTGGCTGGAAGCTACAGCATCGACATGTGCGCCTTCCGCGACGATGCCGACGGCGAGGTGTATGTGTATTTCGGCGGTCTCTGGGGCGGTCAGCTTCAGCGCTATAAGGACAATATCCATCTCGAGACTCCACACCTGCCTGAAGGCAAGGAAGATGCTCTGCCAAGCCGTTGCGTACGCCTTACCAAAGACGGCATGAACTTTGCCGAGGCTCCACGCCCCATCCTCGTGGTTGACAACGAGGGCAACCCACTGAAGGCCGACGACCCACATCGTTTCTTCGAGGCATCGTGGATGCACAAGTACAACGGAAAGTATTATTTCTCTTACTCTACCGGCGACTCTCACCTCCTGTGCTATGCCGTGGGCGACAATCCTTACGGACCGTTCACTTACCAGGGCGTGATCCTCACTCCTGTAGTAGGTTGGACCACTCATCACGCCATCCTCGAGTATGAAGGCAAGTGGTATCTCTTCCACCACGACTCTGTACCATCAGGCGGCAAGTCTTGGCTCCGCTCACTGAAGGTTTGCGAGATTGAATACGACGCCGAAGGCAAGATACAGACCATTGAAGGCATCGATGAATAACTCACAATAAAAAACGACGACACCCTACTCTCACAGTCAAGTTTGAGTAGGGTGTCGTTTTTTTTCAGTATCTTTACTTTACTGCCGCTGGTCTCCAGCATTGAAGGAAACGCATCACTTTCTTCCTGTCGTAGCTATCGCCACTCTCAAGGAAGCTGCTATCTTGCGTGTGCAGCACCTTACCGTCAGCGTCAAGCACCACCATCACGGGGAAACCAAACCTCACGGGATTGCCAAGTTTCGCCATCGCCTTCAACATATCTCCGTTATCTGTTCCACGACGATAGTTCACGTGGATATATACATAATTGTCGGCCACCGTGTTACTTATATCCTGGTCGGCCTCAATAAAGGCAGCAAAACGCAGACACCACACGCACCAGTTTCCGCCCACTTGGCAAATCACGTGTTTTGCCTCAGCCTTGGCCACGGCGAGAGCCGAGTCAATCTGTTCCACACCATTGCGTTTCTCGTCATACACGCGTTTCAGTCCTTGCGCCTCCACGCCCTGCAGCATAGTCAGGACGACGGCTGCAATCATCAGTCTTTTCATTGCTCTATATTTTTTTGTAAATCCATTATCCCAGCCTATCTTTTGCAAGAATGGAATAATGAATAATGTCAATAATTCGTGATACTCAGCAAAAGTACATGTTTTCAACCATCGGCGCAAGTGTTTTGTCGAATTATTATTGTTTATTAACAGTATCATCTGCTCAAATGATGCATTATTTCGGTTATTATTCTTACCTTTGCATGAGTTCTAACATAAAGTAGATTTTGCAACTAAGGATTTGAAGGAGTATAAACACTATTTACAAATATGAAAACAAAAGAAAACATCGAATCGCTTTTCAACAACCTAAAGACTTGGATTGAGTTTCCAAAATATCAGGCAGAAAGAAGACTTGACGTGTTCTTCGGCCTGTATCTTGAGGATATCCTGAAGAGATGCCGCAACGAACTGTTCAGAAAAGAAGACCATCTTGTCTTAATACCGGAATTTCCTCTTCAGAAAAACGACACAAACAATGAATGCACAAATATCGACTACCTGGTGTTCAACACCACGAAACAAAGTGTGCATGCCATTGAACTGAAGACTGACAATCATTCTATTGACGATGAACAGATAAAATATTATCACAAATTCAAAGACAATATTGAACTGAAAGAACTTTTCGATTTCGTCAAAAGGCCAAGAACAGGAAGAAGCGGGAAGAAATACAAAGCACTGTATAAATACATCAAAGACAGTGCATTGGAAGACTGCTCCACTAAGGGCAATGTAATTTATTTACTGCCATTGGAATTGCAAACAATAAAAGACGAGGGATTCGACTTTATCCCTTTCTCTGAGATAGTTGAGAAAATGAAACCTTACACATCTGAAGATGAGTTGTTAGACTCGTTCTTGGATTGTTTGAGTCACATAAGCCTACAAGAACAGGAAAAGGAGAACAATAGACGACGTCGTTCTTAAGCAAACGCATAGTAACACACTGCAAACATGAACATCAATTAAGCAAGACCATGGAGTTTTTTACACATCGAGAAGGCAAGTCGTCACGTCATCTGTTCTCGTTCAGCCCCTCGTCATATAACGATGGCTTATTTCGCAAGATATTGCGGACAGGTATGGTTATGGTGATTGGAACTTCACAAATAGAGAAAATCCGTGACCTCATCCATAAACTGCCAATGGAAGAGACAATCCTCATTTACTCCTCATGGGACGGATATTACAGAATCCCTGAGCAAGTAAAGGCCAATCCGAAATACAAGGAGATGCGCGATATGTTTCAAAATGTTGTTGACATCCACACCTCTGGACATGCCGACAAAGCCACAATACGAAAAGTGATAGAAATAACAAATCCTAATGAAGTCATCTGTATCCATAAGGAGGCCGATGCGGAATTATGAAACCCCCGCAATATAAAGTCTATTTATTTTATCTCATTGGAAACTGTCTGAGGCACATCAGAAGCCATCTGATGTTCGTCAGAAGGCTTCCGACAAAGAAACGACAATGTATGATTCTTCTTTCTTTCATTGATAAAAGTAAAAATACCTCAGCTTGAGCATTAATGGATAAAAATTTATTCTCTTTTGATAAGATAGGCTGCATCTCGGAAATAAAAATATAAAAAGTTCCTTTTTTATTTTGTATTTCACTCGATTTGCACTATCTTTGCAGCGTATTGTAGGCTTATCACTCCTGCAACAGTCGAGAACCATGTGTACATATATAAATAGAGGTAATATAAAGTTCCGAGACATAGTGTATCACGAGTATGCTGACAGGACATCGCTGATACCGCTGATCAATGCAATCTCAACTCTAAGAGCCGCTATAGCTGCGTCACCCGCTGCCGCCGATTCGGCAAGTCGATGGCTGCGAAGATGCTATGTGCCTACTACGACATGTCGTGCGACTCGCGAGAGCTGTTCCGTGGTTTGAAGGCAGAACAGAACAAATCGTTCGAGACATACATCAATATTATTTAAAAATCGTATTTTATATGACATTCAAAAAAACAATGACAGCAATGATGACTTTGATAGCTACTGTGACTATGACATGTTGCGTGAGCAATACAGACAATGCCGAATATAGCCCTACACCCAACCCCACTCTCACCACATGGAAAGCTGGAGAGAAGGTGAGCGACAAAGATGTAGAGACATTCGGCATAGAGAAGTGCTTCGTGAGCGAAAACATTTCAGACAGCGTCTTCAACGTGATGAAAGGAAAGACCTATAAGGACAACTGTACCGTACCACGCAGCGACCTGCGATACCTGAAGGTGCTCCACCGGAATATTGAGGGAGAGACCGTGCTCGGCGAACTGGTGTGCAACAAGGCGGTGGCATCTGACTTCATCGACATCTTCCGCACACTATACGATGCCAGATACCCCATAGAGCGTATGGTGCTAATAGACAACTATAACGCCCAAGACGACCCATCGATGGAAGCTAACAACTCGTCGTGCTTCAACTTCAGGTTTATTGCCGGTACAACGACACTCTCTAACCACAGCATGGGAATGGCCATAGACATCAACCCGCTGTACAACCCATACGTGAAACAACGCACCAACGGCACTCTCTATGTCAGTCCGGAAAGCGGCCGACCTTATGCCGACAGAAACAGGCAGTTTGACTACAAGATTGACCACAACGACCTATGCTACAAGCTCTTCAAGCAACACGGATTTACATGGGGCGGCGACTGGACAAGTCTGAAAGACTATCAGCACTTCGAGAAATGACAGCAACACACACTGCTGAGATTAACTGAGAACGGAATAATAAGGGAGAGGCAATACGATTCCTCACTTCATGAAAAAGAGACGATACGAAATCCCACAGTATGAAACAAGCATCATAACGATATTACACTACATGAAACAGACTTCCTTACAACACTGGCTGACGGCATTGCTGTTATTAGTAGCCTCAATATGCCTCGCACAACGAAAAGCGACAACCATCAACGACAATTGGTCGTTTAAGAAACAAAACGACAAGGAATGGACACAGGTGAACCTGCCACACACATACAACCACGACGCCTACAACTCCCGCAACTATTACCAGGGAAAGGCGTCGTATAAGCGCATACTTAAGCTCGACTCTGTATGTAGCGACAAACGATACTACCTGAAGGTGGATGCGGCAAGCAAATACGCCACTGTGAGCATCAACGGGACAACGGTAGGTAGTCATGCTGGTGGATATACAGCATTTACACTCGACGTCACTCCATATCTTAAAACAGAAAACGCCATAGAGATAGACGTTGACAACAGCAGAAACGACGTGACACCGATATCTGCTGACTTCACCTTCTGGGGAGGCATCTATCGCGACGTATGGCTGATAGAAACTCCGCTGCTGCATTTCGACATCACCGACCACGGTGCAGACGGCATTTACATCTCTACGCCAAAGGTGAACAAAGACTCTGCAGTGATAAGCGTAAAAAGCAAACTGATAAACGAGGCTACGACAAAGGCGAACCTCGAACTGACATGCCGGGTGACAGCTCCTAACGGGGCTGTGGTGCAGACTGTCAAGAAACGGGTAAGGCTGAAACCAGGAGAGCGGAAGGATGCCGTAGTGACCACAAACGTGATACACAACCCACTACTATGGAGTCCTGAAAATCCTAACCTCTACACGGTGGAAACAACGATAGTGGATAGGAAAACGAAAGTGGAGATAGACCATCAGACTCATAAGACAGGACTAAGATGGTGGCATTTCGACGCCGACAAGGGATTCACGCTCAACGGGAAGCCTTACAAACTACGCGGATTCAACCGCCACCAAGACCAATGGCCTCATGGTGTGGCACTTCACGACGAGGCCCATCGGCGCGACATACAGATGATGAAAGACCTCGGCGCAAACTTTATACGCATTTCACACTATCCACAAGACGACGCCCTGCTCGACGAATGCGACCGACTGGGCATCATGGCATGGGAAGAGATTCCAATCGTAAACTTTGTGCCCGACACGCCAGGATATGACGACAACTGCGAACAAAACCTCGTGGAGATGATACGTCAGCACTATAACCACCCGTCGGTTATTGCGTGGGGATATATGAACGAGATACTCCTTACCGCACCAGGAAAGGACAAGGACGACTTCCAGCCATGCCGAGACCGCACCGTCGCCCTCGCCCGACGACTGGAGGCGAAGCTGAAAGAGGAAGACTCTCTCAGGACAAGCGTCATGGCCTTTGCCGCCAGCAACGAGTATAACGAGATAGGACTCGATCTGGAAGACGTGGCAGGATGGAACCTCTATCACGGATGGTATTGGGGTGAACTGAAAGGATTCGAGGAGTGGTGCGCCGACCAGCATGAGCGCTATCCTAAACATCCGTTTATGATAAGCGAATGGGGAGCGGGCAGCGACCGCCGCCTACATTCCGCCAACCCGAAAGCCTTCGACTTCTCGATGGAATATCAGCAAAAATACATCGAACACTATCTGCCCGTAATTGAACAGACACCGTACATTATGGGAGGCGCATACTGGAATCTTATCGATTTCAACGTGGCTGCACGTCAGGAATCGATGCCAAGGGTAAACAACAAAGGTGTGTTTTTCAACAATCGTCAGCCCAAAGACGTAGCATATTATTTCAAAGCAGCTTGGCGCGACGACATTCCTGTCATACACATTGCCACACGCGACCGCGACAACTTCACAGCCGCTGACGGCCCAGACTATCCCGTGAAGATATACACCAACTGCGACGAGGTGGAACTTACGGTCAATGGCGTGTCAGTAGGACGGCAAAAGACAGAAAACTATCACTGCACATTCAATGTGGACATGCCCGATGGTATCTCGGCAATCATGGCAAAGGGAACATACAAAGGCAAGGATGCGTATGACGCCACCACAATATCCATATTGCCTATGCCCAACATAGCAACGGGCGAGGAACTATCAATAAACGTAGGTAGCAACTGCGACTACACCTCCGACGAGGGCGTGACATGGCTATCAGACAGCAACTTCCGTGGTGGAAAGACAAAAAGCAACACTTCAGAGGTATTACTCACCACCGACGATCCTCTCTTCCAAACATGGCGCGAGAGCAGTTACGAATATGTGTTCGATGTAGTAAATGGGAAATACGAAGTGGAACTGCTTACCGTAGAAAAGACCATTCCATCGGGACAACTTGCCAATTTGCTGGGTCGCGGCTCTGACGACCGATACAGCATTGCCGCTCGCGAGCGCCGTTTCATCGAGGTCTCTAATGGCAAGATTATCATTATGTCGGGCGACATAAAAAAAGGTCGCCTACTATGCGGCATAAAGATTCGACGGATATTGTGACGGATAAAATTACGGGCATCAAAAAAGGTGGGGAAGCGCATTTCCCCACCTTTTTGATATCATACAATTTGTATCCTATAATACATATTGCAAACTGATCTATCGTCCTATCATTATTTATTTAATTATCATACCGCCCATAGGCTGAATGGTGACCTTGACCATGCCGTCTTTACCCACCTTTATTGGTTTCATGACCGACGTAGGCACTATCTCGCCCTTCTTGCGCGGATTGTCGATATAGAGGTTTGCTGTCTTGCCGGCTAACATAGGAAGGTTGAGGTTGAGAGTCATTGGCTTGTCGGTACCGTTGAGTCCAGCCACATACCAGTCGTTGCCAGTGCGACGAGCCAACACAGCGTAGCGTGTAGGATAGCCGTCGATATAGCGTGTCTCATCCCATGTTGTAGGGAGCTTAGTGAGGAATTCAAGCTGAAAATCCTCCATTTCATCGAGGTTATTTGGACACATTGCCACACAGTTGACACTTGTCTGGATGACGATGGCCGAGGCAAGTTCGAAGATGTCGGAAGAATAGCGTGGATGTCCGCTCTTGTTGTCCTGGCTCATATGGCGGTTCATGATCACACCACCCCAGTCGGCGGCTCCGAGAGCATTGCGCGAGAACGGATGCATGGTAAGTTGGAATCCCTCTTGCTTTGCGTGGTATTCAGAGAAGCGGATATTCTCAGAGGCGAGCAACGCTTCAGACGCCACGTAGTTGGGATACATACGTTCCCATCCGCGCGGAATGGTACAGCCATGGAACACCACTTGAAGTCCATACTGATTGGCATCGACGAGGATGTCTTCGTAGAGTTTCATCATCTCTTGTTTGTCGCTGCCGAAGAAGTCAACCTTTATTCCTGCGATATTGTTGTCCTTCATCCATTTCATCTCGCGATGACGAGCATAGGCTGTATTCATACAGTCGCGCGGTCCTTGCGGAGCATCGTTCCAGTATCCGTTAGAGCTATACCACAGCATGAGTCGCACGCCCTTGCTCTGAGCATATCGCGACAACTCCTCGATGCGTTCGCGTCCTATCTGTGTGTCCCACCAGTTATCGACAAGGCAGTATTCAAAGCCCATCTCAGCCGAGAGGTCGATAAACTTCGTCTGATCGTCGTAGTTGATTGACGAGTCTTGCCATACGAGCCAGCTCCAGGTATAACGTCCCGGCTTATAGTCGATAGACGGCTGATAGAGCGGTTCCACAAGGTCGTATGGAATGGTGGTCTCGACTATTGGTTGCAGTGTGGAACCGAGGGTGATGGTGCGCCACGGTGTGTTTCCTGGTAGGGGGATGGCAGCATACTGGCTGCCCATACCATTGAGTTCGGTAGGATTCGGGAACGTGATGGTATAACCCGTTTGCGGATCATAGTCGCTGAGGTGAGATGCTGCATAGTTGCTGCCCACTCCCGTCTCGCCGACGAGCACCCATCCGTCGTTGCCCACGTGATAGAGGCAAGGCAGAGTATATCCTTCGCCGAATGCCGATTTGTCGGTCATCGGTGCGTCAGCCTTGTACTCCTCCTCATACGAGGGCTTTGTTCTCTCCCACCCCGCCATGGTCTTGCTCTGCGGACAGATAAAGGTGGTGGTGTGCTGTGGGAAGTTGAAGCTCGACGCCTCGCTATAGATGACGGCACACTTGGGATTGTTGTCCTTACCTCGTGGCAATGAATAGCGATAAGCTATGTCGCGGTCAGACACGTTCATCGTCAGGTCCATGCGGTAGCCATAGGCATTGACGAGCGTCACGACGGCCTGGTTTGCCACATAATGAGCCGACGAAGCCTTTGTGCGAGTCATCTGATAAGCGTGATCCACTTTCTTCTCCTCGCAGGCTGTGATGGTGAGCTGGCGGGTGAAGTCGCCGATATTAGTCTTTAGTCCGAGCGCCGAATTGACGAGCATGTCTTTCCCGTCGAGTGTGGCGGAATAGGTGACGCGGCCACCGTTGTCGCTTATGGTGACCACGACACGTCCGTCGGGCGATGTCACCTTTACGTCTTTTGCGTTTGCCATGGCGACGCCCATTGTCATCGCCAAGGCAAGAAATATCAGTTTCATGTTTCTTAGTTTTATTTTGTTATGATGTTAGTCTATAAGATTTGCCTTTCCGTTTACAGTCCTTGCAATGCTTTCAGCTGATTAGCTGCAAAGCGTCCCATTGCCTCATATCCGGCAGGATTAGGGTGCAACCAGTCGCCGCAATGGAATGCTGGGTTCATCTTTGACGGGCAAGCTGGGTCGCGTATGACGCTGTCGAAGTCGATTACTCCGTCAAACTCCCCGCTCTCACGTATCCACTTGTTGAGAGTCTGTCGGGCAGCCTCGCGGAAGTAGCCTTTGTCGTCATAGAAGCTGCCAAGGAACGGGGTGATCGTAGCTCCGTAGATCTTCATGCCACGGTCGTGCGCCTTACGTATAAACTCCTTGTAGCACTCAATTATCTTCTTTGCTCGAGCCTCAGCGTCGCCATTGATGCCGCCGAGGTCGTTGACGCCCTCAAACACAATCACGCTCTTCACGCCATCCTGTTCGAGACAGTCGCGGTCGTAACGTTTCACGGCGGGGTCGCTCAGTCCGCCATAGAAGACGCTGTTGCCGCCGATGCCGAGGTTGAGTACAGCCACATTGTTCTCAGCCACACCTTCAGCAAAGAAGTCGGTCCAACGGTTCTGCAGGTTGGTCGTGGTGCCACGTCCGTCAGTGATGGAGTTGCCTATACATGCTACGGCATTGGCATTGTCAGAAATCACGTCGATGGTGGCGATATTATACCAATGGTCTTCACGTTCGATGTCCACGAACTGTGTCTTTGGCTTAGCCTCACCTTTTATTATATAAGAAGTGGTGCGCGAACCGCGGTGGCTGGTGGCATTTACCGGCGTGTTGCCATAGCTGATGGTGATGGCAAGACGTTGCAGAGGTTTGAGGTTGTAAGCGAGAGCATCGCTGACGGCAGTCTTTCCGCCCTCGATGGTTATAGCCTTCTTGCCGCCGAAGGTGAGGTAACGGGCCGTCTTTGGCAGGATGTCGATACCGATGTCTTCTGTTGGTTTTCCCTCCACGATATCAGCCACGAAGATCGACTTTATCTCCACTGGCTCCTTGCTATACTCGTTTGAGAGATGCAGGCGCATGGTCTGTCCGCCTATCGAGACGTGAACTATCTGCCTGATAGCCTTCTCGGTCAAGGTGCCGCTCTTCGGCATGTCGCCCTTGCCTGTAAACTCGGTTGCGGTAGCCCATGTAGCCACCCATTGTCCGTTTGTCTTCTCTCCTTTTGCTTGTGCTGCGACTGTCATCATTAGTGCAATCGCCAAAATAAACAACTGTTTCATATCTGTCTTGGATTAATAATTTTTGCAAAGTTAACAATTATTTAAATGTTGCCAAAGGGTAAATGTATCTAAAAGAATAGAATTTGTTTCATTGGCCGTATTTTTGCACATTTTTCTCGATTTTATCGGTATTTTTCTTTAATTTTGCGCCGCTATTCAACACCAACAATGCATATCGTTTAGTATATACGACCTCTTACCATATCTAAATTACCCCGGGGATTCGTGGCAGCGATGCATGCGGATCCCTTATTTTTTATCTGTTCCCCCAGCGCCTTTTCTGTTCCACCAGCGTGTGCCAAGTGCGACAACTTTGTTGAGCAGTAGCAAGGGTCGGTATCTTAATGTCTTCACCACCTTATAATATATCATGCCCATGGAGCGGACAGACGCATCTCGCGAGAAGATGAGTTTGTGGTAAATGGAAAACGGGCCGCAGTCGTAGTCAGCGGGTAGATAGTCGATGAGCGACGACGGCTCGCGTTTGTTCAGCACCGCCGTCTTAAACACGTTCTCGATGCCGAAAGCCAGGTCGGTCTTATACGAATTGAAGTCGGCTGTGGAACGGAAGAAGTCATACACCATCGTGTGAGCTTTCATCAGCGAGACAAGATTCTTGTCGCTGATGCTATGCGTATAGCTATTGGCATTATCAACCCTGTAGTAATACACATAAGCATCCACTGCCGCGCGCTTAGCCAGATACAACACCTGCGGTACGACCGAAAAGTCCTCTGCATAATCTACACCTTCCTGATGGAATATGGCATTATCGACGATAAGACTCCTTCTCATCAGCCGTCCCCAGATACGGTTATCGACAAGTTCTGACGAACTAACCAGCAGTTTGATATTTATCTCCGTTCTGCCCTCGAAATGTCTGAATTCCTTTACCACACGACTGTCGGTGGCATGATAATAATTTCCATCCACCAAGTCGGCGCCCGTCTTCATAGCCTGTTCGGCCAGTGTCGCCACCATGTCGGGACTCACCCAGTCGTCGCTATCCACATGTATCACGTAGTCGCCAACGGAAGCCATCAGCGCCGTCTTTCTGGCAGCCGCCAACCCCCGGTTTCTGTCGTGTCTTATGATTTTCACCTTGTCTCTCTCAGGGTATCTCTTCCTTACTTCCTCCAGGATTCCTATACTATTGTCAGGCGAACAATCATCGACAAAGACATATTCGATGTCATTGCATGTCTGTTCGAACAAGGACACGGCACATTTCTCTATGTACTTCTCCACCCCATATACAGGAACTAGTATTGAAACCATAAACGCAATAGTCAAGAATCTAAAAAATTACATATCACAAGCTGTTTGGACATTCCATGCCTATCCATAAAGCATTGCAAATATATTACTTATTCTGCAATTATCGTTTATTACATCCGCATTTTTAGGCATATTTAACTCCGAGTTCGCAAATCAACGACATTAAGTAAGAGGTTTCCCCGAGCAAAGCAAAAAAAAGAAGGCAAAGAAGTAATGGCAGCACCTCCTTTGGGTTGTTTTATATCAAGGAATACCATGTATTTTTATCCATATAATAAAATGTTAGTAATTTATGCCTTTTACTTTCACTTTGTACGAAGTAGCACTTCTTTTTCTTTCCTATTGTAATAAGTCAGCATTTTCTAAACACAAAGAGCATAAAAAGAATGTCATTTAGACAGAAATATAGTAATTTTGCACACAAAATGTAAGTAAAACAGGATTTAATTTAACTTAATGCAACTAAAATATGGCAAATGGATTGTATAATGCCGAATACGAGCACGATGCGTGCGGTGTCGGTATGGTGGTAAACATCCACGGTAACAAAAGCCACGAGCTGGTTGACAATGCGCTAAAAGTACTTGAAAACATGCGCCATCGTGGTGCAGAAGGTGCTGACGGCAGAACCGGCGACGGCGCGGGTATCATGCTTCAGATACCCCATGAGTTTATTCTTCTTCAAGGTATTCCCGTGCCCGAAAAGGGAAAATATGGTACTGGACTTGTCTTCCTTCCCAAGGACGAGAAGGCACAGAGCGACATCCTCTCGATAATGATCGAGGAAATTGAGCGCGAAGGACTCTCGCTCATGCATCTGCGCAACGTGCCTACAAATCCTGACTGCCTCGGCGACGCTGCACACACTACAGAGCCAGCCATCAAGCAGGTGTTTGTGACGGGCGTGACCGACGACAAAGTGCCTACCTTCGAGCGCACCTTATATATAATAAGGAAGAAGATAGAGAAGCGAGTGAAGGACAAGGACTTCTATATCTGCTCGCTATCGTCAAAGAATATCGTATATAAGGGAATGCTCACCTCGCTGCAGGTAAGACAGTATTATCCCGACCTGACAAACAACTATTTCACAAGCGGTCTGGCACTAGTACACAGCCGTTTCTCAACCAACACCTTCCCCACATGGAGCTTGGCACAGCCGTTCCGCCTCCTTGCCCACAATGGAGAGATAAACACCATCAGAGGCAATCGTGGCTGGATGCAGGCACGTGAGAGCGTGCTTAACTCGCAGGCTCTCGGCGACATCAAGCAGATCTCGCCTATCGTACAGCCCAACATGTCTGACTCGGCTTCGCTCGACAACGTGTTTGAGTTCTTTGTCATGAGCGGACTGTCGCTGCCTCATGCTATGAGCGTCATGGTGCCAGAGAGCTTCAACGACAAAAACCCCATTTCGGAAGACCTCAAGGCGTTCTACGAGTACCACTCCATCCTGATGGAGCCATGGGACGGCCCTGCTGCTCTTCTCTTCAGCGACGGCCGCTTCGCTGGCGGTATGCTCGACCGCAATGGTCTGCGTCCCGCACGCTATACCATCACCAAGAACGACACTATGGTGGTTGCGTCAGAAGTGGGCGTGATGGACTTCGACCCGACAGAGATAGCCGAGAAGGGTCGTCTGCAACCTGGCAAGATCCTGCTCATCGACACTCAGGAAGGCAAGATCTACTACGACGGAGAGATCAAGGAGCGCCTTGCCGCCGACCATCCTTATCGTCAGTGGCTTTCCACCAACCGCATACAGCTCGAGAAACTCAAGAGCGGACGTAAGGTGGAGAACAGCGTTGACAACCTGCTGCAGCACGAGATTTTGTTTGGCTATGGCGAGGAAGATGTCGATGGCACAATAGCACCGATGGCCACGAAAGGCATGGAGCCTACCGCCGCCATGGGTAACGACACTCCGCTTGCCGTGCTTTCAGACAAGCCGCAGATCTTCTTCAACTACTTCCGCCAGCAGTTTGCACAGGTGACAAACCCCGCCATCGACTCTATTCGCGAGGAACTTGTGATGTCGTTGACGGAATATATCGGTCGCGTGGGATCGGGCATCCTTTCACCCGACGAGACCAACTGTAAGATGGTGCGCCTGCCGCATCCTATCTTGAACAACACGCAGCTCGACATCCTCTGCAACATTCGCTATAAGGGTTTCAACACCATGAAACTGCCTATCCTCTTCGAGTGTGCCAAGGGCGAGGAAGGACTCCGCGACGCTCTCGACCAGTTGTGCAAGGACGCCGAACGCAGTGTTGACGACGGCTATAACTACATCATTCTCAGCGACCGCGACGTCAATGAGACTCATGCTGCCATCCCGTCGCTGCTGGCCGTATCTGCCGTTCATCATTACCTTATCTCTGTCGGCAAGCGTGTGCAGACAGCCCTTATCGTCGAGAGCGGTGAGATACGTGAGACAATGCATACCGCCCTGCTGCTTGGCTACGGAGCGTCGGCGCTCTGTCCATATATGACATTCGCCATCCTCGACGACCTCGTGAAACGTCACAAGATACAAGAAGACTACGCCACGGCTGAAGCCAACTATATAAAGGCCGTGAAGAAGGGCTTGTTTAAGATCATGGCCAAGATGGGAATTTCCACCATACGCTCTTATCGTGGCGCAAAGATATTCGAAAGCATCGGTCTGTCAGAGAGTTTGCTGAAGAACTATTTCGGCACAAACGTCTCCACCATCGGCGGGATTGGCCTTAAGGAGATAGCCAAAGACGCCATACGCATGCACGACGAGGCGTTCTCGAAAAATATGCAGAGCGACTTCTTGCCAAACCTCGGACAGTTCCACTATCGCAAGGACGGCATCAAGCATGCCTGGAATCCCGAAACCATTGCCACCCTGCAACTGGCCACTCGCACGGGCAACTACGCTAAGTTCAAGCAGTACTCTAAGCTCGTCGATGAGAAAGACGCGCCTATATTCATCCGCGACTTCCTCGACTTCAAGAAGAATCCTATACCTGTAGATCAGGTGGAACCGGTAGAGAATATTGTCAAGCACTTCGTGGTGGGAGCCATGAGCTTCGGTGCGCTCTCTATCGAGGCACACGAGGCCATCTGTCTTGCCATGAACAAGATCGGCGGACGCTCAAACACTGGCGAGGGCGGCGAGGACAACGCACGTTTCCATGCCTTCGTTGACGGCGTGTCGCTGTCGTCAAAGACAAAGCAGATCGCCTCAGGACGTTTCGGCGTGACGACAGAATATCTTGTCAACGCCGAGGAGATACAGATCAAGGTGGCACAGGGAGCCAAGCCAGGCGAAGGCGGTCAGCTGCCTGGTTTCAAGGTCAACGAGATCATCGCCAAGACACGCCACTCCATACCTGGCATCTCGCTCATCTCTCCTCCACCTCATCACGACATCTACTCCATCGAGGACCTCGCCCAGCTCATCTTCGACTTGAAGAACGTCAATCCGAAGGCGGCTGTCAGCGTGAAGCTCGTGGCAGAGAGTGGCGTCGGCACCATCGCTGCTGGTGTGGCAAAGGCAAAGGCCGACCTCATCGTCATCTCGGGTGCCGAGGGCGGAACGGGTGCCAGCCCTGCATCAAGCATGCGCTTTGCTGGTATCTCGCCCGAGATCGGTCTGTCTGAGACACAACAGACGCTCGTAAAGAACGGACTGAGAGGTCACGTAAGAGTGCAGGTTGACGGACAGCTTAAGACTGGCCGCGACATCGTGCTCATGGCTCTCCTTGGAGCTGAGGAATACGGCTTCGGTACGGCAGCCCTCATCGTGCTCGGCTGCGTGATGATGCGTAAATGTAACCTCAACACATGTCCGTTGGGCGTCACCTCACAAGACCCTGAGTTGCGCAAGCACTTCATCGGTAAGTCGGATTATCTCGTCAACTACTTCACATTCCTTGCACAAGAGGTGCGCGAGTATCTGGCCGAGATGGGATTCACCAAGTTGGAAGACATCGTCGGTCACACCGAACTGATAGAAAAGAAAAAGCCGACAAGCGAGAAAACAGCTACGCTTGACTTCACCCGTCTGCTCAACAAAGAGGCCAACACATGCTCTCTATATCACACCATCAACCAGCCGCACGACCTCGACAACGTGCTCGACCAGCAGATCATACGTGCCGCACAGCGTTCCATCGCCGACAAGGAAGAGGTAAATCTCGACTATGCGATAAAGAACACCGACCGTGCCGTAGGTACAATGCTCAGCGGTATGATTGCTGAACGCTATGGCGAGGACGCTCTGCCCACAGACACTATCAACGTGCGCTTCAAGGGATCGGCTGGCCAGAGCTTCGGCGCCTTCCTCGTGAAGGGCGTCAACTTCAAGCTCGAAGGCGAGACAAACGACTACTTCGGCAAGGGACTCAGCGGCGGTCGCATAGCTATCCTGCCGCCTACACGTAGCAACTTCTCTGCCGAAGACAATATCATCGCCGGAAATACAGGTCTCTATGGCGCGACAAGCGGCGAGCTCTACATCAACGGTAAGGTGGGCGAACGCTTCGGCGTACGTAACTCAGGCGCCATAGCCGTCATCGAGGGCGCAGGCGACCACTGTTGCGAATACATGACAGGCGGACGCGTGGTGGTACTCGGCGAGACTGGACGCAACTTCGCAGCCGGAATGTCGGGCGGTGTGGCTTACGTATGGGACAAGAACCACAACTTCGACTACTTCTGCAACATGGATATGGTGGAAATCAATCTCGTGGAAGACAGCAGCTATCGCAAGGAGCTCCACGAACTGATACGCCAGCACTATCTCTATACTGGCTCTAAGCTCGCACGCACCATGCTCGACGACTGGAACCACTATGTGGAAGACTTCATTCAGGTCGTGCCTATCGAGTACAAGCGTGTGCTCCAGGAAGAGCAGGTTAAGAAGCTGCAACAGAAGATTGCCGACATGCAGAGAGACTACTAAAAAATATTGAAAAAATGAAAGATTGAAAGATTTCAATTCTTAAATTTTTAAATTTTAACGATATGGGAAATCCAAAAGCATTTTTGACCATTCCGCGCCAAGAGGCGGGATATAGGCCAGTACACGATAGAATACACGACTTCGGCGAGGTCGAACAGACACTCAACAGTAAAGATCGCCGCACTCAGGCCAGCCGTTGCATGGACTGCGGCGTGCCCTTCTGCCACTGGGCATGCCCCTTGGGTAACAAACCGCCAGAGTGGAACGACGCCCTGTACAAAGGCGACTACGAGTTGGCTTATCGCCTGCTCAACGCAACCAACGACTTCCCTGAGTTCACTGGCCGTATCTGCCCGGCTCTCTGCGAGAAGGCTTGCGTGCTCAACCTCACCATCCACGAGCCCACCACCAACCGTGAAGACGAGGCTGCCATCACCGAGATGGCGTTCCAGGAAAACTTCGTCCGCATCGCTCAGCCTGAGCGCAACGGCAAGAAGGTGGCAGTCATTGGTGCCGGCCCAGCAGGTCTCGTCGCTGCCAACCAGCTGAACCTGAAGGGATATAGCGTTACTGTATTTGAAAAGAACGAGGCTCCGGGCGGACTACTCCGCTATGGCATTCCAAACTTCAAGCTCAACAAGGCCATCATCGACCGCCGTATCAACGTGTTAGAGAAAGAGGGCATCGTGTTTAAATATAACCAGGACATCGACGTGACCAAGTTGCCCGAGGGCTTCGACGCTTACGTCATCTGCACTGGCACACCTACCGCCCGCGACCTGAAGATTCCCGGACGAGAACTCAAAGGCGTATATTTCGCCCTTGAGATGCTTTCTCAACAAAACAGAGTGCTGGCGGGCATCGAATACAAGAAAGAAGAGCTGGTCAACGCGAAAGGCAAGGACGTGCTGGTCATAGGCGGCGGCGACACCGGCTCCGACTGTATCGGAACGGCTCACCGCCAAGGCTGCAAGAGCGTGACACAGATAGAGATCATGCCGCGTCCCGTCGAAGGTCCGTGCGACCCAAAGAATCCTTGGCCCGAATATCCTCGCACTCTGAAGACCACCTCGAGCCACGAGGAAGGTTGCACCCGTCGATGGAACATCAACTCGCTCGAGTTCTTGGGCAAGGACGGCAAGCTCACTGGCGTAAAAGTTCAGGAGATAGACTGGAAGCCTAATCCCGAAGGCGGCCGTCCGCTGATGGTGGAAAAGGGCAAGCCAGAGGTTATCAAGTGCGAGATGGTGCTTCTCGCCATGGGCTTTCTCAAGCCCGAGCAGCCTAAGTTTGCCGACAATGTGTTCGTCGCCGGCGATGCCGCCAATGGCGCTTCGCTCGTCGTCAGAGCCATGGCAAGTGGTCGCAAAGCTGCTCATGATGTGGATATTTTCCTTTCAAAATAAATCCATCATATTTTAGTTCAACGATTGAAGAAGGGGTCAGACGTGATGTCCGACCCCTTCTAATTATTTTTCCTTCCTCTCATCGAGAACTCGCACCCGCAGTATTGCTGGTTGTAAAACGCATATTCACGGAGGAGCTGGTTGCGGCGATCTTGCAGTCCTCCCTTGCGCCAGTTCTGCGCCCAGAACGTCACGGGGGCGGCAGCCGTGGCTACAGCTGCAGCAGCGGCCTCGCCGGCTTGCGATATCTGCTCAAGACTCTTCCATCTCGACGAGGCTAACGTGGTGGCGAAATGCCTTATGCCAAGACGTTGGGCTTGCAGGGCGGTGGTGGTAAGGCGCAAGCGGAAGCAGTGCAGGCATCGTCCTCCCCGCTCGGGCTCGTCCTCCAGTCCCGATATGTCGGCAAGCCAGCGCTCGTGGTCGTAGTCGCCGTCTATCCATCTTATGCCGAGCTTCTCAGCGTGGCGCTTGCTCTCTTCCTTCCTCATCTCGTATTCCTCTCGCGGATAGATGTTGGGATTATAATAGAATATTGTGGGACGGACACCGTTTGCCAACATCCATTCCACTATTGCCGACGAACAGGGTGCACAACAGGCATGCAGCAGCACCTCGGTCATGCCGTCGGGCTTCTCTATCGCACCACGACGTGTTTTCTTTCTTCCTTTGTCATTGTATTCCATAACTGTCGTTCTCTTTCTTTTTTTGACGTCCATTCTCAACGAAAGTCGTCCTTCCACCTAAAAAGTCGTTGTTTTTGCGTGCAAAAGTAATACATTATTTCGACATTCTCATTATTTTATTGTAATTTTGCACCCAAAATCATTGGAAATGAATTATCAGCAACTCTCTAAAACACTTGCCGAGGCGAAAGATAGCTACGGGAAAGCTCTCTACGACGAGCACGAGGCGCGTGCCATAGTGCGTGTGTTCTTAGAGGATTATCACGGCTTCACGCTGTCTGACATCTTCAGCGGCAGAAGCGTCGAACCCGACGCTGAGGTATGGGGAAAAATCCTCAGCGGCATGCCCATACAGTATGCCGTAGGGCGTGCCTTGTTCTTCGGACGCTATTTCGCCGTGAGGAAGGGCGTGCTCATTCCACGTCCCGAAACAGAGGAGCTCTGCGAGTGGATCATTGGCGAGAGCAACAACACCGACAGCATAATCGACATCGGGTCGGGCAGCGGATGCATCGCCGTCACCCTCGCCTTGGAGACTGGCGCCGAGGTGACGGCATGGGACATCGCCGACACGGCCTTGGCGACCACACTCGAAAACGCACTCGCCTTGGGCGCTAAGGTAAATGTGGAAAAGCGCGACGCGCTCAACATAAGTATGGAAAGACACGACGCGCTCAACAGCGGCGCCACCGACCGTCGATGGGACACGATCGTTAGCAATCCGCCGTATATATGCCACAAGGAGAAGGCCGCCATGGAACACAATGTGCTTGACTACGAACCTTCGTTAGCTCTCTTCGTGCCCGACGACGACCCGCTGTTATTCTATCGCGCCATAGCCCGTTACGCCACCCACACGCTGCTCCCCGGTGGACGGTTGTATTTCGAGATCAACCCCTTATACGCAAAAGACCTTGTAGAGATGCTCGCTAAGGAGGGATTCACCGACATCACCTTGCGCAACGACCTTTACGGCCGACAACGCATGATTCGCGGCACAATAAGTTAACGACAGACAGAGTAAATATGAAAAAAATGCTTTTTTTCTTCGCTAATTCAATTTTTCTTGTTACTTTTGCAAACGAAGACAATAATAAATCACAATAATTATGGAAATAATAAAGCAAACTTTCGCAAAGAAGCTCCTTGATGTCAAGGCAATAAAGCTTCAGCCAAACGACCCCTTCACATGGGCATCAGGTTGGAAATCACCGATATACACCGACAATCGCAAGACCTTGGCTTACCCCGAACTGCGCTCGTTCGTAAAGCAAGAACTGGTTCACCTCATCCATTCAGAGTTCCCCGAGGCTAACGCCGTGGCTGGCGTGGCTACAGGTGCCATCGCCCAGGGAGCCCTCGTGGCCGACGAACTGCTGCTGCCCTACTGCTACGTCCGTCCAAAGCCGAAAGACCACGGCATGGGCAATCAGATCGAAGGCACCATCCCCGAAGGCTCGAAGGTGGTGGTGGTCGAGGACCTTATCTCCACCGGCGGTTCGTCGCTGAAGGCTGTCGAGGCTCTGCGCAACGCTGGCTTCGAGGTGGTGGGCATGGTAGCGTCATACACCTACGGATTCCCCGTTGCCGAGGAGGCTTTCAAGGCTGCCAGCGTGCGTCTCGTCACCCTCTCAGACTACGAGCACACTACAGCCATCGCCGCCAAGACGGGATATATCAAGGAGGAGGACCTCGCCGTATTGGCTGAATGGCGTAAGTCGCCAAGCACTTGGAAACAGGATTAACCCCTAACAACACCGAAAAGAAAATGGCAAAATACGAAAGTAGTGTCCAGCAGGTCAATGCCCCTGTGGAACGTGTGTATGCTGTGCTCAGCAATCTTGAGAAGCTGCGCCCCATGCTCGAAGTGGCTCAAAACAACGAGATGCTGAAAGAGAAGATCCGCGAGGCAGGTCAGGATCCTGCCATGCTCGAGAAGCTGAAGGACGTCACCCTCACAGCCGACCGTATCTCGTTCCCCGCTCCCATGGTAGGCGAGGTGGCGTTGACCATCATCGAGCGCGAACAGGACAGATGCGTGAAATTCGAGACAGAGAAGTCGCCAATCGAAGCTAACCTGTGGATACAGGTGCTGCCCGTCACCGACCTCACGTCTAAGATGCGTATCACGCTCAAAGCCGACCTCAACCCAATGATAAAGATGATGGTTGGCTCCAAACTGGAAAAGGGCATCGACGACTTCGCCAAGATGCTGAGTCAGATTCCCTATAACTTTATATAACAAGACGAATGAAACTCTGGGAAAAAAACTTTGAGATAAACAAGGAGATCGAACGCTTCACCGTAGGACGCGACCGCGAGATGGACCTCTATCTCGCCAAATACGACGTCCTCGGCTCCATGGCTCACATCACCATGCTCGAAAGCATCGGACTGCTCAAGAAGGAAGAACTCGCGCCGCTGCTCACCGAACTGAAAAACATCTACCGCATCTGCGAACGCGGAGAGTTTGTCATCGACGACGGCATGGAAGACGTTCACTCGCAGGTAGAGGCTATGCTCACCGAGAAACTGGGCGACATGGGCAAGAAGATACACAGCGGACGCTCGCGCAACGACCAGGTGCTCGTCGATCTGAAGTTGTTCACACGCCACCAGCTGAAGGATATCGCCGAGGAGGTGAAGATTCTCTTCGACGAGCTCATACAGAAGAGCAACCAGTACAAGGACGTGCTCATGCCTGGATACACCCACCTACAGGTGGCCATGCCCAGCTCCTTCGGACTGTGGTTTGGCGCCTACGCCGAGAGCCTCGCCGACGACATGCTTTTCCTACAGGCGGCTTACCGCATGACCAACCGCAACCCGCTCGGTTCGGCGGCAGGCTACGGCTCGTCATTCCCGCTCAACCGCAGCATGACCACACGTCTGCTCGGCTTCGACACCATGGACTATAACGTGGTCTATGCACAGATGGGACGCGGCAAGATGGAACGCAACGTGGGCTTTGCCATCGCCACCATCGCCGGCACATTGGCGAAGATGGCTTTCGACGCGTGTATGTTCAACAGCCAGAACTTCTCCTTCGTCAAACTGCCAAAGGAGTGCACCACGGGCTCGTCGATCATGCCTCACAAGAAAAACCCCGACGTCTTTGAACTCATCCGCGCCAAGAGCAACAAACTGCAGAGCCTGCCACAGCAGATCATGCTGATGATGAACAACCTGCCAGTCGGCTACTTCCGCGACTTGCAGATTATAAAAGAAGTGTTCCTCCCTGCCTTCGACGAGCTCAAAGACTGTCTGCAGATGGCGGCGTACATCATCAACAAGATCGAGGTCAACGAGCACATCCTCGACAACCCTATGTACGACCCTATGTTCTCCGTTGAAGAGGTCAACCGCCTCGCAGCCGAAGGAATGCCCTTCCGCGACGCTTACAAAAAGGTGGGGCTCGACATCGAGGCTGGCAAGTTCACGCCCGTCAAGGACATACACCACACCCACGAGGGCAGCATAGGCAATCTGATGAACGACAAGATAGTAGAGCTCATGGACAGCATCTTCCACGACTTCCACTTCGAACGGATGACAGAAGCGGAAGCAAAACTGCTGGAAGAAGTAAAGGAGTAAAGGAAGTTATGGAAGTAAGGACGTTAAGGACGTTAAAGAAGTTAAAGACAACAGTCTTTCGGTTCCGAGAAGGGAAGTACTTTCGGGAAGGAAAGTTTTCTCTTCTTAAACATACGTCTTTAACTTCCTTACCTTCCCATATTCTCAAAATCGCCTTCGTGGTCCTCTTCACTTCACTTATCCTCCTCACCTCCTGTTCCACCGACGGCAACAGGTACTCCACCGCCTATCCCTGCAACTTCACCTTCTATGCCAGCTATCACCAGACCAGCATCCTGGCACGCGTACTCGACAATCCCGGACTCTTCGTGTGGATAGAAGTAAAGAAGAAGGCGGGGGTAAACCACCTCTATGTCCATCCCAACAACGGCGACATCCAGGAAGATATCGCCCTGACCACCGAGATAGAAAACAACCGACTCAACTACGACAACATGGGCGCCAACGGACAGCTCATCGTCGGCTGCACGCCCTTCGGCGAATGGCGCGCCTACGACCGCCAATGCCCTTTCTGCCTCGACAACACCTCCACCACCTCACATCCACTCGCCTGGACCGCCAACGGACAGTCTGTGTCATGCAGCCGCTGCCAACGCACCTTCAACCTCACCTCGGGCATCTCCAACGACGGCGAACGCCTCAAAGAATACCGCATACAGACCAACGGGACGATGATACAAATCCACAACTAACACCTTGAAGAGGCAAAGAGAAAACAAAAAAATAGTTAAAAGACAGAAAATCTTACGCCTATATTCTTCATTCTACATTTTTTGTCGTACCTTTGCAAACGCAAAACGCCACAACGCTATTTAAGCACAAGCCGCAATGGTGGAATTGGTAGACACGAGGGACTTAAAATCCCTTGGCCAGTAATGGCTGTGCGGGTTCGAGTCCCGCTCGCGGCAC
>SAMEA3663036__coassemble_91_pt1 | contig 41750 bp, 36 predicted proteins | sample SAMEA3663036__metabat2_low_PE_037 | metagenome-assembled genome bin SAMEA3663036 (sample SAMEA3663036) | pig gut metagenome | biome: pig gut; feature: pig-associated habitat; material: faeces | place: France | collected 2012
CTGAATAGAGCATCTGACTACGGATCAGAAGGTTGTGGGTTTGAATCCCGCCGGAATCACTTGATAAAGCCAAGAAGTCATTTTGACTTCTTGGCTTTTTGTTGTATCATTGTCAGAAACAAAAAGCTGCGATAGAGGGTTGTTTATCGCAGCTGACAGAATTATTCATGAATGGCCAAACGCTGGTTGGCGAGTGCCTCGTATTTCGTTCCGGGACGACCATAGTTAGCGTATGGATGGATGCTGATACCGCCTCGCGGGGTAAACAGTCCCACCACCTCGATATACTTCGGATCCATAAGGCGAATGAGGTCTTTCATTATGATGTTTACACAGTCCTCATGGAAGTCGCCATGATTACGAAAACTGAAGAGATAGAGTTTGAGACTTTTGCTCTCGACCATCTTGACGTCAGGGATATAACGGATGACTATTTCCGCAAAATCAGGCTGACTGGTAATGGGGCAGAGGGAGGTGAACTCTGGACAATTGAACTTCACCCAATAGTCGTTCTCTTGATGCTTGTTGATGAATGTCTCCAATACATCAGGTGCATAGTCCATGGAGTATTTAGTGTTGTTGCCTAAAGCATGTAGGTCTTCGTTTTTTCTTGTTTCCATATGAGTGGATATTATTCTTTAAATTCCTTGATCTTGAAAATGTTGTAGTCGATATTATCGTCGAACGTGTCCTCGTCCTCATGTCGCTTGGTGATGCGTACCACCTGAATAGTGATAGGGAGAGCAATGATTTCGTACAATGTCTTTAGCACCACCTGTGAAAGCATGAGCACGGGAAGCTCGCTTCCAGGAATAACGCCCCAAAACGCGATAGGGAAGAAGATGAGCGAATCTGCCGTCTCGCCAAAAATGGTGCTGAGGATTGCACGACGCGAGAAATACCTTCCTTCAGATGAGATCTTCATGCGACTCATGACATAGGCATTGATGAAAGAGCCAATGATGAAAGCAAGGAATGAAGCAAACACGATGCGCGGGGCAAGTCCGAAGATAGCGTGGAAACCCTCTTCGTTGTCCCAATAAGGTGCTCCTGGGATGGCATCACACAAGGCGCCAAACATGACAAAGATGAAGTTCATGGCGAAGCCATACCAGATGAGCAGTCGTGTTTTGGAATAGCCCCATACCTCACATACACAGTCGTTAATGATGTATGAGACGGGGAAGACAAGCAGTCCGCCAGTGATGCTGATGGGACCGAAAGACATTTGCTTTGTTTCGAGTACGTTTGCCGTGATGAGGCAAACGCAGAAGAGCATGCCGAAAAGCATAAAAAGCACGCTCACTTGACGTTTTGTACTTTTCATTTTGTTGTTTTTTAAAGGAGGTTAGACAATGACTCCCATTGATGAATACTAAATATCTCCGAAGAGACTGACTAATTATTTATATGTTGCTAAGAAGATAAGCCATATATGTTGCGAAGCTGAGGGTAAGTATGCCACCTTCCCATCGTTCCACTGTGAGTTTAGTCTTGGAGAAGAGCCACAGCACAAGCATTGAGACAACCATGGTGAGGATGTCGATGATGTTGATGCCGTTGATCTGCATAGGGCAGATGACTGCCGTGGAGCCGAGTATGGCAAGGGTGTTGAACACGTTGCTGCCAATGACGTTGCCAATGGCTATGGCGGAGTTGCCTTTCTTTGCCGCCACCACACTGGTGGCTAACTCGGGAAGCGAGGTGCCTCCGGCCACGATGGTTAGACCTACTATGCTTTCGCTGATGCCGAGCGTCAGTGCCACGTAGGAGGCCGAGCTGACGAAGAGGTTGCTGCCGAAGATGAGCATTGCCAGTCCGCATATGAAGAAGGTGATGTTCTTCATGAGATCAAACAGGCTATTGTCTCTTGACTGTAGCTGACTGTCTTCGTGTCGTGTGGCAGTCTTGGCTTTGTTCTTGCGTGCCATGCGTAGGGTATAGTTCATGAAATACAGGAACACGGCGAGGAGCACGATGCCGTCGAGACGGCTGATGCTATTTCCCGATAGTGATATGGCGGGACGGTCTATGCAGAGCACGAGCATCATTATGGCAGCAACGATAGCCCAGACCATATCTTTGTTCACGGTGACGCGTGTCACATTTATGGGTGCTACCATGGCGGTGACGCCAACGATGAGCAGCACATTGAAGATATTGCTGCCGACTACGTTGCCGACAGCCATATCGGGAGTGCCGTTGAGTGCCGACATTAGGCTGACGAAGAACTCTGGCGCCGATGTACCGGCAGCCACGATGGTGAGTCCAATGACTATCTCGGGTATGTTCATCCTTCTTGCGAGTGCCGAGGCACCGGCTGTCAGTCTGTCTGCTCCGTAAAGCACGATAGATATACCTATTATTATATATAATGAGTTGAGTAGCATGGATACTATGATTGTTGGTTAATGACACGTGAGATGATAGTGGGGAAATGTTCTTTCTCCAAGGCATGTACCTTTTCGGCAATGTCGTCAGGTGTATCATCGGGCGAGAGGGCGGTGGTTGCTTGGAAGATAATCTCTCCATCGTCGCACTGTTGGCTGACATAGTGAATGGTAATGCCTGTGACAGTATCGCTGGCTGCTTTTACGGCCTCGTGTACGTGCCTGCCATACATGCCCTTGCCACCATATTTCGGCAATAACGAAGGGTGGATGTTGACGATGCGACGCGGAAAGGCGTTGATGAGCCACGAGGGAACCATCAGCAGAAAGCCAGCGAGGACGATGAAGTCGATGTCGTAACGGCGTAGCAAAGCCATCATGGTGTATTCGTCGTTAAAGTCGGATTTTGTTACCACATGGCATGGGATGCCAAGGAGTTTGGCGCGTGTCACTACAAAAGCATCTGCCTTGTTGCAAACGAGCAGTGCCACCTTTGCTGACAAGTCGGTGAGGAAGTGGCGGGAGATATTCTCGAAGTTGCTCCCGCTGCCAGAGGCAAAGATTGCGATATTAGTCATCGTCGTCCTCCCAATCGTCAAAGTCGAAGCCCTCCATGGCAGGATCGATGAATGCGTCGAGTGAGCGGCGTTCCTTCTTAGTGGGTCTGCCAGTGCCTCGTGCCCTGTCAACAAATCCGCTTATCCGGTTCATCTCGAGCAGTTCATACTGGTCAGGAGTGGTGACATTCTCGTAGATCTCAGGCAACAGTTTGGCTCCCACTCTCATCTCGATGGCTTTAAGAACCTTGAAAGAGTAGGTGACGGGAGGTTTTCTTACTGCCACCACCTCGCCCACCTTCACAGGGCGTGATGGCTTGGCATTGACCCCTTGTATGGTGACGCGTCCGTTCTTGCATGCGTCAGCAGCTATGGAACGTGTCTTGAAGATTCGTGCAGCCCAGAGCCACTTGTCTATTCTTGCTTCGTTGTTGTCTGCCATAAAATTATTTTTCAAGTTATGAATGTGCTTTACCCCTATACGGTCAGTTTTCTCTCTTGCTGTCGGAATATGTTGAGCTATTTTTTCTTGTTGAATGCATTCATGGTGAAATCGACACCCGAGAGCACAAAGCTCCTGATAATGTCGCATGCTGTGTCGAACTTTGGTTCGAGAACTTTCATCTCTTCCTCGTTGTATTTCCCCAACACCCATTGTATTTGCATACCCCTTTCAAACTCGTTGCCAATGCCTACGCGAAGACGGCTGTAGCGGTCGGTGCCCAACACTGACTGGATATGCCCCAGTCCGTTATGTCCTGCATTACTTCCTGAAGCCTTCAGTCGTAGTGTGCCAAGAGGGAGGGCGAGGTCATCGACGATGACGAGTAGTCGCTTTATGTCGATATTCTCCTTGTTCATCCAGTATCGTACGGCATTACCGCTAAGGTTCATATACGTGCTTGGCTTGAGCAGTATAACCTTACGTCCCTTTATGGATGTCTCAGCGACAAAGCCATAGCGCTTGTCGTCGAAAACAATATTGGACGCTTCTGCAAAAGCGTCCAATATCATAAAACCTGTATTGTGACGGGTCATATCGTATTCATCGCCGATATTGCCCAATCCCACAATCAAGAACTTGTCCATTACTGAGCTGCAGCAGCGGCGGCAGAACGAGATGCACGTGTAGCCTTCACAGAGCATACAACAACGTCGGCCGGTGTGGAAAGAGTAAGACCCTCGAAGCTCAGCTCGCCCACCTTGATGCTCTTGCCGAGCTGGAGGTTGGTGACGTCTATGTCGAGGTGCTCAGGGATAGACTTGTAAGGAGCAGTAACGTTGATCTTGCGGATAGAGAGGTTGATACGACCACCGTCGCGAACACCCTGTGCGAGACCATTGAGCCTAACAGGAATACCGATGGTGATAGGCTTCACCTCGTTAACCTCATAGAAGTCAACATGGAGGAGGGCGTCAGTTACCGGGTGGAACTGGAGCTCCTTCATCACTGCTACATGCTGCTCGCCATCGATGTCGAGGTTGACAACATAGATATGAGGAGTGTAAACCACCTTGCGGAGCTCGCTCATTGGGCAAACGAAAGACATTGCCACTGGATGTCCGTTCTCGTCCTTCTTCTCACCGTAGATGTTACATGGGATAAGACCCTGCTTGCGCATCATCTTTGAGGCTTTCTTGCCAAGGTCGTTGCGCTTCTGACCTGATACGTTAATTTCTTTCATTTTAAATGATAATTGTGTTACTCTAAATTAAGTGTTTTTTCTTGTTGCCTAATTCACCATCACACGAAATAAAATCCCGATGTGCTTGAAAAAGCGGTGCAAAGGTACTCATTTTTCTTCATTCTGGCAAGTAAAACATAAAAAAATGCAATATTTCTGCATAATATTTGCTTAATAAGGGAAAAATGCCTAAATTTGCACCACGAAAAAAAGAAAGATACAAAAAAACAGTATGATTAATCGAGAATTGATAAGAGTAAAGATAGTGCAGCTTACTTATGCTTACTATCAGAACGGAAACAACAATATCGACGCTGCTGAGAAGGAGCTGTTGTTTAGCCTTTCGAAGGCTTATGACCTTTATAATTATATGCTGTCGCTTATGGTGGCAGTGACAAAGGAGGCCAAGGAATACTGGAACGTGATGGAGAGAAAAGCCCGTCGAGAGGGCTTTGACCGACCTTCGTCGAAGTTTGCAGACAACCGTTTTGTGCTGCAGCTGGAAAACAATCGTATGCTCAACGAATTCCTGGAAAGCAAGAAAATGTCGTGGGATAACCATGCAGACTTTGTCAAACGCCTGTACGGACGCATTCGCGAGGCTCAGTTCTACAAGGACTATCTCGACAACCGTGAGGACAATTATGAGTGTGACAAGGAAATATGGCGTAAGATATACAAAGCCTTTATCAAAGACAACGACGAGATAGACGAGATGATAGAGGACGAGAGCCTATATTGGAATGACGACAAGGAAATTGTTGACACCTTTGTCATAAAGACCATAAAGCGGTTTGAGGAGAAAAACGGAGCAAAACAGCCACTTTTGCCGGAGTATGATAGTGATGACGATCGCGATTTCGCAAGAAAACTCTTCCGTGCCTCCATTCTCCGTGCCGACGAGTACCAAAGATACATGAATGAAGCGTCGCGCAACTGGGATTTCAGTCGTTTGGCATTCATGGACGTTATACTCATGCAGATTGCTATAGCAGAGATGATGACTTTCCCCAATATCCCCATTAACGTCACCATTAATGAGTTTGTAGAACTTGCCAAGCTCTATAGCACATCTCGTAGCGGAGGATATGTCAACGGCATGCTTGATGCCATAGCACATAACCTTATAGAAAGTGGTCGCATGATAAAAGCTATGCCACAGCAGAGGGATGAAGAGGAGATGCAATGAAGCGTCACACCTATTTTAATATAAAAGAAAACAAAATATAAAATAATTACGGTAATATGACAGTATTGGTTTTGGCCGCACAGGCTGGCGGCGCAAATGGTGGCGGCATGAGCATGCTGCTGATGATGGTGGCCCTCTTTGCCATCATGTGGTTTTTCATGATTCGTCCACAACAAAAAAAACAGAAAGAGATACAGAAGTTCCAAAACTCGCTTGCCGAGGGAATGTCGGTGGTCACTGGAGGTGGCATATATGGCACCGTGAAAAGGGTTGACATAGCCACTGGCATTGTCGATGTGGAAATCGCCAAGGGCGTGACAATACGCGTTGACAAGGGATACGTGTTTAAGGATGCTTCCGCTAACCAACCAGGAGCGAAATAATACGTTGATGAGTATAGGGCACACTATATCCCGAAAGGTCAGGGATTTCCTATTCGCTGCAGTGAATGGGGAATTTCTGATTTTTTTGTTCTTTTTCGCACTCGCAGGTGTCTTCTGGCTCCTCATGTCGCTCAACGAGACATTAGAAAGAGAGATAAAGGTACCAGTGAGACTGGTTAATGTGCCCGATAATGTGGTGCTAATGAGCAACGAGACTGACACGGTGAAGCTGACCTTGCGCGACAAGGGACTGGTGCTCGCAGGATATGTCTATGGTGACGGATTGAAGCCTATTAATCTCAATTTCAAGGCTTATGCCAAAGACTCGGCTGGCTATGTCGCGCTGCCTATGGCAGAGATCAACCGTTTGCTGTATCTTCAGCTCTCAGCATCTACTAAGATCGTACAGACCAAGGGCGACAAGTATGAGATTTACTACAACTACGGACTATCGAAAAAGGTTCCTGTGAAGTGGAAAGGAACTGTAGAACCCGAACACCTCTATTTCATCTCAAACGTGGATTACAGTCCTGACAGCGTCACCGTATATGCCTCGGCTAAGCTCCTTGAGACAATAACCGAAGCCCACACGGAAGATCTCTCAATCAGCAATTTCCGAGATACACTAACTGTTGGAACTCGCATAACCAAGATGAGAGGAGTGAAATTCATTCCAGAGAAAGTAAACGTGAGGTTTATGACTGATGTGCTCACAGAAGAAAGTATACACGACATACCGATCGAGGGTATTAATGTGCCAAACGGTAAAGTGCTTCGCACCTTCCCTGCAAAGGTGAACGTTAGGTTTGTCACTGGTGTTAGCCAATTCAGGAAACTCACAAAAGAAGACTTCAAAGTAGTGGCTGACTATGACGAGATAGCAGACGGTAAAAAAGAGAAATGTACCGTACAGCTGCGTTTAGTCCCACATGGGGTGTCGAGGGCGACGCTCAACGTACAACAAGTGGATTACCTCATAGAAGAAGATTAAGCAGATGACAGATTATCCAAAACAAAAACCTGCCTCGGTGGCAATAACCGGCGGCATAGGAAGCGGGAAAAGCTATGTCTGCAGTAAGCTGAGACAGAGGGGTATTGACATATACGATTGCGATTCACACGCCAAGACCATCATCGCCACCTCAAACAAGATACGACAGAGGCTGACAAAACTAATAGGGAAAGACACGTTCCTTCCTGACGGGAGGATGAACAAGGCATTGGTGGCAAACTTCCTATTAGCTTCGAAAGAGAATAACGATGCCATAAACGCAATTGTGCATCCCGCAGTGGCTGAAGACTTCTTGACGTCAGATGTCAGATGGATGGAGTGCGCAATTCTTTATGAATCAGGATTCGACCGGCTCGTGGAGAAAATAATCGCCGTAGTAGCACCCGAAGAGGTGCGCGAGGAGAGGATTATGCTACGTGACGGAGTCAGCCGTGACAAAGCTCGCGACTGGATAGAGAGGCAGATGCCGCAACAAGAAGTGGCAGAAAGAGCCGACTATACGATAGTCAACGATGGCCTACAAGATGTGGACCATCAAATAAACGAAATATTAAAAGTACTTTTATAAACTTATATAAACAACAATGTTACAGACAATTTTAGCCATTTCCGGTAAGCCCGGACTCTACAAATTGGTTTCAAGAGCCAAGAACAGCTTGATAGTGGAAATACTTGACGAAACACACCGTCGTTTGCCAGCATTCGCTGCTGACAGGATAACGTCACTTGCTGACATAGCGATGTACACCGACGGTGATGATGTGCCACTCGGAAAGGTTCTCGAGAACATGAAGCAGTTGGAAGAATCCAAAGAGGCATCGATAAACTATAAGAAAGCCTCTGGTGACGAACTTCGCGAATATTTCGCTAAGGTATTACCCAATTTCGACCGCGAGCGTGTGCATGTCAGCGACATAAAGAAACTCATTCAGTGGTATAATATTCTCGTGAATAACGGAGTGACCGACTTTGAGAACGAGATGCAGCCTACTCCAGGTGACAACATCGACGATCGTCAGGAGGCGTGAGCGGGAAGTTTGGATATACAGCCGAAGAATATTTCGGCATGATTGGCGATGCCGTCGAGAGGCTTGACACCTCCTCGACGGCATCGTTACGCTCTTTCTATGCCTCTATAGACAAGGTTGCAAGACTCGCGGTGACACAACGTGTGGCCGACTACGACATCGCCTTTGCCGCAGGTACATTCGCAAAGGCAGACTATTTAACAAAACAACTGTCCATTGACCGTTTCGTATATCGTGACTTCAACGAGGCACGAAATATCATACGTCATATAGATAGATATACGGATGAACTGCAACATCTTTGGGCGCATGATGCAAAGGCAGTGGCAATGTTTGTAAGTGCTATTTACAATGGCGCCGAGATACCCGAAAACCTAATGCGTCGCTTTCCTGTTTCTCCACGGAGACGGGAACAACAGAAACTGCTTGCCACTAAGATGCGTGTCGCTGTCGTTGGAGTAAAAGATGACGTTATTGTCGCAACCTTAGAAACGACGGGCGAAGAGGTGAGCGTGATATGTCGAGAGACACAACGCTACCTGCTGAAATTGGTGAGCGAGGGAAACCAAATGAACCTTGTGTTGCCACGACGGTCAAGACAAAGGGACGATGCACTGGAGGCAGAACACATCATACTTCATCCCGATCTTCTCGTCAATGTCACCACCATTGCTTCTTGCTTCGAAGACTATGCCACCGACGCCCGTATCTTCTATTTTAACAAGATAAAACCATCGCAAAACACAATACACACACTGCTCGGTAATTTCGCAGGTATGATGCTTGATGACACTATACACCATATAGACACCACATATGCAAAGAGTATCTTGCGCTTCTGTCGCGACAACGCACTTGCTGTGGTCCAATGTGCATCAGCTCTCGGTACAGACTTTCATACTCAGGCACAGAAGCAACTAAGACATATCAAGTACGTGATAGACAAGGTGATGCCTGCAGAGGTGAATGGATTCGACTCACGACAGGTGATCCTTGAACCCTCGTTCGTCTGTGAGATGCTCGGCGTTCAAGGACGTATGGATATGCTACAGATAGACTTTCGGGTTCTGGTAGAGCAAAAGGCTGGAAAAGGCGTCTTTGGCTATGGAGACCATCCCGGCGAACCACCAAGACAAAAGACCAAACACTACGTCCAGCTATTGCTCTATATGGCAGTGCTGCATTACAGTTATAATATCCCACAAACTGACATATTCTCATTCCTGCTCTATTCAAGATATGACAAGAGCCTTCTCCAACTTGGTGCAGCACCTGCACTGCTGCAAGACGCCATACGCATACGTAACCAGATAGCGTGGAGCGAGTATTACCTCGCAGATGGCGGTTTCGACATCTACGAATGTCTCTCTTCTTCCAGCATCCAGCCTCATGCTACGGCAAAGAAATTCTATGACACATATATAGCCCCTGCCCTCGACGAGATAACAGATCCTATAAGGAAGGCGTCACCCGAGCTGAAAGCTTATTTCAAGTGTTTCATGACATTTGTTCAGAAGGAGAGCGTACTTTCACGTACCGGCACTGTAACACGCGACGATGACGGATCTGCGCAGCTATGGCTACTGTCTGCTGAGGAAAAGGCGGAAGTAGGTAATATTTTTTATAAACTAATACTTGATGCACATAGCTGTGAGACAAATAGTTATGGGGCGGTGGAATATGTCACACTGCGCTTTCCTGAAGACAACAGACAAGACACTGACACCTCTTCGTTCCGCAACGGCGATATGGTCATCTTTTATCCTTATCCAAAGAAAGCCATGCCCGACGCCCGACGCACAATGGTGTTCAGAGCCAATATCATTGACATCTCGCTCGAAGGCATTCGTCTCGGACTGCTCGACCCGCAGACTCATCCAGATGTCTTCCTCAACCGCCACAACTCACTATGGGCTGTGGAATATGGGGCAGGAGAGATATCCTCAGGAGGACTTTATGTGGCTCTTCATTCGCTGCTCTCAACCACAGACAGCCGTTGTCGTCTTCTCCTTTCGCAACGCCGACCCATCATAGATACGTCGGTAAGTCTTATTGGTGATTATGGTGACTTTAACACGCTTGTATTACGAGCTATGCAGGCACGTGACATGTTTCTCGTCATCGGTCCTCCGGGTACGGGCAAGACCTCTTTTGCTATGCTCAACATACTGCGCGAGGAACTACTTTACGAGACATCGTCAGTGTTGTTATTGTCATACACCAACCGTGCAGTAGATGAGATGTGTGGTAAACTTGTTGAACAGGGTATCGACTTCTTGCGGATAGGCAATAAGATGGCTTGTGATCCAGCGTACAGAGAATATATGATCGACGAGAAAGTCTCGTCATGCAGCCGTCTTGACGATATCGTTGAATTGGTGGTCAAAGCAAGAGTGGTATGCGCCACAGTGTCAACGCTTAACTCTCATCAGGAACTACTCTCCATGCGCCATTTCTCGCTTGCTATCGTTGATGAAGCGTCACAGATACTTGAACCGCATATCGTTGGTTTGCTGGCGGCATGCTGCACGGAAGATGGCGAGGAATCAATAGGACGTTTCGTGCTTATCGGCGACCATAAGCAGCTGCCGGCCGTGGTGTTGCAAAGCAAGGAGGAGACCATCGTTACTAACCCGCTGCTTACCGCACTCGACATACGTGACTGCCGCCACTCCTTGTTCCAAAGGCTGTTACGACGCTATGTCTCGTGTCCCGATGTCACAGCTATGCTTACTCGTCAGGGACGTATGCATCGCGACATAGCAGAATTTCCCAGCAAATGTTTCTACTCTGGACTTCTTCAACCCGTACCACTTAGCCATCAGTTGCGGGAACTACCTTATCCAGATGAAGAGGCAGACCCATGGACAAAGCTATTGCTGAAGAGTAGGGTAGTGTTTGTCAATGCTCCCTTACCAAAGAGTTCACCTTCCGATAAGGTAAATACCGTCGAGGCTGATATCATTGCAGAGATGACGGTTGCCGTATATCATCTTTCACCCGATACCTTCTCGTCGAAGACCACTGTTGGTGTGATTGTACCATATCGCAACCAAATAGCTACAGTGCGAAACGCCATAGACCGTCATGGTATATCTGAGCTCCATGATATCACCATTGATACAGTAGAGCGTTATCAAGGTAGCCAGAGAGATGTCATCATCTATGGCTTTACTGTACAGCATCGCTATCAGCTCGAGTTCCTTACTGCCAACGACTTTGTCGAAGAAGGTGTCATCATTGATCCGAAACTCAATGTGGCCATGACTCGTGCACGTGAGCATCTCGTTCTTGTTGGTCATGCTCCTTTACTCATAAATGATGAAGTGTTTGCAAGGCTAATACAGCAATTGTAAGTTTCGCCACGGAAACGTGGCGGAACTCCCGGAATTCCCGGAACTGCCGGTTTCTCCGGAATTTCCAGGAATTCCGGTTTTTCTTGATTTTCCAGAAATTCCGGAACTTTTGACATCACATAAAACTCTCAAACGAGAGAGGCATGAGGCAGGTGATACCTTCTATTATATAAGTGTGGGCAGAGCCGTAGAGTAGGATGCGGAGAGGAATACGGTATCGAGTCTCAGTCTCTATCATTGCTTGACGGCACATACCACACGGACTGATAGGCTCGGTGGTGAAACCATTTGAGTCGCGTGCAGCAATGGCGATGGAGGTGACTGCGATGTCAGGGTGGCTGGCACCTGCAGCAAATAAGGCAGAACGCTCGGCACACATGGTGACTCCAAAGGCTGCGTTCTCTTGGTTACAGCCGACAATGATGCTTCCGTCAACAAGTCTCACAGCAGCACCTACATTAAAACGAGAATATGGTGCGTATGACTTGTCTGTTTGCCTCATGGCATGCTCAATAAGTTCACGGTCAGCAACCGATAATTCGCTTATCTGCGCCACCTGAATAGTAGTTGAAATAGTCTTGGTTTCCATAATAATCCTAATTTTCTTGCAAAATTAATAAAAAAGTTCATTATCCTCATATTTTTTCATTATTTTTGCACACAAAAAGTATATCTGAATGAAAAATCATGTTTTACTGCTGTTTCTCATTATCCATTCTGCTGTTTATGGACAGATGAAATGGAACTCAGCATATCAGCAATATATAGACCAATACAAGGATCTCGCCATCGAACAGATGAAGCGCTACGGCATTCCTGCGAGCATCACGTTAGCCCAAGGCGTGTTTGAGTCTGGAGCGGGGAGAAGTGCTTTGGCAAAGAATGGCAATAATCACTTTGGTATAAAGTGTCACGGATGGCAAGGACGCAAGCAATATGCTGACGACGATGCCCGGAACGAGTGTTTCCGGGCATACGAGACGGTGTATGATAGCTTTGAGGACCATTCACGTTTTCTTGCCAACAGTAAGCGTTATAGTCCACTTTTCCGTCTGAAGACAACAGACTATCATGGATGGGCGCGTGGACTGAAGGAATGTGGCTATGCCACCAATCCTCGTTATGCCGACAAACTCATAGACCTCATTGAACTCTATAAGCTCAATAAATACGATCATGCGCGTAGCTACGACCATTTCATGGCTTCAAAGTCGAAAGACAAGGCCATCGTCGGGCAGTTACATCCCATTTACAAGTTCAATGATAACTACTTCTTAAAGGCTCGTAGTGGAGATACCTTTGTCACGATAGGCAAGGAAGTGGGTATCAGCGGTCATCGACTGGCCAAATATAACGAGCGTAGCTTCAACGACCGTCTTGTTGAGGGCGATATTGTATATCTGAAGAAAAAAGCAAAACGTGCGCCAAAGAACTACAAGGATCGTTTGCACTATGTGCGTGCAGGAGAGTCGATGTACTCCATCTCTCAACTCTATGGCATTCGTCTGAAGTATCTCTATAAACTTAATAATATGAGACCCGATGATAACATTACGGTAGGTGACGGCTTGCGTCTGAGATAATGTTGTACTTTCTGGATATGGCGTCTGAGGTAGGATTATGTCAACGTGAAACGTTCGAGAATCTCGTTGATATTGTCCTTGTAGCTATCGGATATAGGTATATATGTATCGCCAAATACGAAGCGCATGCGGTCGATGAGACGCACTTTTGACGTGTGTACAATAAACGACCTATGGGTACGTATGAACTCTGGACGAGGCAAGTAATCCTCAAGCGTTTTCATGTTCATCAGCGACATTATTTTCTCGCCGTTTTCGAGATAAATTCTCACATAGTCTTTCAGACCCTCAATATACAGAATGTCGTCGAAGCTAATCTTTACCAGTTTGTAGTCGCTCTTTACAAACATGAACCGATTTTGTTGGTAGTTGTCAATCTTAGTAATGCGGTTGAACCAGTCGAGTGCTTTTTGTGCCACTTTGATAAAACTCTCGTAGCTTATGGGTTTCAGCAGATAGCCCAGGGCGTCATTCTCATAGCCTTCGAGAGCATATTCGCTGAAGGCGGTGGTGAAGACGATTCGTGTTTCCTTCGGCAGCAGTTTGGCAAATTCCAGTCCGCTGAGTTCAGGCATCTGTATGTCGAGGAATAATACATCGACGGGCGTTTCTCTCAAGGCTTTGATGGCACTGATGGCACTATTGTATCCTCCTGTAAGGTTGAGGAAGGGCGTACGGTTAACGTAGCTTGTCAGTAGTTCTACGGCGAGTGGTTCGTCGTCAATTATTGCACAGTTTAGTGTCATGGATAATTATTGTTGATAAATATTCGTTATTTGTTGTTTCACGTTTCCATTCATATTTGCCGGGGTAGATCAGCTCAAGTCGTCGTTTCACCTGTCGCAGACCTATTCCATGTCCGCTATTGTCAGACTTTGGTTTGGGGTAGTTGCTGTTACGTATGGTACATGCAATATGCTTGTTATCAGCTTCTATATGAATAAGGATAAAGCTGGGCTCTGTGGTACTCACTCCGTGTTTGAATGCGTTTTCCACGAGCGAAATGAATATCATTGGCGCAATATTCGCCTGACTGTTGGGTGCGATGTCAGTTGTGAAGCTCACTCTTACATTCTTTGCCAGTCTGATGCGCATTAGGCTGACATAGTCGTCGAGAAATTTCACCTCGTCAGTGAGGCTGATGAAAGGCCGTTCGTTGTCATAGAGAACATGTCGCAGTATTCGGCTCAGTTCGTCGATAGCTTTTTGCGCTCTCGACGCGTCGATAGCAGTGAGTGCATAGATATTGTTAAGCGTATTGAGCAGGAAGTGAGGGTTGATCTGTGCCCTAAGGTTTTTCAGTTCCGCTACGGTTTTCGCCTGTTCTGCCTCCTTTCGTTCGTCCTCGGCCTTGTGTAGTTGTTTTCCCAAGCAGATGGCTGTTGACATAACTGCAGACATCACGAGGTTTATCACGTCTTTGACAATAAATACCAGCGACGAGGGTCTGTCGTGAGTCTTAGGTGGATTTCCGTGTGCTATGCCGAAGAAGCTCATGCAATGCGTTATCCACAGTTGTATTGCGAAGCTCAGCGTAAGTATGATGGCAACGTTGTACACGAAGAACAACGACCGTTTTCCGCCGAAATAGTATTTTGGCACGAGGACAAAGTAGTTGACGTAAAACACAATAACCAATGTTGTCTGTGCTACGCTGAAGAACAAGTATCGTGTGATATTGAAATCACCTGCTCGTCCTGACATCATCATTGGCGTGAGGAAAATAATCACCCACGCCATGAGATGCAGTGCAAATTCAATTTTCTTATTCATATATCAATGCTTCATTCCTATTCATATCTCAATGCCTCTATAGGATCCAACTGAGCTGCTTTTTTTGCGGGATACCATCCGAAAAAGACACCTGTGAGCGTACATACGGCGAAGCTCATAAGTATCGTCCATCCCTCGATGACGATAGGCCAGTGTGCAGCTGACTTTATCAGATATGACGCTCCGATGCCGAGCATCACTCCTATGATTCCACCTGTGACGCTGAGCATAATGGCTTCAATGAGGAATTGGTTGAGGATGTCAATTCCCCTTGCTCCCACACTCATTCGGAGTCCGATCTCACGTGTACGTTCGGTGACGCTTACATACATGATATTCATGATGCCAATGCCGCCCACCACGAGCGAGATGCCTGCCACGCATCCGAGAAGAATGGTAAGCATGTCTGTGGTGGAAGTCATCATCGACGACAGTTCCTCTTGTGAGCGAATGTTGAAGTCATCCTCGTCAGCGATGGTGGTCTCCGTCGCGTCGCGCAGTTTGTGGTTACGTCGCAGTATGGTTGTAATCTGATCCGTTGCTTTCTCGGTCACTCCCTCAGTAATGGCGGAGCACTGTATGCCGCCGAGATATGTCTGTGCGAGAATACGTTTCATTACCGACGTGTATGGAGCCAATACGAGGTCGTCTTGGTCCATGCCCATTGAGTTGTAGCCCTTTTTCTTCAGCACTCCGATCACGCGGAATGGTATGCTGTTGAATCTCACTGTTTTTCCTATAGGGTCTCCTCCGTTGGGGAAAAGGTTATCTACGACGGTCTGTCCGAGTATGCACACCTTCGCGCTTGCCTTGATATCTGCGTCGGTAAACAAATCGCCGTCAGCCACGCTTATCTGACGTATCTCCATGTAGTCTTGGTTGACGCCGTAGATGGTAGAGGGGGCGTTCTCGTTGCCGTATATGAACTGTCCGCTTTTGTTCACCACGGGACTGATAGCTTTGATATACGTACACTCGTCCTTGATGCTCTCGTAGTCGTTCATCTTCAGCGTCTCCATCGAGGATGCGTCTTGCCTTACGCCTCCACGCCTGTCAGCTCCCGGTCCAATCATTATCATGTTAGAGCCCATCTCCGCAATGTTTGCCTGTATGCTTTTCTTCGTGCCTTGTCCCACTGCAAGCATAGTGATGACCGAAGCGATGCCGATGATGATACCGAGTGCAGTCAGGAACGAGCGTGTCTTGTTGGCAGCGATGGCTCTTACGGCTATTTTAAATAAATTTGAGTAGTTCATAATTATCTTCCTTGAGTTATGTTCATGCTCTGCTATTCGTCGGTAGATGCGGGTAGTGCAGCAAGTCCCTCTGCAGCAGAGAGTATATTGTTGTTCACCTCGTCGCTAATCACCTTGCCGTCGCGCAGCATGATATTACGGCTCGAGTAGCTGGCGATGTCGGGGTTGTGGGTCACGAAGATGATGGTGCGTCCTTCGGCATGTAGTTTCTGGAAGAGCACAAGAATCTCAAACGATGTACGAGTGTCGAGATTACCTGTAGCCTCGTCAGCGAGGATCACAGCAGGGTTGTTCACCAGTGCACGTGCTATGGCCACACGCTGCATCTGTCCGCCCGACATCTGGTTAGACTTATGATAGAGACGGTCTCCCAGTCCCACTGCCTTCAAGGCTTCAATGGCCCTTTGGTGGCGTTCTTCCGCACTGACACTCGAGTTGTACATCAGTGGCAGTTCCACGTTCTCCACGCTGGTTGTTTTTGCCAGAAGGTTATAGTTTTGGAAGATGAATCCGATTTTCCTGTTTCTCAGTACAGCTCTTTGTGAGCGCGACATCGTCCTTACAGGAACTCCGTCGAGGATATATTCCCCGCTCGAAGGAGTATCGAGACATCCCAATTGGTTGAGTAGGGTTGATTTTCCCGAACCCGACTTACCCATGATGGTGACAAACTCACCCTCGTGTATTTTGAACGATACGCCCCTGAGGGCATGGACAGTCTCCTCTCCCACAATGAAGTCCCGTCTGACGTTCTGCAGTTCTATTACAACTTTCTTTTCTGTCATAATTCACTATGTGTTATGTGAGATGGATGATGTCTATTTCTTCTTTCCCGGAGGGCCAGGAGCGAACGGCGAGCGTTCCTGTGTCTCAGGCATTCCTGCAGGAGCCAAGTTTATCTCTTGTATTCCTGTAATCACAGTCATTCCCTCGTTGATGCCCGAGATAATTTCCGTATTGATGCCATCGGTCATACCAATCTGTACTGCATGAGCCTTGATAGTGTTGTTTTCCATGGTCCATACTTTGTTTTTCCCTTTGATATCCACAATTTTCATCTTGCCAACGGTCCCTTGGGTTGGAGTGAATCTAAGTGCTTTGCTTGGTACGCTCAGTACTCCCTGTCGTTCTGCGGTGAAGATGGTGACGTTAGCCGTAAGACCTGGCTTTAGCTTAAGGTCGTTGTTTGGTGCGCTGATCACCACCTCGTAAGTCACCACATTGTTTGTCGTAGTAGCTTCCTGTCTCACTTGCGTCACCTTTCCCTCAAACTTGTCGTTAGGATATGCATCCACGGTGAACGTCACCCTTTCTCCTTCTCTTACATCGCCGATGTCAGCCTCATCCACATCGGCAATCACACGCATGTCGGTGAGATTTTTGGCAATTGTGAAGAGCTCAGGGGTGTTGAAGCTGGCAGCTACTGTCTGTCCCTCTTCCACTGCCTTCGACAGTACCACTCCATCTATGGGCGATGTGATGGTTGCATATCCGAGGTTTGTCTGTGCCTTTGTTACCGACTCCTTGGAGGTAGCCACTTGCTGTCGAGCTTTTTCGTACGATAGTCGTGCAGTCTCGAAGTCGTCGGTGCTGACGAGCCCCTTAGAGTATAACGTCTGGTATCTGCGGAAGTTGTCGTTTTCGTATTTGAGAGTGCTCTGTGCGCTTGCCAGATTAGCCTTTGCAGTATTGAGTTCGCTGATGAGGTTAGTCTTGTCGAGCTCAGCTATCACCTGTCCTTTTTTCACCACGCTGTTGTAATCCACAAAGAGCTTGCTGACGATACCCGACACCTGTGTACCCACAGTGACCGATGTCACAGGTTCTATAGTACCAGTAGCGGTAACGCTGTTTTGGATGTTTGTCTTGGTTGCTTTGTCGGTGTTGAACTCAATTTCGCGTTCTTTCTTGTCACCAGAGAGCATCCACCATGCTATGGCTGCAATAGCTATTGCTCCAGCCACGAACCATATTTTGCTAATTTTCTTCATATTGTATTTTTTTAATTTCGTAATTATTTTATAAGTATATATGGAGTTAATTATTCAACTCCCGTAAGCCTACAATTCCCCTTCTTCTCCATTGTAGAACTTCAGCATCTGCATATCGAGAATAGTCATATACTTGCTTTGCAGTTTGTTTTGCTGAGCGTTGACAAGATTGTTTTTGCCCGTCATCAGTTCCACTATGTTTTTCAGTCCCAACCTAAACTGTTCGCTCAGTAGGTCATAGCTTGTCTGCATGCTTTCCACGCTTGCAGTGGCGGCGATGAATTTCTGTTGGTTGGTGTTTGCGTCAATCCAGTATCCCTCGATGGTAGAGTATAGGGTCTTCCGTTTGTCCTGCAGGTCGAGTTCCGCGTTTATCACGTTTAGCTGCGCTTTGTTTACGTTGGTCTTCGTGCTGCGGTTGTCGAATAGAGGAAGACTGACAGACAGTCCAGCCATGCCGTCGAAGTTAGTCTTCATCTGTTTTCCCCAATCGTTAGAGTTCATCGACGTGGTGCTTGTTCCGAGACTTGCGTTGAGGCTTATCTGTGGCAATTTCCCTGCTTTTGCAATCTTCACTCCCAATTTTTGGTTTTCTATGGCGAGCAGTCCGCTGGCTATCTCCGGTCGTGTGGCGAGTGCGTTGTCATACACGGTCTGCAGTGAAGGTATGACCTGTAGTGCACTCTCGTCGCTTTCTTCGGTCACATACACGTCAAACTCCACGTTGCCGTCGAGTTCTAATATCTGTCTGAGCTGAGTCTTGGCTTTATCCACCTGTGCCTGTGCGCTAACGATATTATATTCGTCCTGTTTGGTCTGGGCGGTAAGTTGTGCGAGGTCGGCTTTCGACATCTTTCCCACCTCCACCATCTCGCGTCCTCTCTCCTCGTTTTTCTTGCTTGTCTCAAGAGTCTGTTGGTTAACCTTTATCGCTTCGTTGAGATAAAGAATCTGTACGTAGAGGTCAGCGATCTGTTCTTTCAGGGCATTGGCGTTTGTAGCAGAGTCGAGTTCCGCCTTTTCCAGTGTCATCCGATTTTGTTTTATGGTGTTTCTGTTTCGGTTACCATTCCACAGTGTCCATTGGCTGCTGATCGAGTAACTGCCGTTGTAATACGTCTTGTTGACGTTGTTCACTACGGTACCGTTGGTCACGGTGCTCATACCGCTGTTCATCCATGGTTTCCATCCTACCGACTGGTTGGTCGATGCAGACAGTGTAGGGAGTAGTGCCGCCTTCGACTGCATTACGTCCTCCTGTGCAGAAAGGATACTAACCTGATTTTTCTTCAGGCTGATATTGTTTTCCATTGCGTGACGAATGCAGTCCTTTAATGTCCACACCTTCACGCCCTCGGCAGCTTCGTTAGCCAACCTGGCCTCTGCTGTCTCCTCAGCGCTGATTGTTGCAGGAGGCAACAGTATTGACATGATGATAAGATACTTTATATTCATACTTGATATTTGTTTGTCGCTGCAAAATTCGGAATAAATCGTGAAAAAAACAAATATAATAGATGGTTTCTTTAAGTTAGTAGAGATAATACCCCTTTTTTCTCCTATCTTTTTCTTCTCGTTCACGTTTGTTAACTATGATTCTTACCATATCTTCATTTAACTGAAGAGCCTTTATATATATAATAAGGTGTAAGGAGGAAAAAACTCGTGATTCGAAAAAAAGTGTAGAAAAAATTTGGTGGAATGAAAAAAATATAGTACCTTTGCACCCGCAAACAAGAACAAGGTACCTTGGCCGATCGGTTAGGTAACGGTCTGCAAAACCGTGTAGAGCAGTTCGACTCTGCTAGGTACCTCGAAATATTAGAAGTTAACCCGCAAGATTTTCTTGTGGGTTTTTTGTATATATAGATATAAAGCGTGCTATGATTCTTCTTGCTGCATTCAAGGTGATGCCATTACTCAATAGCTGTTTCCTTGCTGCCAACGTGACTATAGTAAACCTTTTATTCTTATAAAAAAAGAGAAGCTGCTTTCCCTGAAAAAAACAGTGTGAAGCAGCTTCTCCTATAAGTCATCATTCATACACCTCTTCGATGTCGTTGTAGTCGATGGCGTCGAAGTCTGACTGCTCGCAGGGATTATATCCCTCGGGCAAGTCGAAGATAGCGTTTTCGTTGTATCCGAGTCTGCTGTCATTATACACCTTCCTCATGTAATATGCCCAGATGGGCAATGCCATGGTGGCACCCTGTCCCATCTGCATGGAGTCGAAATGAATGTCACGGTCGTCTCCACCGACCCATACACCGCTGACAAGTGTAGGTGTGACGCCCATGAACCATGCGTCGCTATTATTGTTGGTGGTGCCGGTCTTTGCAGCTATCTCACCCTTGAAGTTATGGCGGAAACGCAGACGTCCGGCTGTACCTCCGTCCACGACACCCTTTAGCATGTATAGCATCTTGTTAGCGCTTTCCTCGCTTATCACCTCATTCATTCTTGGCTGGAATTGGGCGAGGACATTTCCGTCGTTGTCCTCAATCTTAGTGACGAAGAGTGGGGCAGTGCGAATGCCATGATTGGCGAAGGTGGTATATGCACTCACCATCTCGGCTACAGTGAGGTCGCAAGGACCGAGACAGAGCGACATGGAGGGATGTATGTCAGGACTGTTGAATCCATATTCCCTGAGCAGTGTGACGAAAGCCTGCGGACTGAGCTTGCTCATTAGGTAGGCGGTTATCCAGTTGTTAGACTGCGCCAGTCCCCATTTCAGAGTGACGTTCTCGCCGTATCTTCTTCTGCTGGAGTTGCGTGGAGTCCATCGTTGTCCTGCCACGATATATGTCTGTTGCACATTTGGCGCAAGGTCGCATGGCGAGAATCCGTTTTCCATGGCAAGAGAATAGAGGAATGGTTTGATGGTCGAACCCACCTGTCGTCGTCCCTCCACACACATGTCGTAATTAAAATGCACGAAATTCATGCCTCCCACGTATGCCTTCACTGCTCCGTTCTGTGGTGACATGCTCATGAATCCGCATCTCAGGAACGACTTGTAGTATTTTATCGAGTCAATGGGACTCATGGTTGTGTCCACCTCACCGTGATAAGTGAAGATGCTCATCTTAGTCGGCGTGTTAAACGCCTTGTGTATCTCGTCGTACGACGCGCCGGCCTCTTTCATTAGACGGTAGCGTTCACTCTGTTTTACCGAGCGTCCCATGATGTCGTTATACTGACGGGCTGTAAGACGACCGGAGTAAGGAGCATTAGACTTCCCGCGGTTTTCCGTGTTGAAAGCTGGTTGCAGGAATTTCACCACATGTTCGTAGCATGCCTCTTCGGCATAGCGTTGCATGCGCGAGTCTATGGTGGTATAAACTTTCAGTCCGTCGGTATATACATTATAGGGTTGTCCGTCTTTCTTTTTGTTTTTGTTACACCAGCCATAGAGTGGGTCGTTTATCCAGTTGATAGAGTCTTGTACATATTTGGCCATGTTCCACTTTGGATAGTTAGACTTCTCAGGATATTTTGCCATCATATATCTCCGCAGGAAGTCGCGGAAGTAAGCAGCAATGCCGTCCTTATGGTCAGCTACGTGGAAGTTAAGGTTCAAGGGCTGGGCGGAGTATTTTGAGTATTCGTATTCCGACAGGTATCCAGCCTTAAGCATCTGTTGCAGCACCACGTTGCGTCTGTCCCGACAACGTTCTGGATGTCTCACTGGGTTGAAGTATGACGGGTTCTTGCAGAGTCCAATGAGTGTGGCAGACTCAGTGACGGATAGATCCTTTGGCTCTTTCCCGAAATAAGTGTTTGCAGCCGTCTTTATTCCCACGGCATTATGCAGGAAGTCGAAATAGTTGAGATACATGGCAATGATCTCGTCTTTGGTGTAGTTTTTCTCCAACTGTACGGCAATCACCCATTCAATGGGTTTTTGCAGCGCACGTTCAGTGACACTTGCCGCCTTTCCAGAGTAGAGCTGTTTGGCCAGCTGTTGGGTGATGGTAGAACCGCCGCCAGCATTTTTCTGTCCGAGTATGCCACGTTTTATGATGGCACGTGCTAGCGCCTTGAAGTCTATGCCAGAGTGCTCGTGGAATCTGACGTCCTCAGTAGCGACGAGAGCCTTGATGAGCGATGGTGCGAGTTGGTCATAGTCAACACACACACGGTTCTCTTTGTTGTAGTTCCATGTGCCCATGAGTTTCCCGTCTGATGAATACACCTGAGTGGCGAATCTGTTAATGGGATTCTGCAGGTCCTCGATGGGAGGCATGTAACCTATCCATCCCTCTGCAATGGCATATACCGCACCGGCAATAGCTATCACCGTCACTATCAGCAATACCCACAGGAAGTGAACTATTTTTCTATCCATTTTTTGTTATTTCTGTTGTTTTGAGTGTATTTTTATTGAAAAGACAGTGCAAAAATACTCGTTTTTGTTCATATACCGAAAAAATATCGATATTTTCTCTGATTTTTTTGTGATAAATGGGAAAATATGTGTACCTTAGCGGTCGAAAAAGAACAAAACATAAAAAATCGTGATGGAAAAGCATAATTTTGTCACTATTGCCAATCTCACTCGTGAGAAGATTTTGTACATGATTGAGATGGCACAGGAGTTTGAGAAGCACCCTAACAGGGAACTGCTGAAAGGGAAGGTCGTCGCCACGCTCTTCTTTGAGCCTTCGACACGCACCCGACTGAGTTTCGAAACCGCAGCCAATCGTCTTGGCGCACGCGTCATCGGTTTTGCCGACCCGAAGATTACCAGCGGGACGAAGGGAGAGACACTGAAGGACACTATCCTCATGGTCTCGAACTATGCCGATGTGATAGTGATGAGACACCATATAGAAGGTGCGGCCCAGTATGCCTCTGAGATAGCACCAGTACCCATTGTCAATGCAGGAGACGGAGCTCACCAGCATCCTTCCCAGTGCATGCTCGACCTCTATTCGATATACAAGACACAGGGCACACTCGACAATCTCAACATCTACCTTGTCGGCGACCTTAAATACGGTCGTACTGTTCACTCGCTCATCATGGCGATGAGGCATTTTAATCCCACATTCCATTTCGTGGCACCAAAGGAGCTCTCCATGCCCAACGAGTACAAGATCTACTGCCGTGAGCATGGTATAAAGTTCCAGGAACATACGGCATTCAACGAGAAGGTGATTGCGGATGCCGACATATTATATATGACTCGTGTGCAAAAAGAGAGGTTCTCCGATCTCATGGAATACGAACGCGTGAAGGATGTGTATATCCTCAGACGCGACATGCTGTCGTCGGCGAAGCCCAACATGAAGATTCTTCACCCTCTGCCACGTGTCAACGAGATAGCCTACGACGTGGATAACGACCCGCACGCATATTACATCCAGCAGGCTGGCAATGGGCTATTTGCCCGTCAGGCTATCTTCTGTGATGTTCTCGGCATCTCAATCGACGATGTGCGTAATGACAATACAATAATTAATTAAGTTGAGAATATGGCTAAGAACGAAATCATGGTGACGGCCATCGAAAACGGAACCGTCATCGACCACATACCTACAGAAAAGACTTTTGAGGTTGCCACGCTGCTTAATCTTGAGTCTCTCTCCACACCGGTCACCATTGGGTATAACTACCGCTCTAAGAAAATCGGAAGGAAAGGCATCATTAAAGTTGCCGACAAGTTCTTCACCGACGAGGAGATATCACGGCTCTCCGTGGTGGCGCCTAACGTGGTGCTCAATGTCATCAACGACTATGAGGTGGTGGAGAAGAAGACCGTCACTACACCTGACGAGTTACGTGGAATAGTAAAATGTAACAATCCCAAGTGCATCACCAACAACGAACCCATGGATACCCTCTTCCACGTTGTTGACAAGGAACATGGCGTACTGAGGTGTCATTACTGCGAGAAAGAGCAGGACATCAATAAAGTAAAGTTGACGAATTGAATTCAGTTGACGAGTTGAACAAAAAAGTTGCCAATTAACCGGTAACAAGTTAACTTTTTAAAGTAAAATTCATAATTATCACATATTTATTAAAAATGAAAAGAGATCAACAGATTTTTGACCTTATTGAGCGTGAGCACCAGCGCCAGTTGAAAGGCATCGAGCTCATCGCATCTGAAAACTTTGTCAGCGACCAGGTAATGGAGGCCATGGGCTCATACCTTACCAACAAGTATGCTGAGGGTTATCCTGGAAAACGCTATTATGGAGGCTGCCAGGTGGTGGACGAAGTAGAACAACTTGCCATCGACAGAGTGTGCAAACTCTTTGGCGCCGAGTATGCCAACGTACAGCCACACTCTGGAGCTCAGGCTAATGCAGCCGTACTGCTCGCAGTGCTTCAGCCTGGTGACACCTTCATGGGTCTTAACCTCGCACATGGCGGTCACCTTTCTCATGGTTCGGCTGTCAACACTTCGGGTATTCTTTATCGTCCCGTGGGCTACGACCTCAATAAGGAGACAGGTCGTGTAGATTACGACGAGATGGAACGTCTTGCCATCGAGAACAAACCAAAACTCATCATTGGTGGAGGTTCAGCCTATAGTCGCGAATGGGACTACAAGCGCATGCGTGAGATAGCCGACAAGGTAGGTGCGTTGCTGATGATAGATATGGCCCATCCTGCAGGACTCATCGCAGCTGGACTGCTCGACAACCCTGTAAAATATGCTCATATCGTCACCTCAACCACACACAAGACACTTCGTGGTCCGCGTGGAGGTATCATCCTTATGGGTAAGGATTTCGAGAACCCATGGGGATTGAAGACTCCAAAGGGTGTGACAAAGATGATGAGTCAGCTGCTCAACTCTGCCGTTTTCCCTGGACAGCAAGGTGGTCCGCTGGAGCATGTCATCGCTGCCAAGGCCGTTGCCTTCGGTGAGGCTTTGCAACCAGAGTTCAAGGAGTGGGCTCTTCAGGTGAAGAAGAATGCTGCTGTTCTCGCCGACGAACTCGTTAAGCGTGGTTTCACCATCGTCAGTGGAGGTACCGACAACCACTCTATGCTCGTCGATCTCCGTTCTAAGTATCCTGATCTTACAGGTAAGGTGGCAGAGAACGCTCTCGTGGCAGCTGACATTACTGTCAACAAGAACATGGTTCCTTTCGACTCACGTTCAGCCTTCCAGACCAGCGGTATCCGTCTTGGTACTCCTGCCATCACCACTCGTGGTGCTAAGGAAGACCTCATGGTGCTCATCGCCGAACTTATCGAGGAGGTGCTCAATGATCCTGAGAACGAGGAGACAATAGCTCGTGTTCGTGCTAAGGTGAATGAGACAATGAAAGACTATCCTCTCTTCGCTTACTAAATAGAGAAAAGATTATCAGCCAATTGCAGGGCCTTCATATCTTGTATATATTCCCTACAATTGGCTGATTTTTTTTCGTCTTTCTTTGCTGCTGCCGGGTCTTACATATACATATCCTTTACTTCAATTTTCACTTTGTCTTCAAGGCGTTTCCTCCATTGTTTCAGATAGTTGAAGAAATCTGAAGCATTGTGATATGAGCCGTCGAAAGTCTCGTTGTCTGAAGCGAATGTGATGGCATAGTGTATGACAGCTTCGGTTGGAGCCACTACATAAGGGTAATTGTCTTTGTTTGCTGGCAACACCTCGACAACATTTTTTGCGGGAATACAGATGCCCAGTCCCACCGTCTCGCGCTTATGTCCAGCAGAGTCCTTTTCCGATACTGGCCAGTCAGTGCCCCAGCATCCTCTAAGTCCATTGTTGCAGTATTCTTCTGAGTTTTTCACGTTGATGATACCAGTGGCGAGATGTAGTCCGTCTGTCTTTCCTTTCAGTTTCATATCCACCATACAATCTCTTCGTCCGGCGTAGAGTGTGTAGATAGTGGTCATATCTACACGCTGTTCCTGTTTGCACTTCTCGGGGTAGTATGGGTTCCATCCCTTGTCTTCCACCTTGACGATGGTGCGCAATGGACCGGCCGACATTACCGACAGTGTTCGCTTGTTGACGTCGAGTAGCATCTGTGGTTTGCCGTCAGCCCATCCTCTCAGTGCGCCCAGTCCAAAGGTCTGTCCCACCCAGAGCACGTCATCGCCATATCCGTCAGCTTTCTGTTTCGCGTCGGGATAGAACTGTGTGTCTTTGAGTTCAAGTCCTTTACGGTATTTTCCATAGATGTCCACCGTCTGTCTCTCGTCGAAATATATACGGTAAGCCACCATTTCGTTTTCGAATGCTGGTCCGTGGTGATGCAGCATCCAGTAAGGGTTTGTACCGTTTTCTACTGTCAGGCTGCTGATGTAAAGGTCTTGTTTGTTGTTGCTTTTTACCTTTTTGTTTGTCATCATCATCTGTGCATACACCTTCGGTTCAGCCGCTTTGTCGGCATAGTGTTTGAAGAGTGTGACATTGAAAGTCTTTTTCTCTTTTTTCTCTAATGAGGTGAGAAAGCAGAGTTGGTCGTTGATGCCATTGCCGTCGGTGTCGTCGAGTTGACAGTCGATGGTCACGCCGTTACAGCTCACCACAGCCGACAGATATTCATGTCTTTCGTCGATATCTATCACTATGGGTTCAGATATGCGTGAGAAGTTTGAGGGGTTGGTCACAGTGACCTGTTTTCCCTGTGCTACCATTGTCAGCGAGGCCGACGCAGCGATAATAATTGATAGTAGTCGTTTCATTGTTGTTGTTTTTTGTATATAATTTATATTTGTTCCCGTTTTCGTTATCGTTCCCGTTTTCGTTATCGTTCACGTTATCTTTTTCGTTTCTGCAAAATTACACAAAACTATGTAATGTGAGCAATAAAATTATATTAAAGGTGCAAAAAGTTAATTAAAATGCGGAAAAATTTAAATTATTTATGATTTTCCTTGGTTGGTATTAAGATTTTTAGTATATTTGCACAAAATTTAAACATAGCAAGTGCATAAGATATACATATTTTTGTTTATGCTGATGGTGGCGTGTGTGGGATGCGAGTTGCATCTCAAGCCAAACGACACCCACGATGAGGACAGCGAGGTGTGTCTTCATCGCTATGATCGTATCCAGAGTCTTTATCTTACCACGGGCGACTATTCAGCCCTTCAGCAGATGAATCTCGTCTATCCCATGCAGACCCGTACTCTCATAGAGGACGTGCTGAAGTTGGGCAGGGTGAACGAGAGCGACATAAATACCAAGTTTCTGAATTTCTATCAAGACACCGTGCTTCAAGCTCTCATCAACGAGGTGGAGCAACAATATGCCAATGTTGACGATATCAACAAAGACCTTCACCGTTCGTTCGATAGGCTCAGGCAATATCTTCCCACCATTAGCTTCCCCATGGTCTATTCCCAGATAGGAGCCCTTGACCAAAGCATCGTGGTGGGCGACAACACGATAGGCGTGTGTCTCGACAAGTATTTGGGACGCGACTATCCTCTTTATCAGAAATATTATCCTGCCGACCAGCGCAAGACGATGACCAGGAGCATGATTGTGCCCGACTGTCTTGTGTTTTATATCCTCAGCTATTATCCCATACCCAATGATGTCGATAATTGGCAGACGGTATGCGACCTTCATATAGCAAAGATACAATGGTTGGTGAACAAGGTGGTAGGAAGGACTGTGTTCAAGACGGCCTATGTCAATACTGTTGCGAAGTATATGAAGAATCACAAGGATCGTGACATTGCCAGACTGTTAGAGACGAAGAGGCTGCCCTGACGCCTTCCTTCGCGTTTCATCTTGTTGACTATGAGGTTAGTCAGTTCGTAGTTTTTCAGTCCCCATTTAGGTGCTATGAGCATCTCTTTCGGCGACTGTGATGCAAACCTCTCCACCACCATGTCCTCGCTGAGATGTTCGAGGTATCTCACTATCAGTTCGCTGTATTCTTCAGGAGTGTAGAGGTGGAATGGATTTTCGGCATACATCTGTGCCAGTCGTGTCCCTCTGATGATCTGCATCTGGTGTATCTTCAGCACATCGAGTCCGAGTTCCGACATTATTGTGGCCTGTCTCACGCTCTCCTCAGCATCTTCCCCAGGTAATCCCAGTATGACGTGTCCCCCTATGACTATACCCCTTCCCTTGGTTCTTTCGACAGCATCCCTTACGCACTGAAAGTCGTGTCCTCTTCTGATTAGTCTGAGCGTATCGTCGTTGGCTGTCTCTATGCCGTATTCCAGTGTAACCATTGTCTGCCGTGCAAGCTGCGTGAGATAGTCAAGCAGCGTGTCGTCTATGCAGTCGGGACGGGTGCCGATGACCAGTCCCACCACGTTCTCCACGTCGAGAGCTTCTTCGTAGAGACTTTTCAGATGGTCGAGGGTAGAGTAGGTGTTGGTGAAAGCCTGGAAGTATGCCATGTACCTCATCTCTGGATATTTCCTTCTGAAGAACTCTTTTCCTTCCACCAACTGCTGTTTCACGCTTTTCTCGCGTTGACAATATGAGGGATTAAACGAGTCGTTGTTGCAGTATATACATCCACCAGTGCCCAGTCTGCCGTCGCGGTTGGGACACGTGAATCCCGCATCCACCGATATCTTCTGTACCTTATATGGGAAGCGTTGTCTCAACCATGTCCCATAATCGTTATAAGGCATTGATACACTGTAGTTCATCTTATTCCTGCTTTAGTGAAGGTTCGCTGTTCTGCAGCTCCTGTGCAAGGAAACACCACGTGTGTCCTTTAGCCTTTTTTACGATCTCCTCGGGAGTACCTGTGGCCATGACCATGCCGCCCCCTCTACCGCCTTCAGGTCCCATGTCGATGATATAGTCGGCGAGTTTTATTACGTCGAGATTATGTTCGATTATCACCACCGTATTGTCTCTGTCAACGAGTTTTTGTATTACGTCCATTAGTATCCTAATGTCCTCGAAGTGCAGTCCCGTGGTTGGTTCGTCGAGGATGTACAGCGTCTTTCCTGTGTCACGTTTGCTTAGTTCGGTGGCGAGTTTCACTCTTTGGCATTCGCCTCCCGAGAGTGTTGTCGATGGTTGTCCGAGTTTGATGTATCCCAATCCCACGTCTTGTATAGTCTTTATTTTTCTTAGTATGTCGGGCACGTTTTCGAAGAACTCCACCGCCTGGTTTATTGTCATGTCGAGAATGTCGGCGATGCTCTTTCCCTTATATCTCACCTCGAGTGTCTCTCGGTTGTATCGTTTACCGTGACATTCCTCGCATGGCACCATCACATCGGGCAGGAAGTTCATCTCTATGGTCTTGTATCCGTTACCACCGCAGGCTTCGCATCGTCCACCCTTAACGTTGAACGAGAAACGTCCCGGTTTATATCCTCTTATCTTCGCTTCTGGTAGTCCGACGAAGAGCGAGCGTATGTCGCTGAATACGCCAGTGTATGTGGCGGGATTTGAGCGTGGGGTACGTCCTATGGGACTCTGGTCCACGTTCACCACCTTGTCGATGTTCTCCATACCTTCCACCGCGGCATATTTCATGGGTTTCTTCAGCGACCTGTAGAAGTGTTGGCTCAGCAATGGTTGCAGCGTCTCGTTGACGAGTGTTGACTTTCCCGAACCGCTCACTCCGGTCACAACGATGAGTGTTCCGAGCGGGAATTCCACATCTACGTTCTTGAGGTTGTTGCCTTCCGCTCCAATTATCCTTATCATCTTACCATTGCCTTTCCTGCGTCTTTCAGGCAGTGGTATTGTCATGGTGCCGTTGAGATACTTGCTTGTGATGGTGTCCTCTTTCAGCATGTCGTTTGGCGTGCCTTGGAACACCACTTCGCCTCCCTTGCGTCCTGCCTTAGGGCCTATGTCAATGATATAGTCGGCGCTGGTCATCATATCCTTGTCGTGTTCCACCACTATCACTGTGTTGCCTATGTCGCGCAGTTCCTTGAGCGAATTGATGAGTCGTTCGTTGTCTCTCTGGTGCAGTCCTATACTTGGTTCGTCAAGTATGTAGAGCACGTTGACCAGTTGGCTGCCTATCTGTGTGGCAAGTCTTATTCGCTGGCTCTCGCCTCCCGAGAGTGTTGCTGACTGTCGGTTGAGTGATAGATAGTCGAGTCCTACTTCGAGCAGGAAGTCGAGACGTGTCTTCATCTCCTTGATTATCTCGTGAGCTATCTGTCTCTGCTTGTCGTCGAGATGAGTTTCCGCCTCTTTGAGCCATTCCCTCAGTTCGGCTATGTCCATTGTTGAGAGTTGGCTGATGTTCTTGTCCCATATCCTGTATGCTAAAACCTCTTTGTTAAGTCTTTCGCCGTTGCACTCAGGACAAATGGCAGTTGTCATAAACTGTTCCGACCATTTCTGTGCCGTAGCCGAATCGTCGGTCTCGAGCACGTTTTTCAGATATTTCACCACTCCGTCGAAAGCCACGAAGAAGTCGCTCGAGGTGTGTACGAGTTCCTTGTCGATGCGCACGTTTTCGAGTGTACCATAGAGGATCTCGTCCATGGCATCGGTGGGTATGTCCTCTACAGGAGTCTTAATGTCGAGGTCATATTTTTTCAGTATGGCTGTTATCTGCCAGAATATCATCTGGTTTTTATATTTTCCGAGTGGCAATATTGCTCCGTTATAAATGCTGGCCTTCCTGTCGGGAATAATCTTTTCGAGCGACAGCACGTTGATGTTTCCTAATCCTTTGCATCTCGGACAAGCTCCTTGTGGCGAGTTGAACGAGAACTTGTTGGGAGCCGGGTCGCCATACGACATGCCAGTAGTGGGACACATCAGGTGGCGTGAGTAGTGTTTTGTCGTGTCGGTGTCCTTGTCGAGTATCATTATCAGTCCGTCGCCCGCTCTCATGGCCACCTTCACGCTGTTTTTCAGCCGCTCATTGTCCTTGTCGCTGACGGCGAGCTTGTCAATGACTATCTCTATGTCGTGGTTTTTGTACCTGTCCACCTTCATCCCCTCTGTTATCTCGCATATCTTCCCGTCTATGCGTGCGTTGAGATACCCTTTTCGTCTCATCTGTTCGAAGAGTTCGCGGTAGTGTCCCTTTCTGTTTTTCACTACCGGTGCGAGAATGAACACCCTGTGTCCGGTATATCTCTCGTGGATCATTTCCACCACTTTCTCTTCTGTATATTTCACCATCTCCTCACCGGTCTCGTAGCTGTATGCCTTTCCTGCCCTTGCGAAGAGGAGACGTAGGAAGTCGTAAATCTCCGTTGTGGTGCCCACGGTGGAGCGCGGGTTTTTGTTTGTTGTCTTCTGTTCGATGCTTATCACCGGACTGAGTCCCGTAATCTTGTCCACGTCGGGTCGTTCCATTCCTCCGAGGAAGTTACGTGCGTATGCCGAAAAGGTCTCGATGTAGCGTCGTTGTCCTTCGGCATATATGGTGTCGAAGGCGAGCGACGACTTTCCCGACCCTGACAATCCTGTTATCACGGTAAGAGTGTTGCGTGGTATTTCCACGTCGATATTCTTCAGGTTGTGGACCCTTGCTCCCCAAACATTTATTTTTTCGTCTTCCCTGCTCATTCTGTTTTTTATACTATTGTTCCAAGAGGTATTTCCTCAATACGTTGACGTCTTTTTTAATCTCATAGTTGATGCCGTCGGCACCCTTTGCCTTCACGAGCACGTAGTAAGTTCCGTCCTTGACGTCCTTTCCGTTCCATGTCCCATCCCATCCTCCGTTGATGTCGGTCCAGTCGTATATCTTCTGTCCCCATCGGTTGAAGATATAGGCATGGAACTCTACTATGCTTTTGTGGTTTTCCTTTGCCTTGTAGATGTCGTTCACCCCGTCGCCGTTGGGCGAGAAGGCGTTGGGCATCTCGAGCATGCTGTTGGTAATCGATATGGAGAACGTCGCCGTCAGTTCAGCTTCGTCAGATCCCGCCATCGTGACGTATAGCTCCACCTTTGTCATTCCCGACTGTTTGAATTCGTAAGTGGTCGTTTCTTCGTATCTCGTCATGAAAGGCTTCTCCTCTCCCTCTCTTGTAAACCTCCACTCGTAGCCTACGTCACCTTCTGTCTCGGTGGGGTTGGCGGCGAACCTTACTGTCAGCGGTGCCTGTGCGTCGGCTATCATATCGGTGCTCTCCATCTCCTCTCCGTCGATGGTGTAATAAGCCGTCGGATTGAAGTCAGCGAGTACAATTAATGGCCAAAAACAGGCGATTATGAGTGTAAATAATAGCTTTTTTCTCATTTTTATATAAATTTATGTGCAAAATTAGTGAATAAAGTTGATTTATCCGCGCTTTTTTGGTAATTTTGTACGCGATATTTTGAAATTTATGATTATGAAATCGATTTTTAGACATATTTCACTACTTTTTGTGGCATTTCTCGTGTCGTCAACCCATGTGGATGCCAAGAGCGAGGAGGGTGGAAAGGTGTCAGTGGGAGTGATGCTCCCGCTGCACGACTTCAATGGCGACGGGCGCCGTATGGTGGAGTATTATCGTGGTGTGCTCATGGCATGCGACAGCCTCCGGCATAATGGTGTGTCGGTCGATGTGCACGCATGGAATGTGGCCGAGGAGGACGACATCACTAAGACCCTAAAGGAAAAGGATGCCGCCAAGTGTGACCTCATCATAGGTCCCCTCTATTCGCGACAGGTGAAACCCTTGGCCGACTTTGCAGCCAAGCACGACATCAAGGTGCTCATTCCTTTCTCTATCAAGACCGACGAGGTGGAATGTAACCAGCATCTTTTCCAAGTGTATCAGTCGCCTGAGCTGTTCAATACCCTCGTCATAGAACGTTTCCTTGAGCGCTATAAGGGTCATCATGTCATCTTTGTCGATTGCAACGACTCCACCAGTCGCAAGGGCATCTTCACTTTCGGACTGCGTCGCCGTCTTGAGGCTATGGGCTTGCAGTATTCCATCACTAATGTTAAGTCGGGCGAAGAGTATTTCCAGAAGGCTTTCAGTCGCACGCAGCCCAACGTGGTTGTTCTCAATACTGGTCGTTCGCCTGAACTCAACCTCGTTTTTGCCAAGCTCGACAATCTAATCATGAACTATCCCAACCTGAAGATAAAAATGTTTGGATATACCGAATGGATGATGTACACCAAGTACAATATCGACCATTATTACAAATATCAGGTCACAATACCCGCAGCCTATCACTACAACGTGCTCTCCTCGAGGACGGCGCGTTTCCAGCAAAAATACCGTTGGAACTTCCATGCAGACATGATACAGGCTTTGCCACGCTTCGCCATCACTGGTTTCGACCAGGCGTTTTTCTTCATCCGTGGACTTTATCTTTATGGTGGCGGATTTACGGGTGCGCGCGGTTCAGTGGGTTACACGCCTATACAAAGCCCGCTGTGCTTCGAACGCAAAGCCATAGGCGGAGGATATCAGAACAAGAGTATCGTCTTTGTGCAGTATGACGAGGGTCACCGGGTGGAGACCATCCAGTTCTGACACACTGACACATTATTATATATATAAACAACATATCAAAATATGCGAAGAATAATTCTTGGACTGATGCTGATGTTGCCCTATGTGGCGTACTCCCAGATAGGCGACTATCGCACCGACCTCGCCGTCGGAGTCAACGGAGGATACACCATGAGCAACGTGGGTTTTAGTCCCAATGTCCCGCAGTCACAGCTCGGCGGCATCACCGCGGGATTTACCATGAGATACACATGCGAGAAATACTTCAAGAGCATCTGCGCCATCGTGGCTGAGGTTAACCTCACACAGATGGGATGGAAGGAGAAAATCATTGATGCCGACAACTCACCCGTCATCAACGCCGTCAGCGGTGAGGCAGAACAGTACCAACGTCAGCTCACTTACATCCAAATACCATTTATGGCACGCATGGGATGGGGTAGGGAGCGCAAGGGCTTCCAGGCGTTCTTTCAACTCGGTCCGCAGGTGGGTTTTTTCCTTAGCGACAAGACCACTACCAACTTCGAGTGGGAAGACCGTAACATTGCCGACCGTGTGGGTGTGCAGCAGTATGCTTACCAGGACACGATGAGCGTGAAGAACAAGTTCGATTACGGAATAGCTGTAGGTGCAGGTCTCGAGTTCTCCCGTCCCAAGATAGGACACTTCCTCCTCGAAGCACGCTATTACTATGGTCTTGGCAATATCTTCGGAAACTCAAAAGCCGACACCTTCGGCAAGAGCAACAACGGAAGCATGATGGTCAAGGTCAGCTACCTCTTCGACATCATTCGCACACGGAATCAGAAAATCAAATAATATCTAATCACTTAAAATATCTAAAATTATGTTTGAAGGACAACCCAAAGGACTTTTCGCGTTGGCACTAGCCAACACGGGCGAGCGCTTCGGTTACTACACCATGCTCGCAGTATTCGCTCTCTTCCTGAGAGCTAACTTCGGCCTTGCCCCAGGTACGGCTGGCTTTATCTACAGCAGCTTCTTGATGCTGGTTTATTTCCTGCCACTCTTCGGCGGAATGATGGCCGACAAGTACGGCTTCGGCAAGATGGTCACCATCGGCATCCTCATCATGTTTGCAGGCTATCTGCTCCTCGCCGTACCTCTCGGTGACGACATCATGGCTCTTATCATCATGATCGCCGCATTGGTAATGATTGGCATAGGAACAGGTCTTTTCAAGGGCAACCTCCAAGTGATGGTGGGCGACCTCTACAATGCTCCTGAGTATGCCGACAAGCGCGACTCTGGTTTCTCCATCTTCTACATGGCTATCAACATTGGCGCGCTCTTTGCACCTACAGCAGCGGTGAAGATTATGGAATGGGCACAGGCTAACCTCGGTGTGTCGGTCAACGACTCTTACCATTTTGCCTTTGCAGTAGCATGCGCATCGCTTATCCTCTCCATCGCGATCTATTACCTCACCCGTTCCACCTTCCGTCATGTGGAGGGAGGAAAGCTGGCTAACGGCAAAGACGACAACAATGCGGCACCAGCCGAGGAATTGTCGCCAGCAGATACCAAGGCTCGCATCGTAGCTCTCTGTCTCGTCTTCGCTGTGGTGATATTCTTCTGGATGGCATTCCACCAGAACGGACTAACACTCACTTACTTCGCCAATGAGTTTACCGTAAAGAGCGTCGAGGGCGTACAGAGCATGGCGTTCGACGTGTTCAACCTCGTGGCAGTGATCATCATCGTCTATGCCCTCTTCTCGCTCTTCCAGAGCAAGACTGGCAGGGGAAAGGCTATTGCTGGTATCGTGTTCGCAGCGTGTGCGGGATTCCTCGCATGGCGTTACACCAATGTTGAGGGTTCGATGGACATCTCCGCTCCAATCTTCCAACAGTTTAACCCGTTCTATGTCGTGGCTCTCACTCCTGTCAGCCTTGCCATCTTCGGCGCATTGGCACGTAAGGGTAAGGAACCGTCGGCTCCACGTAAGATAGCTTATGGTATGCTCGTGGCTGCAGTAGGCTTCGGCGTGATGGCATTCTTCTCTATGGGACTCCCATCGCCTGACGAGCAGGCTGCTGCTGGCGACAATGCCACCTTCGTTTCTGCCAACTGTCTCATCTCTACCTATCTCGTGCTCACCTTCGCCGAACTCCTCCTCTCGCCTATGGGCATCTCGTTTGTGTCAAAGGTGGCTCCTCCAAAGTATAAGGGAATGATGATGGGAGGATGGTTTGTGGCTACCGCCGTCGGAAACTTCCTCGTTAGCGTGGGCGGATTCCTCTGGGGTTCATTACCTCTCTGGAGCGTATGGGCAGTATTCATTGTCCTCTGCCTCCTATCCGCCGCATTCATGTTTATCATGATGAAACGTCTTGAGAAGGTATGTTGATTCTGTTGACTAAAGAATAAAAGATTTTCCTCGGGGATAAAAGGATATTTCCGGTCTTCCGGAATCTCCGGAATTTCCGGGATTTCCGGGTGATCCGGGTAATCCAGTATATCCGGTTTTTCCGGTCTTTCCGGAATCTCCGGTTTTTAATATCATTATTATTATGAAAAAGATGATTATCACTACTTGCGCCGCAGCTATAGTCTGCGGCACTGCAATGGCAAAAGGCGGTAACCCGTTCTTTTCCAAATATACCACGCCGTTTGGCATACCTCCATTCGAACAGATCAAGGTGGAACACTACAAACCGGCCTTCATAAAGGGCATGGAGGAACAGAAAAAGGAGATAGAGGCCATTGTCAACAACAAGAAACCAGCCACCTTCGACAATACCATAGCAGCACTCGACCGCTCGGGCAAACTGCTCAACAAGGTTGCGGGAGTGTTCTACGGACAGAACAGTGCCAACACCTCCGACGCACTGCAGGCCGTCAGCCGGGAGATATCTCCTCTCCTTTCGAGCCATAGCGACGACATCATCATGAATGCCGCTCTCTTCAAACGAGTGAAGTATGTCTATGACCACCAGTCGGAGATGAAGCTCGATGCAGAACAGAAGAAACTTCTCGAGGAGACATATAAGGACTTCGTGCGTAGTGGTGCCAACCTCGACGCTGACAAGCAGGAACAGCTCCGCAAACTCAATGCAGAGATCTCTATGCTGCAACTCACCTTCGGACAGAACATGCTTGCCGAGACCAACGCATTCCGTCTTGTGCTCGACAAGAAAGAACAGCTCGCCGGACTGCCATCCACTCTCATAGCTAACGCTGCCGAGACAGCCACTGAGATGGGACTCGACGGTAAGTGGGTGTTCACACTCCATAACCCAAGCGTGATGCCATTCCTGCAGTATTCTGACTGCCGTGAACTGCGCGAACGCATGTACAAGGGGTATATCAGCCGAGGATGCCGTGGTGGTGCAAACGACAACCGCGACGTGGTGAAACGACTTGTTAAAGCCCGCCTCGAGAAAGCTCGCCTCATGGGCTTCCCCAACTATGCCGCCATGGCTCTCGACACCCGTATGGCAAAGACACCGAAAGACGTCTATGAACTTCTCGATCAGGTGTGGACACCTGCCCTTGCCAAGGCAAAGGAGGAACTCGCCGACGTGGAGGCGGAGATGGCGAAGGACGGACGTGACTTTGTGTCTGAGGGATGGGACTGGCGTTACTATGCCGACCGTGCCAAGCGCGCCAAGTATAGCTTCGACGAGAATGAGCTCCGTCCGTATCTCAAACTCGAGAACGTGCGTGACGGCCTCTTCTACTGCGCCAACAAACTCTATGGCATCACGCTGAAACCTCTCTCAAATGTGCCTCTGCCTCATCCAGACGCACAGGCATTTGAGGTGTTCGACCGCGACGGCAGTCGTCTTGCCATACTCTTCATGGACTTCTTCCCCCGTGCTTCAAAGCGCGGAGGAGCATGGTGTGGCACATATCGCGACCAGACATACGAGAACGGCAAGAAGGTCATCCCCATCGTCACCGTGGTGTGTAATTTCTCCAAGCCAGCTGCTGGCGAACCGGCTCTGCTCAACGCCGACGAGACAAGCACCATGTTCCACGAGTTTGGTCATGCCCTTCACCAGTTCTTCCAGAATGTCCACTATCAGGGCGTGTCTAACGTGCCACGCGACTTTGTGGAGCTACCCTCTCAGGTCAACGAGCATTGGGCTTTCGCTCCCGAGGTGCTGAAGGTGTATGCCAAGCATTACAAGACCGGCGAGGTGATGCCGCAGTCGCTTGTGGAGAAACTCGACCGCAGCAGCAAATACGGACAGGGATTTGCCTCTACCGAATATCTTGCAGCCTCGCTGCTCGACATGGATTTCCACGTGCTCGAAAACATCCCCGACGACTTCGACGTGATGGAGTTTGAGCGTAAGACACTCGTCGATAGAGGTTTGCTCAACCAAATTCCCTCACGCTATCGTACTACGTATTTCAACCATACTATGGGTGGTGGATATACCGCAGGCTACTATAGCTATATCTGGGCAGAGGTGCTTGAGGCTGACGCCTTCAACGCTTATCAAGAGACAGGCGACATCTTCAATCAAGAGGTGGCTGCCAAGTTCCGTAAGCACATTCTCACCCCAGGTGGCATCAATGAAGCCATGGACATGTATGTCAATTTCCGTGGCAAGAAGCCAAGTATTGAGCCTCTGCTCAAAAATCGTGGTTTGAAATAATTTTTTTCACACTTCACCATTGGGAGTGAAGGGCGTCACCCCGAGTTATGACGCCTTTCACTCCTGTTTTTTCTTTATAATAATATCTGTAGAAAAATATACAATTATTGAGATGTTTGTTACCATGTAACCGGTAACAAGTTAACAAAACACAAAGAAGTACAATAGTTTTCTACAAAATAGCCAAAAATGACCATCGTTTATGCAATATAATATACAAATGTGTAAAAAAGAAGAAAAAATGTTTGGTCAATTCGGGAAAATGTCGTAACTTCGCACCGGGAAACTAAAAAAAGAAAGATTATCCAGAAACTATTCTTATTTGATATGATGAAACCTACTGCATTGGTGATCGGCATCGACCTCGTGTTGGTGAATGCTTTGTACATGTTGTTCCACTTGTTAGGATGGCATGACGGGTCTGAGACATTGTGGTATTTGGTGAATGTGTTCTACCTCGTTATAGTACTCACATTCATACCTTTTGCACAAGACAAGTTTATCCGCGTGGATCAGATACTGGGACGCGTGCTCAAATCGTCGGTCATGTATTCCTTCCTACTCGTCACATTTGTCATTGTCGATGAGCAACTTGAACTACATCCGCTCAACCTGCTTAGGGAATATGTAATAAGCACAATAGTGGTGTTCTACGGACGATTTATGGCAAGGGAAATATTAAAACACCTGCGCTCAAAAGGAAAGAATACACGAACGGTAGTATTCCTCGGTGCAGGACACAATCTCGCCTATCTCTATCAGATCATGATGGGTGAACTCAGCACAGGATATCGCGTGTTGGGATATTTTGCCGATGCTGACTCCAAACACCTTCCTGACGGCATCACCCGTCTTGGTAATGTAAAAGACGTGTTTGAGTGGCTTGAACACAACCGTGTGGATCAGATTTACTGCAACCTCCCGTCAAGCCGTTCGGTGGAGATTGTCAATGTCATTAACTTCTGTGAACGACATTTCGTAAGGTTCTTCTCTGTGCCCAACGTGCGAAACTATGTACATCGACACATGGCCGTGAAGATGATGGACGACATGCCAGTACTTACCATACGTCAGGAACCTCTCAGCAAACTCAGTAACCGCGTCCTGAAACGTTCGTTCGACATCCTTGTCAGCGGACTGTTTATCGTCACCTGTTTCTGGTGGATATGCGGCATAGTGGCAATAATCACAAAGATTACCATGCCCGGACCGCTCTTCTTCAGACAAAAGCGCAACGGCCTGCTCGGCGAGGAGTTTACCTGTCTGAAGTTCCGCTCGATGAAGGTGAATGCCGATGCCGACAAGCTACAGGCAACCAAGGACGACCCACGCAAGACCAAGTGGGGAAACATAATGCGCAAGACGAGTATCGACGAACTGCCACAGTTTCTCAACGTGCTGATGGGTTCAATGTCGGTGGTAGGTCCAAGACCACACATGGTGAAACACACCGAAGAATACTCAGCGCTGATAGACAAATACATGGTGCGCCACTGGGTGAAACCCGGCATCACGGGATGGGCACAAGTGAGGGGTGCTCGTGGTGAGACACAGGAGCTATGGCAGATGGAAGACAGAATTAAGAAAGACGTCTGGTATGTGGAGAATTGGACTATATGGCTCGACGTACGCATCATGTACCTCACTGTCCGCAATGCCCTTCTCGGCGACAAACAGGCATACTAAGCCCGAAGTGCCGATTGGTCCTGTTTGCGTGTTGACATGTTGACTCAGTTGAAATGTCTTCGTGTTGACAAGATAGTTACCCGTTAACCGGTAACAAGTTAACTTTTTTGAATTTTCAAACTAACATTTCCAAGAATATGAATATGGGACCATTTATAAAAAAAACGATTAAGATAACCGCAGCAGTTTGCGCATTCTTTACGCTAAATGCGTGTCATGAAAGAATAGATTTATTTCAAGGACAAGAAACAAAACCTGGAGACAACCCATTCGGTGAAGTGCCACTTGACTTCGATTGGAGCCTGTCGCAGGATGTGGAACTGACTCTGACAACCGATGTCACCACACGTGTCTTCATATATGAAGATGCTGATCTCACTACGCTCATGTGTTCGATGATACTCGAGGCCGAAAAGCCAGAGACCATCAACCTCACCACACTCAACTCAATCGACAAGCTTTATCTTGCCTATCTCGACAGCGAAGGCAATACCGTTAAGCGCATCATCGACGTGACGCAGCAGCAACTACGCACACGTGCCTTCGGCATCTATGGAGCCTTAACAGGTGCTGCTGAGACACTGCCCTCGACAGAGGGAAACAAGCACTTGGTGTTCTCGCCAAACAACTCAGTCTATGGTACAGTACTCTTTGAGGATATGTATCCACAACTGGGCGACTACGACATGAACGACTTTGTCATCGGATACAAGAAACAATATGGTAAGGACGACTACACGGAGACATTGCAGATAACCATGCAGATACGTGCCATCGGTGGTACACTGCCATTCGTACCTGGAGTGGAAGTCAAGGGCCTTGACGTTGACGGACTCGACGTCAGCTGGACATCTTCCGACCCACGTCTCTCCGTAGAGGAAGCATCTGAAAATGATGCCTCTGGCACTCCTGTATTCCGCATCAATGGCGTACAGGAACTCAAAGGCAACAACAAATACTTCAACGTCAGCCTTCCCTGTGTGGAACAAGACCAGCTTCCTTACGTCACCATCACCCTCTCGCGCGCCATCGACAACAACTGTCAGCTCGACATAAGGGACAAGGATCTCAACTTCTTTATCTACAACACCAAGTCTAAGGTAGAGATACATGAGAAGAACACCGAGGTGACCCGCTTCGCTTCCAACAGCGACGAGAAGGAGTTCCATCAGAATGGCCTCGTGTGGGCTTTCCGCGTAGAAGGATATATGCCTCATACTCTTGAGAGCGAAAAGATTGATAAGGTGTTCCCGAATGTCACCGGCTGGATGCAAAGTGGTGGTACCGCTCATAACGAATGGGTGAAAGACTTTGACTCCGACAGGGTAGTGGATTATGCCCAGGGCTCTGGTACTGGTTCAGGCTCTTCTACCGGCTCGCAAGCACCTTATATCAACATCAAGCAGTCGGTGGTGGAAGCTCCTACAGCAGGTGGTAGGGTGGAAGTGCCGCTTGACGCTAACTGCGACTTTGACGTATCCTTTGGCGAGAAGGGTTGGATATACGACTTCTCCAAGGAAGCAGGCAAACTCGTGCTCTACGTTTATAACAACTACAACGGAGCTGACAAGAGTGCCATAGTCACCCTTACCCCTACTACCGACATTACCAAGAAGTTCTCCTTCACTATAAACCAGAAGGCCGAAGCGTATGCAGGTGTCACCATCGATGCGAGAAGTCCGTTTACCAACAACATGAAAAAACTCGTGGAAGCTAATGGTGGCGAAGCTGACGACATTAAGAAGGTGAAGATAATAGGACATAGCGACAAATATAAGGGATGCCTTCCAAAAGACCTACCAGTCAATGTTATAAGGATAGGTGTTAATGAAAGAAACTTACCACATAATGTATATATGGAATGGGACGCGTCGTCAGG
>SAMEA3663036__coassemble_92_pt1 | contig 41732 bp, 34 predicted proteins | sample SAMEA3663036__metabat2_low_PE_037 | metagenome-assembled genome bin SAMEA3663036 (sample SAMEA3663036) | pig gut metagenome | biome: pig gut; feature: pig-associated habitat; material: faeces | place: France | collected 2012
CGACGTCAAAGCCGAGCTGTACTAATTGCCCGAAATCTTTCGTGGCGGGTTTTTCCCCGTATTTTCAGCTGTAGGCTGCTGTAGGGTTTTTCTCCTCCAGTTCTCGTGTGTGGATAGTCAACCTGTACACGGTGAAGTACCGTAAAACTTATATCAGGTGGTTATTGCGGCGGGGTCCCACCTCTTCCCATTCCGAACAGAGAAGTTAAGCCCGCTTGCGCCGATGGTACTGCAATGCAATGTGGGAGAGTAGGAGGCCGCCTTCTTTTTCAATAGTCCCGAGGATAACATTATCCCCGGGACTTTTTTCTATCTAATGAATTGGACAGATAAAATTAGACAGGTAAAGATAGCGTTGGTCGTTACCGCTATTGTTATTGCGGTAGCGTCGTTGGTGGTTTCCCATTTCCTTATTGCTGATCTTTCAAAGGAGGAGAGACATAAGATGGAAGTGTGGGCCCAGGCTCTTCATACCCTGAACAGTGCTAATGAGAATACTGATGTCTCGCTTGTGTTGAGTGTGATCAAGGCAAATAATTCCATTCCTGTCATTGTTGTCGATTCTGCAGGTAACGTCATGGACTTCCGTAATGTTGAAGTGTCGGCAAAGGACTTTTCTGATTCTCTTTCTGTTCTTTCTCGCGAGGCAAGGCGAATGATAAGGTCGGGTAGGGCGATAAAAATTCTTCTTCCTCCTTCAGGAAGTGGTGAGGATTACCAGATGGTTTGTTACGACGAGTCGCTCATGTTACGGCGTTTGGCTACTTATCCATATGTTCAGTTAGGCATAGTGTTCATTTTTGTTGTTGTTGCTATCATTGCGCTGTTGTCTTCAAAGCGCGCAGAACAGAACAAGGTGTGGGTTGGACTTTCCAAGGAGACTGCCCACCAGTTAGGGACTCCCATCTCCAGTCTGATAGCATGGGTAGAAATTCTTCATGAGAATTATCCTGACGACGATATGATACCGGAAATGGAGAAGGACGTGAAACGCCTTGAGCTAATAGCAGAGCGTTTCTCCAAGATTGGTTCTTTGCCTGAACCGCAGCCTTCGAGTCTTAATAATGTCATTTCCAATGTCGTTGATTATATCGACCGACGCACATCTTCTGCAGTTCTTATGACGGTGAATATGCCTGAACACGATGTTGTAGTCCGCATCAATGCGTCTCTATTTGAGTGGGTAATTGAAAATTTGTGCAAGAATGCTGTCGATGCGATGGAAGGTAAGGGCAGGATATGTATTTCGATTTTCGAGAATGGATATGATGTTGCGATAGAGGTGGCTGATAATGGCAAGGGAATCAAACATAAGGATTTGAAGAATGTCTTTAAGCCTGGTTTCACAACAAAGAAACGTGGTTGGGGACTTGGCTTGTCGCTTGCTAAGCGCATTGTTGAGGAATATCATAAGGGAAAGATTTACGTTAAAGAGTCCGAAATAGGCATAGGAACAATCTTCAGAATAGAGTTGAAACGTTAAATACGAAGGGTTCTTCTTTTCAGGCTGACAATTCTTAATCCTATTAGGAAATCGTTAGTAAGGATAATCCTAAGGATATATCGAATCGGATATAATCCAAAAACTGCCCCTTCCTTTGTAAAAAGGAGGCTTTAGGCGTTGTTTTCATCAATATATCATTAAGAAAATAAAAAAAATAGTGTATAAGTTTCACTATATCAGAAATTATTAGTAACTTTGCAACCCAAAGTGAAATAATGTATAGTTTAGAGCAGTTGAAGATAGACTTGAACAGCCTGACGGACGGGATAACCGAGTTGAGGTTTGTGCTGGATGACGAATACTTCGAGGCCATCGATGCGCCAGAGATTCGCCATGGCAAGTTGTCTGTTGAATTGACAATAGAGCGTAAGTCTTCGCTGTTTGAAATGACTTTTGTCACGGAAGGAACGGTGACAGTACCTTGCGACATCTGTTTGGAGGACATGGATCAATCCATAGAGACAGAGGACAAGCTTGTCGCCCGATTTGGAGAAGAATACTCAGAAGACGATGACCTTGTGACGGTAAGTAAGGATGAAGGCATCCTCGACGTCTCATGGTTCATATACGAATTTATCGCCCTTGACATCCCGATCAAGCACGTTCATGCACCTGGTAAATGCAATCGTGACATGGTGAAGGCTCTTGAGGAGCATTCCGCCAACCGAAGTGGCGCTGAGGATAGTGAGGAGTCGATAGATCCGCGTTGGAGTGGATTATTGAAATTAAAAGACATTAAAGATTAAACAATTAAAGAATTATGGCACATCCTAAAAGAAGACAGTCAAAGACTCGTACACTCAAAAGAAGAACTCATGACAAGGCTGTAGCACCTACACTGGCAGTATGTCCAAACTGTGGCGCTTACTACATCTACCACACAGTATGCCCGACTTGCGGTTATTACAGAGGCAAGGTGGCTATCGTTAAGGAAGAAACAGCTGAATAATGAATAAGATAAACGCGATAATCACTGGAGTAGGAGGTTACGTTCCCGACTATGTTCTCAACAACGAGGAGCTGTCGAGGATGGTTGACACCAACGACGAGTGGATTATGACGCGTGTAGGAATCAAAGAGCGCCGAATCCTCACAGAAGAAGGACTCGGCACTTCCTATATGGCGCGTAAGGCTGCCAAGCAGCTTTTGCAGAAGACTGGTGTTGATCCCGACACCATTGATGCGCTCATCGTGACAACATCCACGGCCGACTACAAGTTCCCTTCGACGGCATCTATCGTCTTAGGGAAGTTAGGTTTGAAGAATGCCTTTGCATTTGACATGTGGGCAGCGTGCTGTGGTTTCCTCTATACTCTTGACGTGGCTGCTACAATGATTGAGAGCGGGCGTTGCAAGAAAATCATCGTGATAGGAGCAGACAAGATGTCGTCGGTCGTTGATTACAAGGACCGCGCCACCTGTCCTCTCTTCGGTGATGGAGCGGCAGCGGTGCTTGTAGAGGCAACAGAGGAAGAGAATATCGGTTGTATAGACTCATATTTCCGTACTGATGGCAAGGGTTTGCCATTCTTGCATTTGAAGGCGGGAGGTTCGGTTTGTCCTCCTTCTCATTTCACCGTGGATCATCGTCTTCACTACCTTTATCAGGAGGGTCGTACCGTGTTCCGTTACGCGGTGACGAGCATGAGTGACGACTGCGCCTTGATAGCAGAGCGCAACAATCTCAACAAGGATAATATCGCCTATGTTGTGCCTCATCAGGCAAACATGCGAATTATCGAGGCTGTTGCTAAACGTCTTGACTTGCCAATGGACAATGTGATGGTAAACATCGAGCATTTTGGTAATACCAGTGCTGCTACAATTCCTCTTGCCCTTTGGGAGCATGAGAACAAGCTAAAGAAAGGCGACAACTTGATATTCACAGCCTTTGGAGCTGGTTTCGTCCATGGAGCCTCTTACTATAAGTGGGCATATGATGGCGCGAAAGTCTAAGATTAAATGGGTAAATTGAATATTTTCCATATACATACTTTGAGGGTGCATTGACGTGATGTCAACACACCCTCATTTTTTATTTCACGTTTTTTACTTCAACGTTTACTTCAACGTTTACTTCACGTTATTTATTTCACGTTATTTACTTCACGTTGCCGACCTTTATGAGGTATTCGGCAATCTGTACTGCGTTCAGTGCGGCACCCTTTCTTATTTGGTCGCTGCTGAGCCAGAATGTGAGGCCGTTTTCGTCAGAGAGGTCCTTGCGGATGCGTCCCACATAGACATCGTCTTTTCCGGCAGTGTCGAGAGGCATAGGATAGATAAGTTCGTCGGGATTGTCTTGTAGAGTACATCCCGGAGCCTCTGCGATAGCCTTTTGGGCTTCTTCTACTGAGATGGGGCGCTCGGTCTCGATCCATACAGACTCGGAGTGAGAGCGTAGTGACGACACTCTAACGCACATTGCCGAGCATTTTACGTCGCTGTGCATGATTTTCCGAGTCTCGTTAAACATTTTCATCTCTTCCTTTGTATATCCGTTAGGCTGGAAGACGTCGATCTGAGGGATGACGTTATATGCCAGCTGGTAAGCGAACTTCTTCACGGTGACGGGCTCGTCGTTCATTATCTGGCGATACTGTTCCTGCAGTTCTGCCATGGCCGCTGCACCAGCACCGCTTGCGCTCTGATAGCTTGCTATGTGTATGCGTTTGATGTGGCTTATGTTTTCGAGAGGTTGCAGAGCCACTACCATCATGATTGTCGTGCAGTTAGGGTTGGCGATGATGCCTCTTGGACGCTTGAGAGCATCCTCGGCGTTACATTCAGGCACTACGAGAGGCACGTCTTCGTCCATACGGAACGCGCTTGAATTGTCGATCATCACGGCACCATACTTAGTGATGTCCTCCGCAAACTCCTTTGACGTGCCTGCTCCTGCCGATGTGAAGGCGATGTCAACGTCTTTGAAGTCGTCGTTGTGCTGCAACAGTTTTACCTCATACTCTTTTCCGCGGAACGTATATTTTGTTCCTGCGCTGCGTTGTGAACCGAATAATACCAGTTCGTCCATAGGGAAATTTCGTTGGTCGAGTACACGCAGGAATTCCTGTCCTACGGCACCGCTTGCTCCCACAATAGCTACTTTCATCTTTTTCTATTATTGTTGTTAATATTCTACTATTTTCAGTCGATTTTCGCTTTTCGGGTGCAAAATTACAACATTTAATGCAATTATCCTTTAATTTTTAAGGAATTATGCTTGAAAATTGATATTTTTTTTGCACCTTTGCACAAGAATTGTAAATTCGTAGTGAAAAAATGCCAAGTATAGCACAATATTTCCCGATTACCGACCCGACATTGATCTTCTTTGTCGTGCTGTGTATTATATTGCTTGCGCCTATTGTGATGTCTCGATTACGCATCCCTCATATCGTGGGAATGGTGTTGGCAGGCGTTGCCATAGGCCAGTATGGACTAAACATCCTTGAGCGCGATTCCTCGTTCGAGTTGTTTGGGCGTGTAGGTTTGCTGTACATAATGTTCCTTGCTGGACTTGAGCTTAACCTCACGAGCATAAGAAAGAAGCATCGTCAGTTTTTGGTATTTGGTCTGCTGACGTTCCTTATTCCCTTTGTGATGGCATATTTCATGGGAATATTCTTGCTGAAGTATTCCGAGATGACATCGTTGTTGCTTGCGTGTATATTGGCGTCAAACACACTTATTGCCTACCCGATAGTGTGCAAGTTCGGATTGCAGAAGCATCCCGGAGTGGCGTTGAGCGTAGGTTCGTCGATGATAGCATTGACGCTTTCGCTGCTCATCCTTGCCGCCATAGTAGGTTCGTCGGATGGAGAGTCGGGTGTGTCGTTTTGGATGCTTTTCATTGTCAAGGTGATTGCTTTTTGCGCCTTGTCCACGATGATTGTCCCGCGTCTGACGCGATGGTTTTTCAACCATTATGCCGACTCGGTGATGTTGTACATCTATGTGATGTGTGTGTTGTTTTTCAGTGCAGCCATCTCGGAGATATGTGGTCTTGAAGGCATCTTTGGCGCTTTTGTCGCCGGTTTGTTGTTAAACAGGTATATCCCGAGTGTGTCGCCGTTGATGAACCGTATCGAGTTTATCGGCAATGCGTTGTTCATTCCTTATTTCCTGATAGGAGTGGGAATGTTGATCGACTTCAGCGTGTTGTTTCACGGCTATGACACGCTGTGGGTCATCTTCTGCATGGTTATGATAGCCACGATAAGCAAGGCCCTTGCCGCTTATGTGTCGTGTTTTGTGTTCAAGGCTCCTTGGTTGTCGGGTCACATGATGTTTGGCTTGACCGAGGCCCATGCGGCAGGCGGAATAGCCATGACGATGATAGGCATGAACATGATGATGCCCGACGGGTCTTATGTCTTTGATGCCAATGTGCTCAACGGCGTGGTGATGATGATTCTCTTCACGTGTATAGTCAGTTCGATAGTGGTAGAGAACACGTCGCAGGCGATATTGCTGAAGGAGAAGCTCTATCCCACGGAGCAGAAGCCTGAGTCTGACGACGAGAAGATACTCCTGCCCTTGCAGCATGACGAGGATGCCGACACGCTTGTCAACCTTGCCATCCTCATGCGCAACAAGCGTTTGAACCGTGGTCTCATAGGTCTTAACGTGGTGTATGACGACACCGACAGCAACCGCAACCGCAAGGAAGGCCGCAACATCTTGGAGCGTGCGGAGGCGACGGCCATCTCGGCCGATGTGCGTATGCAGACGCAGAGCCGTCTCTCTACCAACATCGCCAATGGCATAAAGCATGCTTTCAAGGAGTTCGACGCGTCGGAAATCGTCATGGGGCTTCACCATCGCACGTCGCCAGCCGACTCGTTCTGGGGAGCCTATACGCCCGGTCTGATAAGCGACATCAACCGTCAGATAATGATCTGTCGTGTGACGCAGCGTTTCAGCACCTTGCGCATGATACATGTGGCAGTGCCGTCGCGTGTGGAGTTTGAGCCAGGCTTCTACCGTTGGGTTGAGCATGTGTCTCGTCTGGCCGACAATATAGGTTGCCGCATTGTCTTCCATGGCCGTCGCAAGACGTGCGACCTTATAGCCGACTTCGTCAAGAACCGTCATCCCGAGGTGAGGGCCGACTACGAGGAGCTGATGCATTGGAAAGAGCTGCCGTCGTTGGCAAGCGAGATAAGGGAAGACCATCTGCTGGTAGTGGTGACGGCTCGTCAGGGCACGGTGAGTTACAAGCCCGCCTTCGAGCGTCTGTCAGACGAACTTATGGAGTATTTCCCGACCAACAATCTCATCATCATCTATCCCGACCAGCACGGTCAGCCTCAGGATGTGATGACGTTTACAGCCCCTCAGCGTCAAGACAGTGAGAGTGCATACGCGACGGTATTGAATTGGATAAACAAAATCAGGAGTTAAGATATGATCGAACTAAAAGGAATAAAGAAGAGTTTCGGCTCTCTTGAAGTGTTGAAAGGTATAGACTTGCATATAGACAAAGGCGAGGTGGTGAGCATTGTCGGGCCGAGTGGTGCCGGCAAGACCACGTTGTTGCAGATAATGGGAACGCTCGACAAGCCCGATGCCGGAACGGTCGTAGTGGATGGCATCGACGTGAGCCGTATGGGAGAGAAGAAGCTGTCGGAGTTTCGCAATCGTCATGTAGGTTTTGTGTTTCAGTTCCACCAGCTGTTGCCCGAGTTCTCTGCCATAGAGAATATCATGATTCCCGCTTTCATCGCTGGACGGTCGCCCAAGGAGGCGAAGCAGAGGGCGATGGAGCTGCTGGAGTTTATGGGGCTTGCCGACCGTGCCCATCATAAGCCAAACGAGTTGTCGGGAGGCGAGAAGCAGCGTGTGGCTGTCGCGAGGGCATTGGTCAACAATCCGGCGGTGATTCTTGCCGACGAGCCGTCGGGCAGCCTTGACACGAAAAACAAGGAAGAGCTGCATCAGCTGTTCTTCGACCTTCGCGACAAGTTCGGACAGACTTTCGTCATCGTCACCCACGACGAGCAACTCGCCTCGATCACCGACCGCACCATTCACATGAAGGATGGAAGGATTGGGGATGGGAACGAAAGTTCAGTTGAAAAGTTGACAAGTTGATGAGTTGACAAGTTGGTTGCGCCAACGCCCGCCGTTGTAGGGTCTTACTTCATGTAAGACCGCACTCCGATATGTCGCGGATTTGTACAACGATTTCGGCGGATTTGCGGCGGCTAAATAACTCAAGAAATACACATTATTATATATAAGGACAGAAATGGAGAAGATTAGACTTGGAGATTATAACCGCATGACGGTAGTGAAGAAGGTGGATTTCGGCATGTATCTTGACGGAGGCGTGGAGGGAGAGATACTCCTTCCCTCGCGCTATGTGCCTGAAGGATGCCGTATAGGCGACGAGCTCGACGTGTTTGTTTATCTCGATCAGGACGAGCGTCCCGTGGCTACCACGCTAAAGCCATTGGCCAAGGTGGGCGATTTCGCATGCCTTGAGGTGGCGTGGGTCAACGAGTATGGCGCCTTTCTCGACTGGGGGTTGATGAAAGACCTCTTCTGTCCGTTTCGCGAGCAGAAGAAGCGCATGGAGCGCGGCCAGCGTTATATAGTCCATGTGGGAATCGACGAAGACAGCTATCGCATGATGGCCTCGGCCAAGGTGGAGCGTTATCTGTCGCACGAGCGTCCCGACTATTCTCATGGCGCGGAGGTCGATCTCTTAGTATGGCAGAAGACCGAATTAGGCTTTAAGGTCATCGTTGACAATCAGTATGGCGGCTTGGTGTATGACAGTCAGGTGTTTCGTCCGCTGTGCACTGGCGACCGCCTGAAGGGATATGTCGATAAGGTTCGCCCCGACGGCAAGCTCGACATCACCATCCAGCGCACGGGTCGTCAGGCCACAGAAGACTTCGCGGATGTGTTGCTCCAGTATCTTCACGACAACGACGGCCGTTGCGACCTTGGCGACAAGAGTCCGTCGGAACTCATCTCCGACCGTTTCAAGGTGAGTAAGAAAACGTTTAAGAAAGCCATTGGCGACCTATACAAGCGCCGCCTTATCACAATAGGCGACGACGGCATCACCTTGGTATAAACCAAAGATGACCGCCGTTGCCGCCGCAAATCCGCGACAAATGGAGTGCGGTCTGACGTTGTAGGGTCTTACTTTATGTAAGGCCCTACAACGGCGGGCGTTGGCGCAATTAACTTGACAACTAAAATATCTATTCTTCAGCCTTCTTGCTCCAGAAGTCTTTCAGTCTGATATCGAAGATGAGAGAGCTGTATGCCGGTATCGACGAAGTGCTGCTTTCCCTCGACCCGTATCCTAACTGGTATGGGATATACACAGTCCAGTGGTCGCCACGGCGCATATGTTGCAGGGCGGTAGAGAATCCGTCAACCACTCCGCCAGCGCTGAATGTCTTCGTCACGGCAACGTCCTTGTCGAATGGATCCAGGTACGACGTGTCGAAGATCAATCCCTTAGGATTGTTTGCCGATGGGATGAGTCGTCCCTGATAGTGCACAGCCACCGAGTCGGTGAACATCGGCGATGCGGTCTCGCTTGCAGGCGCGTTTTCCTCCACGTGTACTATGATATAGTCAACGTTAGAGAGGAAATCGCCCTCGCCTTTCGACCATGTGCGGATCCGTTTCCAGTCGGTGCGTCCGCCGTCGATGAGTTTTTGTATCGAGTCGGTGAGGTTGTTGAAATAGCTGTCGTTGCGCAGCTGCCAGTCGGCGAATTCATCCTCCACGCCATCGTCTTCGCTACACGATGTCATGACCGTACAGGCCATGATCATCGTCAGCAGAATAAAATAAATCCTCTTTCTAATCATTACTCTTATTGGATCTTCTTTAATAAGCTTGCCAGACTGACCTTGTCCTCGATGATCGAGTTAAGTTCGGCGATAGGCACACGCTCCTGCTCCATGGTGTCGCGGAAGCGGAGAGTCACGCAGTTGTCCTTGAGAGTGTCGTGATCGACGGTGATGCAGTATGGCGTGCCGATGGCGTCCTGACGGCGATAGCGCTTGCCGATAGAGTCCTTCTCGTCATACTGGCAGTTGAAGTGGAACTTCAGGTTGTTGATTATCTCGCGAGCCTTCTCTGGCAGTCCGTCTTTCTTCACCAGTGGCATCACGGCGAGTTTCACCGGAGCCAATGCGGCGGGCAGTTTCAGTACCACGCGTGTCTCGCCGTTTTCGAGTTTCTCCTCTTCGTATGCGTGGCACATGATTGAGAGGAACATACGGTCAACTCCAATCGATGTCTCGATCACGTACGGCGTGTAGCTCTCGTTGGTCTGTGGGTCGAAGTATTTGATGCTCTTGCCAGAGAATTTCTCGTGCTGCGAGAGGTCGAAGTTAGTGCGGCTATGGATGCCCTCCACCTCCTTGAATCCGAACGGCATCTTAAACTCGATATCGGTGGCGGCGTTAGCGTAGTGAGCCAGCTTGTCGTGGTCGTGGAAGCGGTAGTTCTCAGCGCCGAAGCCGAGAGCCTGGTGCCATGCCATACGTGTCTGTTTCCACTTCGGGAACCAGTCGAGTTCCGTTCCTGGCTTAACGAAGAACTGCATCTCCATCTGCTCAAACTCACGCATGCGGAAGATGAACTGTCGTGCCACGATCTCGTTGCGGAACGCCTTTCCTATCTGAGCTATACCGAAAGGAATCTTCATGCGGCCGGTCTTCTGCACGTTGAGATAGTTGACGAAGATGCCCTGTGCCGTCTCGGGACGCAGATAAACCTTCATCGAAGCGTCGGCCGATGCGCCCATCTCAGTAGAGAACATCAGGTTAAACTGTCGCACGTCGGTCCAGTTCTTTGTGCCGCTGATAGGATCGACAATCTCCTCGTCGATTATTATCTGCCTCAGTGCCTCGAGGTCAGGACCCTGCATAGCCTCGGCATAGCGGGCGTGCAGAGCGTCGCGCTTCTCCTTGGTCTCCTTCACGCGCTCGCTTGTGGCCAGATACTGCTCCTCGTCAAACGAGTCGCCGAAGCGCTTGCGAGCCTTAGCCACTTCTTTCTGTATCTTCTCGTCATATTTCGCTATCTGGTCCTCGATGAGCACGTCAGCGCGATAGCGTTTCTTCGAGTCGCGGTTGTCGATAAGTGGGTCGTTAAACGCATCGACATGTCCGCTTGCCTTCCATATAGTAGGATGCATAAAGATGGCGGAGTCGATACCCACGATATTCTCGTGCAGCAACACCATACTCTTCCACCAGTACTGCTTGATGTTGTTTTTCAGTTCCACACCATTCTGTCCGTAGTCATATACGGCTCCCAGTCCGTCATAGATTTCGCTGCTCGGGAACACGAATCCGTATTCCTTGCAGTGGGACACGATTTTCTTAAAAACGTCTTCTTGTGCCATAATATTATGTATAATTTCCGATTTTTGGGTGCAAAGGTAATGTAAGTTGAGCGAAAAACAAAAGAAAATAACACAATATTTGCAAAATTCATTTCTTTTTATTACTTTTGCAGCTAAAGAAATACGACATTTACCTCATGAGCGACGAAATAGACGATATTAAAGGCAATGAGAGCCTCGACGAGCCGACCTCTCAGCAACATTCAGACTACAAGCCCGTCAACAGGTTTGACGCCTCGGCAGTACACCATCTCAGCGGCATGTATCAGAACTGGTTTCTCGATTATGCCTCGTATGTCATCCTCGAACGCGCCGTGCCGCATATCGAGGACGGTCTAAAGCCTGTGCAGCGGCGCATCCTCCATTCCATGAAACGCATGGACGACGGACGATATAATAAGGTGGCAAACATTGTGGGACACACAATGCAGTTTCACCCTCATGGCGACGCCTCCATCGGCGACGCCCTTGTGCAGCTCGGACAGAAAGACCTTCTTGTCGATACACAGGGCAACTGGGGCAACATCCTCACCGGCGACAGGGCGGCCGCCCCTCGATATATAGAGGCGCGCCTGTCGAAGTTTGCCATCGACACCGTGTTCAATCCCAAGACCACCGAATGGCAGCTCTCCTACGACGGCCGCAACAAAGAGCCCATCACGCTCCCCGTCAAGTTCCCGCTGCTGCTCGCACAGGGATGCGAAGGTATTGCCGTAGGCTTGTCGTCGAAGATCCTTCCCCACAACTTCTGCGAGCTCTGCGACGCCGCCATAGCCTATCTCCACGGCCAGCCCTTCCAGCTCTATCCCGACTTCCCCACGGGAGGCAGCATCGACGTCAGCCGCTATAACGACGGCCAGCGCGGCGGAGTGCTCAAGGTGAGGGCGAAGATAGAGAAGCTCGACAACAAGACCCTCGTCATCCGCGAGATACCATACGGCAAGACCACCACCACGCTCATCGAGTCCATCCTCAAGGCCATAGAGAAAGGCAAGATCAAGGCGCGCAAGGTGGACGACAACACCGCCGCCGAGGTGGAGATACAGGTGCATCTCGCTCCCGGCATCTCGTCCGACAAGACCCTCGACGCCCTCTACGCCTTCTCCGACTGCGAGGTCAACATCTCGCCCAACTGCTGCGTCATCGCCGACAACAAGCCTCAGTTCCTCACCGTGAGCGACGTGCTGCGCCACTGTGCCGAGCACACCAAGGCCCTCCTCCGCCGCGAACTCGAGATACGTCGCGGCGAGCTCCTCGAACAGTTCCATTTCGCCTCGCTCGAGAAGATCTTCATCGAGGAGCGCATCTACAAGGACCGCAAATTTGAGCAGGCGCCCGACGTCGATTCCGTCTGCGCCCATATCGACGAGCGACTCACGCCATACTATCCGCAGTTTGTTCGCGAGGTGACCAAAGATGACATCCTCCGCCTGCTCGAGATAAAGATGCAGCGCATCCTGAAGTTCAACAAAGACCGTGCCGACGAGCTCATGGCACGCATCAAGGCAGAGATAGAAGACATCGACCGCGACCTTGCCAACATGGTGGAGGTGACAGCCAACTGGTTCCATTTCCTTAAGGACAAGTACGGCAAGGACCATCCGCGCCTTACCGAGATACGCAACTTCGACACCATCGAGGCCACCACAGTCGTCGAGGCCAACGAGAAGCTCTACATCAACCGTCAGGAAGGCTTCATCGGCACTGGACTGAAAAAAGACGAGTTTGTGTGCAACTGCTCTGACATCGACGACATCATCATCTTCTACAAGGACGGCAAATACAAGGTGATCAAGGTGGCGGAGAAGATCTTCGTGGGCAAGAACGTGCTCCATCTCGCCGTGTTCAAGAAGAACGACAAGCGTACTATATATAATGTGGTGTATCGCGACGGAAAGAAAGGCGACTATTTCATCAAGCGCTTTAACGTCACCAGCATCACACGCGACCGCGAATACGACGTCACTCAAGGCACGCCCGGCTCGCGCATCATCTATTTCACCGCCAACCCCAACGGCGAGGCAGAGATTATCAAGATCACGTTCGACCCCTCCGAGAAGCGCAAGGGCAGCATCTTCCTCGACAAAGACTTCTCCACCATACTCATCAAGGGACGAGCCTCGAAGGGCAACCTCCTCTCCCACAACGCCATCCACCGCATCGGCCTCAAGAGCCACGGCCATTCCACCCTCGGCGGACGCAAGGTGTGGTTCGACCCCGACGTCAACCGCCTCAACTACGACGAGCACGGCAAGCTCCTCGGCGAGTTCTACGACGGCGACCAGATACTCGTCATCCTCACCAACGGCGACTACTACCTCACCAACTTCGACGCCAACAACCACTATGAGGACAACATCGCCATTATCGAGAAGTACGACGAGAGCAAGGTGTGGACAGCCGTCCTATTCGATGCCGACAATGCCGGCTATCCCTACCTCAAACGCTTCGAGATGGAGGCCAGCAAGCGAAAGCAGAACTACCTCGGCGACAACCCCAACAGCCGTCAGGTGCTGCTCACGTGCCAGGCATATCCGCGCGTCAGGGTGGCCTTCGGAGGCAACGACGCCTTCCGCGAGGCCATGGAGATCGACGCCGAACAGTTTGTCGCCGTCAAAGGCTTCAAGGCCAAGGGCAAGCGCATCACCACATGGCAGATAGAGAGCATCGAAGAGCTCGAACCCCTCCGCTATCCCGAGCCAGAGACCGACGAAGAGCCCGACGCCGACGGCGGCGAGGAAGAAAACCTCGACCCCGATGCAGGCAAGAGCGAGAGCCAGGTGCGCGACGAGATTACCGGACAACTAAATCTATTCCCCGATGGCATATAAGATTATTCTCGCCCTACTGCTCCTCCCCGTGGCGGCAGTGGCGCAAAAGCAAAGGCAGACCACATATATGATAGGTGTAGGCCCCACAGAGCTCTACGACACCTATCTCTCGCAAGAGCATTTCAACGGCACAGGAGTCACCTTCCTCGCCACGTCGCAAAGCCTCAAGCCCGAGGCACGGTGGACCACGCTCGTCGAACATCAGGCACACTTCGCCACCGCCTCCGACCGCAGCGACGACTCCAACGAGCTCTCAGCCGACTACACCTTCTTCATAGGACGTCTCCGCAGCTTCGCCGTCCTGCCCTCGCTCACCGTAGAGGCAGGTGCGATGGCCGTGGGCAATCTCGGCTTCATCTACAACACCTCTAACGGCAACAATCCCGCACAGGCGCGCGCCAGTATCCACATCATGCCCACCGCCACCGCCACATGGCGGTTTCGCGTCGGGAAGACAGCCGCCGCCCTGCGCTACGAGACACAGCTACCGCTCTTCGGCCTGATGTTCAGCCCCAACTACGGACAGTCCTACTACGAGATCTTCTCGCGCGGCAACTACGACCATAACGTAGTCCCCGTCACCCTCGTCTCTGCCCCGTCCATGCGCCATCAGCTCATGGCCGACGTCGCTCTCAGCGCTAAGGCCACGCTCCGCATAGGCTATCTCGCCGACCTCCAGCAGGCCAAGGTCAACAATCTCAAGTCGCACATCTACTCCAACCACTTCATGATAGGCATCGTGAAGCGGTTCTCAGTCACACACCATCGCCCATGAAACATCATCTCTCATCACTCATCATAGCCCTCCTGTCCGCATTCACTCTCACGGCCTGTGTTGACGACAGCGAGTATGCCGACTCGCCCGAGGGCAACTTCGACGCCCTGTGGCGGATCATCGACGAGCACTACTGCTATTTCACCTACAAGCAACAGCAGTACGGATTCGACTGGAACGAGATATACTCCAAATACCGCGTGCGGGTCTCGCCCGACCTCACGCCAGACAACCTCTTCGAGATCCTCAGCGACATGCTCGGCGAACTGCGCGACGGCCATGTCAACCTCACCTCATCGTCCGACGTGGCACGTTACTGGAGCTGGCACGAGGACTTCCCCGCCAACTATAGCGACACCCTCCAGCGCCGCTATCTCGGCACCGACTACAAGATAGCCGCCGGAATAAAATACCGCATCCTCGACGACAACGTAGGCTACATACGCTACTCCTCCTTCAATGCCGGCGTAGGCGAAGGCAACCTCGACGCAGTCCTCATGGAACTCATGTTCTGCCGCGGACTAATCATCGATATCCGCGACAATGGCGGCGGCTACCTCAGCTACGCCGAGAAGCTCGCCGCACGCTTCTTTACCGAGCCAACCCTCGTGGGCTATATCTGCCACAAGACCGGTAAGGGCCACGACGACTTCTCCGCGCGCGAGGAACAGTGGATCTCGCCGTCGGCTCACGTCCGCTGGCACAAGCCCGTCTGCGTGCTCACCAACAGGAGCGTATATAGTGCAGCCAACGAGTTCGTGAAATACATGTCAGTCCTGCCCCTCGTCACCATCGTCGGCGACCGCACGGGAGGCGGAGGCGGCATGCCCATGAGCAGCCAACTGCCCAACGGCTGGATAGTGCGTTACTCCGCCGTGCCGTCATACGACAGCCAGGGCAACGACATCGAGTTTGGTATCTCGCCCGACGTGCCCGCCGCCCTCCAGCCCGACGACATTTCGCGCGGCTACGACACCATTATCGAGACCGCCCGCCGCATATTACGTCAGTAAAACAAAAAAACTGCACGATATATTTGCACAATTCATTTATTTTTCCTACCTTTGCACCCGCAAAATAGCGCCTGTGGCGAAATTGGTAGACGCGCCAGACTTAGGATCTGGTGTCTTGCGATGTGCAGGTTCGAGTCCTGTCAGGCGCACCACAACAAAAAAAAGGCCGAATGGATCATCGCGTCCGTTCGGCCTTTTTTATTCCAACGCCCGCCTATCGCCGCCACAAATCCACCGAAAATCCGCCGAAAACCAAAGAATTGCCGCAAATCCACCGATAATCCGCCATTTGTTTTAAACCACAGAGATAAAGAGGAAAAGAGATTTATGGATTTAAAGAGTAGGTCGCAAATGACGGAGAACGCAGAGTTTCCATGCAGCAGTTGTCATGCGCAGCCCCCTAAGAACTCAAAATGCCTTGGCATTCATTCTCTTACATAGTGAAAAGCTCTTAATCTCTTAAACTCTGTGGTTAAAAAAAATACTTCCGAAAGTTGAGTAAGTAACCGCTATCTAATGGTGCTTTTGACGCAACGTTGCGTTGCTTTTAGCGTAACGTTGCGTTGATTTATGCGTGACGTTGCGTTTATTTTGCCGTGACGTTGCGTTTATTTTGCCGTGACGTTGCGTTGCTTTTCGCGTGACCTCACCCAATTTTGTGCCACTTCTGCCAATATGCCATTTGGCATTTTTTGGTAAAAAGCCCTAAAAACGCCGTTTTTCCCTTGTTTGCATAGATTGTGCCAAATGGCAGAATGGCACAAGTGGCACAAAAGCAGACTTATTTCATCACCCTCACTTCATAAATGTGTGGGGTCAATGTTAGTCATTTTGTTCATGGTCGTGTATAATAAGTGTATAATCAGTAGTCTTTTCCTTAATTGAACTTCTGCTCGTCGATGATGTTTCCCTCTTCATCCGTCACTCGCCAATGCACAATGTTGCGTGCTTCTGACGCGATGCTCACTCCGCATTTCGTCACCTTGCGTCCGTCAGCTTCGTAAGGGATGGCATAGCCCTTGGAGTCTATCTGAGCCAAGGCGTTGTCAACGGAGTCATCGACCTTCAGTTCGAGAACGTAGATGTCGGCATTTGTCTTTACCACCACGTCGGCACGACCAAGTACACTCTTCACCTCGGTATCCGTAAATTTGCGCTTGCTAGTTGAATCCGCGAGTAGTTACGTAGTATAGGTCTTGGTTAATATCTATTAAAAGTTAACTTGTTACCGGTTAACTGGTAACTTTCCCCATATTCCCTCTCCCGCGACCAAAATATTGCTACCACGCGTGGAATTTATTTTTTCCTCGCGTGGTAGCAAAACGCAACCCTGCCGCCACCCCTTCCTCTTATGGCCTTTGAGAGTGGAAGCCGTGTGTGGGGAGAAGGTAACTACTCAGCACCTTATAAATAAAGGAACATGATAATTTACCTTACTGCTTTACAACAGCAAGTATAGCCTTGTATTTCCAACTACGTTAAAAATATACAAAATACACAACCTTGTGTAACACAACCTTGTGTATTTTGTGTGTTTTCACTATATTTGCACTGGTTCTTCATGCAATAGAGTTCCAAAGAAAATAAAAAAATATACTTAACAAAGCAAGACAAAACAACATAATAAATAGAAATGGAAATAAATAACGGAATACTTAAACGAAGCTATATGCTCTTGGGTGACGAAACTATGCACACTCTTGCCTCGCTCCGTGTCATCGTCTTTGGCGTTGGTGGGGTAGGGTCGTGGTGTGCTGAGAGTCTTGTCCGCTCAGGAGTGGCGCATCTCACTATTGTTGACAGCGACCGAGTGTGTGTCACCAATATCAACCGACAGGCCATGGCCACTACAAAGACCGTCGGACAAGTAAAGGTGGAGGCTCTCAAAGAGCGCCTTCTTGACATTAATCCTTCTGCTGATATCGTGGCCATACAACAGGTGTTCTGCGAAGATACAGCCGCAGATTTTGATCTCGACAGTTACGACTATATCGTGGATGCCATTGACTCGCTCAAAGACAAAGCGTTGCTCATAGAACTTGCCTGTCATAGCAAGGCTCGCTTTTTCTCTTCTATGGGAGCAGCCCTGAAGATGGATCCGACGAAGGTGCAAGTGGCAGAGTTCTGGAAGGTGAAAGGCTGTCCGCTCGCCCGTGCGTTGCGTCAGCGGTTTAACAAGCTGAAGCGTAAACCGGCGCGCAAGTTCAAGTGTGTGTTCAGTGAGGAATTACTAAAGAACCGTGGTGAGAATGTTGCTTGCGACACCGATCAGTGTCAGGGCCCATCACGCGTCAATGGTTCAGTGATGCACATCACAGCAATATTTGGGTTGACTATTGCCGGACTTATTCTCAATGAGGTGTATAACAAGAGTCGGTCGGGAATGTCCTATCACGAATAGGAAAAATCCTCCGTTGCTTTAGGGCAATTCTTTTTGCCAGAGACAGGATTTGATGTACCTTTGCAGCAGAAATATTAATCAAGGTTACATCTCTCTCAAGATTTGAATTTATATATGTAGTAAGGTAAGGAAGATTGGTTCAGGAAACAATGGTTTTTGTTTAGGTTAGTTATTTTAGGTTTTTTGTTAGATTGTTTATTGAAAACAAGACTCCCCGTGGCAATAGTTGTCACGGGGAGTCATTTTTTTTTGCCTAAAAGGCGATATGTACTTGTTACACTTTCGATTAGTCTTCCTTAATCTTACGACCCATTGTCAAGAAGGCAATAGGAGCAGCGATGAAGATTGAAGAGCAAGTACCGAAGATAACACCGAGAATCATTGCGAACGAGAAGCTGCGGATGCTGTCACCACCGAGGATGAAGATACACAGGAGCACGATCAATGTAGTTACAGAGGTGTTGATGGTACGTGCCAAGGTCTGGTTCAGCGAGTCGTTGAACAGCTGCTGACGGTCGCGCTTGGGGTAGAGGTTGAAGTTCTCGCGTACACGGTCGAACACTACCACCTTGTCGTTGATAGAGTAACCGATAACGGTCAGGATAGCACCGATGAAGGTCTGGTCGATCTCGAGTGAGATAGGCAGGATGCCCCAGAGTGCTGAGTAAAGACCGATTACCACGAGAGCGTCAAGAGCCAAGGCAATGGTAGAACCTACAGAGTAAGCTACATTGCGGAAGCGCAAGAGTATATAGAGGAAGATGGCGATGAGGGCGAATACGACGCTCACGATGGCTCCATAGGTGATGTCCTTAGCTACAGAAGGACCGACCTTAGTAGAGCTGATGATAGAACCGCCTGCGCGTACATCTGGATTCTTAAATGCTTCAACGCTCTTCTGTGTAACAAGACCTGCGTTAGACATAGCCTTGTAGAGAATGTTTTCGCATTCGTCATCTACTGTCGGGTCGTTAGACTCAATCTTGTAGTTGGTAGATACACGGATGGTCTTGCCGTCGGTACCAAGGGCAATGGCGCTGACGTTAGCCTCGCCGTATGCTCCCTGAAGTGCCTCGCGCACCTGCTCAGGTTCTACTGCCTTCTCCAGTTTGACTACGTAGTTGCGACCACCGGTGAAGTCGATGCTCTTGCTCAAGCCACGCACACCGAGGCAGATGATGAGCAGAACGGCTGCAATGCCCCAAATGCTGAAGGTCTTCTTATACATGCCCATGAAGTGGAACTTAGTGTTCTGCATGAGGTTCTTGGAGAAACCTGTAGAGAAGGTGAGGTTAAGCCACTTGTCGTGATTCATCTGACGCTCATAAACAAGGCGTGTGAGATATACAGCGGTGAAGAATGAGCAGAAGATACCGATGATAAGTGTGGTGGCAAAACCACGGATTGGACCAGTACCGAAGACGTAGAGGATGACACCGGTAATGATAGATGTCAAGTTAGAGTCAAAGATGGCCGAGAAGGCGTTGGCATAACCTTTCTTTATTGCCTCACGCACGTTGAGGCCGGCACGAAGCTCTTCCTTGGTACGCTCGTAGATAAGCACGTTAGCATCGACAGCCATACCCAACGAGAGCACGATACCTGCGATACCTGGCATGGTAAGAGCTGCCTGGAATGAAGTGAGGATACCGAGTGTGAAGAAGAGGTTGAAGATAAGGGCGATGTTGGCCATCATACCCGGGATGACTCCATAGAGGCAGAGCATATAGATCATCAGAAGCACGAAAGCCACGATGAACGAGATGATACCCTGTTGGATAGACTGTGCTCCGAGAGAAGGACCAACGACCTCTTCCTGTACGATGCGGGTTGGTGCCGGCATCTTACCAGAGTTAAGAGTGTTAGCAAGGTCTTTGGTGTCTTCGATAGTGAAGTTACCTGAAATCTCAGAGTTTCCACCAGGAATCTCACCATTGACGCGTGGTGCGCTATATACAGTACCGTCGAGGACGATAGCTATGGCACGACCGATGTTCATCTTGGTGAGCTGAGCCCAGCGGCGTGCACCGTCAGAGTTCATCTGCATCGATACGTTTGGCTGGCCATACTGCGAGAAGCCGTCCTTAGCTGAGGTGATGACGTCACCTTCCAGTGGGGCGCGACCCGAAGGCTCTGTAACTTTTATGGCGTGAAGTTCATAGATGTTGCCCTTGGTGTCGAAATCAGCTGGCTTTGCACTCCAGAGGAGCTTGAGGTCAGATGGCAACACCTGCTTTGCCACTTCTGAATAGATAATCTTGTTGACATCGGCTGTGTCGCGTGCCATTGCATAACCCACAGTGCTCAGGCCCTGGCCTTGTACCGGCTGGAATACGGCAAACAGAGGGTTCTGCTTCTTCATTGCCTCTGCTGTCTTGTCAGCCTTGGCGTCAGTTTTCTTTAGCTTGGCGAGTGCAGAAGCATTCTCAGTGGTAGCTTTTGCAGAGTCAGCCTCGACAGAAGCTGTCTCGGCTGCGGCTTCAGCCTTTGTAGAGTCGGCAGGAGCAACCTCTTCAGCAGCGTCGCCTGCAGCATAGCGCTGGTTGAGCTGTGCGAGAAGGGGAACGATTTCCTGACTGTTATATGTCTCCCAGAACTCGAGGTTGGCACTACCCTGAAGGAGCTTACGTACACGCTCTGGCTCTTTGATACCAGGCATCTCGACCATGATACGACCAGACTGTCCCTCCAGCTTCTGAATGTTTGGCTGAACAACACCGAACTTGTCGATACGATTGCGAACTACGAGGAAAGAGTTGTCAACTGCTGACTGAACCTCAGCACGTACGGCTGCCTCTACCTCAGAGTCAGAGCTCTGGGTGCTTACCTTGCCCTTCATCTGCTGAGTGGCAAACACCTCGGCGAGGCGATGGCCAGGAGCGTTCTGCTTGTAGTACTTGATGAAGAGCGACACGAAGTCAGCCTGACTTGTCTCTTCTTCTTTCTTTGCCTGCTCCATCGACTTGGTGAAGGCTGCGTCTGTCTTGTGGTCGGCGAGAACGGCGACAACGTCTGGTACAGACACTTCGAGGATTACATTCATACCGCCCTTCAGGTCAAGTCCGAGGCCGATCTCCATTTCTCGGCATTGCTTAAGCGAATAAGCGCCGAGGTACACTTTTTCGTTCATGATAGAGTCGAGGTATTCCTGTCCTGCCTCTTCGCCCATCGCTGCCGCCTTGTTTTCGTAGTGGCGAGTAACGAACGAGAAGGAGAGATAGAATACGCACACCAGTATCAAGACAAGTGCGATAAACTTTACAATTCCTTTGTTTTGCATTTTGTTATTATTGTTTTTTAATTTATTATTGTCGCTTCTATGCCTAAAAAGAGCGTGCAAATATAATGAATTTTTTACAATTTGGAAAAGAAATTATCGTTTTTCTTTCTTTTTTTATGGTTTGTAGCCAAATTTTAGCCAGCAATAGATGGGATAATGGTCAGATGCGTGGATTTTATTGTCAACCTTGCAGTTGAATGGAGTGAAGTGTCCTGAGCACAAGATATTGTCAATACGCACGTTAAAGCCTTTCTGATTATATGACAAACCAGGACCATTTGCCGTTTCCATATAGCAGTCGGTGAGCTCTTTTGCCACCTTACGATGGGTATAGGATATCGGGGTGTCGTTAAAGTCGCCGCACACTATGATTGGAGTGTCTTTGTGTGATCTGATAAACTCTGCCACGAGGTCAGCTTGGGGCCCGCGAAGGCGTACTGCCTCACTCAGTTTGTGGACAATATACCGCGTCTCCTTTTTCATCGTGTCGCGTTCGAGGTCGCCTTTGATGATGTTTTTGTATCGGGTCTTGTCATCGGCCGTGAGTCTGTTGCTCTCAAAGTGGTTGTTGATGACTATCACCTTGCGCCCATTGATGTCAAGCCAACAGGCAAGGCTACCGTTGCGTAACGATTCATAGTGTATCTGTTGGTGTCGCTCTATAGGGAAGCGCGAATAGACGCCGAGTGCATTGGCGCTATCTGAGCCAACTTTGATGCGGACGCTGTGGGCGTAGAGACTGTCAAGATGCACCTTAGGGTGCAGCCAGTCGCCAAGGTCTTCCTGAAGGCAGAGAATGTCTGCCTTGCTGCTTTTGATATAGTCGATGATACGCATGAAGCTGTTGCCGTTGTCTGCTTCGTCATACACATATCCGTGTACGTTGAACGAGAGCACTTTGATGCTTCCTATCGGTGTCTCGTGAGGAATATTCATCGGGATGTATTTCCTTACTGGCACATAGCACAAGACGAAGCCTAAGAGGGGGATGAACACCATCCTCCGGCAGAAGATGAGCCAGAAGAACAGAAACATTACGTTGATGACAAGGATGACGGGGAAGGTAAGGCCGACGGTGGCCAATAGAGGATGGTCCGCGGGGTTGACATAGTCAGAAAACCCCACGGCAAACATTGTCATTATGGTTGCAATATTTGCACCGGCAATGACTTTACGGGTAAACTCCTTTATCTTGATGATCATTCCTTGCTGCTGTCAAAGAGTTTTTGTTTCTCTTCCTTCGTAAGACTGTCGTATCCGCTACGGCGTATCTTGTCGAGAATGCGGTCTATCTCTTCTTGATTCGCTTTCTTGCGGGCGTTGTACTCCCAATCGTCGTTGACAGATGCTCCACCTTTGTGTACTTTCATCTTTGCGTTACGTCTGCGTTCAAAGCTGTCTTTAAGACGGTCGAAGAACTGCTGGCCGCGTGACGGTCCGTATCCTGATGTGGGATGATTGTTCCAATAGCGTATCATCAGATATCCGAAGAGCATACCGCCAAGGTGAGCCATATGGGCCACGTTGTCGCCTGATGAACTCATGGCAGAGAACAGCTCTATGGCAACGTAGAACATAACAAACCATTTGGCCTTGATGGGGATGGGAAGTGGGAAAATAAATATGCGCTCGTTGGGGAAGATCATTCCGAAGGCGAGAAGAATGGCATATACGGCTCCTGAAGCACCTATGGTAGTCCAGCCGTTGAGCTGTGTTGACAACTGCTGGCCTATGGCAAAGATGTCGGATAAGTGTACGTAAGGATTCTGTCCACTGATGGTGAGATAGAAGGAGAAAAACTGTGCCACTTCCTGTAGAAGACCTGCTCCCACACCGCACGAGATGTAATAAAATAAGAATTTCCTTGGACCCCATACGTTTTCTATCACCATGCCGAACATCCATAGCGCGAACATGTTGAACAGGATATGGGTGAATCCGGCGTGAAGGAACATGTATGTGACGAGTTGCCATGCCTGGAAATCGCTTGCCATAAAGAAGTGAAGTCCGCAAATGTCGTTGAGGTCTATGCCTCGCAGTTGTAACATCCATGTAGCCAAGAATGCTATGATGTTGACCAATAGTAGGTTTTTGGTCACTACTGGAATATTTCTCATGATTTTTTTGCCTTTCTTTTATTATTGTTGTTACTATTTGGGCGCAAAATTACTAAAAATATCCGTTATATGGCATATTTATAGGGCATAACGTATTTTTTTTAATGAAAAACGCAACTTTTTTTCATTTTTTGTTTGAATTATGAATTCTTTGCCCTATATTTGCGAACGAAATCATGCAAATCATTCAAATAATAACAATATTAATAGTATTCAAATTATGAACAAGTCAGAATTAATTGAGAAAATAGCTGCTGGCTCAGGTCTTTCTAAGGAAGCCTCGAAGAAAGCTCTTGACGCTACAACAAAGGCTATTGTAGAAGCACTTGCTGCAAACGACAAGGTTTCCCTTGTAGGTTTTGGGACATTTAGTGTAAACGAGCGCCCAGCTCGTGAGGGAATCAATCTGAGAACAAAAGAGAAGATACAGATTCCTGCAAAGAAGGTTGCTAAGTTTAAGGCTGGCGCTGAACTGACAGATGCCTTGAACTAATATCAACAGATATTGTAAAGAAAGTTGAACGTTGGATTGCTGCCATTGATACAAGTGCAGCAATCCAACGTTTTATTTTGCCCAATATTATGGCTGTTTGCCGATATATGCGAGAATACCGCCGTCAACGTAGAGAATGTGGCCGTTGACAAAATCTGAGGCATCTGATGCAAGGAATACGGCCGGACCCATGAGATCGTCAGGAGTTCCCCAGCGTGCTGCCGGAGTCTTGGAGATGATGAAACGGTCGAACGGATGACGACTGCCATCGGGTTGCAGTTCGCGAAGCGGAGCTGTCTGCGGGGTGGCAATATATCCCGGGCCAATGCCGTTACACTGTATGTTGTGCTCTCCAAACTCAGAGCAGATATTTCTGGTAAGCATCTTCAAACCGCCCTTGGCAGCAGCATAAGCCGAGACAGTCTCACGGCCTAATTCGCTCATCATAGAGCATATATTGATAATCTTTCCGTGGCCTTTGTTAATCATTCCTGGTATGACAGCCTTTGAAACGATGAAAGGAGCGTTGAGGTCGATATCAACCACCTTGCGGAAGTCCTCAACCGACATCTCTGTCATAGGTATGCGCTTGATGATACCTGCATTGTTTACGAGAATATCTATCGTGCCGAGTTCCTTCTCAATGTCGGCTACCATCTTTTTTACCTGTTCTTCGTCTGTCACGTCACAGATGTATCCTTTTGCGTCGATGCCTTTTGCCTTGTAGTCTTCGAGCGCCTTGTCGAGATGCTCCTGTCCACGACAGTTAAATGCTATCTTTGCACCTGCCATGGCGTATGCCTCTGCAATGGCAAAGCCGATGCCGTAGGCAGCGCCTGTCACGAGAGCGACCTTGCCCTCGAGTGAAAATCTTTTGCTGAATGTATCCATCTTTGTTGTCTTCTTACTTTAAGTCGGTTATCTTTGAGAAGTCCTGATCGCCGTAGTCAAGATTTTCGCCTCCCATACCCCAGATGAAGGTGTAGTTGTGTGTGGCGGCGGCAGAGTGGATGCTCCATTCGGGTGAGAGAACGGCCTGGTCGCCCTTCATCCAGACGTGGCGTGTCTCAGCCACTTCGCCCATGAAGTGACATACTGCCTGGTCTTCCGGTACTTCGAAATAGAAGTAGGCTTCCATACGGCGGCTATGAACGTGTGCCGGCATGGTGTTCCATACGCTACCTGTGGCAAGTTCTGTCATTCCCATCTGCAACTGGCAGGTCGGCAATACCTGAGACACGAGCATCTTGTTGATATTGCGCTCGTTGCTCATCTCCAAAGAACCCATATGAGCTACAATAGCGTCTTCTTTCGTCACTTTGCGACATGGATATTCCTTGTGGGCTGTAGTACTGTTGAAATAGAACTTTGCTGGATTGTTGGCGTCTTTGCTTGCGAAAACCACGTCGCGGTCTCCACGTCCGATGTAGAGAGCCTCCTTGAAACCAAGAGTGAAAGTCTCGTCACCTACGGTAACAGTGCCTTCTCCCTGGCCTACATTAAAGATGCCTATCTCGCGGCGAGTTGTGAAAAAGTCGGCCTTCAAGGGGTCGATAGCTTCGAGCTTTAGGGCTTCGTTGACAGGCATGGCACCACCAACGACCATTCGGTCATACATTGAGTACACCATGTTTACTTCATCGGCAGCAAACACTTTTTCGATAAGGAAGTCACGACGGATGCGTGCTGTGTCGTAGCTTTTTGCATCCTCTGGGTGTGCGGCATAGCGCACTTCATAATTTGTTTTCATAACTATGTTTGTTTTTTATTTGATTTGCTTTTCTTTTCTTTTTGGTGATGATAATCGTGTGCAAAGATAATGCAAAATATCTCCTTCACAAAATAAAATACGATTATTTTCCTGTTTTTACTTATTTTTAAGTAGAAAAAAGGCTGTACGGCGTCTGCGTACAGCCTTTCGGATGGTTGGACCAACGGGACTCGAACCCATAATGACAGAACCAAAACCTGTAGTGTTACCATTACACCATGGTCCAATCCTCAGTTATTTCGGGTGCAAAGGTAGTGGTTTTTTGCTCCACTACCAAATTTTTCGCGGTTTTTTTTATTATTTTACCGTAATTAGGTAGTAATTCTTCTTTCCGCGCTGCACAAGAAGGTATTTTCCATCGATAAGGTCATCGGAAGTGATGACACGGTCGAAGGCTGCGAGCTTCTCCTTATTGAGCGATACTCCACCGCCTTGAACCATCTTGCGCATTTCTCCCTTGCTGGAGAATACAGGTGCTGTCTGAGTAAGTATCTCTACCGCAGGCTGACCCAGTTGGTCAGCTGTCACATTGAAGTGTGGCACGCCGTCGAAGATGTCGAGAAGGGTCTGTTCGTCAAGTTTCAGAAGCGAATCCTTGGTAGATTTGCCAAACAGGATATTACTTGCTTCGATAGCCATGTCGAGAGCCTCTTGGGAGTGTACGAGGACGGTTGTCTCTTCGGCAAGACGCTTCTGTAGCAGGCGACGGCCAGGATCTTGTTTGTGCTCTTCAACAAGGGCGTCGATAGTTGCCTTGTCGAGGCTTGTGAAGATCTTGATATAGCGTTCAGCATCGTCGTCGCTTACGTTGAGCCAGAACTGGTAGAACTTGTATGGAGTGGTGCGTTTCGGATCGAGCCAAATATTGCCAGACTCTGTCTTACCAAATTTCTTGCCGTCAGACTTGGTGATGAGAGGACAGGTGAGGGCGAATGTCTCTACCTCGTTGCCTAATGTGCGGCGGATTAGTTCCGTACCTGTGGTCATGTTTCCCCATTGGTCGTTGCCACCCAACTGCAATTTACAGCCCTTATGCTGGTACAGATACAAGAAGTCGTATCCTTGGAGCAGCTGGTATGTGAACTCGGTGAACGACAGTCCGTCGCGTGCAGTGCCATTCAGTCGCTGCTGAACGCTCTCCTTTGCCATCATGTAGTTGACAGTGATGTGCTTTCCTACCTCACGTGCGAAATCGAGGAAGGTGAAGTTCTTCATCCAGTCGTAGTTGTTGACCATCTCTGCACGGTTGGGAGCGTCGGTATCGAAATCGAGGAACTTTGCCACCTGATTCTTTATGCACTCTTGATTGTGGCGGAGTGTCTCGTCGTTGAGGAGGTTACGCTCCTGGCTTTTTCCCGACGGGTCGCCGATCATACCTGTGGCACCGCCCACCAGGATGATTGGTTTATGTCCGCAATGCTGAAGATGGCGCAGCATCATTATACCACAAAGGTGACCTATGTGGAGTGAGTCGGCAGTAGGGTCTGTGCCGAGATAAGCTGTCACCATCTCTTTCTGGAGCAGCTCTTCTGTTCCTGGCATGATCTGCGCCAACATTCCACGCCATTTCAGTTCTTCGATAAAATTCTTCACGACTTATATATATTACAAAGTTCTTGTTTCCTATTTTTTATATACGACATGTGTCGTCTTTTGTTGTCTATGGGACAGGGTCATATCCGCTACCACCCCAAGGATTGCATCTCAGTATGCGCCATACGGCAAGGTAAAGGCCTTTAAACGGTCCGTGTTTCTTGATGGCTTGCCGCGCGTATTCCGAACATGTGGGAGTGAAGCGGCAGCTCGGTGGAGTGAACGGGGTGATGCATCTCTGATAGAAGAGGATGGGCAGTAGCAAGAGCCAGGATAGGATAGCTGATATTACCTTAACAACCTTCATTGGCTTTGACGTCCCCTTTTTCAACTTCTCTTTCATGAGCAATCTTTTCACCAAGCCTTTTCATCAGTCTGTCGATACATCCATCGATGACGTCCGAACTCTTAATGTCGTCGGCCAGATAGATGAAAGCCACGGCATAGTGATTGTCGGTATTTGCAATGCTTTCAACGAAGCTGTTTCTCGTCTTTCTGTATGCTTCCCTTATCTGCCTTTTCACCCTGTTTCGTTTTACAGCGTGTTTGAAATGGCGTTTTGAGACACTTGTCAACACCTGCACAGGCACGTCAATGGCTTTTGTCGGCATATACACCATTCTTATGGGGAAGGCCACCATAGAGCGGTTTGTGCCACAAAAGAGCTGCTCGACGAGTTTCTTACTCGTAATACGCTCTTTTTTCGGAAATGACATGCATGGTCTTTCAGATGTTGTCATATTATACTGATTGTTTGACTTATTCCTCTTCGTGCTCGAGGAGATAGTGTTGAAGAGCTCCAGTCATTGACGGATATTTCTCTGTCGGTGCCTCAAGGTCAAGTCTTAAGCCAGCTTCTTTCACAGCGCGTGCCGTTGCAGGTCCAAAGGATGCGATGGCAATATCTTTCTGCTTGAAGTCGGGGAAGTTCTTCACCAGAGCGTCAACGCCGACAGGGCTGAAGAAGACGAGCATATCGTAGTCGAAGTTCTTTACTTCCTCTTCCGTGAAGTCGTTGCTTACTGTACGATACATCACACATTCCGTATGCTTGAGATTCTTAGAGTCGAGTAAATCGCGTATCTCGTCGTTATGTACATCGCTCATCGGTACAAGATATCTCTCAGTCTTGTGTTTCACCATCTGAGGCAACATATCGGCCACCTTTCCTGTAGAACCGAAGAAGATCTTGCGCTTGCGGTATGGGACATACTTCTGAATGTACAGGGATATGGCTTCTGTGACACAGAAATACTTCATGTCCTCGGAGATGTTCACTCTCAGTTCTTTGCACAGCTTGAAGAAATGGTCGATAGCATGACGCGACGTGAACACGATAGCCGTATAGTCGGCTATGCTCACCTTCTGCTGGCGAAATTCCTTGGATGTCAGTCCTTCTACCTTGATGAATGGACGAAACACCAGTTCCACGTCAAAACGTTCAGCGATGGCGAAATACGGTGATTTCTCGCTTGTTGGCTTTGGTTGTGAAACCAAAATCTTTTTAATCATCTTGTCCTAAAAATTTATTTTCAAATAGTTACCAGTTATTGCCAGTGCACCCCAAAAAGCTGCGGTTGGCACCATTTCGAGAGCGCAAAAGTACAAAATTATTTGGAAAAAAAGGCGAGTTTGATGAAAAAAGATTGTATAAGTCTTATAAAATGTCAGTAATTTAACTAAAATGACTATCGAAAGAGCGTATATTGTCACGTGTTCTATAGGAACTTCAAAGTATGACTGAAGTATCGCGGCCGGGAATATCAGCACTCCCTCAATAGCTGTGAGAAACAGTAATGTCTTTTGCCATTGTAAATTCTTTTTTCTCCCGAAAAACACGTTGTTAACTATCGAATACAAAAGGCTACGTGTGGCAAAGTAACCTGTGTTCATGGCGAAATATATGGCTATGAGATGATATTGTGAGCTTAGGACGAACGTGGTGCTGACGTAGTGGATGGTATAGAAATACTGCAGAAGCGCCCATAAAAGACATGCCAGACCGACAAGAAACACTTGAAAGCGTATCTCGTTAAGTGTCTCGCTTATGCTGCTCTCGCGGTGTGAGACGTAAAAGAAGCTCTTTGCCTGACGTGCAAGGAAGTGCTTCGACCGCGAGAATGAGATGGTGGCGATGATGAAACTGACGATGAGTAGCAGCGATATCGTGTCGTCGCTCTTTACGGTATAGGGCACGGGGTCGCCGGCCACGCCATAGCGTCCTCCTGCTATCTCGGGATGGAGGAGGCTGTTTTTTGAGAAGAAGGTCTCTTTATAGTATTTTGGAAGACTTACGTCGCGAATGCTCTTGCCTATCTCGTGACCGGGGATGTGCAAAGTGTCGGGACGTGAGCTGTAGCGGATGGGTTTCGGTTGGAAGGTGGCCTGTATGGTGGAGTCTTGTTGGGCAGGCGTAGCATCCTTAGGCAGCATCCTCAGCACCTGATAAGGATGCTGTGGTTTTGCTGGTCGTTGTGCCTGAATTGCCTCGGGCGATGGCGTTTGCTGTATTGTTGATGTTGTATCCTGCTGCATGATGATATATGGTTGGCAAGCTGGTTGTGCGCCAGCTTGCCAACGATAGAATACTAAAGATTAAAATTCTTCTTTATCATATCGACACAGTCGAGTTTCTCCCATGTAAACAGTTCCACGTCGATGGTCTTTGTCTCATGGTAATGGCTTGTGAAGGTCTTCTTGATTATCTCACACTTGCGTCCCATGTGGCCATAGGCTGCTGTCTCGCTGAACATCGGTTGGCGCAGTTTCAGGCGGCGTTCAATAGCCTTTGGACGAAGGTCGAAGAGTGTCTCAATCCTCTTGGCTATCTCTCCGTCGCTCATTGCCACACGGCTACGTCCGTAAGTATTGACGTAGATATTCATTGGCTTGGCCACACCGATGGCATAGCTTATCTGAACGAGCATCTCGTCGGCCACACCAGCTGCCACCATGTTCTTGGCTATGTGGCGTGCAGCGTAGGCAGCTGAGCGGTCCACCTTGCTTGAGTCTTTTCCGCTGAAGGCTCCACCACCATGTGCTCCCTTGCCTCCATAGGTGTCAACGATTATCTTGCGTCCTGTAAGGCCAGTGTCTCCGTGTGGTCCTCCGATGACGAATTTTCCCGTTGGATTCACGTAGTACTTTATGTCGTTGCCAAAGAGTTTAAGCACTTTTTCGTTTGTTATCTTTGCCTTTGCCCGTGGGATAAGGATATTGATGACGTCTTCGCGTATCTTTGCAAGCATAGTGTCGTCGTCGGCAAATTCGTCGTGTTGTGTTGAAACCACGATGGTGTCGATGCGCTCTGGTATGCCTTCATCGCTGTATTGTACTGTCACCTGGCTCTTAGAGTCTGGACGAAGGTAGGTCATCAGCTTGCCCTCCTTGCGTATCTCGGCGAGAGTGGTCATCAACAGATGTGCAATGTCGAGCGAGACAGGCATGAAGCTGTCGGTCTCGTTGGTGGCATATCCGAACATCATTCCCTGGTCGCCGGCTCCCTGTTCCTCTTCCTCCTCGCGATCAACTCCGCGGTTGATGTCGCCACTCTGTTCGTGGATAGCGCTGAGGATACCACACGAGTTGCCGTCGAACTGATATTCGGCTTTTGTGTATCCTATACGTTTTATTGTATTGCGGGCAATGGTCTGCAGGTCGATATACACCTTGCTGCTCACTTCGCCCATTATCACTACCTGGCCAGTGGTCACGAATGTTTCGCAAGCCACACGTGCCTTTTCGTCGTAGGCCAGGAACTGGTCTAGGATGGCGTCCGATATTTGGTCGGCCACCTTGTCGGGATGTCCTTCAGAGACTGACTCTGATGAGAATAGGTATGACATACTTGTAAATAATTTAATTGTTAAATTGTATAATTGGTCTGCAAAGTTAATGATTTACTGCAGATGATGTGCTTTTTGTGTTTCTTTATTAACTTTTATTATCATATTTCTCCTTATAGGCTCTGCATGTCGTTGAGACGTTTGTAGTAGCCGTTGAGGGCGAGCAGTTCCTCGTGACTGCCTCGCTCTACTATCGTTCCCTCATGGATGACGCAAATCTCGTCGGCGCTCTTTATTGTGGATAGACGATGGGCTATGGCCACCGTAGTGCGTGTCTTCATGAGTTTCTCCAATGCGTCTTGCACGAGTCGCTCGCTCTCGGTGTCGAGGGCTGACGTGGCCTCGTCGAGAATGAGTATTGGCGGGTTTTTCAGTATTGCCCTGGCTATGCTTATGCGTTGTCGTTGTCCTCCAGAGAGACGACTTCCTCGGTCGCCAATATTTGTGTTCATCTTGTCTTCCGATTCCATGATGAAATCGTAGGCGTTGGCTATGCGTGCCGCTTCTTCTACCTGTTGGTCTGTGGCTCCTTCAACGCCGAAGGTGATATTGTTTCTGAACGAGTCGTTGAACAGTATGGCCTCTTGGTTAACGTTGCCGATGAGGCTGCGAAGGTCGTGGATGCCGAGGTCCTTGACGTTGATGCCATCGATGAGCACCTCGCCTTCCTGCACGTCGTAGTATCGTGGAATAAGATCGACGAGGGTCGATTTGCCGCCTCCGCTCTGTCCCACTAATGCCACGGTCTTTCCCTTCTCTATCGTCAGGTTAATATGTCTGAGCACCCATTTCTTGTCGTATCTGAACGACACGTTGCGGAACTCTATCTTGTGTTCAAAGGCCTTTATCGGTTTGGGGGCATTCTTTTCCTTAATATCGTTTTCCGCATTCAGAATCTTGTCTATGCGCTCCATGGAGGCGAGTCCTTTGGGTATATTATATCCTGCCTTGGAAAACTCTTTCAGCGGGTTGATGATGCTGTAGAGCATGACGAGATAATAGATGAACGTTGGGCCTGAGAGTGATGTGTCGCCAGAGAGTACGAGTATGCCTCCGAACCATAATACAATGACTATCATCACGGTGCCAAGAAATTCGCTCATGGGATGAGCCATCTGTTGGCGAATGTTTACCCGCATGATGTCGTTGCGATATTGGCTGTTTATGCTGTCGAATCTCGCATTCATCTTTTTCTCAGCACAGAAGGCTTTGATGATGCGCAGTCCACCAAGCGTCTCTTCCACCTGGCTCATGGTGTCGCTCCATAGGGCTTGTGCCTTTATGGAGTTTTGCTTCAGTTTGCGTCCCACCATGCCCATAAACCATCCCATCACGGGAACGAACACGAGTGTGAAGAGTGTCAGTTGCCATGAGATGACGATGAGTGTAGTGAAATAAGCAACGATGAGCACAGGGTTTTTAAACAGCATGTCGAGCGACGACATTATGGAGTTCTCCACCTCAGCCACGTCGCCGCTCATACGGGCGATAATGTCTCCTTTGCGTTCTTCCGAGAAGAATCCCAAGGGCAGCGAGGTTATCTTGCGGTAAAGCTGGTTGCGAATATCGCGTACCACGCCGGTGCGTATGGGTATTATAGTGGCTGACGACAGGAAGTAGGAGCCTGTCTTCAAGAATGTCATAAAGGCAAGAAAGAGTCCTATGACGAGAAGTGTGGTTGTAGGTCCTATATCGGCTATGAGTTGTCCTATATAGTAGTTGGCATTGTTTGAGAATGCCTCCTGGAGATTGTCCCATCTCATCTCAACCAGCTGTTGTGGAGTGTTTGAGCCGTCAGTCTGGAAGAGGATCTGCAATATGGGAATGATAGCCATAAAAGAGAAGATATTAAGTATGGCTGATAGGATGTTAAACACCACCGACCATATCAGGTATCTCTTGTATGGAGGAACAAAACGCCTTAATACACGTATAAACTCTTTCATCTGTCTTTTCTTTCTTACATTCTGTTTTACAGTATCTTTCTTCTTTATGCCTTCTCCCTTTTATCTCACTTCTTCTCCCAGAAGTGTGGCGCTTGAACTGGAGGTGATCTTTACCATCACCTTCTCGCCGATATGGTGATTGCCTTTGTCAAACACCACCATCTTGTTTTGTTCGGTGCGTCCGCAGAGTTGTTCACGTGAGCGTTTGCTGTATCCTTCTACCAGCACCTCAAAGGTCTTGCCCTCATCGCGCTTGTTGGCTATTGCCGACATCTCCGTCTGAACCTGTATCAGTTCGTTGAGACGTCTTATCTTCACGTCTTCGGCAACGTCGTCGGGTAGGTGTTTTGAGGCATAAGTGCCAGGACGTTCGCTATATTTGAACATAAAGGCAGAGTCGTAGCCCACTTTGCGCATCAGGTCAAGCGACATCTGGTGGTCTTCCTCTGTCTCACTGTGATATCCCACAAAGATGTCGGTAGAGAGGCCGCAGTCGGGGATGATGCGCCTTATTGCAGCTACACGGTCGAGATACCACTCGAGTGTGTATTTGCGGTTCATGAGTTTTAGTATGCGGTTGCTGCCGCTCTGTACCGGGAGATGTATATGTTTGCAGATGTTGGGCATCTCGGCTATCACGCGGAGTGTCTCGTCGCTCATGTCCTTTGGGTGTGAGGTGGTGAAACGTATTCGCATCTCGGGCACCTCTTCTGCCACGCGGCGCAATAAAGCCGGGAAATCTATCGTTGTGCCTGTCTGTTCGTTAGTAAACGAGTATGAGTTGACGTTCTGTCCAAGCAGTGTCACTTCCTTGAATCCGCGGTCGTTGAGGTCGCGTACTTCGCGCAAGACGCTCTCTACGTCGCGGCTTCGTTCCCGTCCTCTTGTATAAGGCACAATGCAGTAGTGGCAGAAGTTGTTGCAGCCGCGCATGATGCTCACAAAACCGCCTATCTTCGCACCGTGGATACGCTGCGGTACGATATCTTTGTACGTCTCTGATGTTGACAGTTCGATGTTTATGGCCTTATGTCCTGTCTCTGCCTGAGCTATGAGGTCGGGTAGGGAGAGATAGGCGTCAGGTCCTGCCACGAGGTCTGCATGATGGTTTTCGAGCAGGTCTTCCTTCACTCTCTCTGCCATGCATCCTAATACACCTATTATCAGCTTCCTGCCTTTCTTCCTTTCAGCGTTGAGGGTGTCGAGCCGGTTATAGATCTTTTGTTCAGCGTTGTCGCGTACCGAACAAGTGTTGAGGAAGATGGCGTCTGCCTCGCCCACGTTGTCGCATGTGTCGTAACCAGCCATCTTCATCACCGACGCCACTACTTCCGAGTCGGCGACGTTCATCTGGCATCCGTATGTTTCTATATATAGTTTCTTCATATACAATCAGTTTGTCGTCATTTTATCAATGCCTTCATGGGGTTTCTCACTCCCTTATATCCCTTGAGGAAAGCCTTGGCAGAGCCGAAGCTAAGGAACATGTCGAGACGGACGGGGATATGGTTGGCATCGTCGGTGACATAGAAACGGATGAGTTCGTGGTTCTTGCCATCCTCGCGCTCAATAAACGAGAAGACGAGACAACGGAACTTCTGCTTCGTGTCTTCCATCTCAAACGTCTCCTTGCCTTGGTATTTCAGCCAGGAGTTTGACAGACGCTTGGCGTCGCTTATCGGCATTGGCACGTTTTCCCCGACGGTAAACTTGCTCGCGTCGAAGTTTCTTGCACGCAGGAAGATGCTCATCATGTCGTAGATACAGTCTTGATATTCAGACTCTTTCCACACATGCTCGCCGCTATGTTCAATTCTGTGCTGCTTAAGGTGGCAGTTATTGTTCTTGGGATAGCTGTACCATATCTCGTCCACGTAGTAACGGTCGCCCTCACGAGCTCCTTTGCGGAAGTAGAGTGGGGCGAGGTCTTGTGTGCAGTATGAGAGGAGCGTGTCGCGAAGGGTGAACACCTTGTCGAGCTTGCTGTTGCTACGTGTGGTGAGACTACTGCGCCATGCGCTCTTTCCCTTGTATCTTGACTGTACGGTACTCATCGATGCCGTTCCCACTTTTACCCATACAAACTTCCAGTTGAAGTAAAGGTCGTAAGAGAGATACTCGCCCGACTTGAAGGCGGTGTTCTCTATGCCACATTGTGCCTTGCCGCTTATCGACACGAGCACGAAGGCGATGGTAAGTATGATATGCTTTACGTTCATTTCTTCAGTGTTTTATCTTTTATCTTGCTCATTTCTGTCTTATAGTCGATGCCGAGGTTCTTTGCCCTTTCGGCATTTCTGTTTTTCAGTTTCTTTTCTTTTTCCGACTTTTGTTTCTTTATGGCATCTGGCTTCTGCCTGTCGAGAGGCGTGGCGTTGAGGTCCCAGCCGATGGTTATGTCCCATTTCTCTTTAGCCTCCACCTCTTTCGGGTAGTAATACACTTCCTCGGGTTGCAGGTCGGCATGGTAGTCGCCGGTGTCCCATTTGCCGTTGTCGTTGCGGTCAACGAAAGCCCTGAGATAGTATTTTCCGCCTTTGATATAGTAGAATTCAGCTGTGCCGTCAACGGCCTTCACCTCTTTCTGCATCTTGTCGCCCGAGGCTAATAGCTGTACGATGACAGAAGCCGAGTCGGTCATTCCCGTGATGTTGACGGCGAGCGAACCAAACTGGTCGTTAGAGCTAACTTTTATACCTTGTTTTATTGGTCCTGATGCCAAGCCATAGATGTCGATGAAGGCGGCAGAGTCTATTTCGAGACTGTATTCCACTTCTGGTCGCCATTCCGCCATCAGTTTGAAAGCCCTGATATTGCCTTCTATGGGTTTCCATTCAAATCTTGAATTATACCATAGTGAGTCGATTTTCGAATAGAGATGCACTCCCGACGTGTCGCATTTCGACAGCGGTGTGGCCATTTCGAGGAAGACGTTCTGTTCGGGTGTTATCGTTCCCGTATTAGTAAACTTAATCTCAAGAGGCTTCTCTGTCATTATCGAGTCGTAGTCCTCGCCTTTTTTCTTCTTTTTCTCTTGTTCTTTCTTCCATTTCTCTATCTCCTTCATCTTCAGCTTCATGCGTTTCTCGTAAGAGATCTTGGGCTGTAGTTCGAGAGTGTCGGTCTGCATCACGAGCACTCCGGTGGTGTCTGTGATGAGATATTTGGCTTCGATCATGAGCGAGTCTTGATTGACAAGTGCCGTGTCGCGCAGCCAGTAGGTGATAGTGTCTTTCTTCAGCGATGTCTCTACGACGAAGGCGCTGTCGGAGTTGAAGTTAAGTCCTTTGATTTGAGGCAGCGAGTCGTTGCCGTAGCTGAAGTAGAAGTTCAGCCGGTTAGGCTCCTGTCGCTCGGTCTTTATGAGATAGCGGTCGGTCTGCTCCACGGTGAAAGCCCTGAGTATGAGGTCGTCGGGGAAGAAGTGCGTATAGTCAACACGGATGATATTGTCTATACGTAGCGTGTCGCGCCACACGGTGTCTTGTCTTACGTCGGGTCGGGCATAAGGCTCAAAGGTCTGGTGGTTGAATGCCACCATTTCGCTTTTCTGATTGTAGGTGTAGTCGCCGTCAGCGTCTTGCAGAGCGTAGGCGCGGTACGTGCCTGGAGCAATGCCTTTTATCACGAAGCGTCCGCGGCTGTCGGTTCTTGACACTCGCATGAATGGCTTTTTGGCAAACACCGTGTCTGAGAGGTCGTCGTAGAGTCCAACGAGTATGCCTTTGATGGGTTCCAGGTCGCTGGCGTCGAGCACTGTTCCCGACACTTCGAAGGTGTCAATCTTCTCTCCCGTTGAGAAACTGTAGGTATAGTTTCCCATTGGGTTGCTTTCGTTGTTGTCGGTGATGGCGTCAGAGAAGTCGATGGTATAGGTGGTGTTATCCTTCAGCGAGTCTTTTAGCTCGACGATGATTTTCTTTCCCGAACTTTTTATGTCGGCAGGTTCCATCTGCGGCGGCGAGATCACCACCTTGCTGTTGGCGTCTTCGAGCTTGATAAACTCGTCGAAGGTGATGGTCACCTTGTTTGTCTTCACCTTGGTGCCTTTGTCTGCAGGTGAAGTAGCCACCACAGAGGGCGGTGTGTCATCATACCATCCTCCGTCGGGTTGTCCCATTCTTGCGCATGAAGCTATCATGGTGATGATCAGCGCAATGATAAGCCATCTGTCTTTCTTCATCAGAGTAATATCTCAAATACTAATTATCTTTCGTTCATTTTCAGCAGTTGGTCGATGATGTCTCGGCTGTTGCTCAGTCGTGGCACCTTATGCTGTCCGCCTAACTTTCCTTTCATCTTCAGCCAGTCGTTGAAGAGGTCGTGGCGTGCCACAACAATCTCAAGATGCTGGAGGGTGATGTCCTTATAGCGTTTCGCCTCGTAGTCGCTATTGAGCTCTTGTAGTTTCTTGTCGAAGAGCTGCGAGAAGAGGTTGAGGTCGTCTGGCTCATTCGAGAACTCTATGAGCCACTGGTGGCGACACTTGCCCTTGGCGTCCATAAATACCGGCGCTGCCGTATATTCGAGCACCTGTGCTCCTGTTTGCTGGCAGGCGTAGGCAAGTCCTTTTTCGGCGTTATCTACGATGAGCTCTTCGCCGAAGGCATTGATGAAATGCTTGGTACGTCCGGTGATGACAAACTTATAGGGGTTTACGGATGTGAACTTCACTGTGTCGCCTATCACATATCGCCAGAGGCCGCACGAGGTGGAGATGAGCATGGCGTAGTTGCGTCCTGTCTCTACGCCCCATAATGGCACCACCATTGGTTTTTCGTTTCCAAACTCGTCCATGGGAATAAACTCGTAGAACACGTCGTAGTCGAGCATCAGGAGCATCGACTTGTCGGCGGGGTCGTCTTGAAGACCGAAGAATCCCTCGCTGGCGTTGTATGTCTCCATATATCTCATGTCGGGTTTGGTGATGAGTTGCTCGTATTGCTTGCGATAAGGCGTGAAAGCCACACCACCATGGAAGAACACCTCGATGTTTGGCCACACCTCTTCGAGATGCTCCTTTCCTGAGAGTTCCATCACCCTGCTCAGCACCGAAAGCATCCACGAGGGCACGCCGCTGAGGTTGGTGACGTTTTTCGTAAGCGTCTCGTGTGCTATACGGTCGCGTTTCACCTCGAAGTCAGAGAGTAGCGCCGTTTGTTTTTTAGGCACTCGCACGAGGTTTGCCAACGGGTTGATGTTCTCGATGAGAATGGCGCTGAGGTCGCCCACGAGACTGTTGTGAATGTTATAGTTGGGTGAGTGGCTGCCGCCGAGAATCAGGGCGCGTCCGTCGAAGAGGCGGCTCTTCTCGTAGTTGCGTAAGTAAAGAGCCACACAGTCGGTGCCGCCTTGGTAGTGTATGTTTTGCAGTCCTTCCTCGCTGACGGGGATAAACTTGCTCTTGTCGTTGGTCGTTCCCGACGACTTGGCATACCACTTCACCTTGCCAGGCCAGAGGATGTCTCTCTCGCCGTGTCGCATGCGGTCGATGTCAGCCTTGAGTTCCTCGTAGGTGTTTACTGGCACGTTGTGCGCAAAATTGTCATATCCCTTTATGGTAGAGAAGGTGTGGTTGCGTCCGTATTCGGTGTCTGCAGCCCTTTTGACGAGCTTCTTCAGCACCTCTCGCTGAAGAAGTTCGCCTTCGGTATAGTGTCGCTCGAGTTCTTTCTGTCGAGGCACAAAAACTTTTCTTATAAATTGAGTTAAGCTCATAATTTACACTTTGAAAGTGCAAAATTAAGCTATTCTTTTGTAAAATCAGAACAATTCACATTATTTAATGCAAATAATGCCGAATAGATGGCTCTGAATGGTGTAATATCTACAACTTTCGGTGAATAACGCTGCCATTTGCCTGATGAGTGGCAAGAATGAGCACTTCGGCTATCTGCACGTGGGCCGGAGCGCTGGCGGCATAGAATGCAACGTCGGCAATGTCGGTGCCAGTGAGTGGTGTGATGCCTTTATATACGTTGTCGGCGCGTGCGTCGTCGCCATGGAAGCGCACGTTGCTGAAACGCGTTTCCACAAGTCCTGGCTTGAGATTGGTCACTCTCACTGCAGTGTGTGCCACGTCGATACGCAGTCCGTCGGTTATTGCCTTCACGGCACTCTTTGTGGCGCAATAGACATTGCCTCCGGCGTATGCTGCATCGCCTGCCACCGAACCGATGTTTATCACGTGGCCGCGGTTTCTCTCCACCATGCCAGGCACGATGAGTCGGGTCATCGTCAGCAGACCTTTGATATTGGTGTCGATCATTGTCTCCCAGTCGTCCATGTCGCCTTCGTATTCGGGCTCCAGACCAAGGGCAAGGCCGGCATTGTTGATGAGCACGTCGATATCGGTCCATCCTTCGGGTATCGACTTGACGGCAGCCTCGGTGGCCATTCTGTCGCGTACGTCATATCTTAGTGTGAGCACCTCGGTGTCGAGTTCGTCTTTCAGTTGGTTTAGTTTCTGCTCGTTTCGGCCTGTTATGATGAGTCGGTAGCCGCCTTCGGCGAATTTCCTTGCACAAGCCTCGCCAATACCGCTTGTTGCGCCTGTGATTAATGCTGTCTTTTTCATTATTCTGTTGTTTTATAGGGTGTGAATATTCTATTTTGCTTTTCTGTATATACGTTGCAAAAGTACACAATATACTATTCACAATCAAGAGATGTGGCGATATTTTATGAAATATTAGCTTTTCGGCCCTCACTATGGCTATCCACTTCCGAAACTAAATCAGGCGACAGCCGTAACTGTGGCAGTCGCCTGACTATATTCGGTGATTCTTTCACCTTTCACTAATCATAGGATTTGGTGAAGTCTTCATCCATTAGCTATTTTACTCTACTTTTTTCCTTTGAGGATAACCGTTGGGACTATCGGGGGAGAATACCAAACGGTCGCCAAGGTGGTTGCCCTTGCTGTCGTTGAGATATACCGACACTTCGTTATCAACAAACACCTGAATGTTTCTCAGAAGGTTGTCGATGGTGGTGTTCCATTCTTTTGTCAGCTTGTCGTCGAGGGCTTTCTTGGTTATGTTCGACTGCTTAAACTTGAATTCCTTTATATAAGTACTACCGGCAAGGGCCTCCTCAACTGCCTTCACGTCAGCAATGTTCTCCTTTGACTTCTCGGCAAAGGTAGTGTAGGTCTCGTTATAGCGATATGGGATGGGAAGCTTGAATCTCACCTTTTGCTTGGTAAGAATAGACCTACTTAAATCGAAGCCATTATTATCACCTGTAACATTACATTTAGCTGAATATGCAGGGAATTCAAATACAACATCAAACTCTATGTTTTTAGAAATATCAGCATTAGTATTAGAAATAAACCATTCCCAATACTGTTTCGTTTCGCAATCTTTGCGACATAGGGCATCTTTACTTATACCTCCTTTTTTGTGTCTTACAAATCCACAGTATTTTAGATTGTTGTTGTTGACATTCATCTCGTAATCCCAGTATGTCGCTTTCTTATTGTCGTATGAGTAGTTCCTGTTAAGGGTTACCTCGAGTTCGTTTTCAAATGATGTTATGGTTTCACCCTTCTTGTAGTCGAAAGACAATTTTCCGCCAACACTACCGTCAGAATAGCCTAATTCGCCGTTAATGCCCCAGCTCGAATAGCTCTCTTTAATATAGTAGTTGTTTTTGTTAACAGGAGATTCTGTTGATGGCTGCTCTACAGTATAACCTTCTGGCTTGAATACGTATATGTCAGGACCTGCGTAAACGTATGCAGCACGCGCAAAACCTATATCTTCCATTTGGTTCCCATTCAATTTATAAAATGCCCTCTCGTCTTTCTCACTATTCCCATGATTCCAATACACGCCTTTATATGCCGTACCCCCAGGGAAAACTTCTTTCATTACGACATTGTAATAGTCCATTTGTTTTTCAAACGAATAGGCTGTTATTATCCATAGGTCAACAGAAATGTTTAAATCTACCTTTATATCCGAAAAATTCTTATTGTATTTCGATATGCTCGGATAATTCAGATTACACGATAAAAGCTTGTGGATATGATGCTGTGCAAACGGGTCGGTGCTGCTGCTTGCGGCGCGTGTCTTGGCCCTGACGGTTTCGGCGTTTTCCGATTCAATCCATTTCACGGCATTCTCGGCATAACGTCCAAGCTGATAGTTTGTAGGATCGCTTGGCTGGAAAGTCTCGGTGGTCTCTTCGCCTGTATCCTCGTTCACGAAGGTTTGCTCAATGGGCTCATCATTGAACAGGTCGTCGGCGTCCATATAGCTCTGGTCGAGACGCACGGCAAAGAGGTCGTGGTTCTGGTACTCATTGCCGCTGCGGGTTTGGGCGCGCATCTTGGCTTGGTTGCCAAAGAAGTTGTCGATGTCGTCGAACATGGCGATGTTGAACAAAGCTGCTGCAAAGTCGTTGGGCTTGTGCAAATATACGGTTGCTCCGCGCTGGAAAGCCTCCTTGATGGCCATCACGGCGGGACGCTCCATCTTCAGCAGCGACTCGTTGTCGATGAATATGAGTTCCACGTTTTCGGGGATTGAGGTGGCGGTGACTGGGTCGAGATATTCCGTGATACCCTTCAGACGGTCGATCACCTTCTGTGTCACTTCGTCGAAGTTGTTGCCAAAGATGGCTGCATTCCTCACGATGGTTGTCTCGATGACGTCCTCGGTGGGCAGCGGTTCGATTTCCTCCATTTCCGCACCGTTGGCGTTGTCCTCCTCATTGTCATCTACTGCACACGATGTGAAGAAGAAGGAAGTCAATAAGACTATTCCT
>SAMEA3663036__coassemble_100_pt1 | contig 39852 bp, 30 predicted proteins | sample SAMEA3663036__metabat2_low_PE_037 | metagenome-assembled genome bin SAMEA3663036 (sample SAMEA3663036) | pig gut metagenome | biome: pig gut; feature: pig-associated habitat; material: faeces | place: France | collected 2012
AGACCTACTATGAAGCCGACGGAGAAATTGCCGTCAATACAGAACGTCGGCAGGATGGCAGCGACATCGTCGAGACATATACCTTCACAAACACGTCGAAGCGCAAGGTGTCGCTGAAGAACGTCGGCATCTACACGCCGTTTAACGACAACTATCCCGATGCCAAGACCTGCATGACGCAACGCTGCAACGCACATATCAATGCCAACGGACGCGGTGCATGGGTAAACGCTTTGCGGATGAACGGTGTGGGCCCGCACCTTGGACTGATGGTCACCGAGGGCGAAATTACCGACTATGACGTATGGGAGCGCGGACAAAAGAAGGGTATGTCAAACTTCCGTGGCGTCCTTGCCCTTTGTCCGCCTGACATGATGCTGAAACCCGGCCAGAGCTACCGCCTGACGTGGCGCATCTTTACCCATCAGGGCGGCGACTTCGACCAGCAACTGCTCAGACGAGGCGGCACGGTGGTCAGGAGCGAGAAATATGTCTATGCCGTAGGCGAGACAGCCAAGGTCGATTTCGCCACCAGTAGAGGTACGAAGACGGTCAGACGGAAGATAACGGCAACGGGCGACATAGATATTGAATACAAAGGTACTCACGCCCTTCTGTTAGGCATCAGTGACGAACAAAAGTTGATTGAGAAGCGCATTCGCTTCATCCTCGAACGACAGCAGATGCAGGACAAATCCGACTCTCGCTACGGAGCCTTTATGATTTTCGACAATGAGGGTGACTCGATACTGACCAACGACCAGGGACGCAGCGACCTCAATGAAGGTCGTGAACGCTTGGGAATAGGTATAGCGCTTGCGGCATACGGCCTAATTGAAAAAGAAGAAAGTAGAAATGAGAAATTGCTATCTGCCTTGGAACGCTATGCTAAGTTCGTACGCGAGCGGCTGCAATATCCCGACTATCGGACAAAATCAAACGTCAATGGCGGCAAGAACCGAGGCTACAACTATGCCTGGGTAGCTGACTTCTATTTCCGCATGGCTATGCTGACTGGCGAGGCGCAGTATGCACGTGACGGCTATGCTACCTTGCAGTCGCTCTATCGTCAGTTCGGATATGGCTTCTATTGCATCGACTATCCCGTAACGACAGGTCTGCAGGCATTGCAACAGACGGGACTGACTTTCGAACGCGACATGCTTCTTCAGGACTTCAAAGCCACAGCGGATATTTTCGTAAAGAACGGTCTGAACTTCCCAAGCTTCGAGGTAAACTACGAGCAAAGTATCATCGCTCCTGCTGTGCAGTTCCTATGCGAAGTATATTTAGCGACAAAAGAACAGAAATATCTCAAGGCAGCACAAGGTATGATGCCTGCACTTGGAGCACTCAGCGCACGGCAGCCCAACTACCATCAGCACGAGATAGCCATCCGTCACTGGGACGGATATTGGTTCGGCAAGCGTCAGACCTACGGCGATGTCTATCCCCATTATTGGAGCTGTATCACCGCTGCCGCCTATCACTACTATGCCAAGGCTACGAGCATTCAGGACTATCAACAGCGTGCCGAGAATATTGTGCGTGGTAACCTCTCGCTCTTTCGTGAGGACGGTAGTGCCACCTGTGCTTTCGTCTTCCCTCGCCGTGTCAACGATGAGCCAGCCCATTATGCCGATGCATACGCCAACGACCAGGACTGGACACTGCTTTATTACATGTTGGTAAATGAGAAAAATATATAAAGGAATTAACTATAGGTGAGTTCTATAATTCAATTTATCCTCTTGTATCAGACAGCAGAACTCTTTAACCTCGCGCTTTGATAGCCGAACGACGTGCACCGAAGTCCCAGGACTTTGTCGATTACCGGACCCACAAAACGGGAAAAATGCTCCCTCACGTGAAATATTCCTCCAAAAGGAGTGATTTTCTCAGATTTAATTTGTACCTTTGCCACGTCATTGATGATTTTTGCTTGTCTTGATTTGCAGCGCTAAGGTAAGTGAAAAATCTGACATGGCAAAATCCTGAACTGCTCGGCTTTGCCGCTTGCCGCATGCAAGAACTTTTTGTTGTTCAAGGACTTATAAAAAAGTTAAACTAAAGTGCTGTGGAATTTAGGATATTAAATTAAATTATTATTGAAATTATGAAAAAAAGATTTACTGCATGTTTGACAACGCTCATTCTTAGCGTGTTCTTCTCAATTTCAGCATCTGCAGATGTTGTTAAGGTGGATGGGATTTACTATGACATTTCTGGAACAACCGCCACAGTAACGCAAGTCGGAGATTATTCAGGAGACATAGTGATTCCCGAATCTATTACTTTTGAGAATTCAAAATATTCTGTGACAAGTATTGGAGATGCGGCTTTCTATGAATGCATTGACCTCACCTCCGTCACGATACCTAATTCTGTGAAAAGTATTGGAAGTGATGCTTTCTGGGGTTGCCGCAGCCTCACCTCCGTCACGATTCCTAATTCTGTGACAAGTATTGGAGATTATGCTTTCTGGGGTTGCCGCAGCCTCACCTCCGTCACGATACCTAATTCTGTGACAAGTATTGGAGATTGGGTTTTCTATGAATGCAGCAGCCTCACCTCCGTCACGATACCTAATTCTGTGACAAGTATTGGAGATTGTCCTTTCTGGGGTTGCAGCGGCCTCACACTTCCAATTATTGTTAATGATATGTTTGTCTTTTTACCAACGGGATATGAAGGTCATTATTCTATACCTGAAAATATATCAACAATAATTGGAGGAGCTTTCTATGAATGCCGCAGCCTCACCTCCGTCACGATACCTAATTCTGTGAAAAGTATTGGAAATGATGCTTTCTGGAGTTGCAGCAGCCTCACCTCCGTCACGATACCTAATTCTGTGACAAGTATTGGAGATGAAGCTTTCGCTAGGTGCAGCAGCCTCACCTCCGTCACGATACCTAATTCTGTGACAAGTATTGGAGATAATGCTTTCGAGGAATGCACTGGCCTCACCTCCGTCACGATTCCTAATTCTGTGACAAGTATTGGAGATTATGCTTTCTGTGAATGCAGCAGCCTCACCTCAATCACGATTCCTAATTCCGTAACAAGTATTGGAGATGAAGCTTTCGCTTCTTGCAGCAGCCTCACCTCCGTCACGATTCCTAATTCTGTGACAAGTATTGGAGATGAAGCTTTCGCTTCTTGCAGCGGCCTCACTTCCGTCACGATTCCTAATTCCGTGACAAGTATTGGAGATGGGGCTTTCAGGGAATGCAGTGGCCTCACCTCCGTCACGATTCCTAATTCTGTGACAAGTATTGGAGATGGTGCTTTCGAGTATTGCAGCGGCCTCACCTCCGTCACGATTCCTAATTCCGTGACAAGTATTGGAGGTTGGGCTTTCTTTAGTTGCAGCAGCCTCACCTCCGTCACGATTCCTAATTCTGTGACAAGTATTGGAGAGAGTGCTTTCGCTTATTGCTATGGTCTCACACATCCAATTATTGTAAATGATATGTTTGTCTTTTTACCAACGGGATATGAAGGTCATTATTCTATACCTGAAAATATATCAACAATAATTGGAGGAGCTTTCTATGGATGCAGCAGCCTGACCTCCGTCACGATTCCTAATTCTGTGACAAGTATTGGAGATTATGCTTTCTATGGATGCAGTGGCCTCACCTCCGTCACTATTCCTAATTCCGTGACAAGTATTGGAGATAGGGCTTTCGCTGAATGTAAATATATAGAAAACGTCTATTGTTACGCAGAGGAAGTTCCATCAACCGATTTTGATGCTTTCGATGATTCAAATATCGAAAATGCTACTCTTTACGTCCCTGCATCTGCAATCGAGGCTTATAAAACAACAGAGCCTTGGAGCGACTTTGGAACTATTAAAGCTATCGAAGTCGCCGATGGTGTTGAATCAGTGAAAGAGCGTGGCATCGCCATCCAGTCGGCAGGAGGCTTCATCAACATCTCCGGTCTCGACACCAACGATACAGTCAGCTTCTATGCTCTTGACGGAAAGGCTCTCGGCACTGCAAAATCAATAGATGGCAACGTTTCGTTCTCTGCCAAGCAAGGCACCATCGTAGTAGCCAGGATTGGTAAGGAGAGTGTAAAAATAGCAGTGAAATAACATATCTGACAAGAATCAATTACATACAGAGAAGACCACCATCCGCACCTCTTAAAAGGAATTCGGATGGTGGTCTAACTATATGGGTATATGTCTGTTATGCACTGTGCTTACCGATGCTTATCATACAGACGGCCATCGTGCAAAAGACACTCTTTTTTACTCCCACTCGATTGTCGAAGGTGGTTTTGAGGAGATGTCGTAGCAGACGCGGTTGACGCCTTTTACTTTGTTGATAATCTCGTTAGACACCTTTGCCATGAAGTCGTAAGGGAGATGGGCCCAGTCGGCAGTCATGGCGTCGGTAGAGGTGACGGCACGCAGGGCAACGGGATGCTCGTAGGTACGCTCGTCGCCCATGACTCCAACGCTACGCACTGTAGAAAGCAGCACGGTGCCAGCCTGCCATATCTGGTCGTAGAGGCTTACCTCAATCTCTCCGTCGGTCATTGTCGCCGGCACTCCTGCAGCCAATACCTTACGCGCTTCCTCTCCGCTGAGACGCACCTTATAGTCGCGTAGGCCGCGGATGTAGATGTCGTCGGCATCTTGGAGAATGCGTACCTTCTCAGGAGTGATGTCGCCAAGGATGCGGACAGCGAGACCAGGACCGGGGAAGGGATGGCGAGTGATGAGATGTTCGGGCATGCCGAGCTGACGTCCCACACGACGCACCTCGTCCTTAAAGAGCCACTTCAGCGGTTCGCAGAGCTGCAGATGCATCTCCTTTGGCAGTCCGCCCACGTTATGATGGCTCTTGATAACCTTTCCGGTGATGTTAAGACTCTCTATGCGGTCGGGATAGATGGTGCCCTGTGCGAGCCATTTTGCACCTGTTATTTTCTTTGCCTCGGCGTTAAACACCTCCACGAAGTCGCGGCCGATGATCTTTCGTTTCTGCTCAGGGTCGGTCACACCGGCAAGGTCGGCGAAGAACTTCTCGCTGGCATCCACACCGATGACGTTAAGTCCGAGACACTCATAGTCGTGCATCACGTCGCGGAACTCGTTTTTTCGGAGCATTCCGTGATCGACAAAGATGCAGGTGAGGTTTTTGCCAATGGCACGATTGAGGAGCACGGCAGCCACCGACGAGTCAACGCCTCCTGACAGTCCGAGGATGACGCGGTCGTCACCCACTTGCTCTTTCAGTTCAGCCACAGTGGTATCGACAAACGATGCCGCGCTCCACGCCTGTTTTGATCCGCAGATGTCCACCACGAAGTTTTTCAGCAGCAGTGATCCCTGCACGCTGTGGAACACCTCGGGATGGAACTGCACAGCCCAGACGTCCTTGCCGTTGGTATATCCGGCATATTTCACGTCTCGCGTAGAAGCGATACACTCAAATCCGTCAGGTATGGCGGTGATGGTGTCGCCATGGCTCATCCACACCTGCGAGTTCTGTTCGAAGCCCTTAAAGAGTGGATTGGAGGTATCAACTGTCTCAAGATGCGCACGTCCGTACTCTCTCGAATCAGCCTTCTCCACCTTTCCTCCCAGTGTGTGCGACATGAACTGCGCTCCGTAGCATATGCCCAATACCGGCAGTCGGCCCATGAAGTCGCCAAGGTCAACCTTAAACGCCTCTGGGTCGTGCACCGAATACGGCGAGCCGCTGAGGATGACTCCGATGACAGAGGGGTCGTCCTTCGGGAACTTGTTGTAGGGAAGAATCTCGCAGAAGGTGTCGAGCTCACGGACGCGTCGTCCTATAAGTTGGGTCGTCTGCGACCCGAAGTCGAGGATGATAATCTTCTGTTCCATTTTTCTTTCTTAATTATTTGTTGTTAATGAATTTTTCTGCTTTGTCAAGACTGTCGAGTTTTCCCACGTCGAGCAGTCTGAGGTCGGTTTTTACGATGCCTCTCACCTTGGCATTGCTGCAAGCTGACAGATAGAAGTCGATGATGCCAAACGTCTCCTGCCATCCTTCCATGGCTGCAAACAGCCGTGGCGAGAAGACGTGGATGCCTGAGAAGGCGAATCGTTTGAGGGTGGACGTGAGGGGGTTGAAATTGTCGGGAAGCGGTCCTTTTGTTTCTCCCGTCTTGATATTCACCCATCCAGTGAGCTGCATAGCATCGTCGAACACGAGGTATCTTGACGTGTCTCGTTGGCTTACGAGCAGTGTGGCATCGTCATCTTTTGCCTTTTCATATAGGAGTGCGAGATCCACATTGCTCAGGATATCCACGTTATGTATGAGGATTGGCTCATCGGGAGAGAACAGCTGTTGTGCTTTTTTTATTCCTCCACCTGTGTCGAGCAGCGTCCGTGTCTCGTCGCTTATCCTTATGTCGAGTCCGAAATTATGATTTCTGTTGAGATAGTCGGTTATCTGCTGTGCAAAATGATGGACGTTGACCACCACCCGTTCGAATCCCGCTTCCTTGAGTTTCTGGATCACATGCCAGAGGAGCGGTTTTCCGTCCACCTCCACCAGCGCTTTAGGCATGGTGTCGGTGAGTGGACGTAGTCTTGTGCCGAGTCCAGCGGCAAATATCATAGCTTGTCTCATTTCATCGTCTGTGTAATGTTTTGTTCCCTGTGTACCACTCTCACCTCAATGCCATATTTCCGGTGCAAGTGTTCTGCAAGATGCTGCGCGCTATATACGCTTCGGTGTTGTCCTCCCGTGCATCCGAAGCAGAACATGAGCGAAGTGAACCCTCGTTGCATGTATCTCTCTACATGAGCGTCGGCGAGCTTATATACGCTGTCGAGGAAGGTGAGTATCTCGCCGTCGTCCTCAAGGAATCGTATCACGGGTTCGTCGAGTCCCGTGAGCTGTTTGTACGGCTCATATCGTCCGGGGTTATGTGTGCTTCTGCAATCGAAAACATATCCACCACCGTTTTCTGTCTCGTCCTCAGGTATTCCCTTTCTGTAGGAAAAGCTATAGACGCGAACCACGAGCGGCCCCTTGCCGTCGTATTTGGAGAATGTGGCAGGTCCGTCTTGCGGATGAGCCTTATACACGTTATTCTCAGTTACCTTATATCCGTCGGCGCGGTTGGCGGCAGGCTGTTCGATGCGTGCAAACTGCGGCATCTCGACGAGCTGACCGAGCACGTCTATGAGGTAAGGATATGGGAAGTTGTTCTGTCTGATGAGTTCCCTGAGGTTTTGTATTGCTGGTGGAATAGAGTCGATGAAGTGTTTTTTCTTCTCGTAATATCCTCTGAATCCATAAGCTCCGAGCACCTGTAGCGTGCGGAAGAGCACGAAGAGGCTCAGTCGCTCGACAAAATGTCGTGCCGAGGGCACCTCGGTATAGTTTTTCAGGGAGTTATAGTATTCATATACCAGTTCGCGTCTCAGTTTGTTTGGGTATTTAGCCGATGCTTGCCACAAGAATGAAGCGAGGTCGTAGTAGAATGGTCCCTTACGTCCTCCCTGAAAGTCGATGAAGAGCGGATTCCCGTCGTTGTCGAGCATCACGTTTCTGGCCTGGAAGTCGCGGTACATGAAGCTCTCTGATTTCTCTGAGGTGAGGTCTTTGGCGAGGAGATGGAAGTTTGCCTCCAGTTTCAGTTCGTGGAAGTCGAGCCCTGTAGGTTTCAGGAAGCAGTATTTGAAATAGTTCAGGTCGAAGAGCACGCTATTGGTGTCAAACTCTGGTTGCGGGTAGCAGTTGTCGAAGTCGAGTCCCCGTGCTCCCCTTATCTGTATGTTTGGCAATTCGCGAATGGTTCTGACGAGCAGTTGTTTCTCGCTTAAAGTGTATCTTCCTCCAGCGTCGCGTCCTCCTGCGATGGCGTCGAAGAGCGAAGTCTCTCCGAGGTCGGTCTGCAGGTAGCACATCTCGTCGTCGGTTACTGCTAACACCTTTGGCACTGGCAGTTTTCGTGCTGAGAAATGGTTGCTGAGATATATGAAGGCATGGTTTTCGTCGCGACTGGTTCCCACGACACCCACCACGGTCGTCCCGTCGTCAGCCGTGATACGATAGTATTCACGGTTGCTTCCGGCTCCCTGCATCCTTGTCACGTTTTTGGGTTCTTTTCCGGCCCATTTTCTATATATTTCTATAAGTCTTTCCATCAGTGAGAATCTTTCAGGCGGCGAAGTTACACAATATTTTCGTAATTACCAAACATTTCCTCCACTTTTCACACTTTCCTTATAAAACAAAGAAAATCGACTGCCTCCCGACAGCCGATTCCCAAAAAACAAACTACTTAAAAACTAATCTACTAAAACAAATCAAAAATTTTATCAATGTGTTGAATCATTTTTATGAATGATAACGTATTCTGAATGTCTTTAGGCTGCAAAGTTAGGCATTTCTGTCCTATTTGCCAATACGATAGCACGTATTTTGTCTCTTTTTTAACAAAATTATAACAAATTAGCACAGAAACGCCCCTTTTGCAATGTCTGAATTACATCATGCCACCCATGCCCGGTGCACCGCCCATAGGCATAGCAGCCTTATCGTCTGGTTTATCGACGATGAGACACTCGGTGGTGAGGAACATGCCTGCGATGGATGCAGCATTCTCCAGAGCCACGCGTGCCACCTTTGCCGGGTCGATGACACCAGCCTTGCGGAGGTCCTCATATTCGCCTGTGCGAGCGTTGTAACCGAAGTCACCTTCACCCTCGCGTACCTTCTGCACGACTACAGCGCCCTCGCCGCCTGCGTTGGCAACGATCTGACGGAGAGGTTCCTCGATGGCACGCTCCACGATGTTGATACCGGTCTGTTCGTCGGCATTGGCACCCTTGAGACCTTTGAGAGATTCGAGAGCGCGGATGTATGTTGTACCGCCACCGGCAACCACACCTTCCTCTACAGCAGCGCGTGTTGCGCAGAGAGCGTCGTCAACGCGGTCTTTCTTCTCCTTCATCTCCACCTCGCTGTTAGCGCCCACGTAGAGTACAGCCACACCGCCTGCAAGCTTGGCCAGACGCTCCTGGAGCTTCTCCTTGTCGTAAGAGCTTGTGGTGTTAGCCATCTCGTTCTTTATCATAGCCACACGGTCGGCAATGAGCTGCTTGTCGCCTGCACCATTGACGATGGTGGTGTTGTCCTTGCTGACGGTCACCTTGTCGCAAGTGCCGAGCATGTCGAGTGTAGCCTGTTCGAGCTTCAGTCCCTTCTCCTCGCTGATCACGAGACCACCTGTCAGCACAGCGATATCCTCGAGCATAGCCTTTCTGCGGTCGCCAAATCCAGGAGCCTTCACTGCACATATCTTGAGTCCGCCACGCAGACGGTTTACGACGAGTGTTGTGAGTGCCTCAGAGTCAACGTCCTCAGCGATTACGAGCATTGGTCGTCCGCTCTCGGCCGCTGGCTGGAGAATAGGCAGGAAGTCCTTGATGTTAGAGATCTTCTTGTCGTAGATGAGGATGTATGGGTTGTCCATCACACACTCCATCTTCTCTGCGTCTGTAACGAAGTATCCGCTGAGGTATCCGCGGTCGAACTGCATACCCTCAACGACGTTGGTGTAAGTGTCGCGGCTCTTGCTCTCCTCGATGGTGATGACTCCGTCCTTGCTCACCTTGCGCATGGCATCAGCGATGAGCTTACCTATCTCTGGGTCGTTGTTAGCCGACACTGTTGCCACCTGTTCGATCTTGTCGTAGTTGTCGTCCACCTGCTCGGCGCTGTTCTTGATATGCTCTACGACAGCAGCCACGGCCTTGTCGATACCGCGCTTGAGGTCCATAGGGTTGGCACCTGCTGTCACGTTCTTGAGTCCCACGTTGACGATGCTCTGTGTGAGTATGGTAGCTGTGGTTGTACCGTCGCCGGCATCGTCGCCAGTCTTGCTTGCCACGCTCTTCACGAGCTGTGCTCCGGTGTTCTCAAAGCGGTCTTCGAGTTCCACTTCCTTAGCCACTGTCACACCGTCCTTGGTTATCTGCGGTGCGCCAAACTTCTTCTCGATGATCACGTTGCGTCCCTTAGGACCGAGTGTCACCTTTACTGCATTTGCCAACTGGTCAACGCCCTTTTTCAGCATTTCGCGGGCATCTACGTCAAACTTTATTTCTTTAGCCATAATGATTCTGTTGTTTTTTGTTTTGTTAAACTATGTCTTTCCTCCTATCCAATCACAGCGAGCACGTCGCTCTGACGCATCATCAGATATTTCGTGCCTTCATATTCGAGTTCGGTGCCTGAGTATTTTCCATAGAGCACCTCGTCACCTTCTTTCAGGAACATCTCCTCGTCCTTGGTTCCGTTGCCTGTAGCAACGACTTTGCCGTGCAATGGTTTCTCTTTTGCAGTGTCTGGAATGATGATGCTACCTACCTTTTCTTCTGCTGGTGCAGGGAGTACCAGTACTCTGTCTCCTAATGGTTTGATGTTCATAATGCTTTTTTATTTTTAATATGTTATACAATCGTGTTTCTCGCCGGCCCCGTGGCGTGTCGCGTGGCAGCCGGTCTTCGTCAAGGCACACTGCCAAAACCGTGCCAAAATCGCCATTATGACAAAATGTCAGTGCCCGTTTTAGTGTTTTTTCTCTTTTTCTGCCATTTTATCCCTCTTTTTCATTGCAATAAGAAAAAAAAACCTTACCTTTGCCACATTATTTAATTTAAGAAGCCAGATTATTCAATGCGTGGTGCCACATTATATGATATATGGAGCCACTATTTGAACTGCGACGCGCCATTTTCCTCCGATGCGTGAAGCAATAACGACGACATACAACAAAAAAGAATAAGAGATGAAAGATTTTCTAAAGTACACCTTTGCGACAGTCACCGGAATGGTGCTCTTCGCTATCCTTATCGGCATCATCTCGGTGATATCCGTGATGGGCATGATAGCCTCGCAGGAGGCGACAACAGTGGTAAAAGACAACTCAGTCATGGTTCTCAATCTCTCCGGCTCGCTTGAAGAGAGGGCTGACGACAACCCCTTCGCGCAGATGGTTGGTTCGGTGGCGGAGACTAACGGTCTCGACGAAATCCTCTATGCCATAAAGCGCGCCAAAGAGGAGAAAGAGGTTAAGGGAATATATATCGAAGCGGGACTCTTCGACGCCGACGCGCCCGCATCGTGCCAGGCCATTCGCAAGGCACTCGCTGACTTCAAGAAGAGCGGCAAATGGATAGTAGCTTACGGCGAACAGTACACGCAGCAGGCTTACTACATCTGCTCGGTGGCCGACGAGATTGCCATCAACCCCTCTGGACTCATCGACTGGCACGGCCTCGCCGCACAGCCCATGTTCCTCAAGGATCTCCTGGCAAAAGTGGGCGTGAAGATGCAGATAGTGAAGGTGGGGAAGTTCAAGAGTGCCACCGAGGCATATAGCGAGGACCACATGAGCGACGCCAACCGCGAACAGGTCACCGCCTATATCACCGGTGTGTGGAACACCATGGTGGGCGACGTGGCTGCAAGCAGAAAGCTGCCCGTGGCACAGCTCAACGCCTATGCCGACAGCCTCATCACCTTCGCAAAGGCAGAGGACTACGTGCGCCATCATCTCGTTGACAAGATCGCTTATACCGACGAGGTAAAGGCTTCGGTAAAGCAACGCCTTGGCATCGGCGACGACGACGTCATCAACCAGATGTCGGTGACCGACATGAACAACCTGCCCGAAAAGATCAACCGCTCTGACAACGAGATAGCCATCTACTACGCATACGGCGAGATCGTCAACACCGCCGACGGACAGACCTCGGCAGCCATCTGTGGCGACGTGGTGACGAAAGACCTCGAAGAGCTGATGAAAGACGACGACGTAAAGGCTGTCGTGCTGCGCGTCAACTCGCCCGGTGGCAGCGCCTATGCCTCCGAACAGATATGGAACGCCGTGAAGAAGATGCGCACCAAGAAGCCCGTAGTGGTGTCGATGGGCGGATATGCAGCTTCTGGCGGATACTACATCAGCTGCGGTGCCGACTATATCTTCGCCGAGCCCACCACGCTCACGGGCAGCATTGGCATCTTCGGCATGTTCCCTGACTTCAGCCAACTCGCAACAGAGAAACTCGGCGTGAAGTTCGACGTGGTGAAGACCAACCGCTTCAGCGACTTCGGCTCCGTGGCACGTCCGTTCAATGCCGAGGAGCTTGCCCACCTGCAGAAATATATCGGCAACGGCTACGACCTCTTCCTCAGCAGAGTGGCAGAAGGACGTAAGATGAAGACCGCCGACGTAAACGAGATAGCACAGGGACGCGTATGGCTTGGCAAGGACGCGCTGAAGATAAAGCTGATTGACGACCTTGGAGGTCTCGACAAAGCAGTGGCAAAGGCAGCCGAACTGGCTAAGGTGAAAGACGACTATGACACCGCCACCTATCCCGCTGCACCCAACTTCATCGACCAGATGCTCTCAAGCCTTGAAGGCGACAACGGCAACTTCCTCGACGAACAGCTGAAAGCATCGCTCGGCGATTATTACACACCCGTGATGATGCTGAAACGTGTAGAACAGCAATATCCAGTACAGGCACGCATGCCTTACCACCTTGTAATTCGCTAAGACGACGATGGAAGGCGATTTCATAAAGGTCAACGATTGGCTCTTGCCCCTTAGCTGGATCTACGGTTTCGGGGTAAGAGTACGCAACTTCTTGTTCGACGTGGGACTGCTCAAGTCGCACAGCTTCGACGTGCCTGTCATCGCCGTCGGCAACATCACCGTTGGGGGAACGGGCAAGACGCCACATGTGGAGTATCTCATACGACTGCTAAAGGAGAAAGTGTCGGTAGCGGTGCTCAGCAGGGGTTATAAGCGCAAGTCACGCGGATTCATCATCGCCGACAGCAAGAGCACCACACGCGACATTGGCGACGAACCAATGCAGATGAAGACCAAGTTTGGCGACATCACCGTAGCTGTGGACCGCAACCGCGTCAACGGCATACGCCGTCTCACAGACAGTTCCACCGTAGCCGACATAGACGTCATCCTTCTCGACGACGCCTTCCAACACCGCTACGTGAAGCCTGGCATAAATATCCTCCTCGTGGATTATCACCGTCTCATCATCTATGACAAGCTGCTGCCAGCAGGACGCCTCCGCGAACCGCTCAAAGGCAAGAACCGCGCCGATATCGTGATCGTCACCAAGTGTCCGCGCGACCTCAAGCCCATGGAGTTTCGTGTCATCACCAAGGCAATGAACCTCTTCCCTTACCAGCAGCTCTTCTTCACCACGCTGGTCTATGACGACCTCCGCCCGGTGTTCTGTGGCGAGGAGCGTTCCTTGGACAGCATCACGCCTTCCACTCATGTGCTTCTGCTCACCGGCATAGCGTCGCCCAAGCAGATGATAGTCGATCTCGAACCTCACACGAAGAATATCCTCAGTCTGCCCTTTGCCGACCATCACACGTTCAAGCGTTCAGACATCGACCTCATCAACACCACCTTCGCCACCATGCCTCATCCGAAGCTCATCGTCACCACCGAGAAAGACTGCACTCGTCTGCTCGAGACGGAAGGCCTTAGCGACGATGTGCGCCACAATCTCTACGCCCTACCCCTTCGCATAAAATTCATGGAGAAGCAGGAGAAGTTTGACGAGCACATCATCGGCTACGTGCGCAAAAACTCGCGCAACAGCATCCTGACGAAGGTAAAGGACGAACGCCAGCGTCACGGCAACCAGAAGTCGCATACCATAAAATTCCATTAACTCCGCCACAATCTGGCGTAGTCTGAAGAGAAACAAATAGAAGTGAAAAAGTTAACCGTTAACCGTTAACAAGTTAACAAGTGGACAAGTTGACGAGTTGTTTCAGTTGACAAGTGGACAAGTTAATTGCGCCAATGCCCGACATGTATGCGGGCATTGGCGTTTTCGTTATCGTTCACCTGTTTTCGTTATCGTTTTCGTTATCGTTTTCGTTATCTTAATCTTTCAAGGGATTCCATCCCTGTGCTTTAAGCTCAAACTCCTGGTCGTCGCGTGTCACGAGCACGCGTCCCAGAGCCTCTTTTGTGATGTGTCCTATCAGTTTCACGTCGTCCATGGCCTGTATCTTCTCGTGGTCGCCGATGGGCACGGTGAAGAGCAGTTCGTAGTCCTCACCTCCGTTCAGTGCACAGGTGGTGACGTTCATGTTCAGTTCCTCAGCCATCACGGCTGTCTGGTAGTCGATGGGCAGGTTTTTCTCGAAGATGCGGCATCCCACATGACTCTGAGTGCAGATATGGAGCAGTTCGCTGCTCAGTCCGTCGCTGATGTCCATCATCGCCGTCGGCTTGACATTGGCATCCCTGAGACGCTTGACGATGTCGCCACGGGCCTCAGCCCTGAGCTGTCGCTGCAGCAGATATTCCTTTCCGGCAAAGTCGGGTTCGAAATGCTCCAGCTGGTCGAGCAGTGCCTTGTTTCCCTTGCGCTTTGCCTCCTCCACCTGCTGGTAATAGACGCTCTTCTCTCGCTCCAGCAGTTGCAGTCCCATATATGCCGCGCCGAGATCGCCCGACACACACACGAGGTCGGTCTCCTTTGCACCGTTGCGATACACGATCTCGTCTTTTGCCGCCTCACCTATGCATGTGATGCTGATGGCGAGTCCGGTATATGATGAGGTGGTGTCGCCGCCGACGATGTCCACGCCCCATTTCTCGCACGCCATACGCAGTCCGGAGTAGAAGTTCTCCACGTCCTCCACTGCAAAGCGTTTGCTCAGTGCCATCGACACGGTCATCTGTCGCGGAGTGCCGTTCATAGCAAAGATATCGCTTATGTTCACCATCGCCGACTTGTATCCTAACGTCTGCATGTCGATATAAGTAAGGTCGAAATGCACGCCTTCCATCAGCATGTCGGTAGTCACGAGCACCTCTTTGTCGGGATAGTGCAGCACTGCGCAGTCGTCGCCCACGCCATAGAGTGTAGAACTGTTTTTCGGATTGTGACCGTCTGTAAGTCGGCTTATCAGTCCAAACTCACCAAGTTTTGATATGTCTGTCATTGCGTAATATGTTTTTTTTCTTTAACTCACCGCCGCTCCTATGGCAGTGCAGAATTCCGAATGGTTTGGTATGTGGAAGTTGACGCCATACAGTTTTGCCATGGCAGGGAACACGTCCCTACACTGGTCGAGGAGCGTCAGGTTGCCAATGAGGATAAAGTCGTCGATGCCAGTGCCAAGGGCAGCGAGGATGGCTGCACTGCCTATCGACTGTAGCGTCATGCACACCAGTCCGGCAGCAATGTCCTCCTTTGTGGCGTTGCTCTGTGCCTTGCCAAACAGCGATGCCGTGGCGTCCATGGGCAGTCCGGGCAGCGGATTGGCGCTGATGTCGCCTATCTGAAGGTTGATGTTGGCAAGGTTCCCCTTCTGTGCCAGTTCCGACACATAGCGAATATCGCCTGTGTTGAGCAGCAGCCTCGACAGGCCTTGCAGCGTACCGCCACCTATGCCCACTCCGCCGATATGAGTCATCTTGTCGCCTTCACATTTCACGAACGACGTTCCCGTGCCCATGCTCACCACGATGGCGTTGTCGATACCCGACTCGTGGCGTGCTCCGAGACCGTCAGCCACAAACTCGTCGCATTTCTTCGTCTGCAGGCCATAGACGGGTTGCTGGATATAGGCGCTGCCAACGCCCGTCAACACCACCTGCTCCACGTCGCCGAACCCGAGGTCGTTGTCGTGAAGATACTTTCCAAAAGCGCCATAGAGCGATGTCACCGGATCTACGGCAGAGATACGTATGGGCGAAAACACCTTGCCTTCTTTTATTCCCACAATCTTTGTGGTACTGATACCCACATCTATTCCTATTTGCATATACTATCAGATAACAGAAAAACCCCTGCCGCCGAAGCTAAACAGGGGTCTAATGAAAGGAGGAGTGGTGCCACCAGGAATCGAACCGGGGACACAAGGATTTTCAGTCCTTTGCTCTACCAACTGAGCTATGGCACCTCATCTCTTGTTTGCGGGTGCAAAGGTACAAACATTTTTTCTTACACGCAAATATTTCGCTAAAAAAGTTTATATATTTAACACTTATTTAGATTTCTACTCTTTTCTCCTTATTTTCCCTATTTTACACCTTTTTATATAATTAGAACTACTGGAAGGCAAAATCTACATGACCCGACACCGTTAATGTCTGACGTAGGCAGCAGGCCGAGGTCTGATATACGCCATGCGGGTCAGAACACCAGTCTTGCCACCAAGCCCTTTGCATTTCCGTTTATCACGGCTGGTGCGATAGTGATGTCTGTATCTTTTGTAAACTCGTGAGTGAATATCAGCGCTGCGCCTGCGCCAAGTGCAGCTCCTCCCAGCACGTCCCACCAGTCGTGTTTGTCGGCATGTGTCCTTCCCCATGCCACATAAGCCGAGATGGCATAGGCTGGCACACCCCATTTCCATCCGTATCTTTTCATCAGGAAACTCGATCCGTTGAAGGCGAGTGCGGTGTGTGTGCTTGGGAAGGCGTGTCGTCCTGTGCCGTCGGGTCGGTCTTTCGTTATCGCCGCTTCGAGGGCATAGTTTGCCACGAGTGCAGTGGCTGTGCTTAGTCCCAGTTCCACCGCTCCCTTCTTGTCTTCGTTCACTATGGCCGCGCAAAGGCCGGTCAGTGTCGGCACCACGCAGAGCACATCTGTCGATCGTTCCACGAATTTGTCTTGTGCCATGGCGTTGACGGCCACCAGCCATCCCGCCATTATCATCAATATCGTTCTCATCATTTTCTTTTGATAAATCTTTGGCAAAGATTTTGCCAACGAGCGCAATGAGAGTTGTACTCTCAAATTGCCGAGTGCAGCTAAATTTTATGCAAAGTTACATTATTATTTCGACTTCAGCAAATTTTTCCCCGAAAAAAGTATAAGCATAATATAAGATTATGAAAAGGTCAGCTTGTCGCAGGCTATCTTTCATTTCATCTTCACGTCTCCCCTTTCACGACCATTTTTTTGTTCCCTCGCGAGGAATATTTTTTTTCCTCGCGTGGTAGCAAAAAAATGCCCTTTTACTGTCTTTCACACCTTCTCGAAAAAAATCCCGAAAAATGTTTGGTCGTTTCAGATTTAATTCGTAACTTTGCACATAACAGAGACCAAAGACATTCCTTTTGAGACATGACACGAAAGAATCAACCTAAAAGAAGGGAAAAAAATCAGCGTATCTGACGGCGACCGGGGCGACGACAATGCCGACATGCCTCTCTACAACCTGCAAGGACAGCTGGTGAAGAACGCCGGCAAGGGCATATTTGTAAGGAAAAACAAGAAAATCATCATCCAATATAACATTTACAGTTATGAAGAAAACATATATTAAACCAGAAATAACGGTTCACAAAACAGAGTTCAACCAGCATATCTTAGCTGGATCGGAAATTCAGTTCTACGACGATTCTATTCAACTTTCAGACTTCGACAACAACGAAGTTCTGCTATAAGAATAGGATCCGCCAACCCCGCCTCTGTAGGGTCTTACTTCATGTAAGACCGCCCGCCAAGAATCCGCCACAAATCGGGTTGCGGTCTTACATAAAGTAAGACCCTACATCGGCGGACAACGGTAGCGGACAACGGTAGCCAAATACTATACGAAAAAAAAGGTTGCGCAACATGCGCAACCTTTTTTTGTTTAACCTGTAACCTGATGTTAAAAAGTTAACTTGTTACCAGTTAACAGATAACTATTTCCCAGTTACTATCCTTATACCAAAACAGTCAATTTTCTAACTGTTACTATCCTTATACCACAATCATCAAATCTTAGTGATGACGTCGAGTTTGGTGTTCTCGAGGAAGTTGATGAGGATACGTATCTCCTTGCTCTCAGGCACCTGCTCCTTGATCTGACGGATAGCGTCGTGGGTGGCAGTCTTGCCATGGAACAGCAGACGATAGGCATTGGCGATATGGGCGATGACCTTCTCGTCGGTGCCCGACGCCTTGAGGAGATTGATGTTCAGTCCGCCATAGGTGACGGGATTGTGTGTGGCCACGATAAACGGGGGCACATCCTTCGAGATACGCACACCGCTGGTGATCATCGTACCTCCGCCGATACGCACCTCTGGATTGATGATCACACCCGAGGAGAACATCACGCCATTGGCAATCTCGCAGTCACCCGCCACCTTGGTACCATAGCCGAAGGTGCAGTAGTTGAGGATCTTCGTGTCGTGCGACACGTGGACGCCTTCCATAAAGAAGTTGCGGTTGCCTACGCGTGTCTCGCCGTCCTTGTAGGTGGCGCGGTTGATGACCACATTCTCGCGGAAGATATTACCATCGCCGATGACGAGACGCGTAGAGTCGCCACGGTGGTTGAAGTCCTGTGGCTCTGCTCCGAGAACCGTGTTCTGATAGACTTTGTTGTCGCAGCCCATACGCACTCCGTTCATGACGGAGGCGTAGGGATAGATGACGCAGTTGTCGCCTATTTCGACGTCGCCCTCGATATATGCGAAGGGATAGACGGTGACGTTCTTTCCGAGCTTCGCCTTGGGGTCGATATATGCTTTGTCGCTAATCATAAGTACTTTAATTCTTTAATTTTTAAATTTAATATTCGCATGTACTCTACTTACAGAAGTTGAGGAAGTTAAGGAAGTTAAAGAAGTTAAGGAAGTTAAAGAAGTTAAAGACAATAGTCTTTTAGCGTCCGTCAAGGAGTTTATGAGGCCAGAACATACGTCCTTAACTTCTTTAACTTCCTTAACTTCTTTAACTTCCCCCTACCTGCAAAAGTTGAGTTCTTTATTTCTCATCTCCGACGCGACTCACTCTCTTCCTCCTCCAAGTGCCGAATACAGACTTACCACGGCCTGCATCTTGTAGAAGTCGTCGGTGACCTTCGAGATCTCGGCGTTGAGGAGGTTGGCCTGTGCGCTGATCACCTCGAGATATGACGAGCCGCTGCTCATGTAGAGCTGGCGTGTGTCTTCCACATTCTTGCGATAGAGCTCTGTCTGCTTGCTGTCGAGCTGGCTGCGCTCGGCGTAGGTGTTGTAGCTGACGAGGGCGTTGCTCACCTCATTGCCTGCCTTGAACACGAGGTTCTGCCAGTCGTTGAAAGCCTGCTCCTGCTGTGCTTTCGCCACCTTGAGTCCAGCTATAAGCTGACCATTGGCGAAGATTGGCTGAGTGAGACTTCCCACTGCCGAGAGGAGCCACTTGCCGGGATTGATCACGGCTGCACCCGCGCTATTGGTGAACGCTCCAGTGCCGCTGATGCGTATGCTTGGATAGAAACGGCTGCGCGCTGTCTGAACGTTGTGGAAACAGCTGGCGAGTTTCATCTCGGTTGCATGCACGTCAGGACGATTGCTGAGCAGCTGTAGCGACACGCCGGTGCTGAACTCCGTGGGCAGCATCTGGTCGTAGAGCTTGCCACGTGGAATCTGCTGGCCGGGTTGTCCGATGAGCAGCGAGAGTGAGTTTTCCATCTCGCGTATCTGACGTTTCATGTCGGCCGACTGCGCGAGCACTGAGTAGTAACTTGCCTCGGCGCTCTGCACGCTGGTCGAGCGAGCGCGTCCGAACTTCATCTGCAGTGCCATCATGTCCCATGTCTCCTTGGTGAGCGAGGCCATCTCGTCGAGTATCTCCTGCTGACGGTCGAGCATGAGGAGCGTGTAGTAGAGATTGGCGATGCCTGAGATGACATTTGTCTTCACGGCTGTCTGATAGTCCTTTGAGGCAAGCAGTTGCATCTGCGCATTACGCTTCACGGAGAGGAGATTGCCGAAGAGATCCACGCTCCAGCTCGCTGTCACGGGCAGCTGATAGGTCTTCGAGGTCTTCGAACCGTCGAACGACGACAGTGTGCCTTGTGGCGAGAGGGTGATGTTAGGCAGGAAGGCGAGCTTGGCCACCGCGAGCTGGGCTTGCAGCATCTTCACGTTGAGCGCGGCATTGAGCAGGTCGGCGTTCTTGTCGAGTCCCTGCTGGATGAGGGTCTGCAGCTGCGGGTCGGTGAAGACGGTGCGCCAAGGCAGATTGCCAAACGACGTGGTGTCGGCGACGGCAAGGGTGTCGGTGAGCGACACGGGGTCGCGGACGAGCCCCTGGGTGTTGACCTCAGGGCGCTCGTACTTATTGTAGAGTCCGCAGCTGGCGAGGCTGATGCCTGCGGCGGCGAACAGTAATACTTTCTTTATTTGCATACCTTTTTACTTTGTTCTTCTTTAATTATTTGTGTTCTTTTCCTTGTCTCTCATCTCGATGAGCTTCTGGAGTGCCTCGGCGGCATAGGGGTTGGCATACTGACGTATCTCAGAGTCAACATGCGCCTCGTCGTTGGCAAACTTCAACGGCGAGATCTTCTCCTGCAGCCACTGGAACACGGCAAACAAGGCGGGAACGATAAACACCTGGAGCAAAGTACCGATAAGCATACCGCCAACGGCAGCGGCACCAAGCGTCTGGTTTCCGTTCTTGCCCACACCCGAGGCGAACATCAGCGGCAGAAGACCGATAATCATCGCCAACGAGGTCATAAGGATAGGACGCAGACGGGCGGCGGCACCGAGGATGGCCGAATACTTGATGGCCATACCCATCTGACGGCGCTCAAGGGCAAACTGCACGATAAGGATGGCGTTCTTTGCCAACAGACCGATAAGCATGATGAGCGCGATCTGCATGTAGATGTCGTTAGAGTGGCCGAAGATCTGTGTGAAGATAAACGCTCCGGCAAGACCGAACGGTATCGATAGGATCACAGCCAACGGCAGGATATAGCTCTCATACTGTGCGGAGAGGATGAGATAGACGAAGACGATACACATGACGAAGATGATGGCCGTGGAATCGCTCGACTCGCGCTCCGAACGGGTAAGACCCGAATAGTCGATGCCGTAACCCTGTGGCAGCACCTGGGCTGCAACCTCCTCGATGGCGCGGATGGCATCACCCGACGAGTAGCCTGTGGCTGCCGAGGCGTTGACATTGATGGCGGTGAAGAGGTTGAAACGGTTGACGTTTGACGGGCCATAGACACGACGCAGAGAACAGAACTCCTTGACTGGCGACATGCCTGCCGGTGTGCGGACGAAGATGTTGTTCAGTCCGTCAGGACGCTCGCGGCTCGCTACGTCGCCCTTGATCATGACACGATAGAGCTTACCATAGGCGTTCATGTTTGACGCATAGAGTCCTCCATAATATCCCTGGAGGGTGGTGAGCACTGTAGAAGGCGCAATGCCTGCCTGCTTACATTTTGCGACATCCACATCCACCATATACTGCGGATAGTTAGGATTGTATGATGTCATGGCCTGTGCTATCTCGGGACGCTTGTTGAGCTCGGCGAGATAATCCTTGGTTATCTCAAAGAACTTGTTGAGGTCGCCACCGGTCTTGTCCTGCATGGTAAAGGTAACACCGTTGGTCATACCGAAGCCGTTGATCATTGGCGGAGCGAAGGCGAGGATCTGTGCGTCTTTTATCTCGGCGGTCTGCTTGTAGATCATGCCGAGCACCGCGGTATTTGACATTGGGTTGAGGAAGAAACGCTTGATGCCGTCGCCTTCCCACAGTCCAGAGAGATTGTAGAAGAATCCGGCCGGACGCTCTTCGAAGGGCTTGAGCTTGATGATGAACGTACCCATGTCTGAACCCTGACCGGCGATGAAGTTGTAGCCCACAAGACGCTCGCGGGTCTTGATGGCCGGGTTAGTGGCCAAGATATGGTCTATCTGCTCCATCACCTCGCGGGTGCGTGCCTCGCCTGTACCTGGTGCCATAGACACTGTACAGAAGAGTACGCCGTTGTCTTCGTCGGGCACAAGTCCGGTCTTGGTGGTGGCCATGGTGACCACGAGCGCCACGATGCCGAGCGCCACGGTGACACCGGCAGCGATGCGATGCTTGAGCACCTTCTCTACTCCGTTCCTATACTTGCCCTGTATCTTGTTGTACTGAGTGTTAAAAGCAGCATGGAAACGGTCGATGACCGACATCTTCTTGTGTTCCTCGTCGCCTGCATGTGGCTTGAGGAGGATGGCACAGAGGGCTGGCGAAAGTGTCAGCGCGTTCAAGGCGGAGATAAGGATAGACACCGCCATGGTGACACCAAACACACGATAGAACATACCGCTCGTACCGCCCATGAACGACACTGGCACAAACACGGCTGCCATTACAAGCGTGATGGAGATGATGGCTCCGGTAATCTCGTTCATGGCATCGATAGAGGCCTCAAGGGCCGACTTATAACCCTGGTCGAGCTTCGCGTGTACCGCCTCTACCACCACGATGGCGTCATCGACCACGATGGCGATGGCGAGCAGGAGGGCAGAGAGTACAAGCAGGTTGATGGAGAAGCCAAACAGCCAGAGGAAGAGGAACGTACCTATAAGGGCCACCGGCACGGCGATCATTGGGATGAGCGTAGAGCGGAAGTCCTGCAGGAACACATACACCACGAGGAAGACGAGCAAAAGGGTGATGACAAGGGTGAACACCACCTCTTCGATAGAGGCGAAGAGGAACTCGGTGACGTCCATGTTGATCTTATACTCCATGCCTGGAGGGAACGACTGTGACTGCTTCTCAAGCTCTGCCTTCACATCGGCGGCAATCTGTGTGGCGTTGGAGCCAGCTATCTGCTGCACCATACCCATGACAGAAGGATTGCCGTTGTTTTTCATCGACACGCTATAGTCGAGTCCGCCAAGCTCTATCTTTGCCACGTCCTTCAGGCGAAGGGTCTGGCCATTGACGTCGCTGCGGATGATGATGTCGCCATATTCCTCGGGAGTCTTCAGACGGCCCTTGTAGCGCATGACGTACTGGAACGACACGTTCGACTGCTCGCCGAACTTACCCGGAGCTGCCTCGATGTTCTGCTCGGCAAGGGCTGCCGACACGTCAGACGGCATCATGTTATACTGCTTCATCTTGTCGGGCTGGAGCCATATACGCATAGAATAGGTCTTCATACCCGGCGACATCACGCCGCCCACACCGTTGATACGCTTGATGGCCGGGATGACGTTGATCTCGTTGTAGTTGGTGAGGAACTCATCGTCGTAGCGTCCGTCCTCAGAGGTGAGGGTGAACATGATGACGTTTGAGGTCTGCTGCTTCGTCACGGTGACTCCCACACGTGTAACCTCAGCTGGCAGAAGAGCTTGTGCCTGCGACACGCGGTTCTGAACGTTGACGGCAGCCATGTCGGCGTCGGCTCCCTGCTTGAAATAAACGGTGATCGAGGCCGAACCGTCGTTGGTGGCCTGCGAGGTCATGTAAGTCATGTTCTCCACACCGTTGATGCTCTCTTCAAGAGGGACGATAACGGAGTTGAGCACTGTCTGCGCGTCAGCTCCAGTATAGGAAGTGCGCACCGAGATGGTTGGTGGTGCCACATCGGGGAACTGCTCGATAGGCAGCGAGATGAGTCCGATGAGACCCAGTATGACGAAGAATATAGATATCACCGTCGAGAGTACCGGGCGCTTTATGAAATTTGTAAATGTCATTGCTTAAAAAAGAAAAAATCCTAAATCTTGTTTCTTATTTCTTTGAGGTCATGGCGTCGATGACCTTAGAGGCTGAGTTCTGACCCTCGCCGAGCTTAGCAGCGTCGTCGATCTTCTTCTGATACTGCTCCTCGGTGATAGGCTTTATCTCCATGCCGTCAGAGAGCGACGAGATGCCCTTAGACACAAACTTGTCGCCTGGCTTCAGACCGCCGGTGACGATATAGTTGACGCCGTCGTTCTGTGGATTAACCTGTATCTCGGTGAATTTAACCTTGTTGTCCTTGCCAAGGAGATAGACAAACTTCTTGTTCTGCACCTCCGAGGTGGCTGTCTGTGGAATAATGATAGCCGACGAGGTTGACTGAGGGATGATGATCTGGCCCGAACCGCCCGAACGGAGCTCGTGCTTGGCATTGTCGAAACGGGCTATGAGCGACACCGAACCGGTGGCGGCATCGATGACACCGCTGGCCTTGACAACCTTGCCGGGCTGGTCGTAGATAGTTCCGTCGGCAAGCTGGAGCTTAACGGGAGGATAGGCTGCTATGGCTCCTGCCACTCCGTCGGCGCCCTTGGTCATGGCGAGCATGTCTTTCTCAGTCACTGAGAAATAAACTTCAACGGTGTTGACATCCGACACGGTGGTCAGTGGCTCCTGGCTCGAAGCGCTGACAAGGGCTCCTACCTTGTAAGGCAGCGAACCAACGACACCGGCTGCCGGGCTCTTCACGTAGCAGAAACTCAGCGCTTCCTCTGCTGAGGCAAGGGCTGCCTGGGCCTGAGCCAACTGGGCTTCGGCTGTGGCGTATGTGTTTTCGGCTGTAGAGAGCTCAAACTGACCAATCACCTTGTTGGCAAACAGTTCCTTAGAGTTCTCGTAAGAGAGTTTTGATGTGGCAAGCTGAGCCTTGCATGTGTTGACTGCTGCCTTGGCTTGACGCACTTGTGCCTGATATGTCTCGTTGTCGATGACAAAGAGCAACTGGCCGGCACTCACGTTCTGACCTTCATGGACGCAGATCTTGGTGATAAAACCAGATACCTTTGGGCGTATCTGCACATCCTGAATACCTTTGATGGTTGCGGGAAAGGTTGTCTGCAATTCTGTTCCCTGTGTTTCTACGGTTCTTACAGCATACTCGTTGTCTGCGAAATTTGGCTTGCCACCAGACTTTCCTCCACAAGAGGCGAGTGTGACTCCGAGAGCCGCAATCATTAGCATTTTTGTTGTTTTCATACCTATTAATTTAAAACGTTTTATTATTATTCTCTTATTACTTTTTCAAAAAAGAAACATAGATCGTACTCAGAACTTTAAAAAGAAACTAAGAACATCTTTTTAGTTTTCGGACTGCAAAGTTACACATATTATATTATATATGGATAATATCAGGGCAACATTTAACGTCTTTTCTCCGTTATTTAGTGTTTTTTTAGCAAAAAGGGGCAGACTAACACTAATTAGTCAACCCCATCTCCTTAGCTTTCTCCATTAGGAGCGCCATAAGCGGTTCGCGTTCGTTTTCTACCCTATTGTCGAGTACAGCGTCTTTCATATGCTGTTTCAAGACGCCCACTTCGCGACTTGGCGGTAGATGGAAGAGCTGCATGATCTCGTCGCCGTCGATCACGGGCTGAAGCACCCGTCGGTAGTCTTTTACCTTCAGGTCGGCGAGTTTCTCGCGCACCATGCGGAAGTTTTCGAGAAACATTTTTTTCCTCGCCTCGTTCTTGCTGGTGATGTCTGCCTCGCAGAGTAGCATGAGGTCGTCTATGTCGTCGCCAGCATCGTTCATGAGACGGCGGACGGCACTGTCGGTGACTATCTCGTCGGCAATGACTATGGGGCGCATGTGCAGATCGACGAGTTTCTTCACGTATTTCATCTTCATGTCGAGGGGTAACGACATACGGCGGAATATCTGCGGCACCATCTTGGCGCCAATGAAGTTGTGGTTGTGGAACGTCCAGCCTGCCGAGGCATCCCATCGCTTGCTGCGGGGCTTGCCCACATCGTGCAGGAGGGCTGCCCAACGTAGCCACAGATTGTCTGATTTTTTGCTCACATTGTCGAGCACTTCGAGGGTGTGGTAGAAGTTGTTCTTGTGTGCACGTCCTTCGCGCGTCTCCACCACGTCGAGTGCCGTCAGCTCGGGCAAGATGAGCTGAAGCAATCCGCATCGGTAGAGATCCACTATTCCACGACTGGGCTGAGGACACATCATGATCTTGTTCAACTCGTCCTTGATGCGTTCGCCGCTGACTATCTTTATCCGCTCGGCATTGCGCACCAGGGCATCGAAGGTCTCTTCTTCTATCATAAAGCGTAGCTGGGTGGCAAACCTCACGCAACGCATCATGCGCAGCGGGTCGTCAGAGAAGGTGATGTCGGGGTCGAGAGGCGTGCGGATGATACCGTCCTCAAGGTCTTCGATACCATAGAACGGATCGACAAGCTCACCGAAATACTCCTTGTTGAGACATATCGCCATGGCATTGATGGTGAAGTCGCGACGGTTCTGGTCGTCTTCCAGCGTTCCGTTTTCTACTATGGGTTTGCGCGAGTCGTGGCTGTAGCTCTCCTTGCGCGCTCCCACAAACTCCACCTCAGTGTCACGATATTTCACTTGCGCCGTGCCGAAATTGCGGAACACGGATAGATGGGCCTTGCGACCAAGACGCTGTTTAAGCGCCGACGCTACTTCGATGCCACTTCCCACCACTACCACGTCGATGTCGTTAGAAGGACGCTCGAGAAAAATGTCTCTCACATATCCTCCCACCACATAACATTCAAGGCCGAGGTCGTCAGCCACACTGGAGATAAGGTGGAAAATGTCTTTGTCAAGCAGCTTTGCAAGCTCTTCATCGCTATATATTTTCATCTTTTTCTACTTTTAGGGGTGCAAAATTACTCAAAAAGAGAGAAATGACAAAGAGTTATACTGCTCTCATACCGTTAATTCTTCTTAAAAGGAAAATGAAACGGCATAAAGAACCGATTATTTTAAGTAATTTTGCATGCCAATTCATATATAATAAGGTATGAGTGAATATGTTTGATACTGACGGAAGATACAGCAGACACCTGAAACTCGACGAAATCGGGCAGAAGGGACAACAACGGATAGCTGACGGACGAGTGCTGATAGTGGGAGCTGGAGGACTCGGTTCGCCAGTGGCATTGTATCTCGCTGCTGCCGGTGTGGGAACCATCGGCATTGCCGACGGAGACACTGTCGATATCTCCAACCTGCAACGACAGGTCATTCATACCACCGACGACATCGGATCGCCCAAAGTGGCTTCGGCTGCAAGAAAGATGAGAAGGATAAACCCCGACGTCAATGTGGTGGAGATAAACGAATATCTTGACACCGACAGACTTGCAGGCATTGCCACCGACTACGACATCGTGGTGGACGCTACCGACAGCTTTCGCTCGAAATACATGATTAACGACGCTTGCGTCAAGGCAGGGAAACCATTCGTGCATGGAGGAGTGCTGAGATTTGAAGGGAACGTCTTCACCCACCTGCCCGGCTCGGCCGACTACCGCGACATCTTCGGCAGCGAACCATCCGAAAACCATGTGCCTACGGCATCGGAAGTGGGCGTGCTCGGAACCATTGTCGGCGTGATAGGCACCATACAGGCTACAGAGGTGATAAAATACCTCGTCAAGACCGGCGACCTGCTCACCGACTCGTTGCTCACCTTCGACGCATTGACATGGACGACATATAAGATAAAAATAAAGAAACAACAATAAAGAATCATGAACAAAAACATCATAATACCACTCATGGTAGGACTGCTCACGCTCTCGGCTTGCGACAATAGCGTACAACAGGCTGCAGAGACCCTGCTCAACGAGGCCGGACAACACTTCACCGACGGAGACTACGACGTGGCACTGGCAAAAATTGACTCGCTGAGAAAACTTTACCCCAACGCCGTGGAGACAAGAAGAAAGGCGCTGGCACTGTATCAGAGCATATCACTCAAACAGGCACAGGACGACCTCGCGCACACCGACAGCATACTGCAGGTGGTGACACACGACTACAACTACCAGAAGACAAAGGTAGAGAAAGACAGGGCCGAACTGCGTGCCACAGCCGAGGAACTGCTCATGCTTAACACCACAAAGGCGAAACTCGACTCGCTCAAAGTGCGCTTCGACATGCAGTGCGCAAAGATAAAATATATCCACAAGAAGCAAAAGGAGAACATAAAATAAAACATAATACTCCTTTTCCTTGGCAGTTTCAAGAATATTGAGTAATTTTGCAGCGAATTTGAAAGAACAAGATGAATACAAAACAGGAGTTTGAAACAGCTATGGACGCGTGCAGGACACTATTCGAGAAAAAACTGCATGACTACGGGGCGTCGTGGAGAATACTCCGGCCATCGTCGCTCACCGACCAGCTGTTTATAAAGGCTAAAAGAATAAGAAGCCTCGAAATAAAGAAAATATCACTCGTCGATGAAGGCATACTGCCAGAATTCATCGCCCTGATAAACTATGGCATCGTCGGACTCATACAGCTCGAAAAAGGATTCGCTGACTCTGTTGACATCGACGTCAACGAGGCGATGGCTCTCTACGACAGACACGCGAAAGAGGCTCTCGAACTGATGCTGAGAAAAAACCATGACTATGACGAGGCATGGAGAAACATGAGGGTGAGCAGCTACACCGACTTCATCCTCACAAAAATACAACGAGTGAAAGAAATCGAAGACCTCGACGGAGACACGCTCGTCAGCGAGGGTATCGACGCCAACTATATGGACATCATCAATTATGCAGTCTTTGGAGTCATCAAAATCAACGAACAGCAACAAAAGACAGCATAAGCTCGCCATAGCGGCTGTCAACACGGCAAGAGCACTGCTGGCCCTGACGTTCGTCTTCTCAGGCTTCGTCAAGGCCGTTGACCCCATAGGCACACAATACAAGATACACGACTACCTCGTGGCTTGGGGACTGGCCGACTGGAGCGCCGACTGGCTGACTCTCGCGGGCTCGATAGTGCTCTCGACATCTGAGTTCCTCATAGGCATGATGTTGCTCTTCGCCATAAGACGACGACTGGTGAGCAAGGTGACTGTGGCGGTGATGACGGTCATGACGGCCATCTCAGCATGGCTTTACATAGCCAACCCCGTGAGCGACTGCGGATGCTTCGGCGACGCCATAAGACTCACTAACGGGGAGACACTGACAAAAAACATCGTCCTGCTTGCCGCCGCGCTCATAGTGGCGCGATGGCCTCTCTCCATGGCAAGACTGCTGAGCCGAAACACGCAGTGGATAGTGGTCAACCATACGGTCATCTTCATACTCGCCGTTTCGGGATACAGCCTCTACTATCTGCCACAGTTCGACTTCCGCCCATACCACGTCGGAGCCGACATAAGGGCGGGAATGGAAATACCAGAAGGAGCCGAACAACCAGAATTCGAGACCACGTTCATACTCGAGAAAAACGGGACAAGAAAGGAATTCAAACTCGACGACTACCCCGATTCCACATGGACGTTCATCGACAGCAAGACCGTAATGACCAAAGAGGGATATGTGCCCCCCATCCACGACTTCTCGATCACAACGACAGAAGACGATGCAGACGTCACGGAGGACATCGTCGGTGACAAGGGATACACAATGATGCTCATAGCACCATTCCTCGAACAGGCTGACGACATACACTTCGACGAGATAAACCGACTGTATGACTACGCCAAACGACACGGCTACCGCTTCCTGTGCATCACGGCAAGCTCAGACAAAGCCATCGGCAAATGGAGAGACCGCACCGGAGCGGAATACCTGTTTGCCAACGCCGACGAGACCACGCTGAAGACAATGATACGCAGCAACCCAGGACTGATACTGATGCACGACGGACGCATAGAGGGCAAATGGAGCCATAACGCCCTGCCAGCAGTAGAAGACAACACCCCGTCAATACAGCGGGGAGGACTCGACACCAGCAACAAGAGCGATGCCAACACGGCACTCGAAATGATTCTTTGGTTTATCATTCCGCTCACATTGCTCACCATAGCCGACAGAACATGGGCATGGACAAGAAAATTTCAAAACAAGAATATTAACATCTTAATTAAACACATTAACAAAAATGAGAAAGAAAATTGTAGCAGGTAACTGGAAGATGAACAAGAACCTGCAGGAGGGCGTTGCTCTCGCAAAGGAACTGACAGAGGTAGTAAAGAACCCTAACTGCGGTGTCATCATCTGCACACCATTCATACACCTCGCAAGCGTTGCCGAAATCGTTAAGGACAGCGCCATCGAACTCGGTGCCGAAAACTGCGCCGACAAGGAAAAGGGTGCTTACACTGGAGAAGTGTCTGCCGAAATGGTAAAGAGCACTGGTGCACAGTGGGTCATCCTCGGCCACTCTGAGCGTCGCGAGTACTATAACGAGACTCCAGAAATCCTCAAGGAGAAGGTACAGCTCGCACTCGCTAACGGACTGAAGGTGCTCTTCTGCATCGGCGAGACTCTCGAAGAGCGCGAGGCTAACAAGCAGAACGAAGTGGTTAAGGCTGAACTCGCTGGCAGCGTATTCAACCTCTCTGCTGAGGAGTGGAAGAATATCGTCATCGCCTACGAACCAATCTGGGCCATCGGTACCGGCAAGACCGCTACCGCAGAACAGGCTGAGGAAATCCACGCTTACATCCGCTCGTGCGTAGCTGAGGTCTATGGACAGGAAGTGGCTGACGACACTACCATCCTCTATGGCGGTAGCTGCAAGGCAAGCAACGCTCCTGAACTCTTCGCTAAGCCTGACATCGACGGCGGACTCATCGGTGGCGCTTCGCTCAAGGCTGCTGACTTCAAGGGCATCATCGACGCTTGGAACTAATTCATAACAATAATGTCAACAAGGAGGTGACAGGTGAGCGACATGTCTCCATGTCCTCACCTGACTCCTCTCCTTACTGAGAAAACAATTTTATTTATGAAACTTTTTGCCGCACTCACACTTCTCTGCATAAACATCAACGCTACAGCACAGACGTTCACACAACGACTGCAGAGACCTGTTGCCGGAAAGGGAACCGTCACCGTGGTTCACAGCGCGGCAATAGACAAACTCGTGAATGGCAACCAGCCAGACATCAAGCCAACAAAGCCAACAGATAATAACGGCTCGGCTGACAATGTAACAAAACTCTCCCCAAAAAACACTTCTGAAAACTCCAAACCGTCTCCCGACAAAAAGGAGACAACAAAAAAAAACGCTGTCCCGCAAGAGGACTCCACCAAAAAACAAACCGACAACGAATTCGATATCCCAACCGTGGATATGCGAAAAAAAGTAATGGGACGGAGCTATAAGGTCAACGGATATCGAGTTCAGGCTTTCGCCGGCGGTAACACCCGAGCCGACAGACAAAAAGCACAGAACATAGGAGAGGCGATAAAACTCAAATTCCCAGAACAACCCATTTACGTTCATTTCTATTCACCACGATGGATATGCCGAATAGGCAACTTCCGTACTTACGAGGAGGCTCACGCCATGCTGCTCGAAATAAAAAAGATGGGATATAAACAGGCTTCTATCGTGAAAGGAAAAATTAGCGTACAATATTAAATGAATCCAGAAACAGAATACCGTGACGGACTTGACAGTCTCGCTTCACACTACAAAGACATACTCCAACTGCTTGGAGAAGACACAGAAAGAGAGGGCCTCCAGAAGACTCCTATGAGGGTGGCTAAAGCTATGCAAGTGCTCACCCGGGGATACTCTATGGACGCACACAAAGTGCTCACCGACGCACTGTTCAAAGAGGACTACAGCCAGATGGTGATCGTCAAGGACATCGACTTCTTCTCGCTCTGCGAACACCACATGCTTCCTTTCTACGGCAAGGTACACGTGGCTTATATCCCTAACGGATGTATCACCGGACTGAGCAAAATAGCACGCGTGGTGGATATATACTCTCACCGTCTGCAAGTGCAAGAGAGAATGACACTGCAGATCAAAGAGTGTATCGAACAGACCCTTAAACCTCTCGGCGTCATGGTGGTCGTCGAGGCAAGACACATGTGCATGCAGATGAGGGGAGTGGAAAAACAAAACTCCATCACTACCACCAGCGAATTCTGCGGGGCCTTCAACCAGGCCAAGACTCGCGAGGAATTTATGAACCTAATTCATCATCAATAATATATTTACGTACCTTTTAAAACGTAATAATATGCAACAGACCGATAGTAAACAATTTCAGAAACACTCGTTTGCCGACCTCTTCCTTAACAGCTGCCTCGGAAAGATAGCCATCATCATCGGCATCACGGCCATCATCCTCGTCGTAGCTAAAGTCACGGTGCCATCAAAGGCAAAGATGGAAATGGAAATCGAGGACGACATCAGAGAATGTATCGAACAATGCCAAGCCAAAGATGCTGACAAGTCTGACGACCTGGTGAGAAACACCATGTCGGTGTTCACTCATGCCGATAAAAATTCTGAGGACGAAGAGACGATGGACATGTTTTGGGAACATAACTCCATCGAAATCTATCGCCACATGTTCTTCTCTACTGCTTATATGCGCAACAATGCCATTCCTAACGGTAAACGTGTGGGATTAGGCGTGTTCGGACTGGTTATTCCTATGCTCGACTACAGCGACTTCATCATGCGCACAGGTCCCATCAGAAAGGAATATAACCAACGTATCATCCAAAACGAATTTTCAGTGGATGTCGAACCGGGAATGGATCCCGACGACGACTCTTACGAACAATATTAAGTGACTTCACTCGCACAAGGAAGTCACTTCACTCGCACAAGGAAGTCACTTTCCTCACACAAGGAAGTGACTTTCACTGCACAAAAAAAACAAGAGGCGGGATTCAGGATCCTCACCTCTTGCTCTTGAAAAAATCTTTCATCAGCTCGGAACATTCCGACTCTAACACCCCACCGATAATCTCGGCCTTCGGGTGCATGGCTTTTGGCGCATACTTCAAGAAACCGCGTTTCTCGTCGTATGCGCCAAATACTATACGGGGAATCTGCGCCCATCCTATCGCTCCGGCACACATCACACAGGGCTCTACTGTCACATACAGGGTACAGTCGGTGAGATACTTACCGCCAAGCGTGTTGGCGGCAGCCGTTATAGCCTGCATCTCTGCATGGGCCGTGACGTCACACAACGTCTCTGTAAGGTTGTGGGCACGCGATATCACCCTACCCTTACACACCACTACAGCCCCTATAGGTATCTCTCCCACCCTGGCTGACTCTTCTGCCTCTTGAAGGGCTTTCTTCATGTATTCCTCGTCCTTGCTCATGTCTTGCTCCGAAAAAATGGCGGTTCGTTATTTCTTCGACGAAATCTTCAACGTCCGGGTCGTGGTCTTACTGCCTGAAGAGGACTTATAAGAAGTGGAGGTCGTTGACGATGAAGAGGATTTTGTCTTCGACGATGTCGAGGACTTTGTCGTTGTCGTCGGCTTGTAATATTGCTTCGCCTCAGGCAGCCACCCCTGGATATTCTTTATGCGACTCTCGTCACTCGGGTGGTCGCTCAGTATCGTGTATGTACTGCCTGTGGCCGATGCCATACGCTGCCAAAACGATACCGCCACCTCGGGATTATATCCCGCCATGGCAGCAAAGATAAGGCCAAGACGGTCGGCCTCGTTCTCCTGCTTGCGCGAATATGCCGCTCCTCCGAGCGTGGTGCCTATGCCAAAAACAGCAGAGCTGATATTCTGGAGGTTTGCACTGGCTCCCGCTCCTTGAAGTACACCGCCAATGATCTGTGCTCCATATTGCTTGCGCACCTCGTTGCTCAGTCGCTCGGCAGAATGCTTAGCAACGGCATGAGCTATCTCATGACCAAGTACTATGGCCAACGACGACTCGTCTTTTGTCACTGGCAACAGTCCTTCATACACCACAATCTTTCCACCAGGCATACAGAATGCGTTCACGCTCTTGTCCTGCACGAGATTAAACTCCCACTTGTACTGCGACACCTCTGCTGCCAGACCATTCTGCTGCAGATAGCTGACCACGGCACTTGCCAAACGCTCGCCACAACGCTTCACCATGGCTGTGCTTGTAGCGTCTTGCGATGCCTTTGCCTGCTTCATATACTCCTGATACTGCTGATTGCTGAGACTCAACACCTGCTCGTCGCTCACCAGTATGTTTTGCTTTCGGCCGGTGATGGGCACTGTAGATGATGTCCCACAACTGGCGGTAAGCATCGCTACCGTCAATACTGCTAAAAAATGTCTTACCTTTTTCATACCTTTATTGTTGTTCTTCTATTTCCTTTTTTATTAACTATGCAAAGTTACAACACTTTTCGCAATCCTCCAAACTTTTCGTGAATAAACTTATCATTTTCTCTTCACTATATATAATAAGGTATAGTGAAGGCTCAATGACATTATATAAAGACAAACGCCTTTCGCCACGTTAATTTTTAATAAAATCTCTTTTGCTTTCTTGGAATATTATAAAGAAAATTGTAAATTCGCATTAATTCAAAATCTCTAACAAAACACAATCATCAAATAAAACACATCATGTATATTGCTCATAGAATAAAGATATTGCTTGTCTTAGCATTCATAATCACGGCACTCTGTGGATGTGAAAAAATCGACTTGGATGCTCTAAACGAGGGTAACTCTGCGCTTGGCTCCACGGACAACACGGAAGTGAAGGTGGCCACTCGTTCAACAAGCCCACTGTCATTCCCTCTTTATCTCTATGCGTTCAAAGACGATGGCACGCTCCTCACAAAACAAACATTTGAAAGCGAAGAGGAGGACATGGTGATCATGGTGCCTAAAAATACGGAATGTCGCATCGTGGCACTTTCTGCCAACAGGACTTCCTATCAGTGGGATGAGTCCCCAAAGTTGTCATCGACCATCTCGTTCGGCTCTCCACAACTGCCTGACGACGTTCCTGACGACGCCGTGGCCATAGCACAGGGATTCACCACAGGGCTCGCCATGCAGATGGGTAGCGCCAATCTATTGACAAAGACCGACAACGCCAACGTCACCATACAACAAAACTACCAGGTGGCTTCGATCAACATCACACTTCAAAACCTGCCTGAAGACTGCCCGTCGGCCTTCGTGTCTATAGCCAATAGCGCCAAGGGCATTACGTTCGGCGGACAGACCATCGACACTCAGACCGCTCGCATACCTCTGAATAAGAAAGAAGGGAAATGGCAGTCGGGGGTTGTCTATATCATGCCCACAGTAGGATCACAAACCACCTTTACCATCGCTTACGACAACACCGACGGCGAACAGTATGCCTCCGTCAACTATCTTGCGCCACTGAAGCAGGGAACTCCCTACTCCCTTAATGGCATACTCAGCAACGGCAACATCTCTGTCTCTGGCAGCGTCAGCCCTGCTGCGTGGGGCAATCCCGTCAATCTCGACTTCTCTTTCTCTCCCGATATCACTACCACCATCACCGCCGACGGCGACTCGCCTGACAGCAGCAACGACGTGTTCGAAGTGGAACAGATTCCTGAAGCTCTGAGCGTGTGGGACGGACATATCGTCATCTCTTCTACCGAAAAAGATAATAACACGGCTGAACTCATGCTGATGTCGCTCACCGACTATAGCGGACTCACTTCCGCCTTCAACACCACTACTCCTAACGCTGCCTCCGACTGTGCACAGAACTATACCGAATACAATATCGGATCGTGGCGTATTCCTACCTCCGACGAGGCGATGATTCTACGCGAGACTTATCTCACTTACACCGACAGCTTCGACAGTCTTATCGAGAGCACAGATGCTGACGCCATCGTCTTAACCGACGATAAAGGCACCAACCTTAGGTATCTCTGCGACAACGCCGAAAAGACTTTCAGCTTTAAGGCCGGCAGCAGCTATAACTCCATAAAACAAGGTGGGGCCACGGTGAAAAACTATCGGCTGAGACTGGTAAAAACCATTACAGTAAAGAAGCAATAACTCATATACTATTTCACATCAAAACATTATTACTAATGAAAATTTTTACGACACTCTTCCTAACGTTATCTTTGCTCACTGCATGCGAGACAGTAAGCCTTGAGAATGAAGAAAAACACGACGAGACCATGGCTAACGTCATTGTCAACTACAAATTTGTTATCGACGAGACGTCATGGCAGACACGTGCCACAGCCATCGGGACCAGCGGCGTCACCCGTATAGCACTGAAAGTGTTTGACAGTGAAAACAATCAGGTAACTGAGGTCAAACAAAGAAAGGACGACACCTCCTTCGGCACCATCACCGGACTGAAGCTCAACCCCGGCAACTACACCTTTGTAGCCGTCGCCCACATGGCATCGAGCACCACCGCCGAGGACGCAAACATCGTTTCACCAGAGAGGGTTGACATCAACGAGGCCTATATCCCCTTCCTCTACGCTTGCTCTGTGGAAAAGACGATAGAGAGTAGCTCCACCTCATCCCCACAGACGGTCACCCTCCCCATCAACCTTTGCGTGTCAAGACTAAGGGTTTATTTCACAAATGCAGTGCCCAATTATGTCAAAAAGGTCATTTTGTCGCTAAACACAGGTGGCGAACAGCAGACGTCATACTCCTTCAATCCAAAAACAGGATGCAATCTCAAAAACTCCTCCTTCTCACATACAATAACCATTCCAACAAATTATGTTGGAAGAACCGATCTCGACGTGTCTATCTTCGGACAGTTTGACGAATTTCCCAAGACTGTCGATGCCAACATCCAGGTCATCGACACAAACGACGAGGTAATAATCGAACGTAACTACAAAGACGTCGTTATGAAACGTGGATACATCCACAGCGTCAAGACCACATTCGACCTCATGGACATTGAGACATCCTTCACCTTTGAAGACTGGACGGAAGAGGATGTACCACGATAGCCTCATCCCCCGCTCTACTGACAAAACAAAAAAAGTGCTACTCTTTTCCCTCTGACGTTATCACACGTCTAAAGAAAAGAGTAGCACCACCCAAAACAATTATTATTACTTTCTCTTTAAGTTTTTCTTCACCTTGTTATAATAGCGCTGAGTGCGTTTCACACTGTAACGCATACCACCATTCCACGAACGGATAGCCTTCTCTACATTGTTCGAAGGATTGTGATGAGATTGAATGAGAAGAAACATCTCTTTCGACTTCTCTACACTGAAACGATCGTTTAGAGTATATCTCTTCTTCATGTTGCGCTTCTTCAGGATATTGTTGCATTCCTTCACTAATATCGGAGTTATCTGCATAGCTCCACAAGAATTTCCACTTACAGCCTTTGGGTCTCCTTCGCTCTCAACTTGAATGATGGCCTCCATCACCGGCTCCCAATCAAATCCTGATCTTGTTTTCTTTACCGTGTCAGCAGCTGCATATTGCAACGAGACTGACGTTAAAATAAGACTTAGACATACAATTCTTAATATTCTATTCATAACATAACTTTTTTGGAGCATAGTCTTCACAAGAAGACCGTGAAACAGACATGACACGCACGCCATATTTCTACTCCAGTTTGACTTAAGTATGACCGTCCCAACACGGGACATCTATGTCACCTATTAATTATCGGCTGCAAAGTTAGGAAGAAAAACTGAACCAACCAAATATATTTAGGTATTTTAAATCTTTTTATGCCGTTGACAGTCAATAATATACGACTTTCTTGATATATATTAAGTAATTTTTGTGTTCGCACACAGCAAAACAACATATAATAAACGCTGCATATACAAGATTTCCTTGCAAATCTCAGAAATAATGTATATCCTTGCCACGAAAAAGTTTGTATCTATTACAACATATATCATAGTGATTGTTTTCTTGACATTGTGATTGCTTGTGATAAATCGCTTAAATTCAGTGATTTGCAACTTCTGCAACTTAACAAGTCACGGATAAGTCACAAATAGTTCCAACAAGCTACACTTTTAAGTAACTTTAACTGCGACTGCGAGCTCAGTAACTACTCAGCACCCCTCGACATGTTACGTTCACCATTTTGACTGCAAAATTATATAAATCATTCCAGGCAGCAGATAAATCTCCCTGACATTTGTCTGACATTTGCAGTTATGGATGGGGAGCGTCGGCACAAGGCCGACGACTGCCCATCGAAACGAGAGAGAGTTATAGTCGGTTCTTTTCGTCATTACCTGCACCAGTGCCCTTGTACTTAGAACGTGTAGTATTGAAGTTATAACGGAGCGTTAGCACAAATTCTCGACTGTCATACCAGCTTGTCTGTTCGCCATGCATCCGGCCTGCATACAACAGCATGCCCTGCTTTTCAGTGTGGAAAAGGTCGTTCCCCTGAACACGGATGGAGAGATGGTCGTTCAGCAGCGATTTTGTAAGGCTGATATTGACAGTTCCTTTGTTGCGAGATGAATAGACGTTCTCATCATTGCCTTTCGTGGTCAGATAAGCATCCACTGAAGCTACCCATCCGTATCCGAAATCAAAAGCATTGTCGAGGCTCAGTTGGAAGATGGGCTTGTTCATCTGGTAGGTTCGCACATCGGTGTGGAGCGTGAGCCACTGCTTCTGCATCCCGACGCTCAGTTCTGGCGACCAAAAGCCGAACTTAGGGGCAATGGCCACCTGCGCCATGATGCTCTTCAGTGTTGGGATATTGGTCTGTGTAAGACGTGTCACGGCGGTGTTTTCAGCCTGCTGCTCAGCCCAATAGATGACAGCATCACGCCGATCGTTGTAGCTAATGGCGAATTGCAGGAACTTCCACACACCCGTCAATGAAAGGTCGTGGATATACTCATGCCTAAGGAATGGATTCCCCGACTGTAGTAGAAAACGGTTGCCGTAGGTGACGTTGTTGCTCAACTGCTGATATGTGGGGCGACGGACCTTGGCAGAATAGCCAAGATGAAGCTGCGTTATGCCTATTCGAGTTCCGACGGAGAGGGTTGGAAACAGATTGCCGAATGAGCGACTTTGCTCGTCAAGGTGCAAGTCGTTCTCGAAGTAATCAAAACTCACCCATTCATAGCGGACTCCCGCAGAGAATTGAAAACGGTCAATCTGCCTGTTGTATTCCACAAAGGGGGCTATGTGTGACTCCTTCAGTTTGGCAAACGATGTAGGAACATAATGCTCAGGATTGATATAGTCATCATTACGGTTGGTATAGGTGTACTCTGCGCCCACGGTTAGCCCTCCGCCCCACAATGGGAAGTCAACAATGAGCTTCGAGGCAAAGAGTTTGTTGCGCTCACGGTTCTCAGAATTGACAACACGATTTTCCTGGCTAGTACTCTGTTCGGTATTGACGGCATGGTCGCTCTCACGGTTATATAGATAGTCGGTGTTGAAGTCAATTTCGGCCTTACCTATCTTACCTTTATAATATACGTTCAGTAGATGAGCCGGACGATAGCTGACATCGGCGTGTACTGTGTTGTCGAGATGGTCGAAATATTCACCATCGGCAGTCACATCGCTGCTGAGTGAGGTGTTGGTGTGGTTGTCGGGGCGAAGCGTCAGCGTATATCGAATTCCTATGGAATTGTTATCATCTAGAAGATAGTTTGCACCGACGGTATTGCGCCATGATTGTTTCTTTGGCTTGTAATCCTGTACAAAATTTTGCCGCCAAAGCGTATCAGTTTCCACAATTGTAGTCGAGTTGCTTGGGTAGTGACCATTGTTCAACCCATAATAGATTGTACCGAACACGTCGAGGTTGTTGTGGCGGTAATTCCAGTTCAGTTGTTTTACAAGGTCGGTATTTTCCGATTGGTAGTAACTGGAGCGCACATCGAAGCCGAAGCCCTCACCCTGTGCCGCCTTTGTGCGTATCTTAACTACAGCCTTAACACTTGCATCATATTTGGCGCCAGGGTTGGTGATGAGTTCTACGCTCTTGATGTTCTCTGATTTCAACTGGTCGAGTTCCGAGACATCGCGCATCAACCGCCCATTGATGTAGATGAGTGGCGCGCCCTTGCCGAACACCTCAAAATATCCGTCTTTCTTCGTGATGCCAGGCACGTGGGTCAGCACGTCCTCGCCAGTGCCGAGTTTACTCAATATGGTATTCTCAACATTGGTTACCAAACCCTCACTGCCCATCTGATATTGTGGCACATGGCCCTTCACCGTTACGCCTTTCAAAGCATAGTTATCCACTTGTAATCGAATGACTCCCACTTCAGACTGGCTGCAAATCTTATAGATGGTCTTGTATCCGACGTAAGAGATGCGTGCAAGGACTTTCGCCTGTTCGT